>Ga0190275_10004166_pt1 | contig 10407 bp, 11 predicted proteins | sample Popmic550T_FD_133745 | JGI IMG/M metagenome (GOLD analysis project Ga0190275, IMG submission 133745) | Populus adjacent soil microbial communities from riparian zone of Yellowstone River, Montana, USA - 550 T | ecosystem: Environmental > Terrestrial > Soil > Riparian zone > Trees stand | place...
GGCCGGCGGCCGCATTACCGCGGCGGCCGTCACGAATCACCTGAAGTAAACTGCTGACCCGTGCATCCCGTTCTCGTCTGGCTGGTCTCGTGGTTCGTGCCCGGGGCCGGACATCTCCTTCAGGGCCGCCTGCAGAAGGGCGTCGTGTTCCTGATTGCGATTCCCGCGATGTTTGCCGTTGGTCTCGCGCTGAACGGCCGGTTGTTCCCATTCGATTTCACGCAACCGCTGGTGGGCCTGGCGGCGTTGGCCAACCTCGCCGTGGGCGTGCCCTATTTCATCGCGGCGGCGCTGCAACTGGGCGCCGGTGTCGTCACCGCGGTCGCCTTCGAGTACGGGAACGCCTTTCTCATCGTCTCGGGCCTCTTGAACATGCTCGTGGCGCTGGACGCGTACGACGTGCGCCTTGGGCGGAAGTGACGTCCCCATGACGAGTCATTTCGGCCTGTTGGTGCTGTTCTCGAGCTTTGTCTCGCTGGTGTTCGCGGTCATCAGCCGCGATCAGCCCGCCGATCAACTCATGCTCGGTCTCCGCTTTCTCGGCGCGTTCGTCGGGGCGGGTCTCCTGCTGGGTTGGCTCATGTATCCCCTCCCATTCTGATTCGCCGGTGTACCGGTGATATTCCTCTGGCTTCCTGTGGTGGTCTGGATGGCCACCATCTACTGGCTGTCCGCGCAGTCGACTCTTCCCGGCGACGGGCTGATCCCGGACTGGCTGGACTTCGACTGGCTGCATCACGGCCTCGCCTACGCGTTGCTCGCGACCCTTGCCGCTCGAGCGTTGGCGCGTGGGCAATGGGCCGGCATCGGGGCCGGGACGCTGACCGGTGCGTGGCTGGTAGCCACGCTGTACGGGATGACCGACGAATGGCACCAGTCGTTCGTGCCGGGTCGGACGTCGGATGCGCGCGATCTCCTGGCCGATGCCGCGGGGGCGGCGCTGGCGCTCGGCCTCATTCGAGCGTGGAGTATCATCAAGCGGTCATCATGACCTTTGACAACCTGCTGCTCTCGCGCGATGGCGCGGTGGCCACCCTCACGATCAACCGCCCCAAGGTGAACGCGTTGAACGGTGCCACCCTCGCCCAATTGCAGACCGCTTTCGAGGAGCTGCGAGCCGACGACACGGTGCGTGCTGTCGTCCTCACCGGTGCGGGCGACAAAGCGTTCGTGGCGGGCGCGGACATCAATGAGCTGGCGGTATTGACGCCTGCGCAAGGCAAGGAACACGCCCGTCACGGGCAGCGCATCTTCGACCTGATCGAGACGCTGGGCAAGCCGGTGATCGCCGCCGTCAACGGCTTTGCACTGGGTGGGGGTTGCGAGCTCGCAATGGCCTGCACGCTCCGCATCGCCGCCGACACCGCGATCTTCGGACAGCCGGAAATCAATCTCGGCATCATTCCGGGCTATGCCGGCAGCCAGCGCCTGCCGCGCCTGGTGGGGAAAGGCCGCGCGCTCGAGCTGTTGCTCACCGGTGATCACATCACCGCCGCGCGCGCCTACGAGATCGGGCTGGTCAACAAGGTGGTGCCCGCGGCGGAGCTCCTCGAGGCGGCGAACGTCCTGGCGCAAGTGTTGGCCGGTAAAGCCCCCATCGCCGTTCGTTACATCATCGAGGCCGTGAACCACGGCCTGGACATGCCGCTGGCACAAGGGCAGTTCCTCGAAAGCACCCTGTTCGGCGCCATCGCGTCCACCGACGACACCAAGGAAGGTACCTCCGCGTTCCTCGAGAAGCGCAAGGCGGCCTGGAAGGGACGCTAGCGTGCGCATCGCGATCGTGGTGGCGCGCTTCAACGATTTCGTGACGGAGCGGCTGCTCAGCGGCGCGCGGGAAGGCTTGCTCGAGGGCGGGCTGGCCGAAACCGACATCGAAGTTCTCTGGGTACCGGGGGCGTTCGAAATTCCCCTTGCGGCCGAAGCTGTGGCGGCGACGGGCCGTGTGGCGGGCGTGGTGTGCCTGGGATGCCTGATCAAAGGGGCGACCCCGCACTTCGAGTACATCTCGGCCGCGTGCGCTCACGGCATCATGGCCGCGCAATCGAAAACGGGCGTGCCGATGGCCTTCGGGGTGCTCACCACGAATTCGGCTGAGGAGGCCCTCGAGCGCGCGGTGACCGGCTCCGGTAACAAGGGTCGCGAAGCCGCGGCGGCGACGCTCGACATGGCACGTCTGCTCGCCGGACCGATTGGGGACCCATCGTGAGTGACGCGTCGGCGGATTCCCGGTGGAGCGGCCGGCACCGGGCACGGGCCGCGGCTCTTCAGGCCATGTATCAGTGCGAAATCGGCGGGCTCACCCTGAGCGAGGCGCTTCGCGTGCTCGACAGCGTGGGCGAGCCGGACACGGTGGCTCTGACCGAGGCGGATCGCCAGTTCGCCGAACGGCTGGCCCGCGGCGCCACCGCGAGTGCGGCGACGCTGGACGAACGCATCGGGCATGCGGCCCGGCACTGGCGTGTGGAGCGGATGGCGACGCTGGATCGCCTGGTGCTGCGGATGGCCGTGCACGAGTGGCTGGCGCTCCCCGAGACGCCGCCCCGGGTCGTCATCAACGAGGCGATTGAGCTGGCGCGGGCATTCAGCGGGGAAGATGCCGCAAAATTCGTCAACGGTGTGCTCGACGGCGTCTTTCGGACGCTGAAGGACGAAGGCAAGGTCGTCGAGTAGCACCTTGTGGTGCAGTGAGGAGATCGGTCGAGTGTCGAGCAACGAAGAAGCCCAGGTCGCGCAGCGCCGCGCCAATCTCGAGGCGATCGTCGCCCTCGGATTCCGCGCCTATCCCAACAGGTTCACCACGACCCACACGGTGAGCGCACTGGTGACGGCGCATGGCGAGTCGGACGGAGCGGCGCTCGAGACGTCACGTGTGGAAACGATTGCGGCTGGGCGGGTCATCAGCATCCGCAATTTCGGCAAAGCCTGCTTCCTGGTGCTGTCCGACGGACGCTCGCGCATCCAGGTTTATGTGCGACAGGACTCGCTGTCGGAGCGTGATTACGCGCTGTCGCGGCTGCTCGACTTCGGCGACCAGATCGGGGTTGCCGGGCACCTCTTCCGCACCAAGACGAACGAGCTCTCCATCTGGGCGACCAAGCTCGAGTTCCTCGCCAAGTGCTTCCTCCCGCTGCCCGAGAAATGGCACGGTCTGCAGGATGTCGAGACGCGCTATCGGCAGCGCTATCTCGATCTCATCGTCAACCCCGACGTCCGGCGGGTGTTCGAGGTGCGGAGCCGTACCGTCACCGCCGTGCGTGATTTCCTGACGAGCCAGGGTTTCCTGGAAGTGGAAACCCCGATGATGCAGCCCATTGCCGGTGGCGCCCTGGCCCGCCCGTTCGTGACGCATCACAACGCCCTCGACATGAAGCTGTTTCTCCGCATCGCGCCAGAGTTGTATCTCAAACGGTTGACGGTAGGCGGCATCGAGCGGGTGTTCGAAATCAATCGGAACTTCCGCAACGAAGGCGTCTCGACGCAACACAATCCAGAGTTCACGATGCTCGAGTTCTACTGGGCGTATGTGGACTACCAGGTGCTGATGCGCTTCACCGAGGAACTGCTCTCGTTCGTGGCGCGGGCGGCGGTCGGCACCGAACAGGTGACGTTTGGCGAGCACCAGATCAACCTGCAGGCGCCGTACCGGCGGCTGTCGCTGCGTCATGCCGCGGCCGAGGAGGCATCACGCCGGCTCGGCGTCACGGTGCTGGTCGAGGAGCTCCGCAGCGTCGATGCCGCACGTGCAATTGCCGCGCGGCTGGGCGTGGACGTCGCGCCCTCGGCGGGTGCCGGCAAAGTGGCGACCGAAATCTTCGAGCACCTCTGGGAAGATCAGCTCATCCAGCCGACCTTCATCTACGACTTTCCAACCGAGGTGTCGCCGCTCTCGAAACAGCGAGAAGACGACCCGGACACCGTGGAGCGCTTCGAGCTCTATATCGGCGGTTTCGAGGTGGCCAACGCCTTCAGCGAGCTCAACGACCCGGCCGAGCAGCGCCGCCGGTTCGAGGTGCAACTCCACGAGCGCGACAAGGGCGACGCCGAAGCGCACGCGATGGACGAGGACTATGTCCGGGCGCTCGAATATGGGATGCCGCCGGCGGGCGGGGAAGGCATCGGCATCGACCGGCTGGTGATGATTCTGTCGAATTCGCCTTCCATCCGCGATGTCATTCTCTTTCCGTTGATGCGCTCGCGCGACTAGCCATGCCATTCGAGCTGCAGATCGCGCTCCGATACCTGCTGGCCAAGCGCCGGCAGGTATTCATTTCCGTGATCTCGCTGGTCTCGACCATCGGCGTCACTGTGGGCGTGATGGCGCTGATTATCGCGCTCGCGCTGATGACCGGCCTCCAGAACGAGCTGCGCGATCGAATCCTCGGATCGTCGGCGCACGTCTACGTCTGGAAGCCGAGCGGGCTCGTGGACTACCGCGCCGAAGTGGCGAGGATGAAGGAGATTCCTGGGGTGGCTGGCGCGGCGCCGGCGCTGCTCGGAAAGGCGCTGGTCACCAGCGAGCGCGGCGAAGGCTTCATCACCGTGAAAGGCATCGACCCGGCGCTCGAGGGTGAGGTCACCGACATCGGTAAATCAATGACCGCCGGACAAGTCACGGATCTCAAACCCGCCACGGAAGACGAGTTCGCCGGCATCGTCATCGGCAAGGATCTCAGCGGATCGTTGTCCGCGTTCCCCGAGGACGTCATCACCCTGGTGACGCCGCAAGGATCGCTCTCGCCGATGGGACTGATGCCGCGGCAGCGCCGGATGCGGATCGCCGGCACGTTCAAGCTCGGACTCTTCGAGTTCGACCAGTCGTACGGCTTTGTCGACCTCCAGACCGCATACCTGCTGACCGGGCAGGATCGGGCGGACCACATCGAGATCCGGGTGACCGACATCTACAACGCGCCGGCGGTGGCCGACGAGATTCAGGAAACGCTCGGGTCGGAGTACATCACCCAGGACTGGTCCGACATGAACCAGTCGCTGTATTCGGCGTTGTGGCTGGAAAAGATCGCGATGGGGATTGGTATCGGCCTCATCGTCATGGTCGCGGCGCTGAACATCGTCGCTTCACTGGTGCTGCTGGTGATGGAGAAGACCCGCGACATCGCCATCCTGAAGACCATGGGCGCCTCGTCCCGAAGCATCATGCTGATCTTTCTGGCGCAGGGCATGATCATCGGCCTCGTCGGCACCGTCCTCGGCGCCACGCTTGGGGCCGTCATCTCGTACCTGCTCGACCGTTACCGCGTCATCAGCATTCCGAGCGATGTCTACCAGGTGACTTACCTGCCGTTCAAACTCCTGCCGTGGGACCTTGCCGTCGTGGTGATGGGCGCGGTGGTGGTTTGCTTCTGCGCCACGTTATATCCCTCCCGTCAAGCCGCGCGCCTCGATCCCGCGCAGGCGCTACGCTACGAGTAGCCAATGCCGTTTGTGACTGCGACCGGCATCTCGAAGTCGTACCCGGTGGCCGACCGGCGCCTGCACGTCCTTCGCGATCTGTCCTTGACGGTGGAGCGCGGCGAGATGGTCGCCATCATGGGCGCGTCAGGCGTGGGCAAGAGCACGCTGCTGCACCTGCTCGGCGGCCTGGATCGTCCCGACACCGGCACTATACAGGTCGGCGACCATTCGGTGACGCAGATGGCCGATGCGGACCTGGTGGCGTTCCGCAACCGCGAAGTCGGGTTCGTGTTCCAGTTCCATCATCTGCTGCCTGAGTTTTCGGCCGTGGAGAACGCGGAGATGCCTTTGCGCATCGCGCGGCTGCCGGTGGCGGAGGCGCGGCCACGGGCAACGGCGTTGCTGACGCGCGTGGGGCTGGAAGGACGACTCGATCACCGGCCCGGCATGCTCTCGGGTGGCGAACAACAGCGCGTCGCCGTCGCCCGCGCGCTCATCACCCAACCGTCGTTGCTGCTGGCTGACGAGCCCACCGGTGACCTCGATGAAGGCACCGCCGACGCGCTGCACGCGCTGCTGCGGGACATGCACCGTGAGTTCGGGCTGACGGCGATCCTGGCCACGCACAACCCGCGACTCGCGGAGCAGTGCGATCGCGTGCTGCGGGTCGAGGGCGGCCAGTTGAAGGACGGGCCGTAGGCCCTCGCTCAGCGGGCGGAGAGCCCCGCCAATCCAAAGATCACTTCGGCCAGCGCGGAGTAGTCGTCCTCACCGTGTCCCTGGGCGACTTGCGCCTGCACAATCTGAGACACCACTGCCGATCCGGCGGCAGGCACGCCGGCTTCCGCGAGCGCCGACATGGCGATGCCGAAGTCCTTCTTGAACAGCTTCCCCTTGAACCCTGGTTTGTAGTTCGCGTTGATCATCCGTTCGCCGTGCACTTCGAGGACGCGGCTCTGGGCGAAGCCGCCCATCAACGCCGCCCGGACCTTCATCGGATCCACACCGTTCTTGCGGGCGAGTGCGATCGCCTCTGCGACGACCGTCATCGTGCCGCCCAGCACGATCTGGTTGCACGCCTTGCAGATCTGTCCCGCCCCGGACTCCCCGACATGGACGATGCGATCCGCTTTGCCCATCGCGGAGAGGATCGGCAGCACCTGGCCGAGCGCCACGGCATCCCCGCCCACCATGAACGTGAGGGTGCCGTCGACGGCGCCGATTTCGCCGCCGCTGACCGGCGCATCGAGGAATGAGCCGTCGCGCGCCGCGGTTTCAGCGGCGAGGCGTCGGGCGACGTTCGGCGCAATCGTGGACGAGTCCACGATCACGGTCCCAGGCTGAATCGCCGAGAAGATGCCGTGCTCGCCTTCGAGCACCTGCGCGACGTCCGGGCCGTCCGGGAGCATCGTGATTATCACACGTGCGTGGAGGGCGACCGCCGCCGGCGTCTCGGCAGCGCGGGCACCGGCAGCCACCAGGGCGTCCACCGGCCCCCGACTACGGCTGTGCACGACCAGATCGAAGCCGTGCTTTCGAAGGTTGAGGGCCATGGGCCTGCCCATGAGCCCGAGGCCGATGAAGCCGATACGAGTAGACATCCAGCGAGGGTACATGCGGCGAGTGTCACTGCCAAGGTCAAACGTCCACGCGCTAGAATGCGGCGGATGAAGCTTTATCGAGCGATGGTCCCCCTCGTCGCCGCGGCGACGCTGTGGACCGCACGGGCGAATGTGGGAGCCCAGATGACGCGGGTGCCGCCGGAGCAGGTCGGTCTGGATGCCGGCGCGCTGAGACAGGCCACAAGCCTGCTGAACGACCTCGTCACGGGGCAGAAGATCGCCGGCGCGGTGGCGGGCGTCGCTCGAAACGGAAGCGTGGCATACCTCGAGGCCGTCGGCGTTCAGGACCTCGGCACACGCGACCCGATGACCGAGCGTACGCTGTTCCGCATCTATTCCATGACCAAGCCGATCACCGCGGTAGCGGTGATGATGCTGTGGGAGGAAGGGAAGTTCCGGCTGGACGATCCCGTCCAGAAGTTCTTGCCGGAGTTCGCGGCCGTGAAAGTCGGCGAAGGCGGGGCGGCGCGAGCGCCGTCCAGAGCGATCACCGTCGAAGATCTGCTCCTGCACACCTCCGGCCTCAGCCACCGCACCTCGGATCTCTATCGCAGTCGTCAAGTCCGGTCACGCGCGGACACGTTGCCGCAGTTCATCACGAAGATGACAAGCGCGCCGCTGATGGAGGATCCCGGGACGCGTTTCCGCTATAGCGAAGCAACGACCGTACTAGGCCGTCTCGTGGAGATCTGGTCGGGGCAGCCGTTCGATCAATTCCTGGCGACGCGCCTGCTCGGGCCGCTGAAGATGACCGAGACGCGCTTCTGGGTCCCGGAGGACGCGCGGGGGCGCCTGGCCACCGTGTACGGCCCGCCGGATCCCGGTGGGTTGCGCCCGGTCGACATCGAGGAGGTGCCCTTCACGAAGCAACCGGCCCTGATCGAGGGGGCCGTTGGTCTTGTCTCGACGGTGCCAGACTTCATGCGCTTCGGCCAGATGCTTGTCAACGAAGGGGTGCTCGACGAGGTCCGATTGTTGAAGGCGGACACGGTGCGAAGGATGGTTGGGAACGGGCTCCCGCCAGAGGTCCTGCAGGCGCGCGGCGGTAAGATGGGCTGGGGACTCGGCAACGTCAACGTCGTGCTCGACCCTTCCGGGGTGAACTACCCGGCCCATACCGGTGAGTACGGGTGGGATGGTACGGCAGGAACCATCTTCTGGATCGATCCGGCTCGGCACCTCGTCACCGTGCTGATGACCCAGAGCGCCCCGGCCAACCCGGAAGGCATCCGACAGCGGTTCAAGACGCTGGTCGAGGCGGCGGTCCGGTAGGTTCGCGGGACCGGCTGCCGGATCACCCAAATCCAATTCTTCGAAGTCACAGATTTACAGGTACTTAGCCGGACTTCGCTGGCCGGGAGTTCGGCGTTCTGCCGTATAATGGACCCACAAGGGGGCTACGGCGTCGGATGTTCGAGCGCTATACCGAACGAGCACGGCGGGTGCTCTTTTTTGCCCGTTACGAAGCGAGCCAGCTCGGTAGCATCTCTATTGAGACCGAGCACCTGCTCCTGGGATTGATCCGTGAAGGCAAAGGCCTCACGAGTCGCATTTTCGCGCGTTCTCACCTGTCCCTCGAAAGCATCCGCAAGGACATCGAGGGGCGCACGGTGTTCCGCGAGAAGGTTTCCACGTCGGTCGAAATCCCTTTCAGCGCCGAGACTAAGCGCGTGCTGCAGTACGCCGCCGAAGAGGCGGACCGGTTGCTGCACAACTACATCGGTACCGAACATCTCCTGCTGGGCATCCTGCGCGAAGAACGCTCGGTGGCGGCCACCATCCTCATGGAAAAGGGGATGCGGCTGCACCAGGTGCGCGAAGACATCGTGCAGCTGCTCAACGAAAAAACGACGCTCACACGCGTGAAGGAAACTCCGCTCCTCGCCGAATTCAGCCGCGACCTCACCGAGTCCGCCATGAAGAACCAGCTCGATCCGCTGGTCGGGCGCGACTACGAACTCGAGCGGGTGCAGCAGGTGCTGTGCCGCCGCACGAAGAACAACGCCGTCCTCATCGGCGAGCCGGGCGTCGGCAAGACCGCCATCGTCGAGGGCCTGGCGCAGAAAATAGTCTATGGGGACGTGCCGCACTTCCTCGCCGACAAGCGCATCCTGGCGCTCGACATCTCGCTGATCGTGGCCGGCACGAAGTATCGCGGGCAGTTCGAAGAGCGCCTCAAGGCGATCATGAAGGAACTCACCGAGAACCCGAACGTGATCGTGTTCATCGACGAGCTCCATACCCTGGTCGGCGCTGGATCCGCCGAGGGGTCGCTGGATGCGGCGAACATCCTGAAGCCCGCGCTCTCGCGCGGCGAGATTCGCTGTATCGGCGCCACCACCCCGGCGGAGTACCGCAAGTACATCGAAAAAGATCGATCGCTCGAACGCCGCTTCCAGGCGATCAAGGTGGACCCGCCGTCCGAGGGCGAAACCATCGAGATCCTGATGGGCATCAAGGATCGGTACGAGACGTTCCATCACGTCGAGTACACGCGCGAGGCGGTCGAGGCCGCGGTCTACCAGTCGAGCCGCTACATCACCGATCGCTTCCTGCCCGACAAGGCCATCGACCTCGTCGACGAGGCCGGCGCCCGGGCCAAGCTGCGCGAGGCAGGCTACAGCGAGGAGTTCGGCGAGATCAACAAGAGCATCCGCGTCGCCGTCGAGCAGATGGAGAGCGCGGTTTCACAGAAGGATTTCGACAAGGCCCAGTTCTACCGCGAACAGGAGCAGGTCGCCCGCGAGAGCCTGCAGTTCGTTCGCGAGAAGTTTGACGTCCGGTCCAGCGCCCGCCGGGTAGTGGTGTCGCGCGCCGAGATCGACGAGGTGGTGTCGAAGTGGACCGGCGTGCCGCTGTCGTCCATCAACCAGGACGAGGGCGACAAACTGCTGCGCATGGAGGCCGACCTTCACAAGCGCGTGATCAGCCAGGAACGCGCCATCTCGGCGGTTTCGCGGGCGATCCGCCGCTCGCGCGCCGGCCTCAAGAACCCCAATCGCCCGGTCGGCAGTTTCATGTTCCTTGGGCCGACGGGCGTCGGCAAGACCGAGCTCGCGCGCGCCCTGGCGCAGTTCCTGTTCGGCAGCGAGCATGCGCTCATCCGCTTCGATATGTCGGAGTACATGGAGAAGCACTCAGTTTCCAAACTGATTGGTTCCCCGCCGGGGTACGTAGGTCACGAGGAAGGTGGCCAGCTCACCGAGAAGGTGAAGCGCAACCCGTACTCGGTCGTGCTGCTGGACGAGATCGAAAAGGCCCATCCGGATATCTTCAACATCCTGCTGCAGGTGTTCGAGGACGGCCACCTCACCGACGGTTTGGGCAATCGCGTCAACTTCAAGAACGCCATCCTGATCATGACGTCGAA
>Ga0190275_10004167_pt1 | contig 10406 bp, 8 predicted proteins | sample Popmic550T_FD_133745 | JGI IMG/M metagenome (GOLD analysis project Ga0190275, IMG submission 133745) | Populus adjacent soil microbial communities from riparian zone of Yellowstone River, Montana, USA - 550 T | ecosystem: Environmental > Terrestrial > Soil > Riparian zone > Trees stand | place...
GCAGGCGATGATGGCCGAGGACCCGAGCCTGGAAGCGGAGATCGACACGCGCATCGGCGCCGGCAAGACCGCGGAGTTCGCCGTGCACGACGCGTTCGCGACCTTCCGCGACACGCTCACCGCCATGGGCGGCTACCTCGGCGAGCGGGCGGCCGACCTCGACGACGTGGCGCAGCGGGTCATCGCCCGGCTGCGGGGCGTTTCCGCGCCCGGAGTGCCCGACCCCGGGCATCCGTTCGTACTCGTCGCGAAAGACCTCGCTCCGGCAGACACCGCGCTGCTCGACCTCGACAAGGTGCTCGCGCTGGTCACGACCGAGGGCGGCCCGACCTCGCACACCGCGATCCTCGCCCGCGAGAAGTCGATCGTCGCGGTCGTGGGGGCGGTGGCGGCGACGGGCCTGGTCGAGGGCGAGATGGTGATCGTGGATGCCGCAGCCGGCGTCGTGACGACGCAGCCGACGTCTGAAGAACTGGAGCGCGCACACAATCGCGCGGCCGACCGCGCGTCGGCGGCATCCGCCCCGATCACGCCGGGTGCCCTCGCCGACGGCACCGCGGTGCCCCTCTTGGCCAACCTCGGCAAACCGGAGGGTGCGGTCGAAGCGGTCGCCCTCGGCGCGGAGGGCGTAGGGCTGTTCCGCACCGAGTTCCTCTTCCTGAGCGCGAATCAGGCTCCGACCGTCGAGCAGCAGCGGGCGTCGTACACGCAGCTGCTCGCAGCGTTCCCCGGCAAGAAGGTCGTCGTTCGCGTGCTCGACGCCGGCGCCGACAAGCCGCTCGCGTTCCTCAACGACGCGCACGAGGAGAACCCCGCGCTGGGACTGCGCGGAATCCGCGCGCTGCGGGCGAGCGAGGACATCCTCCGCGAGCAGCTGACGGCGCTGGCCGAGGCGGATGCCGCGACGGATGCCGACCTGTGGGTCATGGCGCCGATGGTGGCCACCGTCGAGGAGTCGGATTACTTCACCGCGATCGCCCGCGACTACGGCATCAAGACCGCCGGCGTGATGGTCGAGGTGCCGTCCTCGGCGCTGCTGGCCGATCGCATCCTGTCCGGAACCGACTTCGCCTCGATCGGCACCAACGATCTGACCCAGTACACGCTGGCGGCGGACCGCCTGCTCGGCTCGGTCGCTGCGTTCCAGGACCCCTGGCACCCCGCCGTCCTCCGTCTGATCCGCGAGGTGGGCGACGCCGGTCGGATGCACGGCAAGCCCGTCGGCATCTGCGGTGAGGCCGCCGCCGATCCGCTGCTGGCGGTCGTGCTGGTGGGGCTCGGCGCCACGAGCCTCTCGATGGCGCCCACGGCGCTGGCCGATGTGCGCGCATCCCTGCTCCAACACTCCCTCGACGACGCCCGAGTCATCGCCGAGGCAGCCCTGGCCGCGAACGACGCGGCCTCTGCGAGAGAGGCCGCACGTGCGGCCGCCACCACCCAAGCGTCCGCAGGCGCGGTCGCAGCATCCTGAACAAACAGAAGGAGACACCGCAATGACAACGGCGTCAGCGCCCCCCGCGGGCAGCAGCAAGGCACGAGTCGGAGTCCAGCGCTTCGGCACGTACCTCTCCGGCATGATCATGCCGAACATCCCCGCGCTCATCGCGTGGGGCATCTTCACGGCCTTCTTCATCGGAGTGGGGTGGACGCCCAACGCCGACCTGGCGACGATCGTCGGGCCGTTCATCCACTATCTGCTTCCGCTCCTGATCGCCTACACCGGCGGCAGCATCGTCTACGGCATCCGCGGTGGTGTCGTCGCATCGATCGCCACGATGGGCGCGATCGCGGGATCGGACCTGCTGATCGCGAACGTCAACGCGACGTTGCCCGAGGACGATCAGCTCGGTCAGATCCACATGTTCATCGGCGCGATGATCATGGCTCCGCTCGCCGCGTACACGATGAAGTGGCTCGACAGCCTGTGGGAGGGAAAGATCAAGGCGGGCTTCGAGATGCTCGTCAACATGTTCTCCGCCGGCATCTGGGGCTTCGTCATGGCCGTCGTGGGCTTCTACCCGATCGCCTGGCTGGTCAACGGCGTCATGCAGGGACTCAGCAATGCGGTCGGCTGGCTCGTTGAGAACAACCTGCTGCCGCTCACCAGCATCCTGATCGAGCCGGCGAAGGTCTTCTTCCTGAACAACGCGATCAACCACGGCGTCTTGACGCCGCTGGGCATCCAGCAGTCGGCGGAGGAGGGATCGTCGATCCTGTTCCTCCTCGAGGCCAACCCCGGCCCCGGTGTCGGACTGCTGCTCGCCTTCACGTTCTTCGGACTCGGCGCCGCACGCGCTTCTGCTCCGGGCGCGGCGGTAATCCAGTTCTTCGGCGGCATCCACGAGGTGTACTTCCCGTACGCGCTGATGAAGCCGATCCTGATCCTGGCGCTCATCGGCGGCGGCATGACCGGCGTCACCACGAACATGCTCCTCGGCGGCGCGCTGCGCGCGCCGGCTGCGCCGGGCAGCATCATCGCCGTGCTCGCTCAGACGGCGACCGGCGCCTACCTCGCCGTTATCCTCTCGGTGATCCTGTCCGCGGCGGTCACCTTCGTCATCGCGGCCGTGATCCTCCGGGGTTCGCGCAAGCGCGACCTGGCGGCGATGGCGGCGACCGACGATGCCTTCGGCGCGGCGATCACCCAGACCGAGGCGGCGAAGGGCAAGTCCTCCGACGCGCTCGGCGGCCTGCGCGCAGGCGCGGCGACCGGAACCGGCGGCGGAATCGATCCCGCCGTCATGACCGAGCGTCAGATCAAGAACATCGTGTTCGCGTGCGACGCGGGCATGGGTTCGTCGGCTATGGGTGCGAGCGTCCTGCGCAACAAGATCAAGAAGGCGGGCATCGAGGACGTCACGGTGGTCAACAAGGCCATCGCGAACCTCGATGGAACGGCCGATCTTGTCATCACGCAGAACCAGCTGACCGATCGCGCACGGCACCAGACGCCGGACGCGGTCCACGTCTCGGTCGACAACTTCATGAACTCTCCGAAGTACGAAGAGGTCGTGGAGCTCGTCCGTGACCAGCACCAGAATGGTGCGTAGGAAGAGTCCCTGAGACCGCTGTGGAGTCGGGCGGCGCGACGCCCCCGGCTCCACAGCCTTCCGCTTCGGCATCCCAACGAAAGGCAACAACATGGCACGTGACGTCCTGAGCCTCGGCCAGGTCCGGATCCATTCCGGCAGCGCAACCCGCGAAGACGCGATGAAGGAGGCCGCCGACATCCTGGAGGCCGCCGGTGCCGTCACCAGCGCCTATTTCGACGCGATGCGGCAGCGCGAAGAGACCGTTTCCACATACATGGGAAACGAGCTGGCCATCCCGCACGGGACGAATGAGACCAAGCACACGATCCTCGATTCCGCACTGTCCGTGGTGCGCTACGACGGGGGCGTGGACTGGGACGGCGAGCCCGTCACGTTCGTGATCGGCATCGCGGGCAAGGGCGACGAGCACCTGGAGATCCTGTCGCAGATCGCCATCCTCTTCTCCGACGAGGACGAGGTCGAGAAGCTCAAACGCGCCCAGAGCCCCGAGGAGCTCTACGCGATGGTGTCTGCGGCAGGTGTGTGATGAAGGCCGTCCACTTCGGCGCGGGCAACATCGGGCGCGGGTTCGTCGGGCTGCTGCTGCACGAGGGCGGCTATGAGCTGGTGTTCTCGGACGTCGCCGCCCCTCTCGTCGACGCGATCAACGCCGTCACCGAGTACACCGTGCACGAGGTGGGAGAGGGCGGTCGCGACTCGGTCGTGACCGGCTTCCGTGCGATCAACTCCGCGACCCACCCCGACGAGGTGATCGCCGAGATCGCCGGTGCCAACATCGTGACGACCGCTGTCGGACCGACGATCCTGAAGTTCGTGGCCCCGCACATCCTCGCGGGTCTCGCGCTGCGCGACCCGTCGTCGCCTCCGCTGCAGGTCATGGCGTGCGAGAACGCGATCAACGCGACCGACCTGCTTCTCGATGAGATCGTCCAGCTCGCCGGCGACGCGTGGGACGCATTGGCTGGTCGCGCCGTCTTCGCCAACACGGCGGTGGATCGCATCGTCCCGGCGCAGCCGGAGGGGGCAGGCGTCGATGTCACGGTCGAGCCCTTCTACGAGTGGGCGATCGAACGGCCTCCCTTCGGCGACGACCCGCCGTCGATCCCCGGCGCACACTTCGTCGACGACCTCGCGCCGTACATCGAGCGCAAGCTGTTCACCGTGAACACCGGGCACGCCGCAACGGCGTACTTCGGGGCGATCGCGGGCGTGGGGACGATCTCCGGCGCGCTGTCCGATGACGCGATCGCAACCAGGGTCGCTGCTGCGCTCGAGGAGACCTCTGCACTGCTGGAGGCCAAGCACGGACTCGACCCGGCCGACCTCGCTTCGTACCGCGAGACGATCCTGCGCCGCTTCCGCAATCCCGCGCTTCCCGACACCGTCTGGCGTGTCGGCCGGCAGCCGCTGCGCAAGCTCTCCCGCCACGAGCGCTTCGTCGGTCCCGCCGCGGAGGCCGCCGAGCGCGGGCTTCCCGTCGACGCGCTCGTCGCCGCGATGGGCGCCGCGCTCTCCTTCGACGACGCGGAGGACGCACAGTCGATCGACCTGCAGCGCCTGCTGCGCGAGCAGGATGCGGCCTCCGTCGCCTCGTCGGTCACAGGGCTGAAACCCAACCACCCGCTCTTTCCCAGAGTCGAGGCGATCGTCGCGGCGCGACAGGCCGAGCTGGCGTAGCCCGCGTCGTCTACCGCTCGAAGCCCTCGGCGGTCAGCGGCGTTCGTAACTCCTCATGGCGCCGGGTTCCGGGCGCTTCTTCGCCCCGATCGGCTGACAGAAGCCCTGATCGGAGGAGTTGCGCACAGCGGGCTCGCTCCTCCCCTGCGGCGGCCTCCGTTCACTCGTCCACACGTCGGCGACCGGCTCCCCGCTCACTTCGCGAGCCCTCCAACATGGCCGCATGCTCTCCGCCGTCACCGATCTTCCAACCGCGATTCCGCGCACCTTCCTGAGCAGCAGCGCGCTGGCCGCCCTCGGACTGAGTCGGCGGCAGATCCACCAGTGCGTTGTGCAGGGCAGCCTTCTGCGCGTTCGCCGTGACCGGTACGTCCCGCCGGACACGCCGCACGGAATATTCCGATCGGCCACACTCGGCGGCCGACTCGACTGCATCTCTCTGCTCCGGCTGCTCGGAGTCTTCGTGCTCGACGATCGGCGTCTGCACATGCAGGTGGACGTCGGCGCAAGCCGGCTTCCACGGCGCCCGGCGGACGTCGTCTGTCACTGGCGGGTGAGCCGGGCCGCCCGTGAGGACCTGCACGCCGACCTGACCGAAGCGCTGGCGCAGGCGTGCCGGTGCCAGGATCCGCGCGCGGCTGTCGCCACGCTCGACAGCGCATGGCATCTGGGGCTCATCGGCGACGACGACCTCGCGGAGATCTTCACTCGGCTGCCCGCGCGCTACCGCAGCCTGCGCCCGCTTCTCGATCAGCGAAGCGAGTCCGGCCCCGAAACGTTCATGAGGCTGATGCTGCGGATGCTGGGGTGCACGATCGAGGTCCAGCCTCGCGTGCCCGGTGTCGGACGCGTGGACTTCATCGTGGACGGCTGGCTTATCATCGAGTGCGACAGCAGGGCGTACCACGAGGGGTGGGAGGCGCAGAAGCGCGACCGGCGTCGTGACCTGGCAGCTGCCGAACTCGGCTACACCACCATCCGGCCGATCGCCGAAGACATCCTCTACCGACGCGATCAGGTTTTCGCATCGGTCAAGGCCATCATCGATAGCAGTCGCGCCGCTGTCGCTGTACGCAACTCCTCATCCCGACGTCGGCGAGCTGCCTCCGGCGGGTGACAAGCGGCTCATCGCCGTGGACCTGAGGAGTTGTGCACGCTCGACCGCGTCGTCTAACGCTCGAAGCCCTCGGCGATCAGCTCGATGAGCTCCTCGCGCTCCTCGATCGGCAGGAAGGCTCCGGCGGCCGCGTTGAGCTGGAAGGTCTCGAGGTCGTCGAGATCGTACTCGAACGTCTCGACCAGCAGGGCAAGCTCGCGGGTGAGCGACGTGCGGCTCATCGTGCGGTTGTCGACGTTCACGGTCACCGAGAAGCCCAGCTGGTACAGCAGGTCGAAGGGGTGGTCGGCCATCTCCTCGCCCCAGGTCGAGATCGCCCCGGTCTGCAGGTTGGAGGACGGCGACAGCTCCAGGGTGATCTCGCGGTCTCGCACCCAGCGCGCCAGGTCGCCGAAGTGCACGAGCACCTCGTCGCCGGCCCGAGAAACCACTTCGAGGTCCTCGGCGATGCGCACACCGTGGCCGAGGCGGATCGCGCGGCCGTCGATGATCGCCGAGCGGATCGAGTCGAGCCCGGCACCCTCGCCCGCGTGCACCGTGGCGGGGAAGAACTCCGAGGCGAGATAGTCGAATGCCACCTTGTGCCGCGACGGCGGGAATCCCTCTTCCGGACCGGCGATGTCGAAGCCGACGGCACCACGGCCGCGCCACGACACAGCGAGCTCGGCGATCTCGAGCGAGCGGTCGGTGTGACGCATCGCGGTGATGAGCTGACCGACGCGGATGTCGCGACCCGACTGCTCGGCGAGCTCTTCGCCCTCGTCGATTCCGGCCTGCACGGCTTCGACGACCTCGTCCAGCGAGAGCCCGCGGCCCAGGTGCTGCTCGGGCGCCCAGCGGACCTCGCCGTAGATCACGCCGTCGGCGGCGAGATCCTCGACGAATTCCCGGGCGACCCGGGTGAGGCCTTCTGCGGTCTGCATCACCGCGGTGGTGAGATCGAAGGTCTTGAGATACTCCACGAGCGAGCCCGAGTCGCTCTGCGCCGCGAACCAGTCCGCGAGCGCGCCGCCGTCGGTCTCGGGCAGCTCGAGTCCGAGCGAGTCGCCGAGTTCGATGATCGTCTGCGGACGCACCCCGCCGTCGAGGTGGTCGTGCAGCGACACCTTGGGCAGGCTCCGAAGTGAGACGCCCTGGAGCGTGGTGTCACCGTGCTGGTCGATCGGCATGTCGGTCTCCTCTGCGCCGAGCGTTCGCTCGCGCAATCGATTCTGTCAGGGGGTCGGGAATGTGGGGAACGGATGCCGCACGCTCACGCGGTGATCCGCTCGAGGACCAGCGGGCTGGGAGCCGGCGCATCCGTCCCGATCTGCCATGCCCCCTCGACCGCATCGAGCGCCCGCTCGAACCTCGACTCATCGTGCCCGAGAAGGGTGAACAGCGGCTGACCGGCCGCAACCTCATCGCCCGGCTTCACGTGGAGGTCGATGCCCGCGGCGTGCACGACGGGGTCTTCCGCGCGGGCGCGTCCGGCCCCGAGGCGCCATGCCGCGATGCCGAAGGGAAGCGCATCCATCCGGGTCACGACCCCCGCCTCGGCCGCGGTCACGGTGTGGGTCTCCCGCGGGGCGGGCAGGGCGGCATCCGGATCGCCGTCCTGCGCGCGGATCATCGCGCGCCACGAGTCCATCGCGCGGCCGTCGGCCAGCGCCGCCTCCACGTCGGCCTCAGGCTGGCCGGCAAGCGCCAGCATCTCGCGCGCGAGCGCCACCGTCAGTTCGATCACGTCGGCGGGGCCGCCTCCCGCGAGCACCTCGACCGACTCGCGCACTTCGTTCGCGTTGCCGATCGCAAGACCCAGCGGCGTATTCATGTCGGTCAGCAGGGCGGTGGTGGAAACCCCCGAGTCGGTTCCGAGGGCGACCATCGTGCGCGCCAGCTCGCGGGCCTTCTCGACGTCGCGCATGAAGGCCCCCGACCCGAACTTCACGTCGAGCACGAGCGCGTCGGTGCCTTCGGCGATCTTCTTCGACATGATGCTCGAGGCGATGAGCGGAATCGCCTCGACCGTGCCGGTCACATCGCGCAGCGCGTAGAGCTTCTTGTCGGCGGGGGCGAGCCCCGAGCCGGCGGCGCAGATCACGGCGCCGACGTCCCGGAGCTGATCGAACAGCTCATCGTTGGTCAGCGCCGCGGTCCATCCGGGGATCGATTCCAGCTTGTCGAGCGTTCCGCCCGTGTGGCCGAGTCCGCGACCGGAAAGCTGCGGTACCGCGACGCCGAACGAGGCCACCAGCGGCGCGAGCGGCAGCGTGATCTTGTCGCCCACACCGCCCGTGGAGTGCTTGTCCACGGTCGGCTTGCCGAGACCGGCGAAGCTCATGCGCTCGCCCGATGAGATCATCGCATCCGTCAGAACGTGGATCTCGTCGCGCGTCATCCCGTTGAGCAGGACGGCCATCGCGAACGCGGCCATCTGGGCATCGGCGACGTAGCCGCGCGTGTAGGCGTCGATCATCCACCGCAGCGCTGTCTCGGAGACCTCGCCGCCGTCGCGCTTGGTGCGGATGACGTCGACCGCGTCATGCGCTTCGACGGTGCTCATCTCGACGCCTCTTCGAGCTCGCGCGGTCCGAACGCGTCGGGCAACACCTCGTCGATCGTGCGGATGCCGGACACGGTCTCCAGCAGCATCCCCGGGATGGCGTGCTCGTACAGCAGCTGCCGGCAGCGCCCGCACGGCATCAGGGTGCGGCCCTGGCCGTCGACGCACACGAAGGCGACGAGTTTGCCGCCGCCCGACATGAACAGATCGCTCACCAGCGAGCACTCCGCGCAGAGCGTCACGCCGTACGAGGCGTTCTCGATGTTGCAGCCGGAGACGATGCGCCCGTCCGAGACCAGCGCCGCCGCGCCGACCTTGAACCGCGAGTAGGGGACGTAGGCGAGCTCCTTGGCGACCGTGGCCGCCGCTCGCAGTTCGTCCCAGTCGATGTCGGTCACAGTGCGTCCTCCGATGCGTCGATGCCGTTCATGAGCGGATGCCTCGCGGTGCGGAGCGGGCCCTCGGAAGGCGCTGCGAGGCGGGATGACACACGTCACCCCTTGATATACGGGATCCCGTCCGCGGCGGGCGCCCTCGACCGGCCGACGACTCCGGCCACCACGAAGATCGTCACGAGGTAGGGGAGCATAAGCATGAACTCACTCGGCACCGGCGAGCCGATCACGCTGAGGGTGTTCTGCAGACTCGACGCGAACCCGAACAGCAGCGCGGCAAGGGTCGCCTTGAACGGATCCCACTGGCCGAAGATCACCGCGGCCAGGGCGATGAACCCGGCGCCCGCGGTCATCTCCTTGTTGAAGGCGATGCCGTTGCCGATCGTGAAGACCGTGCCGCCGAGACCCGCGATCGAACCTGCCAGCAGCACGTTCCAGAACCGCGTGGCGTTGACCTTGATGCCGACCGTGTCGGCGGCCTGCGGGTGCTCGCCGACGGCGCGCAGACGCAGACCCCACCGGGTGCGGAACATGGCGAACCAGACGACGGCCACGGCGATGTACATCAGGTAGACGATGATCGTCTGGCGGAACAGGACGGGGCCGATCACCGGGATCTCGCTGAGGAACGGGATCGGGATGCGGGGGAAGCGCGGCGGGGAGTTCAGCAGAGCCTGATTGGGCTGCAGAACCTGCGAGTAGAAGAAGCTCGTGAGGCCGATCACCAGCACGTTCAGCACGACGCCGATGATCACCTGGTCGACGAGGTACTTGATCGCGAACGCGGCGAGCACGAAGGCCACGAGCACACCGGCGAACATCGCCGCCACCAGTCCGAGGAGCGGCTGGCCGGTGATCGACGACACCACGGCGGCACTGAATGCACCGGCGAGCAGCTGCCCCTCGATCGCGATGTTCACCACGCCCGCACGCTCGCCGATCACACCGGCCAGCGCTCCGTAGATCAGCGGGATCGCCAACGCGACCGCTCCGGCCAGGAGTCCGGCGACCGGAATCGTCTCCCCCGATGCCGCCCACGTGAGGAATCCGATGATCGCGATGATGATGTACGCCGCGATGAGCCAGAGCGGCGTGCGACGGTAGCCGCGCACCAGGACGGCCGAGAAGACGGTCAGAAGCACCAGGAGCCCGAACACCACCCAGGTGGTGACCACGACGGGCACCACGACTTCGGGGAGCTGGAGCGCGTCGGCCTGTGTCGAGATGCGGAACGTCGTGACGCCCACGCGCGGTGCAGCGAGGATGAGTATCGCGTAGAGCACGGAGAAGATCGCCAATGCGATCGGCGCCTTCCAGCTGCGAACGTCCGCCTTGGCCGGGGTCTCCACGACCAGTGCGCCGTCTGTGACGAGGGTCATTTCACCACCGCCCCTGCCTCGGCCTTGAGCTGCTTCTTCCGGGCCTTCTCGCGGCGACGCTGGTCACGCTCCGGGGACGGCAGGAAGAAGATCGTCCGAACGAGCGGCGGGGCGGCGATGAACAGCACGATCAGCGCCTGCACGACCGTCACGATCTCGATGGGCACGCCCTCCGCCGCCTGCATCGAGAAGCCGCCGGCCTTGAACGCGCCGAACAGGATGCCGGCCGCGAAGACCCCC
>Ga0190275_10004168_pt1 | contig 10406 bp, 13 predicted proteins | sample Popmic550T_FD_133745 | JGI IMG/M metagenome (GOLD analysis project Ga0190275, IMG submission 133745) | Populus adjacent soil microbial communities from riparian zone of Yellowstone River, Montana, USA - 550 T | ecosystem: Environmental > Terrestrial > Soil > Riparian zone > Trees stand | place...
CTCATCCATTTTTCAATTTCTCTTAAAAATTCAGATTTTCATAAATTATTTGGTCCAACAACAACTTTTAAATTTTTCATGTTGATAATGTTATTGCATTAATTAATGATACTAGGCTTTATCTTAATTGAAGAAATTCTTAATGTCAACTCTGATTTTAATTACTTGATTGTATATTAAATTTGAGTGTAAAATAAGCTTATCTAAATATAACTATGGTAAACAAGTAATTAGAAAGCATGGATTTTAAAAGTTATTTTTGTTGACATTGACAATTCCCCAATTTGAAAAGTCTGTTACTGTTCGTCCTAGTTGACGTTCTAGTTTTTGTATTCTTCGAGCATAGAGTTCAAGTTTATCATCTTCATGTTTATTTTTGGCTATTGTAAATCCTAGCCAACACTTGTTGAGAGCTCCCCAAGTTTGGTTTTCATAATATAATGATGGTAATATGTCATAATATTTTTGACCTTTTTTCTCATATTTAAAAGGATCCCATTCAGTTCGTTTGACCCATTTATGATAATTATATCTATATTTGTGATATCTCATTTAATCAATTAATAGATACAAATCTTAAAAAGGTTTATTATTTTTGATAATAACTAGCTGTATATGTATCCATCATAAGAAATATTATTTTATAAACTTTTGCAAATATAATTTTGAATTAAAGTAGAAATTGCTAAAACATATCATAATATTCATGAAATTCATGACATGATTATAGTATAGATTGATTAAGGTAACTTAATAAGATTAATATACAAGATTATTATACAAGGGATCATAACATTATTGACATTCGTAATATTTACGACATTTTAACAACAAATAGATTATTAATTTCTAATAATAAATAATATAAGTAATTATTCTTTCGTAACTTTTTGGTCCATTATTTTCACCCATTCTTGGTATGTTGCTAACCCTTTATTTTTCCAAGTTCTATTATAGAATAGATCATAGCTTGTTGAATCATTGTAATCCTTAACCCCATGACCATGAACAAGACTATGTATATTTGCATGTAATCCGTGTTCTGCAAGATGGTTGCGAATAATATTGCAGAGTATTTCAGCATCTGTTTCGCTATTTAATTTAAACTCTGTCTATTACATCCCAGACTTCTTGAGAAATTCTAAATATACTAATTTATTCACCATTGATTTACATTTAATATCTTGTATTGTTTTCCTTTTATTATTTTTAATAAATTTGATTGTTTTTAAAGTCATAAAAGTCATGACAATCATGATATTGATGATATATATTTGTTACATATAAATATAATATTAGATATTGATAAGATTATGATAAATAACAATGGTAATAACCATAAATTTAAACATATTCTGGTAACTTACCAGAATTTTGAAAAATTAAGAAGACCTGGGTATCCGGAGATTCACTAAATGATGTAATTAATGAAGTTACAAAATAGCTATTAATTTATTACAACAAATATAATTGATTGTATAATTATTGAGACAATTTTTTTTGAGGTGCATCAACTTCTTCTTATCAAGTGGAAGGAGGAGCAATAACAAATAATGAGTGGCATTACTTTACAACCAATGAAATTATAAAAAGTAGAATTTTTAAGCTGACCAGTGGAAGTATTTTATATCGAGATACCAAACAGATCTCCCTAGCTCCTGCTTATGATTCTGCAAAATTTTGGGATCCTACTTATTATGAAAGAGATTTTAATCATGCAGTAAGGTTGAATATCAATGCTATTAGAATAAGTCTTGAGTGGTCACGAATCCAACCAGAACAAAATCAATGGAATCAAGATGCGGTAGAACATTATAAAAAGATGATAATATCAATGAAAGAAAAACATCTCACCCCAGTTATAACTTTAAATCATTTTCCTTTACCATTGTGGGTATTAACTCCACTAACTCATTTTAGGAAGAGGTTGTATCAATATTTGTTACCTTCTCCACTGAGAGATCTTCCTTTAAAAGAACCTTCAGCAGACAATAGATTTGAAAAATCTCTTCGTGGTTGGGAAAATCCTGAAACTATAAAAGCATTTACTAAACTTGTAAAAAATGTAGTTTTAGAATTAAAAAGATGTTGATTATTGGATTATACTTAATGAGCCTGTTGGTTCTATAGTAATAGGAAGGTTATCTTTCAGGAACTATACTTAATACATATGATATTTATAATAATACTGTAAAAAGATTTACTACCTAATTGTATCTTTGTAATATTTTTAGTGATCAATGCATATTAAATCAGTAAATTTCAAATGTTATATTGGCTAAGAATAAGTATACTTTGCCTATCTTTTAGTTATTGCTTCGGTAAACCATGATGGAAACATATGATTTACATTGCTGAGTAAATAGTTTATGTTACTGTCTAAAATATATGTAGATGCGTGATCTTCTTTACTTCTTATACTACGTCCATAGGTCTGCGTTAGTCTAACAATTGTATTCCACAAATACCAATTCATATCCTTTTTTCTTAATGCAGCAACTTTTTTATCACTTAAATCTGGGTAAGGAACTTTAATGATAATCTGAAATCTTGACAGATCGTCTTTTAAATCTAGACCTTGATAAAATGATGGTGAGATGAGTACAGTTGGTTTTGAATTCTCTGAATGCTTCTGTAATGTTTCTATTCTATCAGTATTTGGGCCACTTTCTATCAGACGTTGTGAATTTTCTTTATTTAAATTATTTTTAATAAATTCTAATTGAAAGTATGAAGTTGTGTGAATAATTCCCTTTTCATTTTTGTGTATACTCATTATATTATTGACTGTCTTAGCAATAATTGGTAAATTATCTAATATGTTATTACTGTTTAACCATGCAATATTCATCAAATGAATTGGTCGATTCTCTTTTGGGAAATCTGAGTGTTTTATTCGAATAAACTTGATGTCGTCTTTTGATAATCCTGATATTTTACACAAGTAATCTTTATTTAATATGGTAGCACTCATAAATAATCCATAATTACTGACATCCAGAATCTCTTTAAAGTAGTTAGAAATATCCAAAGGTGTAAGAGTTATTTTACTTATCAAATCGCTTGATTTACGAACTATATTGGTGACCAACCAATTATTTTTATTAGTTTTCATATCATTAAGTACAAAGTTAAGATTCTTTTCCTTATTGATACAATCAATTAAATTTTTTTCAGTAAAAGGTTCTTTTAGAGAATTATTTTCCAAAGCCAAATCAAAGTCTTCGATAAAATCCAAGAGCATGTTTCTATAACCATCACAAAATTCGATCCATGTTTCGATATCCTCTTCTTTTCTATTTGGTAATTGAAGCTTAGGAAAGAGTCTTGTAATATTATCCCTATTGATTATGAAACTCTTAAAGTCAGAAATTTCTGATTCAATATTATGAACTTCATCAAATACCAATAATTCTCTCTTCGAAATAACATTAGAAAAATAAAGATCTGAAAGAAAGTACTTGTAATTATAAATGGCATGAGATGATTTGGTAGATATCCATCTTTGATGAAAATATCTACACGGCTCCCAGTCCAAATTTTCGAAACGTATTTGTTGATCATACTTTTTAAGGTATTTCATTTTTTCAAATTGTCCAATGTCGATATGTTCAAATTTTGTTCCTAAGGCATTTACCTTATAATCTGAGAGTCTTGTTTTATAAATACAATCAAAATTCTCATCTGTCTGACATGGTCCATATTCACATGTTTCATGGACTCCCTCATTTTCTTTTAATATACAACCGAAGTTCCTTTTACCTTTTGCTTCTTTAATAAAATGAAAATCTTTCGAATATTGATTTTGAAGATCCTTAGTTGAGGTACAAATATGAGAACTTCCTAAATAACTAGCTAAAGTTATAGCAATAGGACTTTTACCAAAGCCAGTAGGAGCTTCCAGAAAAAAATACTTTATGTTACTTTTTAGAGCTTCTTCAATTTCCTCTAATACTTTTTCTTGATTAATTCTTATTTTGTATAAAGGAAAATATTGTATTAATTTCATAATAATAGCAGAGAATACAATGATTTCTTTTCGTTGGGATTCACTATAGCATGTTGCAATAACATACCTTCAGATTTTTTTAAAGGCATTAATTGAGATAATTTTTTCTATTAACTATTTTTCTGTTTCTTCTCTTATTTACGTAATGTCTATTAGGAATATTACCTGTAATCCAATCTTCGCTTAACGGTTTTCGTGCTCTACGTGCAGACTTAGGACCAATTCTTTTTCCTAAAAAAAGTCTGCCTTTTTTTGCTATTTTTCCCATCGCCTAACTAAATTTATTAGAGAAGACTAATTAGTTTATTGTTTAATATTTAAAAATTGAAATAGTATTTTATTCTATGAAAATTTCTCCATTATTTTTAATTAATTCTACTTTATTGTTAAGTTTATCATGTATAATTAATAAGCTTTCATAAAAATTTAATTTTTTTTGCATGCTTTGTAAATAAAAATTCAGAGTATACAAATCCTGAAAAGTCTCTTTATCACATAGTTCAATTAGATCTTTGTTTAAAAGTATAACTTCATAATTATTTTCGTTAGTTTTGAGTAATTTTATTATTTGCATATCTTAATTTTTTACTTTTTGTTAAAAAATCTTTTTAATTTAAGCACCATTCTCCTTCCAAAACGAACATATTTTAAAAAAAATAGGTATATTTATGGTGAATCTAGTACTTGATGAATTTACGTTTAGAAGAATTAATGCCTTATTAAGCGATTTAATGGATAAAAGGAAAAGAAATATGGATTACAATGATTTAGTAAATGAATTGATTGATAATTATCAACAAAATAATTGGGACCACGATGTGTTATCAGGTGGTTAAATAGCATATATTAAATTTGAATAACATTTTGAATAACTTACCCAGCCGTGTTAATTTAAAGAAACAGTAGTGGCTGCATACCGTATTCTAACATATGTTGTTACAATTGTTAGAAACAGAACTCCACAATTATAGTTATATATTCTTTGTATTGTATTTTCTTGGTCTCAGTAAGAAATACATCTAAAGCACTAACAATTTTTAGAGATGAGAAAGAAGATACGTGTCTGTATAGAGCTGGATATAAAGATTTGAATCTTGCCAGTTTTACAGGCAAAGAATTTCTGCCTTTAATATAGATGAGACTATGGTTCAAACACTAATATATTCACCAATAAAAAGGAGTAAAGTGAATCTTTATTTAAATAGAATTTGCTAGGTGAATGATTTTAATAATTTTAAATTAATTTATTTTCGAGACACAATATGAATATATTTTGAATAGACCGATCTTTATCTAATTTACTTATGAGATAAAATAATTAGTATCCCAATCTAAGAGTATTCATTATATCATTATTGTTCTTATGTAATTTTAGTTCACAGATTCAGAATTGCCTAAAATAATTGTTATACAATATTATCTTATCGGAAATTTTTATTAGCCAGATATCTATTAATACTTCATGAGCAAAAAAAATTTTTTCGTAATATTTTTAATCAAATTTCAGGACTTTTTCAAGACATGACAAAATATATCTTAAGTAAGATGAGTCCAATTCATAATACAAGCAAAAAAGATAAATTTACTAACTGTTGGTTTAGTTTAAATTCTACATTAAACTTAATCACCAAAGTATTAGTCGATTCGGATATAATTATATACTATCCAAAACCTAGTCTAAGAAATATATTGCAAAATGCCTTTTCTTTTCTCATTTCAATGAATTCTAAAACTATATTTTTAAAGAAATAGTTGATGCAAATGACGTTTAAGAAAATCTATCTCTCTCTAGCTGTAATACCTATCGTTATAGTAACTTTTGTTATAGTAAATAACAATATTCTTTCAAATAAAAATGATTTTGCCTTAGACATTGATGCTTTAAAAGAACAACAATCATTATTTACTCATACCAGAGTTACTATCACTAATACTGGAAAACAACCGCTTACAAATATCAACGTTAATTATGGGAACAAATCTGAAACAGTATCGCTTCTCGAACCAGGACAATCATATCCTCTAAGCCCACCAGCAGGGAGCAATCTTCAAAGGATCATAGTTACTTCTGATCAAGGAATTAATATTACAAAAGAATATAGAACACCAATCACCATGCCCGGAATGATGGGTTCGTAGTTTTTAACAAGATTTTTTTGATTAGACTATTCTTTTATTATGACTGATATTTCTTCCATCCTACTTGCTCTATCTTATTGGCTTTCGATATAATTTGATTTTGAATATCTATTTTATATTTTTTAATTTTATCATATAAAGTATTATTTTCTATTCCTAATATCTGGCAAGCTAGTAGAGCTGCGTTTTTTCCTCCGTTAATTCCTACAGTAGCAACAGGGACACCAGGCGGCATCTGTACAATAGATAACAAAGAATCTAATCCATCTAAACTAGAGCCTTTTATTGGAACGCCTATAACAGGAATGGAAGTTAATGAGGCAATCATTCCTGGGAGATGTGCGGCACCACCTGCTCCAGCAATTATAACTTTTATTCCTTTTTTTCCTGCCTCAAGACCATATTGAAACATACGTTCCGGAGTCCTATGTGCAGAAACAATAGTCAAGTCATATGAAATTTCAAAGTGTTCTAATATTTCCGCAGCGTCTTTCATAATCCTAAGATCAGAGTCACTTCCCATGATAATCGCAACTTCAGTTTTTGACATTCGTATTGTTATTTATCTACACTTATCTCTATTGAATTTTTTGCATCTGAACATCTCTTCATAACCACATCTAAAGTTGGACCAGTACAAGTAATATGTCCTAATTTCCTTCCTGGTCTACTTATCTGTTTTCCATAAATATGAATTTTAGTAGAAGGAATAGAAAGTAAGTTGCTTAACCCTTTGATTCTATAGTTCCCTGAAAAATTTGGCGGACCTATAATATTTTTCATTACAGTGGGTCTCAATAATTCGGGCTTAGATAAAGGAAAGTTTAGAATTGCTCTGATATGTTGTTCAAACTGAGAAATCGAACAACCCTCAATACTATAATGACCAGAATTATGTGGACGAGGTGCAATTTCGTTTATAAAAATTTCATCATTTTTGGAAACAAACATTTCTATTCCAAATATACCTATATCATTTAAGCAAGTAACTACCTTTTTTGCTATAATCTCACTAGCTTGTTTAATTTTCGAAGAAATATTTGTGGGAGCTATCGTTGTATCTAAAATGTTATTTTGGTGAATATTTTCTACTATAGGAAAAGATTCGATTTGTCCTTTTTTATTCCTTGCAACCATTATTGATATTTCTTTTTTAAAGTCTACAAATTGTTCGGCAAAAATCTCACGACTATTAAAAGAATCGTAAGCATTGAAAATGTCATCATTGCTTTTAATAAGATAATTACCTCTTCCATCATAAGAGTCTTCGCAAGCTTTTACCATAAACGGGAATCCAAATTCTTTTGCTACCAATAAAAAGTCATTAACTGAACCTAATTTTTTAAACATTGGAACAGGTAAATTATTTTCTTTTAAGAATATTTTTTGTCTAAATTTGTTTTGAATTAGGTAAAGAGAGTGTGGAGAAGGAAATATGGGATAGTTTTGTTCTTCAAGTTTTTTTAAAGCTTTTGAGTTGGCTAATTCTATTTCATATGTAATTACATCTGAATACTTTGCTAATTCCCTAATTTTTTCCTCATTCTTAAAATCTCCAACTATTAGTTGATCGCAAATAGTTGATGCAGGACAATCTTCACTTGGGTCTAATACGATAACTTTAATAGACATTCTCTTAGCTTCTTGTGCTATCATTTTCCCTATTTGTCCACCTCCAATTATACCTATCTTAGTTTGATTAACTAAGGATAGTTCATCTAGTAAAGCAGACATGATACAATATTCATGATGGAAAAAGACATACTAAATACCTATCAAAAGAAGTCGTATGTTATACGGAAAAGTAAGTTTAAACTTCAGAACTAGTATATAATTAATTAAAAAATTCTTTATATAGTCAATAGAGTAGATTTTAGTATAATATATACATTTAACCACAAATGTTCTACTATAATATTAACTAAAATTTTTCACAATGTTTAATTAGAAGAACCTTCTATAATATTCTATGATAAAAGGTACCCATCAGAATCGATACATTCAAACGGCGACGTCACCGTTCATCGAACAAAAGGAATGTACTCACTGTGGGGGAAATGGATGGATCTATGAGTTCTATAATGACCCTGTATCATGGCGATCATGTCCCCAATGTTGCGACGAAGAAAGTGGATAATTAACATTTTTTCACTCGGTTTAATCCCCAACGTTTGAGGATTAAATTGACTATTTTTATTAATTCATCTCAAAAGATAAATTAAGCAAGTGATCGTTAAACTACAATGATGCAAAGAAAAGAGGAAGCAGTAAAGCGGTGGTTTCCCCTAGCTACTATCGCTGCTGGTATTTCATTTGTTGTTACTTTTTTACTTAATCTCCCACCTGAGAGGGTAGTTGCATCTACTGCATTGGCAGGTCTTATTGTTTTTAGTGGGTTTTTTTTTAGGTCATTTGGTAAGGATGAAAATACATTTAAAGAAATGCCATAGAATAAAATTTTATTCTTGAGTAATGAATTGAAAATAACTTTTTATCAAATGATTTAAAAAATTGATCAAAGGATTATTTTAATTTCTTATCATTGTTATATTATATTAAATGGTTAAAATCTCAAGCCAATTATACTCCCTTCTATTTTTTGTAGCTATTAGTTTACTTACTATTATAATAGTTCAAACTTTCTATTCCTTTATAAAGAACGAAGTAGAAGTCCAATTATTTATTATTTCATTTATCATAGAAATAATATTTGTTTTTGTTATTATCAAAGTATACGACGAATTAGGTTGTAAATGGGAAAATGTTAAGACTATACCACTTCTTACAAAAAAGAAGAAATACTTGCCCACAGTACAAAACAATTATTATTATAATAATAATGATGATGACACAAGCATTAGTTTTTGCTCTAATTGTGGAATTTCACTCTATTATCGTGGAAAAAATATGCAAAAAGAAAATACTCCGAAATTTTGTAGAAATTGCGGCTATTTACTTCCTACAAGTATTCTTGGTGGATATAAACAACAAATTGAGGAATACTCTAATAGAGAATAATTAAATTACTTAAATTCTCATATGCAGTTAATACATGTTAATTCTAAGAGTTGTAAATGCATCGTTGTTAGTTTTTTTATTTGGTTTTCTTTTTCAATACTCACTTGCAACAATAGAGACGGAAAAGTTATTTGTATATTCATATCAGAAAAACACACTACAAGACTACTTATCAAATACTTCTGTAAATGATTCCAAATATTTAAAAGGGTATTTAATTATCGACCAATACAAATTATTTGTCGATATAGCTCTAACTGACAAACAAAAACAGGATGGATTATCCATTAAAAATTCTATGAATGAAAACGAAGGTATGCTGTTCTTTTTGGAAGAGCCTAGAAAAGCATCATTCTGGATGAAAAATATGCATTTTCCTATCGATATAATTTGGTTGGACGAAAACTTTACAATTGTACATATCGAAAAAACACTCTCTCCATGTACATCGGCATTTTATTGTCATAGTTACACTCCACTCAAAGAATCATTGTATGTTTTAGAAACAATATCAGGATTTTCAAATAAACACAATATTAAGATTGGAGATAAAATTGATTTTCATCTAATAGAATAAATTGAAACATACTCTACTCAATCAAACCTTTGAAAACAAATAGTTGGATTTTATAACTCGATATTTTTTGTTGCAAAACTTTTCTCCTAGGTTATCAAATTATCATGATTCTTATTCCCAGAGCAAAATTTAAAAAAAATAATTATGGAGTAAGAACTATTTAAACCTCTTGAATTTGTCATCTAGTTAATAATTTTATTACTATCTTATTTGATCCTAGAGATTTTAATTTATCTATCTTTTAGCAACATATTCAAGGTGAAATTAACTTTATTTTTTACCTTGTATATAGAACAAATTTAAATAATGGAACAACACTTTTATTCTAATTTATATACGTTTAAAATTTTATTTGTTTTGACATTGTTATAATTCCAATTTTTATAGAATAGATTTAATTTTTTTAAACTTATATCTTTTAGAACCTCTATAACAGTCTCAAAAATATTTTCACTTATGAGAATTTGATTTGGTTTGGCTAATGCAGTTATTTTAGCCGCAATACTTATCCCAGAACCAATAATATCAATATGAGCTATCTCAATATTTTTTCCGTACAATACTACCATAGATTCTCCCAAGTCAATTCCTATTTTAATTTCAATAAGAGGTAACTTGTTAGAAAAAACAGGATTGATAACATCAGTAATAATCTTAAGCATA
>Ga0190275_10004169_pt1 | contig 10405 bp, 10 predicted proteins | sample Popmic550T_FD_133745 | JGI IMG/M metagenome (GOLD analysis project Ga0190275, IMG submission 133745) | Populus adjacent soil microbial communities from riparian zone of Yellowstone River, Montana, USA - 550 T | ecosystem: Environmental > Terrestrial > Soil > Riparian zone > Trees stand | place...
GGCGTGAGCACATGACGCCTAGTGCCGTCACGAGGCGAGGAGGGGCGCGTGGTGGCAGAATTGTCGTGCGGCATTTCCCGGCAATGGAAGAAGAGTTCGGCGAGCGGCGGCGGCGAATGCGTCGAGGTTCGTCGCACACCTTCCGGTGTTCAAGTTCGCGATTCCAAGAATCCGACCGGCGCCATCCTCGATTTCACCGATTCGGAGTGGCTCGCGTTCCTCAAGGGTGTCGCACTCGGCGAGTTCCACATTTCGGAGGTGCCCACCAGATGCACGATCTGAACTAGATGAGAATAACTTCGCGCTCGTTTCCGTTCTCGGATCGAAAAACCATCGCCTGGCCGTCTTCCTTGACCATGCGGTAGACGACGTCGCCGTAGGCGATCAGGCGCCGCACCGCTTCGGTCAGCGTGACCTGCTCGCGGTCGATCACGCGATCAATCGCAGCGAGCATGTCGGGCGTCACCGCGACGTTGATCCGACGTGGCGGCGACGCCGGCGCACGTTCGGACTGGTCGGTCTCCGCGGTGTCCACGGCGGCGTCCGCATCGGTCCTGGCCATCGCCGTTCTCCCCTCCGCACCTCACGCAGGCTCGCCGACGTGGCCTCGCGGCGTGTGGCGCGATCCGATCGCGCCGTACCGACCTGCGCCGACCTTCCACCGTGAGTTGGTGCCTGTCGTGTATGTCATGACTCCCGGTGGGGGATGAGCCGCAACACCCTCCACCCGGTCGTGCTTGCACATTATCGCCACATCCAACGTGCAGGTGTCAAGGTAAATCGACTCTTCTGGTGAACTCTTTGGCGTGCAACAATTGCATCGGTCGTATCGGGGTGTAGGAAATTCGACCAAACGATGCACCAGCTTGCGCCAGCCGCGCGATCGCGTGAACGTCAACTACGCCCGTCCGACCGGAAGGCCCATCGGAGGACGAGCAACCAGCCGGTGAACGACGGCCTGAGGGTGATCGCGAGCACAGCAAACGATGGCTCGAACCAGCCGAGGTCGACACCGGCCATCGCGAGTGCGCCGAGCGGTAGAACGATCACCAGCAGGAGCGTCAGGCCCAGCACGGCCCGGTGTTGGACCGGTGTCGCTGCTGATCTCTGGCCGCGATCAGCGGAGGCGACGAGAGCTCGTTCCAGCTCTCCTTCCCGATCAATGTCGGGGTTCGCCCTCGGTCTCGCGGAGCTCAGTCCCCCGCCCGCGTCTGGCGATCCTTCCGGGCCTTCTTCCGGTCGCGCGCCACGGCGGTCTCCAGTCTCCAGCTCTACGCCGTCGCAGATACTACCTTGATACGAGTAGAAAGTGTGGTAAATTTGCACAAATCTACCCAGCAGGAGATGAAGATCCGTGTCGTACGGCACCTCCAGGCCCGGCCCCTCCCACGAGAGAGGTGCAGATTCCATGTCGAAACGCGACAAGGCGCTGCTGGAATCTCAACGCACACCGGCCGAGTCGCCGCGGCCGGTCACCCGGAGGATCAACGTTGCCGTCAACGCCTTGATGCTCGCGGCGATCGACCGCATCAGTGAGCGGGAGCAGATCACCATGACCGAGGCCGTTCGCCGACTCATCGCCTACGGAGATTTCGTCTACGAGACAACGAAGGTCCGGAACGCGACGCTGACCGTCCGTAATCCCGAGGGCGACGTGCGAGAAGTGGTCATGCTCTGAATCGCGGACTACGAGGTGGGTCCGGGTGCAACACGCCCGGACCCACGCTCGTATCGGCCGCGCGCTGTACCGCAAGGACGACGGGGCCGGGGAGGGATGTCCCGTCCCCGGCCCCGTAATTCGTCTGCGAGCCTGTCGAGCTGAGAGTGTCCTGATCTCGGACTTTGCACCGTCGGGCCGGCCCTGCGGCCGACCCGACGGGTCACGCCGGCGTCCACACGTTGCTGGATACACCGTTGTCGAGCCTGAGGACGGGTTGGCTGTGTGGACGAGCTCCACGTCGAGGGTGCGTCATCACTGCTTCTCCGGGGGTATCTTGGTGATCACTGAACGGTGATCGTGTACCCCGGAGGTTAGCACTGTAAACGCGTTCTAGGAACAGATATTACACCTAGCACGTGTGCAGGATGTTAGTCGGCGGCCAGGCAAGGTGCTGCTGTTTGGTGGTGGTGAAGTCAACCCGTACCAGCCGCCGTCTTCCGGCTAGGACGGTCGTCACCGCCCCATCCCAGGCCTGACCAGAGATCATCAGCACAAGAGCCAGGCAGACGGCAACCCATTCGTGCCATCGTCGACACCCCAACAGCAGCGATCCACTACACGACCACGTCATGATCAACGGTGGACAGGGTTCAGCCGGTCTATCCGTGGGCGAGGTCGGCGAAGCGGCTGTAGTGCAGCTGGTGGGCGACGGTAATGGTGCTGGTGGGGCCGTTGCGGTGCTTCGCGAGGATCAGGTCCGCCTCACCGGCCCTGGGGTCGTCGCGCTCGAACGCATCAGGTCGATGCAACAGAATTACCATGTCGGCATCTTGCTCGATGGAATTATGGACGATGACGCCATCCGCCACAAAATTATGTACTCCATCAACCGTGGCGTCGAATACTTCCTGAGCGCCCAGATCCTGCACCTCGACGATCTCGTCCCAGAACACGTCGTTCGTCGCGAGCATGTCGAGGTCGGCGGCGTGTAGCACCGCCGCGGCCCGCGCCAGCCGCGACCGGCTCGGAGCGTGCTTCCACATCGTCGACCCGCAGAAGCGCGACCCCATCGCCGCGGCGAACTCCCGATGGGTCATGTGCCGCTCGCTGAGCAGGTGACGCACCTGAGTCCAGACCTCGCGCGGGATGGTGTCGATGTTGGTGTTAGCGGCGATGTCCCGTAGTCGGTTGCCGAGTGCCCGTGCCGCATCCCCGTGGGCGCCGTGAACGCCGATCAGCTGAATGAACGCTCGCTGGCACTCGGCTCCACTGACCTGTAGGTGCCAACTGTCACGGTTCCCCGCCTTGCGGGCCTTCTTGGTCCGGCTGAGCACGCCGAAGCGCAGCAGCAGTCGTGCGACGTCGTCGACCAGACGACGACTCGTCGAGGCGTAGTGGACGCGGCCGAGCTTGTTGCGCTCGTCCCACCACACGCACCCGTCCGTCGCCCACAGGTGCCGCAGGAACAGCGCCACCTGCTCGTCCGGAAGGGAGAACACCGCGTCGGGCACGAACTTCTCGTGGCTGCGCAGCCCGAACAACCCCAGCCCGTCCAACCACTCCGCGATCGGGTTGCGCCGGCCAGGAGCGAGCCGGTACGGCGCCGGGAGGCGCAGGCTCGTGCATCGGACCGCCGGATGGTCGTCGCGAATCGGGGTGATGCCGAACGCCGTCCGGGCCGCAGCACCGACCACCTCGAGGTTCGCCTCGTCCGTGCTCGCATACCGAAGCGGCTGCCGCTTGACGAACGACCCGTCGCCGATGAGGTGCGCGAGCAACACGATGCGCTCTTCGGGCATCGGTACCGCTTCGAGCGGGGCGGGGACACGGCGAGGTGTCGCCACCCGGTCGCCGACGGCGAGATCGCCGAGCGCGCACCAGCCGTCGACGGTGAGGATCGGGTGGTTCGCGGTGGCCTCGACCTCGCGGCCCGACGCCAGACGAACGCGGAACACTTCCTTGACCCCGCTCGGGAACACGTTGGTCACCTCGCGGGCCACCATCCGCATCCGCTCGTCCACCGACCACAGGCGCACGCCGCGCTCGCCGGATGCGAGCAGGTCGCCGATCGTCACCTCGGCACCGGTGTCCGCACGCAGCAGCCGGGTGCCCACCGTGACGCAGCCGGACTCGCGCAGGTCCGAAATCATCGGCCGCTTGTCGGTGCGCTGTTCCGGGCCGCGGTTCAGCTGGCTGATCGCCACCACCGGGACTTCGAGCTCCTTGGCCAGGAGCTTGATCTGCCGGGAGAACTCGCTGACCTCCTGCTGGCGCGACTCGACCTTGCGGCCGGAGGTCATGAGCTGCAGGTAGTCGAGGATCACGAGCTTGAGGTCGTTGCGCTGCTTGAGCCGGCGTGCCTTGGCGCGGATCTCCATCAGCGTGAGGTTCGGTGAGTCGTCGATGAAGATCGGCGCCTCGCTGATCTCACTCATCCGCCGGGCCATGCGCGTCCAGTCGTCGTCGCTCATCCGGCCGGCACGCATGTCGGCAAGCCGGATCCGCGCCTCGGCGGACAGCAACCGCATGACGATCTCGGACTTGCTCATCTCCAGGGAGAACACCGCACTGGTCATGCCGTGCTTGACCGAGCAGGACCGGGCGAAATCCAGCCCCAGCGTGCTCTTCCCGAGCCCCGGCCGCGCCGCCACCACGATCATCTGGCCCGGGTGCAGGCCGTTCGTGGCGGCGTCGAGGTCCGCGAAGCCGGTGGGCACGCCCAGCGACACGCCGCCGCGGGAGGCGATGGCGTCGATCTCGTCCATCGTGGGCTGCAGCAGCTCTTCGAGGGCGACGTAGTCTTCGCTAGTGCTGCGCTCGGTGACCTCGTAGATCGCCGCCTGGGCGCGGTCGACGACGTCGTTGACCTCGCCGCCCTCGGCGCCGTGGTAGCCGAGTTGGACGATCCGGGTTCCGGCCTCGACGAGGCGTCGCAGCGTGGCCTTCTCGGCGACGATCTCGGCGTAGTACGCGGCGTTCGCGGCGGTGGGGACGGTCGCGATCAGCGTGTGCAGGTAGGGGGCGCCGCCGAGGCGGATCAGGTCGCCCCGGCGCTGCAGCTCCGCGGAGACCGTGACCGCGTCGGCGGGCTCGCCGCGACCGTAGAGGTCGAGGATGCACTCGTAGACGGTCTGGTGCGCGGGGCGGTAGAAGTCGTCGGGGCGCAGGACCTCGACGACGTCCGCGATCGCGTCCTTGCTCAGGAGCATGCCGCCGAGCACCGACTGCTCAGCCGTGAGGTCCTGCGGGGGCTGCCGATCGAACGGCGACAGGTCGGCACCCGATCCCGGTGCGTCGCCGGCGGCGCGCACCGGCCGGGGACGGCCCGCTGCACGATCGTCCGTCACGGCCATACGCAGCGTCACCCCCGGTCGACAGTATATCGAACATGTGTTCGATACGCCTGGGGAGTCCGCCGGTTTTCCGTTTGGGGAAGAGGCGGCACGCGCGACAGGCGCAACCCCTTGCGCGGCGAGGCTAGGCGCCCGCGCTCCGGGAACCAAGCAGGCCGGCGGAGCCACCTGTGGACAGCGTGGGGATGGCGGGGACGACGCCCTGCAGCCTGTCCCGAGCAGCCTGTGGACAATATGGGGACAACTACCTGATTGAAGCTATCTTCGCAGCTCAGGTGGGCAGAACGAGGTGTGGACAAAATTGGGTATGCGACACGCCGGAGAGGTCGAACGTTCGGCGTGTCGCCCTCGCCGACGAGGTTTCCACACGGCGCGTCCACAGATCCGTTGGGCGACGGCGAGGCAACCTCCCCATAACTCGCTGCCTACTGGGAGCGACCCGCCCGACCTTCCGCGCGTGCCGTACGCAACGGAGAGGGGCGGGCACCGGGATCCGAAGACCCCGTACCCGCCCCTCACACACGGTGACGACCGGCGTCAGCCGGCGACCACCGCCACATCCACCTCGGTGGTGACCTCCGGGTGGAGGCGCACCGTGACCGGGTACTTGCCGACGGTCTTGATCTGGTTGGGGACCTCGACCGCGCGGCGGTCGAGCGCCGGGCCACCGGCGGCCCGGACGGCGTCGACGACGTCAGAGGCGGTGACCGAGCCGAACAGCCGACCCGAGTCGCCCGCGGCCTTCGCCTTGACGGTGACGGCGAGGTTGCCCAGCTGTGCGGCGACCTCGCGAGCGTGCCCGAGGTCGCGGATCTCGCGGGACTTGCGAGCCCTGCGGATCGCGTCGACCTGCTTCTCCGCGCCGCGGGTGGCCACGACGGCCAGCCCGCGCGGAAGCAGGTAGTTGCGGCCGTAGCCGTCCTTGACCTCGACGATGTCGCCGGGCGCGCCGAGGTTGGGCACGTCGCCGGTGAGGATGAGCTTCACGATGTTCCCTCCGCTCAGCGGGCGGTCGAGGTGTAGGGCAGCAGGGCGACCTCGCGCGAGTTCTTCACGGCAACAGCGACGTCGCGCTGGTGCTGGCGGCAGTTGCCGCTGACCCGCCGGGCCCGGATCTTGCCGCGGTCGGAGATGAACTTCCGCAGCAGGCCGGTGTCCTTGTAGTCGATGTCCTGGGCCGTGTCCTTGCAGAACGCGCAGACCTTTTTCTTGACCTTGCGCAGGATCGGTTTGGGCATGGGGGTGCTCCTGGTGGTTCGCGGTGGGGAGGTGGCTGCTCAGAAGGGCGGCTCGTCGTCGGCCGCGGGCGCGCTGCCCGCGGGCGGTGCCGAGCCCCACGGGTCGTCGTAGCCGCCGCCGGACGGGGCAGCCCCGCCGCCACCGCCCCCGCCGAAGCCCCCACTCCCCCCGCTGCGAGAGACCTTGTTCACCTTCGCGGTGGCGTAGCGCAGCGACGGGCCGACCTCGTCGACCTCCAGCTCGACGACGGTGCGCTTCTCGCCCTCGCGCGTCTCGAACGACCGCTGCCGCAGCCGCCCGGACACCATGACCCGCATGCCGCGGGTGAGCGACTCGGCGACGTTCTCCGCCGGCTGCCGCCACACGTTGCAGCGCAGGAACAGCGCCTCGCCGTCCTTCCACTCGCCGGACTGGCGGTCGAAGGTGCGAGGCGTGGAGGCCACGGTGAAGTTCGCGACGGCCGCACCCGACGGGGTGAAGCGCAGCTCGGGGTCGGCTGTCAGGTTGCCGACCACGGTGATGACGGTTTCGCCAGCCATGATCAGCTCGCAGCCGCAGCGACGCGCTTGCGCTCGAGGCGCAGGACCTTGGTGCGCAGCACGGACTCGTTGAGCCCCAACTGGCGGTCGAGCTCGGCGACGGTAGCCGGCTCGCAGGTGACCTCGAGAAGGGCGTAGATGCCCTCGGCGTTCTTGTTGATCTCGTAGGCCATCCGGCGCTTGCCCCACACCTCGACCTTCTCCACCGAGCCGCCATCGTTGCGGATGACGTTGAGGAAGGTCTCCAGGGACGGCTGCACGGTGCGCTCGTCGAGACCGGGGTCGAGAATGACCATGAGCTCGTAGTGACGCATGAGAACCACTCACCTCCTATGGACTGGTAGCGGCCGCGGTCGGTCCGCGGCAGGAGGTTCTCACCCAACCCCGACAAGAACGCACTCGCCGTGACGGCGGACGTCATCGGCCGCGAGGACGCGGCCGATCGGGGCAGTGCCACAGGGTATCAACCGGGGTCGGGGCCGATGCGCACCGCCCAGGGCGGCGGCCCGCAGAAGTGTCGGTACCGGTCACTACTCTTGTGGCCATGCTCATCGGTGCCCACGTGCGCGAGGCGGACCCCGTCGCCTCGGCGGCGCAACGCGGCGCCGAGGTCGTGCAGATGTTCCTGGCCGACCCGCAGGGCTGGAAGAAGCCCCCCGCGCACCCGCAGACGCAGGAGCTGCGCGAGGGGCCGCTGACGGTCGTCGTACACGCGCCCTACGTCGTCAACCTGGCCTCGCCGAACAACCGGATCCGCATCCCCTCCCGCAAGCTGGTGGCTCAGCACGCCGCCGGTGCGGCCGAGGTCGGTGCGATGGGGCTGGTCGTGCACGGCGGGCACGTCACCGCGAAGGACGACGCTGCCGACGGCGTCGAGAACTGGCGCAAGTTCCTCGCCCGCCAGGCCGACGAGGGCGGCTTCCCGGTGCCCGTGCTGATCGAGAACACCGCCGGCGGTGAGCACGCGATGGCGCGCCGGTTCGACGCGCTGGCCCGCCTCTGGGACGCCGTCGCCGAGTTCGACGTCGGCTTCTGCCTCGACACCTGCCACGCCCATGCCGCGGGCGAGAAGCTGGCCGACGTCGTCGACCGGATCAAGGCCATCACCGGGCGGATCGACCTGGTGCACCTCAACGACTCGCGCGACGCGTTCGGCTCGGGTGCCGACCGGCACGCGAACGTCGGGCAGGGCACGATCGACGCGGACGTGCTGGTTTCCGTCTGCGCTGCGGCCGGTGCCCCGGTGGTGGTCGAGACGCCGGCGGAGGGCCAGGCCGCGGACATCGCGTTCCTGCGCGAGCGGCTCGGCTCGTGACCCCGTGACGGGCCTGGCCGCCGACCCGACCCCGGACGTCGACAGCGACGCCCGCGGGTCGGCGGACGGTCGGCCCGGCGCGACGCGCGTCCTGCTCGCGGTGATCGTGCTGCTCACCGGCCTGACACTGCTCGCGGGGTACGCGAACAAGGCCCGCTGCGTCGGCCCGGAGTTCGACGCGCAGGGCCGCAGCGGCCCGGACTTCACGGTCCGGGCCAACCGCGACGTCTGCTACTCCGACATCCAGAAGCTGTGGCTGGGCCGCGACATCGACCTGCACGTCTTCCCGTACCTCACGGGGTCGATCACGCCCGAGGGCGAGCTGCGCGGCGGCACCGTCGAGTACCCGGTGCTGTCGGGGCTGCTGATGTGGGTCGCGGCGGTGCCGGCGCACACCGACGGGGAGTTCCTGCTCTGGTCGGCGCTGCTGATGGCGCCGTTCGGGCTGGTCACGGCCTGGCTGCTGGGCCGGCTCACGCGCTGGCGCGCGCTGATCTGGGCGCTCGGGCCACCGCTGGTGCTCTACGCGTACCACAACTGGGACCTGCCGGTGGTCGCGTGCGCGGTGGGAGCGGTGTACGCGATCCACGGCTGGCGCACGCCGCGGCCGCTGCGGGAACGCGCCGTCGTCGCCGCGGTGCTGCTCGGCCTCGGCTTCGCGCTCAAGCTCTACCCCGGTGCGTTCGTCGCCCCCCTCGCGCTGCTGGTGCTCACCGCCCCGGGCCGGGGTGCCCCGCCCGACTGGCGCGGCGCACTGCGCGTCGTGGTCGCGGCCGTGGCGACGGTGGTGCTGGTCAACCTGCCGTTCGCGCTCGCCGGCTACGAGGGCTGGCGCGCGTCGTTCACCTTCCAGGAGCTGCGCAAGGTCGACATCACCACGAACTCGATCTGGTACTGGGGATTCCGGCCGTGGTCGGAGCCCGCGAACCTGGAGTTCCAGGCGGTGGTGGACCGGCTCTCGCCCGCCCTGGTGCTGGCGTCCTTCACGGTCGCGCTCGCAGTGGGCTGGCACCGGTGGCGGCGGGAGGGGACCTACCCGTGGATCGGGGTCAGCGCCGCGATGCTGTGCGGGTTCCTGCTGCTGCACAAGGTGCACTCGCCGCAGTACACGCTGTGGTTGCTGCCGTTCTTCGTGCTGCTGCGGGTGCGGTGGGGCTGGATCGCCGCGTACCTGGTGGCCGACCTCGCGATGTACGTCGGCATCTTCCGGCTGTTCTACCTGCTCAACGCCGGGCTCGACGCCGGTATCGGGGGCGGGTTCGCCGCCCAGGCCGTCGCGATCGGGGTGTGGGGCCGGGCCGCGCTGCTGGTGGCGCTGTTCGTGGTGATGCTGCGGGTGCCGACGGCGTTGGCCGTCGATCGGCTCGCCGCGCCTACGAGGGTGCCGACGAGGGTGCGGACGAGCTGAGCACCGGCCGGCCGGCGGCGCGCGGCTCGGTCGTGGGCGCCGCGGCCGGCCAGTCCGGGTCGTCGTCCCGGCCCGCCGTACGGACGGGGTCCGTCGCCGGCCGCAGCACGGTGCGCACCACCAGCACCATCAGTGCCACCACGATCAGGTCGCGGGCCACGACGGCGCCGAGGAACCAGTCGGGCGGGAGGCCGCGGGCGGACGGGCCGACGTAGTAGAACATCCGCGGCACCCACACCAGCGCGTCGAGCGTCATCCATGCCAGCAGCAGGCGCCACCGGGGCAGGGCGAGCACGGCCAGCGGCACCAGCCACAGCGAGTACTGGGGGCTCCACACCTTGTTCAGCAGCAGGAACGCCGCGACGACGAGGAACCCCACCGAGGCGAGCCGCGGCGGCTCCGGCGCGCGGCGCACGAGCAGGGCGACCCCGGCACAGGCCGCGAGGAACAGCGCCGCGACCACGCCGTTGAGCACCACCGGGACCTCGCCGGCGGCGAGCTCCCCGTCGAAGCCCGGCCAGCCGGTGAAGTAGGAGACGACGTACCACAGCGAGTCGGGGTCGGCGGTGCGGCTGGCGTTGAGGCGGAAGAACTCCCACCATCCCGGTGTCCAGGTCAGCGCGACCGGCGCGTTGACCGCCGCCCAGGTCACGACGGCGGCCACGACCGCGCGCACCACCGGTCCCGGGTCCCGTCGGCGCACCCCGAGCAGCACGAGGGGCACCAGGAGGATCAGCGGGTACAGCTTCACCGCGCCGCCCACCCCCAGCAGCGCGCCGGCGAGCCACGGCCGACGGCGGGCGAAGGCGAGCAGCGCGGCGGTGGCGAACGCGACGGCGAGCGCGTCGAAGTTGGTGAAGGCGTGCACAGCCACCAGCGGAGAGCAGGCGA
>Ga0190275_10004170_pt1 | contig 10402 bp, 5 predicted proteins | sample Popmic550T_FD_133745 | JGI IMG/M metagenome (GOLD analysis project Ga0190275, IMG submission 133745) | Populus adjacent soil microbial communities from riparian zone of Yellowstone River, Montana, USA - 550 T | ecosystem: Environmental > Terrestrial > Soil > Riparian zone > Trees stand | place...
ATTTACAGGCGGGACCACGCGCCCAGGGTCTCCCGTCCCGCCCCCGAGTTGTCGGGACGTCGGAGGGTAGGCCGTGGCGCTCGTCATGTGAGATCATCTCCCTCCGGAGTGAGAGGCTCAGCTCTGTCTGGGAGTCTGTCGGTATGGTTAGGAGACGGGGTGCAGAGAGCGTTTAGACCTGTGATTATCGAGAATGTCTATCCCGAGCTGGACTGCGGACGCTACCCGGTGAAGAGGGAGGTCGGCGACCGCTTCGAGGTCTGGGCCGACGTATTCAAAGAGGGGCACGACAAGGTCGCCGCCGTGTTGAAGTACAGGGAGATGGGCGCACCGGGGTGGAGCGAGACGCCGATGCGCATTTACGAGAACGACCGCTGGATGGGCAACCTCACGCTCGCGAAGAACGCCCGCTACGAGTACACCATCGAGGCCTGGACGGACGAGTTCGGTACGTGGCGGACCGAGATCGGCAAGAAGGTAGACGCCGGGCAGATCGTTGAACTGGAGCTGGTCGAAGGCCGCGGTCTAATCGAGGAAGCCTTCGATAGATCTCATGACAAGCGCCTTGCGGAGACGCTCTCCGGCTTCGACGCCACAGGCTACGAGGGCAGGGTCGCACTGTTGCGCTCGGAAGAGGTCCGCGAGTTGATGAGGGAGCACCCCGACCGCTCGACGTCGACCGTGTACGGAGTGACGCTTGAGGTAGTGGTCGACCGCGAGCGGGCGCGCTTCGGGGCGTGGTACGAGATGTTCCCCCGTTCCCAAGGAACGGTGCCGGATCGCAGCGCGACCTTCTCCGAGGCCGAACGGCGTCTGCCCGAGATAGCGAGGCTCGGCTTCGACGTGGTGTACCTGACGCCCATCCACCCCATCGGCACGAGCCACCGCAAGGGACGCAACAACGCCATCAAGGCAGGTCCTGGCGACCCGGGCAGCCCCTACGCCATAGGGAGCGAGGAGGGCGGACACAAGGCCGTCCATCCGGACCTCGGGACTCTGGAAGACTTCGAGCACTTCGTGGACGTCTGCTGCGGACACGGGATGGAGGTCGCGCTCGACCTCGCCATCCAGTGCTCGCCCGACCATCCTTACATCGGGGAGCACCCCGAGTGGTTCCGTTTCAGGCCCGACGGGAGCATCAAGTACGCCGAGAACCCGCCCAAGAAGTACCAGGACATCGTCAACGTGGACTTCTATTCAGAGGACGGGGAGAATCTGTGGCGGGAGTGGCTCGATGTCATTTTGTTCTGGGTTGCTCGTGGGGTCAAAATCTTCAGGGTCGATAATCCGCACACCAAGCCATTCCCGTTCTGGGAATGGGTTATCGGGGAGATACAGGGGGAGCACCCGGATGTGATCTTCCTCTCCGAAGCCTTCACCCGCCCGAAGGTGATGAAGGCCCTGGCCAGGCTCGGCTTTACCCAGTCATACACCTACTTCACGTGGCGCAACACCAAGCAGGAACTCACGGAGTACCTGACCGAGCTCACCAGAGATTGGCCGAAGGAGTACATGCGCCCCAACTTCTTCCCCAACACCCACGACATCCTGCCGCACATCCTGCAGTTCGGCGGCAAGCCGGCCTTCAAGATGCGTTTCGTCCTCGCGGCCACGCTGTCGAGCACCTACGGCATCTACAGCGGCTTCGAGCTGTGCGAGAACACCCCGCGCGGGGAGCCAGGCACCACCGTCTACTACCAGGACTCCGAGGTGTACGAATACAAGGTCAGGGACTGGGACAGGCCAGGGAACATCAAGGAGTTTATAGGGCGCGTGAACGAGATACGGCGCGAGAACCCCGCGCTCCAGTACCTGAAGAACATCTCGTTCTACGCGGCCCAGAACGACAACGTCCTGTTCTACGGCAAAAAGTCCGGGAAAAACGCCGTCTTCGTCGCCGTCAACCTCGACCCATACGGCGTCCACGAGACTCACGTGCAGTTCCCACTGTGGGAGCTCGGGATCGCCGAGGGCGAGGGTTACTTGGTCGAGGAGCTCATGACGGGCAGGGAGATCCCGACCACGGGAAGCTGGTTCTGGGTTCGTCTCGACCCTTCGAGCAACCCGGCGGAGATCTTCCGCCTCAGGAAAGGGGGTGTGGGGTGACGGAGGTCTCGCCAAGGGGAGCCAAAGACTTCGACGAGGAGTACCGCGACGACCCGCTCTGGTACAAGGGCGCCATCATCTACCAGTTGCACGTCAAGGCGTTCTTCGACGCGGACAACGATGGCATGGGGGACTTCAGGGGCCTCACGCAGCGCCTCGATTACATAAAGGACCTCGGCGTCACCGTGATCTGGCTGATGCCCTTCTACCCATCGCCGATGCGCGACGACGGCTACGACATCTCGGAGTACAAGAACGTCCACCCCGACTACGGCATCATCAGGGACTTCAGGACATTCGTGCGCAAGGCGCACTCCCTGGGCCTCAAGGTGGTAACCGAGCTGGTCATCAACCACACCTCGGACGAGCATCCCTGGTTCCGGAGAGCCCGCGAGGCGCCGAAAGGCTCGGCGCGGCGCAACTTCTACGTCTGGAGCGACACCCCGGACAGGTACGAGGGCACCCGCATAATCTTCACGGACACGGAGCGGTCCAACTGGACCTGGGACGAGAAGGCCAGACAGTACTTCTGGCACCGCTTCTTCTCCCACCAGCCCGACCTCAACCACGACAACCCTCAGGTATTCAAGGCGATTATGCGCGTGATGCGCTTCTGGCTCGACGCCGGGGTCGATGGCCTCAGGCTCGATGCTATTCCCTATCTCATAGAGCGCGAGGGCACGGACAACGAGAACCTCCCCGAGACGCACGAGGTCCTCAAGAAGATGCGCGCCGAGATGGACGCCCGCTTCGAGAACCGCCTCTTTCTCGCCGAGGCCAACCAGTGGCCCGAGGACGTGCTGCCTTACTTCGGGGATGAGGACGAGTGTCACATGGCCTTCCATTTTCCGCTCATGCCCCGCATCTTCATGGCGCTCGCGCAAGAGGACAGGCATCCCATCGTGGAGATCATGCACCAGACACCGGAGATCCCGGAGAGCTGCCAGTGGGCGATCTTCCTCCGCAACCACGACGAGCTCACCCTGGAGATGGTCACGGACCGCGAACGCGACTACATGTACCAGATCTACGCCACTGACCCCCGGATGCGCATAAACGTCGGCATCCGTCGTCGCCTGGCCTCCATGATGGAGAACGACAGGCCCCGCATCGAGCTTCTAAATAGTTTGCTCATGAGCATGCCGGGCACGCCCATCATCTACTACGGGGATGAGATCGGGATGGGCGACAACATCTTCCTCGGTGACAGGGACGCTGTACGTACGCCGATGCAATGGTCGGGCGATAGGAACGCCGGCTTCTCCCGGGCGGAGCCGGCGCGTCTGTACCTTCCGCCCATCATGGATCCCGTCCACAGCTACGAGGCGGTGAACGTCGAGGCCCAGGGCCGCAGCGCCGGCTCGCTCCTGAACTGGATGAAGCGCCTCATCGCCGTGCGCAAGGCGCACAGGGCCTTCGGCCGGGGAACCCTGGAATTTCTGCATCCGGGCAACAGGAAGGTTATAGCCTACCTGAGGGAGCACGAGGACGAGGCGATCCTGTGCGTGGCCAACCTGAGCCGGTCGGCCCAGCCCGTGGAACTCGACCTCTCGCGCTTCAGGGGCCTGGTCCCGGTGGAGATGCTGGGCAACAGCAGCTTTCCTCCCCTGGGAGATCTACCCTACTTCCTCACGTTGCCCGGTTACGGTTTCTACTGGTTCCGGCTGGCGAGGGAGGCTGCGGCCCCGAGGTGGCACCAGGAGAGCCCGCCGTACGCCGAGCCGCCAGTCCTGGTGCTTCCCGTCGGCCGACATACCAACCGTCGCGTGGATAGAGTCCCCCTGCGCCTCCCCGCGCGCCAGGTCGCGCAACTGGAGAAGGAGGCCCTTCCGAACTTCCTCGGCACCCGTCGGTGGTTCGCCGCGAAAGGCGGTGGCATCGAACGCGTCGAGGTCGCGGCGCAGGCCGGGTTCAGGGACAACGTGATCCTTACCCTGCTCAGGGTACACGTGGGCGAGGAGGCTTCCGAAGAGGGAGAACCGCAACTGTATTTCCTCCCGCTCTCGGCGGCCTGGGAGGAGGGCGCTGAGGGCGACGGCGTCTCGGGGTTCATGCCGCACGTCCTCACCAAGCTCAGGCGTCGCGCCAGGGTAGGGGTCCTCCTCGACGCCCTGGCCGACGAGGCCTTCTGTCGCGGCGTGGTTGCGGCGATGGGGGAGAACACCGGGATGGATTTCGGGGAGGGTAAGATTTACTTCTCCGGAACGACCGTGTTCGGCGAGCTCGTGGGGGACAATTCTATCTCCGAACTGAGTGTGAGGCGGGCCGAGGTGGAGCAGACCAACAGCTCGGTGATCCTGGGAGAGCGTCTGATCCTGAAGGCTTACAGGCGCCTTCAGAAGGGTGTGAACCCTGACCTCGAGATCGGCCGCCACCTTACCGAGCAGGCACGCTTCGAGAACACGCCGCCGCTCGCCGGGGCGATCGAGTACACCGGCCCCGACGGCGAGACGACCACTCTGGGCCTCCTGCAGGGCTTCGTGGAGAACCAGGGTGACGGCTGGTCCTACGTTCTGGACTACCTCGACCGCTACCTGGATGACCGCCTGCTGACCTCGTGGAGTCCGGAAGGAGAGGGGGATGAAACGGAGGAGCCGGCGGCCGAGGATGCCTTCTTCGCCGGCCTGGTCCACGTTCTCGGCCTGCGCACGGGGGAACTCCACGCGGCCTTCGCAGCGCCAACCGACGACGAGGCTTTCGCCCCGGAGACGGCCTCCCCCGAGGAGGTGGCGGGCTGGGCCGACGGCGTACTCGCCGAGGCTAGGCGCACCCTGGATCTGCTCAGGAGGCGAAGGAGCAGTCTCCCTGACGAGGTAGTCTCCGACGCTGACCGTCTTCTCGGGCTGCGCAGGGAGTTGACGAGAAGCATAAAGAGCGTCTCAAAGGGGAATCTCGGGGTCGTAAAGACCAGGCATCACGGGGATTACCACCTCGGGCAGGTGCTCGTGGGCAGCAACGACTTCCAGATCATAGACTTCGAAGGCGAGCCTGCCAGGCCCCTCGCCGAGCGGCGCAAGAAGCACTCGCCCCTGCGCGACGTGGCGGGAATGCTCCGCTCTTTCGACTACGCCATCCGCTCGGCGCTGATGGACCTCGGGGCCGAGCGGGCCGACCATTTGGAGAGGCTCGAGCCCTGGGTCAGACTCTGGGAGGAACGCACGAGGCGGGCCTTCCTCGACGGGTACAGAGAAGGTGCGAGCGGCGCCATCTCCTACCCCGAAGACGAGGAGCAAGCGCGGGCTCTGATCGAACTCTTCACGCTGGAGAAGGCCCTCTACGAGATCCGCTACGAGCTTGACAACCGCCCAGATTGGGTCGGCATCCCGATAAAGAGCGTCCTCGACCTTCTGGAGGAGGGGCCATGAGAGAGCAAGACGCGGTCGCCGCCATCGTTGCCGGAAAATATGGTGATCCCTTCTCATTCCTCGGCATGCACCAGTCAGTGGACGGCACGTTGGTGCGGGCATTCTTGCCTGGCGCGAGCACGGTCGAGGTCGTCTCCCGCGATGGCGACGCCATCGGCACCCTGGAGATCATCCACTCTAATGGCCTCTTCGCAGGTCCTGTTCGGCAGAGCGTACCGTACCGTCTGCGGGTGACGTGGGAGGATGACGGCGAGGCCGAGGTCGAGGATCCTTACCGGTTTCCGGGCGTTCTCGGAGATCAAGACCTCTACCTGTTCGGGGAGGGGAACTACCTGAGCCTCTACGAGAAGCTCGGTGCGCACCCGATGGAGCTCGAAGGCGCCTCTGGCACGAGCTTCGCGGTGTGGGCCCCGAACGCGAGGCGTGTCTCCGTGGTCGGCGGCTTCAACTTTTGGGACGGGAGAAGGCACGTCATGCGCAAGCATCCCGGGGGTGTATGGGAGATCTTCATCCCCGGCGTCGGCGAGGGCGAGGCGTACAAGTACGAGATCCTCGGCCCGAACGGTGAACTCCTGCCGCTGAAGGCCGACCCCTTCGGCTTCCGCGCCGAGAGGCTTCCAGGCACGGCCTCAGTCGTACATGACCCCACGCGCTATGAGTGGAACGACGCCGCCTGGATGGAAAATCGTGCCCCCAGAACCGCCCTCGACGCCCCGATGGCGACCTACGAGGTACACCTCGGCTCCTGGAAGCGTAACCCGGACGGCTCCTACTACACCTACGCCCAACTCGCCGAAGATCTCGTTCCATACGTCGCAGGGATGGGCTACACCCACGTCGAGTTTCTGCCGCCGACGGAGTACCCCTTCGACGGCTCGTGGGGCTACCAACCTCTAGGTCTCTTCGCCCCAACTAGTCGGTTCGGTACGCCGGACGACTTCAAGGGCCTCGTCGATGCCTTCCACCGGGCGGGGATAGGCGTGTTCATCGACTGGGTCCCCGCCCACTTCCCGGAGGACGCCCACGGCCTCGCCCTCTTCGACGGCACCCACCTCTACGACCACGCCGACCCCAGGCAGGGCAGGCACCCTGACTGGGGAACGCTCGTCTTCAACTACGGCCGCGCCGAGGTAAGGAACTACCTCCTCTCCAACGCGCTGTTCTGGCTCTCCGAGTATCACATAGACGGCCTCAGGGTCGACGCCGTCGCCTCGATGCTCTACCTCGACTACTCGCGCGAAGCGGGCGAGTGGGTCCCGAACGTGCACGGCGGCAACGAGAACCTCGAAGCCGTAGCCTTCCTCAAGCGCGCCAACGAGGTCGTCTTCGGGAGGCACCCTGGCGCCACGACCCTCGCCGAGGAATCCACAGCGTGGCCCATGGTGAGCCGTCCGACCTCCATGGGGGGCTTAGGGTTCGGGTACAAGTGGAACATGGGTTGGATGCACGACAGCCTCCAGTACATGGCAGAGGACCCCATCAACCGCAGGTACCACCACGACGAGATCACGTTCTCCCTCGCCTACGCTTTTGGCGAGAACTTCGTTCTGCCCCTTTCGCACGACGAGGTCGTACACGGCAAGCGGTCCCTGATCGAAAAGATGCCCGGCGACGAGTGGCAGAAGTTCGCCAACCTCCGCGCCTACTACGGCTTCATGTACGCCCACCCCGGCAAACAACTCCTGTTCATGGGCGGCGAAATCGCCCAAAGGCGCGAGTGGAACCACGACGTTTCTCTAGACTGGCACCTGCTCGAGGAATCTCCCCACCGGGGCGTTCAGGATCTCACAATAGACCTCAACGCCCTCTACTCGGCCACCCCAGCGCTCTACGAGATCGACTTCGAGCCAGCGGGGTTCGAGTGGATCGAAGGCGGGGACACCCAGAACAGCGTGGTATCCTTTCTCCGGCGTGGAAGCGCACCAATAGACCTCGCGATCGTCGTGTGCAACTTCACGCCGGTAGTGCGCCAGGACTACCGAATAGGCGTGCCCCATGAAGGCACCTACGAGGAAGCCCTCAACACCGACGACGTCCGCTACGGCGGCAGCGGTGTGGCCAACGGCGAAGGCATTGCAACCGAGAAAGTCCGGGCGCACGGGCAGGACCAGAGCATCGCTCTCACCCTCCCGCCATTGGCAACGATAATATTGAAGAAGGCTTCAGGCTACAGGTAACAGGCTTCAGCAAGCCACAAGAGACCTGAAACCTGTAGCCTGACAGAAAGGAAACCATGACCAACGCGGAGACCCATTCTTGACCAGCGTGGTCTGGCCCGGACATCCCTATCCCCTCGGTGCGACCTGGGACGGGCAGGGCGTCAACTTCGCCCTGTTCTCGGAGAACGCCGAGGGGGTGGAGCTTTGTCTCTTTGATCCTTCCGGGAAGGAGGAGGTCGAGAGGATCGAGCTTCGGGAGCGGACGGACAGGATCTGGCACTGCTACCTGCCCTACTGCCGGCTCGGCCAGCTCTACGGCTACAGGGTCCACGGTCCTTACGAACCCGAAAACGGCCACCGCTTCAACCCCAACAAGCTCCTGCTCGACCCCTACGCCAAGGCGACCGCTGGGTCGCTGGACTGGGACTACCCGCACTTCGGCTACATGCTCGGCGCCGAGGAAGAAGACCTCGCCTTTGACGAGCATGACAACGCCGCCGGGATGCCCAAGTGCAGAGTCGTGGATACAGCCTTCACCTGGGGCGAGGACAGGCCCCCGCGCACGCCGTGGGACGAGACCGTAATCTACGAGCTCCACGTCAAGGGCTTCACGAAAATGCACCCCAGCGTCCCCGAAGAGTTACGCGGTACCTACGCAGGTCTCTCCTCGGCCCCGGCCATAGAGCACCTCAAGAAACTCGGGGTGACGGCCGTCGAGCTGATGCCCGTCCATTCTTTTGTGGATGATAATCACCTCGCCGATAAGGGCCTCAAGAACTACTGGGGATACAACTCCATAGGATTCTTCGCGCCCGACATGCGTTATTCGGCCACGGGCAGCATCAGCGAGTTCAAGACCATGGTCAAGCGGTTGCACTCGGCGGGGCTTGAGGTGATCCTTGACGTCGTCTATAACCATACTGCGGAGGGCAACCATCTCGGTCCGACCCTCTCCTTCCGCGGCATAGACAACGCCGCCTACTACAGGCTCCTGCCCGACGACCCCCGCTACTACAAGGACTTCACGGGGACGGGCAACACCCTCAACATGATGCACCCGCGCGTGCTGCAGCTCATCATGGACTCCTTGCGGTACTGGATCCTGGAGATGCACGTGGACGGCTTCCGTTTCGACCTCGCGAGCGCGCTTGCGAGGCAGCTCTACGAGGTCGACCAGCTCTCCAGCTTCTTCACCATCATCCACCAGGACCCCATCATCTCCCAGGCCAAGCTGATAGCGGAGCCGTGGGACGTGGGCGAGGGCGGCTACCAGGTCGGCAACTTCCCCGTGGGATGGACCGAGTGGAACGGCAAGTACCGCGACTCGGTGCGCTCCTACTGGAAAGGCGACGGCGGGTTCGTCGACGACCTCGCCTACCGGCTGACGGGCTCGAGCGATCTCTACGAGCGTGGTGGTCGCAGGCCGTATGCGAGCATCAACTTCGTCACGGCCCACGACGGCTTCACCCTCCGCGACCTCGTCTCCTATGACGAGAAGCACAACGAAGCCAACGGCGAGGACAACAACGACGGCGAGAGCCACAACCTCAGCCGCAACTACGGCGTCGAAGGGCCGACGGACGATTTGGAGGTCAAACGCACCAGGGCCCGCCAGAGGCGCAATATCATGGCGACGCTGTTGCTCTCGCAGGGTGTGCCCATGATCCTCTCCGGCGACGAGATCGGCCGCACCCAGAACGGTAACAACAACGCTTACTGTCAGGACAACGAGACGAGCTGGCTCGACTGGGAGCTCTCCGCTCCGAACAGGAACTTTTTTGCCTTCGTGCGGCGAATGATCCGGCTCCGCAAAGATCACCCGGCCTTCCGCCGCAAGAACTTCTTCCAGGGGCGCGAGCTAAGGGGCGCCGGTACGAAGGACATCGTCTGGCTCGCCCCCGCGGGCCGCGAGATGACCGACGAGGAATGGAACAACTCCCTCGCCACGTCACTCGGCCTGCAGATGTCCGGCCTCCTCGAAGGCGAGCACGACGCGCAGGGCCGCCTCCAGGTCGACGACGACTTCCTGCTCCTCTTCAACGCCGGCGAGGACAGGGTCGCCTTCCAGATCCCAACCTCCCCCGAGGAGATACGCTGGGAGGCCCTGATGGACACCTCCTACGCCGCGGGACTCAAGGCCACCCACTTTTTCAAACCGGGCGATACATACGCCTTGAAGCCCCGCTCGATGGCCGTGCTCGTGAACTACCGCAGGCGCGAGACGGTAGATGAGGACGCGGATTGAGGCGCAGCCACGAATCGCCGTTCGACGACGAGATGAACCCGGAATCAGGCGAACCACCCGCTGCGCTCTACCGGCGCTATCTGGAGTCGGGCAGGCTCGGCTTCCAGCGCTGCGGCGATTGCGGGTCGGCGGTCTTCTACCCGCGCGTCGTCTGCCCCGTCTGCGGGGGCGCTGACCTCGCCTGGGAGACTAGCTTCGGCCGAGGAGTAGTCTACGCGACCACGGCCGTGTTCCGTCGGGACGCCGACCCCTACAATGTCGCCCTCGTCGACCTGGAAGAGGGCTTCAGGATGATGAGTCGCGTCGAAGGCGTGCCGGCAGAGGAAGTAGAGGTCGGGATGAGGGTGACGCTGCGTGTGGACCGGGAAGGCGACGACCCTGCCCCGATCTTCGTACCTGAAGGCGAGGGCCGATGAGCCTCAGGGGGAAGGCGGCCGTCGTCGGGGTTGCGGAGTCGGATCTGGGGGAGGTAGGACCGGGATTCACCCCGCTTGACCTGATCGGGCAGGCCACTTTGCGCGCCCTGG
>Ga0190275_10004171_pt1 | contig 10400 bp, 9 predicted proteins | sample Popmic550T_FD_133745 | JGI IMG/M metagenome (GOLD analysis project Ga0190275, IMG submission 133745) | Populus adjacent soil microbial communities from riparian zone of Yellowstone River, Montana, USA - 550 T | ecosystem: Environmental > Terrestrial > Soil > Riparian zone > Trees stand | place...
ACAAGTTCTGGGAAGCCATGCGCGCCCGTCCCGGCAGCACGCGCCCGGCGCTCACCGAAGCGCAGCTGAAGACGCGCCCGCCGTCGGTGCACCCGATTTTCCTCACTCACCCGATCACGGGCCGCAAGGTGCTCTACTGCAACCCGGGCTATGCGATTCGCATCAACGAGCTGCCGGAAGAGGAGAGCCGCCGCGTGCTGCAAACGCTCTTCGAGCACCAGCTTCAGCCGAAATACCAGTACGAGCACGTGTGGACCGAAGGTGACGTGCTCATGTGGGACCACATCGGGACGCTGCACAACGCGATTCCGGATTACACCGCCGAAGAGCCGCGGCTGATGATGCGCTGCCAGGTCATGGCCGATCGCGTTTTCGATCGCGACTTCGTCGAAGCCGCCCTGAAGCCGCTCCAGGCGGCTTGACCCTCACTCTCATGAAAAACACTCTTCGGGCCGCAGCGGCGGCCCTCGTGGTACTCGCGTCGAATACGATCGCTGCCGAAAGCGCCTACCCGACGCGCCCGATACGCATCGTCGTGCCGTCGTCGCCGGGCGGCGGCCTCGATTTCACGGCGCGCGCCGTCGGTCAGAAGCTCACCGCCGCGTGGGGACAGAGCGTCGTGATCGACAATCGCGCGGGCGCGGGCGGCACGATCGGCCCCGACCTCGTGGCGAAAGCGCCTCCGGACGGATACACGCTGCTCATCGTGAGCGCGAGCTACGCGGTGAATCCCAGCGTTTATCCGAAGCTCCCTTACGACTCGGTGCGGGACTTCGCGCCCGTGGTGCAGGCGACGACGCAGCCGCAGGTGCTGGTGATACACCCCGCCGTGCAGGCGCGATCGGTGAAGGAGTTTGTCGCACTGGCCAAGGCGAAGCCTGGGCAGCTCAATTACGCGTCTCCGGGCGGCGGCACGTTGTCGCAGCTCGCGTTCGAGCTCTTCAAGTCCGCCGCCGGCGTCGACATCGTGCATGTCCCGTACAGAGGTGCGGGCTTGTCCATGACGGCCGTGCTCGCGGGTGAGACGCAGGCGGCCAGCGGCAGCACCGTAACCATGGCGCCTCATATCAAATCCGGAAAGCTGCGCGCGCTCGCCACCACGGGACCCCGCCGCCCGGTCGCGATGCCCGATGTTCCGACGATGACCGAGCAGGGCCTCCCCGGTGCGACGATCAGCGGCTGGTTCGCGTTTCTCGCGCCTCAGCGTACGCCGCGCGCGATCGTCGACAAGCTGAATGCGGAGATGACGCGGATCCTCCAGACCGCCGAGATGCGCGAGCAGCTCGCACGCGAAGGGTCGGAGCCCGCGCCGGGAACGCCGGAACAGCTCGGCAAGCACATCGCGTCCGAGATCCAGCGGCTCGGAAAAATCGCGAAGGCTTCGGGCGCAGGGGCGCCATAAGTGGAAAGCCCGCACGACACCGGCGTGGCGCTCGCCGCGAACAAGGCGCTCGTCCAGCGTTACTTTCGCGAAGTCCTCGACATGAAGCGCATCGACCTCATGCCCGAGCTCATGCACGCGGACGTCGTGCTCCATCGTCCCGGCTTCGACGTCGTCGGACTCGAGGCCGCGATGGCGCGGCTCCGCGCGACCCTCCTCGATTTCGTGGCGTTCTCGTCCAACGTGTCGGGCATCGTGGCCGAAGGCGACATGGTGTGCGTGCGCATCCGGCATACGACACGCGTCAAGGCGCACACCTTCCGCAGCCGCGCGGGTGGGCTTCCGATCGGAGAAGAACGGGCGCTCGAGTGGGATGCGATCGTCCAGTTCCGGATACGCGACGGGCTGATCGCTGAAGAATGGGTGAATCGCGACGAGCTCGGAATGCTGCTGCAGCTGGGAGTGGTTTCCATCAGCACGCGCTGACTGGCAGCATCCGGTTGACGTCAAAATGGATTCCGGTTTCCACCGGAATGACGCCATCCTTAAGACTTACCCTGTCGTCATTCTGGCGAATGCCAGAATCCATTTTCGACTGAGCTCAGTCGAGGCGGACACCCGCAGTCTTGATGACTTTCGCCCACTTCGAGAGCTCGCTCCGGATGTGATCCGCGAGCTGCGCCGGCGTCGAGCCGATCGGTTCGACGCCCATCCGGAAAAGCTGTTCCCGCACCTCGGGCGCATTCACGATGGCCACGAGCTGGCGGTTGAGCGCCTCGACGATCGCGGCGGGCGTTCTCGCCGGCGCGAGCACCGGATACCACGTCACTGCGTTGAACCCGGGCACGCCGGCCTCGGCGACGGTCGGCACGTCAGGGAGCGCAGGCGCGCGATTCGAGCCCGAGACGCCGAGCGCGCTCATCCTGCCGGCCTTGATGTGCGGCAATGCGCCCGGAATCGTCGGAAACCACAGCGAGACCTGTCCGGCGATGAGATCGACCTGCGCTTGTCCCACGGCCTTGTAGGGTATGTGCGTGAGGTCGATCCGCGCCATGCTCTTGAAGAGCTCCATCGCGAGGTGCCCGGACGTCCCGCTCCCGGTCGAAGCGTAGTCGATTTTTCCCGGAGATTTCCTCGCGAGCGCGATCAGGTCGGAGACGCTTTTCGCTGGCAGCGCCGGGTGGGAAACCAGGACGTTCTGGGCGGAGGCGAGGAGGGTCACCGGTGAGAAATCGCGAACCGGGTCGTAGCCCACCTTGCGGTAAAGACTCACGTTGACGACGAGCGAAGCGCTGCTCATGTAAAGCGTGTAGCCGTCGGGCGCGGCGCGAGCGGCGATCTCCGCGCTCAGGTTGCCGCCCGCCCCGGGACGATTGTCGATCACGACCTGCTGGTGCCACGCCTCGCTGAGCTTCTGCCCGACGAGACGCGCGACGACATCGACGCTGCCGCCGGTCCCGAACGAGACGATCAGCCGGATCGGCCGCTGCGGGTAGCTTTCGGCCGCATGGGCGATCGAGCCTGCAAGGTACAGCATCGCAGCGGCAGCCAGGGCGAGTCGACGCATCGTCATTCCACCTTCGCGATGAGACGGGCGGCGATGTCGGTGCTGCCGCCCGGCGCGTAGGCGACGATGACGCGTATCGGCTTGGAGAGATAGGATTGAGCGTGCGCGGGCCCTGCGTAGGGGAGGGCCGCCAGGACGGCGGCCGGAAACAGAAGAAGGACTTGCATGTAAGCTCCAGGGGGACGAAAGGCAAAGACGGAGGAAGCAGTGGATTTTACGTTTTCCGAAGAGCAGGTGCGCTGGCGCGCGATCGCGCGCGAATTCGCCGAGACGGTGATCGTGCCGGATGTACTGCGGCGCGACCGCCTGCCGACCGCCGCCGAGCGCATCCCGTGGGACTGGATACGCGAGGCGGACCGCCTCGGCCTGCGGACTCTCGGGGTGCCGAAGGCCTACGGCGGCGCGGGCGCCGACATCCTGACGATGTGCCTGGTCGGCGAAGAGCTGGCCGTGGGGGACCTGGGCTTCGCGGTCATCATGGACCAGTGCTGGAAGATGGCGCACATCCTTTCCGACGGGATGACGCCTGAGCAGCAGCGGACGTTCATCCCGCGCTTCGTCGACGACCCTCAGGCGACGCTCGCGATCGGCTTCACCGAGCCCGGCGCGGGTTCCGATCACCAGGGCTATTACGATTCACCCGACATCGATTTCCGCACGACGGCCGTGCGTGACGGCGATCACTATGTCATCAACGGAACCAAGCGCTACGTATCCAACGGCTGCATGGCGACGCTGTACTTCGTCGTGACGCGCACCGACACCACGAAGTCGCTGCGCGAAGGCGGCAGCGTTTTCATCGTGCCTTCCGACACGCCGGGATTTCGCGCGGGCTTCTTCCACGAGAAAGGGAGCCAGCGACTCGCGACCAACGGCACCTTTCACTTCGAGAACTGCCGCGTCCCCGCATCGCATCTGCTCGGCGGCGAAGGGCTCATGTCGCGCCTGCGCGCCGACTACATGCACGGCAGCAAGGCGGAAGCGGCGGCGACGGTGCTCGGCGTCGGGCGCGCCGCGTACGAGTACGCGATGCAGTACGCGAAGGATCGGGTGCAGGGCGGCAAGCCGATCGTGAAGCAGCAGGCGGTCGCGATGATGCTCGCGCAGATGGCGATGAAGCTCGACGCGGTTCGTACCCAGATCTGGCGGACCGCGTGGCTCGCGGACCAGCGCAAGCCCGAAGCGCGCACGCTCGGGCTGCTCGTAAAAGTTAATGCCTCGGAGACCGCGTTCGAGGCGTGCAAGCTCGCGTCCGAGATCCTTGGCGGCGCGGCGATCATGTTCGATCACCCGGTCGAGAAGTACATGCGCGACGCCGCGAGCTTCCTGCACTCGGACGGAACGAACCAGGTGTGCCTGCTGCGCGCGGCGGAAGGGCTGGCGGCGCCGGGGGCGACGCTTTACGGATTTTGATTTTGTCGGTGCGCCATTGGCGCACCCGACGGTCGCTGCGGGGCTCATGCAGGGTGCGCTGAAAAGCGCACCAGCGGTTCTGCGGTAGCATTGCGGTCTAACCGGGGAGCTTTCGTGGACTCGATACCAGAGCAACACCGCATCGCCGACGTCGCTACGCTCGAGCGCCTGTATGGCGCGCCGGCCGGTGCGGCGGTCGAAAAGGAGCTGGATTACATCCATCCCCACTACCGGCGGCTGATCGAAGCGTCGCCTTTCGTCGTGCTCGCGACGTGCGGCCCGGAAGGGCTCGACGCTTCTCCGCGCGGCGACCCGGCCGGCTTCATCGCCGTCGAAGACGAAAAGACCGTGCTGATTCCGGACCGCCGCGGCAACAACCGCGTCGACAGCCTTCGCAACATCATCGGTAATCCCCACGTGGCGCTGCTCTTCCTGATTCCCGGCGTGGGCGAGACCCTGCGCGTCAACGGGCGTGCGCTCATTTCGACGGAGCCCGCGCTCCTCGAGCGCTTCGGCATGGACGGAAGGCTGCCGCGGTCGGTGATCGTGGTGCGGGTCGATACGGTTTTCTTCCAGTGCTCGCGCGCGGTCTGGCGCTCGAAGCTGTGGGACGCCACGCAGCACATCGACCGCGCGAGCCTGCCGAGCCTCGGCACGATCATCTCGGACATCAGCGAATCGCGCGTGGAGAAGGAAAGCTACGACGCGGGGCTGTACGAGCGGCTGAAGTCGAGCTTGTACTGAGCACGCTGTGAAACCTCGCCCGGTTGTCATTGCGAGGAGCGGCAGCGATGACGCAACCCCGGGAATCCCCGTTTACTCAGGGACTGTGTCCCCAAGTTCGTTTACCGGCGAAGATGGCTGCCGAATGGCAGCCACGGCACACTGTGCCTCGCGATGACAGGAGGATCATGCTGACATCGACTCACTGGGGTGTATACGACGTCACCGTCGAGAACGGCGAGGTCACACGCGTCACCCCTTTCGACAAGGACCCCGATCCGTCACCGATCGGGCTTTCGCTGTGCGGCACCGTCACCGGACCGATGCGCGTGCGCCGTCCGGCGGTGCGCAAGAGCTGGCTCGAAGGCGGCGCCGGCGCTGCACCGCACTTGCGCGGGGCGGAGCCTTTCGTCGAGGTGAGCTGGGACGAGGCGCTGTCGCTCGTCGCGGCGGAGATCAAGCGCGTGAAGGCGCAGTTCGGCAACGCTTCGATTTTCGCGGGCTCGTACGGCTGGTCGAGCGCGGGACGCTTCCACCACGCGCAGAGCCAGGTCCATCGCTTCATGAACGCGCTGGGCGGCTACGTCGCGCATCTCGGAACCTACAGCCTCGGCGCCGCCCGAACGCTCCTGCCGCGCATCCTCATGGACATGGACGTCATGCGCTCGCAGCACACTGCGTGGGTGCAGCTCGAGCGGCACTGCCAGCTGGTCGTCGCGTTCGGCGGCATCCCGTACAAGAACACGCAGGTGAACAGCGGAGGCATCAGCCAGCACGAGGTGCGCCCGGCGCTCGAGCGTCTCGCAGGCGCGGGCGTGGCCTTCGTCAACGTGTCCCCGCTACGTGAAGACCTCGAAGCGCCTGGCAGCGAGTGGCTTTCGCTGCGGCCGAATACCGACGCCGCTTTCATGCTCGCGCTCGCGCACACGCTGATCACCGAAGGCCTGCACGATGTCGAGTTCCTCGGCCGCTACTGCGTCGGCTTCGAGGAGTTCCGCCGCTACGTGACCGGTGAGGCCGACGGCGTTGCGAAAAGCGCCGCATGGGCCGCGGCGATCTGCGACGTTCCGGCGGAAGCTATCGTCAGGCTCGCACGGCGCATGGCGGCGCACCGCACGATGATCAGCGTCGCGTGGGCGCTCCAGCGCGGCGATCACGGCGAGCAGCCGTACTGGCTGGGAATCGCGCTCGCGTGTCTCCTCGGGCAGGTCGGCACGCCGGGCGGCGGGTTCGCGCTGGGGTACGGGCCGGTGGGTATCGAAGGCGCCAACGCACGCCCGTTCTCGGGCCCGGTGCTGCCGCAGGGCCAGAACGGGGTGAAGACGCCGATCCCCGTGGCGCGAATCACCGACATGCTCGAGAACCCGGGCGCCTCGTACGACTTCGACGGGAAGCTCTGCACGTACCCGGACATCCGCCTCATCTACTGGGCCGGCGGGAACCCGTTTCATCACCACCAGGACCTGAACCGGCTGGTGAAGGCGTGGCGCAGCAAACCCGAGACGATCATCGTCAACGAGCAGTACTGGAACCCGAACGCGAAGATGGCCGACATCGTGCTGCCCGCGACCACGATGCTCGAGCGCGACGACATCGGCTCGAGCTCGCGCGACCGCTTCATGATCGCGATGAAGGGTGCGATCGGTCCGGTCGGCGAAGCGCGCGACGACTACGAGATTTTCACCGCGCTTTCAGAGCGCCTCGGCGTCAAGGAGCCCTTCACCGAAGGCCGCTCCAGCGCCGCGTGGCTGCGCCATCTCTACGACACCGCGCGCGAGCGCGCGGGCAAGTTCGATATCCAGCTGCCGCCCTTCGAAGCGTTTTGGTCCGAAGGCTACGTCGAGATGCCGCCGCCGGACGAGCCGCCGGTCATGCTGAAGAGCTATCGTGAGGACCCCGACGCGAACAGGCTTCCGACGCCTTCGGGAAAGATCGAGATCTTCTCGGCGAACATCGCGTCCTTCGGCTACGACGACTGCGCCGGCTCTCCCGCATGGTACGAGCCCGCGGAGTGGCTCGGCTCACCGCTTGCGAAGCGCCATCCCCTGCACATGATCTCGCACCAGCCTTCGACCCGCCTGCACAGCCAGTACGATCACGGGAGTGTGAGCCTCGCCGGCAAGATCGCCGGCCGCGAGGCGCTCACCCTGCATCCCGCCGATGCGGCCTCGCGCGGCATCAAGGCGGGCGACGTGGTCCGCGTCTTCAACGACCGAGGCGCGTGCCTCGCCGGCGCGCGCATCGACGACGGCGTGCGCCGGGGCGTTATCGTCCTGCCCACCGGCGCATGGTACGACCCGCTGGTGCCGGGTGAGAACGGCTCGCTCGAAAAGCACGGCAACCCCAACGTCCTGACGCTCGACAAGGGTACGTCGAAGCTCACGCAAGGCTGCATCGCGCACACCGCGCTCGTCGAGGTCGAGCGCTTCGACGGCGTGCCGCCGCCGGTGACGGCGTTCGAGCTGCCGGAATTCGTGATGCGGTCTGCATAGGACCTCGGGGACTCCCGGGATTGCTTCGTCACGGCGTGCCTCGCAAAGACAGCTTGGTCGTCATCGCGAGGAGCCGGCAAGGGCGACGCGGCGACCCCGGGAATCCCCGGCACTCCTTAATCAAAGCGTCGGGTTCTTCACTTCCCCGCCGAGCGCCGCATAGCCCCAAGCGCTCCCCTGGGTATCGAAGTTGTGCATGATGTGGCCGCCGATCGCGTGCGCGTCGCGGAAGATGCGCTCGAGGGGATATCTTTCGTAGATCCCGTTCGCGCCGGCGAGGGTGTGCAGCGTATCCACGGCCTCGGTGCAGAGCTGGGCGGCATACGCGAGATTGCGCTTGAAGCGGAGCTTGGTCGGCGGGTCGGCAATCACGTTGCGGTTCGCGATCCCGGTCGCTTCGAGACAGTCGTTGCGCAGCACCAGCCGCGCCGCGTCTATCCTTGCGCCCGCGGCGGCCACGCGCAGCTGCACGAGCTGGAAATCGCGCATGTTCGCACCGGTATAGCTGGTGCTGCGCGCCTGCACGCGCTCGATGGTTTGCTCCAGCGCCGCCTGCGCGTTGCCGACGGCGGTGGCGCCGATGCCGTGCGAGCCGAGTGCCGCCAGGGGCACCCGATAGAGGGGATTCGTATTCAGCCGCGCCCCGGGAAAGGCGTCGCCCCCGCGGATGTCGTATGTGCAGAGCGCCTTGTAGTCCGGAACGAACACGTCTTTCGCGACGACCGTCATGCTGGCAGTGGCGCGCATGCCGAGCACCTGCCAGTCGTCCACGATCTCGTATTGCGACCGGTGGAGGAGACACATGCGGTGGTCGACGACTTTCTCGCCGTCGCGCACGGTCACGGCGAGAAGGTTCCAGTCGGCGATGTTCACCCCGCTGGAAAAGCTCCAGCGTCCGCTGATGACGAAGCCGCCGTCCACCCGGCGTCCCTGTCCCTGCGGGTAGGCGATGGCCGCCGCGATCGCGGCATCCGGATTAATACTCCACACTTCGTCCTGTGCGCGCTCGTCGAAGAGCGCGAGCATCCAGTGATGCATCAGCAGGTTCACGGCGTTCCAGCTCGTCGACGCACAGCCGCGCGCGAGCTCGAGCGGGATATCGATGTAGGCGACGTAATCGAGCTCCATGCCGCCCCATCGCCGCGGCTGGAGTATGCGCAGCAGGCCGCTCGAGTGCAGGTCATGCAGCGTCTCGGGCGGCATGACGCGATCGGCTTCCGCGCGGGCCGCGCGCTCGCGCAACGCCGGCACGAGCGCGCGGGCGCGCTCCAGTGCTTCCTGGTACGACACACCGGCGAAGCCGCTCATCGCGCCGGCATCAATCGACCTTGGCGCCGGCGCGCTTCACCACGTCAGCCCAGCGCGCCGTCTCCTTACGGATGTGGGCGGCGAACTGTTCGGGCGTGCCGCCGGCTACGATCAGCCCGAGGTCGGGCAGCTTTTCGGCCACCGCGGGCACGAGGAGCACCTTGTTCACCTCGGCGTTGAGGCGCGCGACGAGCGCCTTGGGCACGCCGGCGGGAACGATCACTCCGGCCCACGCCGCAACGTCGAAACCCTGGACGCCGGCTTCGGCGACCGTCGGCAAGTCGGCGTGCGCCGGCACTCGTTTCGTGCTCGTCACGGCGAGCCCGCGCAAGCGGCCCGATTTTACGTGCGGCCCGATCGAGTTGATGTTGTCGGCCATGACGTGCACGCGGCCGGCGGTGAGATCGGTGATCGCCGTCACCGCGGCCTTGAACGGGACGTGTGTCATCTGCGTTCCGGTGAGAAGCTTGAAGAGCTCCATGCCGACGTGCACGCTCGAGCCGTTGCCGGTCGATGCATAAAGGAGCTTCCCGGGATTCTTTTTCGCGTAATCGATGAGCTCCTGCACCGATTGCGGCGGAATCGATAGCGTCACCGCGAGGAGGTTCGGCGTGCCGTACATGTGCACGACAGGCTGGAAGTCCTTGTCGATGTTGTAGGGAAGCTTCGGGATGACGCTGCGGCTGATCGCCATCGTCTGGATGTTGCCGTGGCCGATGGTATAGCCATCGGGCGTGGCTCTCGCGATGATGTCGAGCCCGATCGTCCCGCTCGCGCCGGGCCGGTTCTCGACGATGACCTGCTGGCCCATCTGCCTGCCAAGCTCCGCCATGATGATGCGAGCGGCGACATCCGGCCCGCCGCCCGGCGCGCTGCCGAGGACGTAGCGGATCGGGCGGTCGGGATAGGCGGCGAATAGCGGCGGTGTATGGAAGGCCAGAACGAACAGTGCGAGCAGGATTCTGTTCATATTCAGTCCGCCTTCATGCCCGCGCTACGAATGACCTTGCCCCACTTCTCCACCTCGACCTTGATCTGCGCGGCGAACTCGCCGGGCGTGCTCGCGATCACGTCGAATCCGAGGCCCGCGATGCGCTCTCTGATCTCGGGCTGCGCCAGGATGCGCGCCATCTCACCGGTGATGCGATCGACGATCGGCTTCGGCGTTCCCGCGGGCACCAGGAAAGCGGCCATCGTGTCGGCTTCCTGTCCCTTGAAGCCGGCTTCTCCGATCGCGGGCACGTCCGGCAAGGCGCTGGAGCGCTTTTCCGCAGTGACCGCGAGGCCTCGCACGCGCCCGGCCTGGATGTGCGGCAGTATCGGCGGCATGACGGTGCAGGCGACCGGCACCTGGTTGCCGGCGACCGCCGCGACCGCGGGGCCGGCGCCGCCGTACGGCACGCGCACGATGTCGAGCTGCGCGGTCATCCTGAAGAGCTCCGCGGACAAGTCCGGCGTCGTGCCGACACCCGGCGTGCCGATGTTGAATTTCTTGGGGTCTTTCTTCGCCAGGGCG
>Ga0190275_10004172_pt1 | contig 10400 bp, 12 predicted proteins | sample Popmic550T_FD_133745 | JGI IMG/M metagenome (GOLD analysis project Ga0190275, IMG submission 133745) | Populus adjacent soil microbial communities from riparian zone of Yellowstone River, Montana, USA - 550 T | ecosystem: Environmental > Terrestrial > Soil > Riparian zone > Trees stand | place...
CACCTCGTCGACCACGCCGATGAACTCATGGCCGCAGGTGTGACCGACCCGGGTGTCAGGCATCATCCCGTGGTAGAGGTGCAGGGCAGAGCCGCAGATCGCGGGCAGGGTCACCCGCACGATCGCGTCGTTGGGGTGCTCGATCCTCGGACGGTCCTTCTCCTCGACGCGGATCCGGTAGGGACCGCGATACACCATCGCTCGCACTTGACCTCCAGGGTTGCACCACTGCCGTCACCGGTACCCACCGCGCTGGGTCCCAATCGGGCGGCCACGACCCTCGGGACCTGCGTAAAAAAGCACGCCGACGAGCGCGTGCGGAGATGGCTTTTCGGGCACCGGTAACAGCAACAACGATCCGCCGGGTGCCGAGACACCATCGCCCTTGTAGGAGCCGCGCAGATCGAGAAGCGTGGTGGAGGGAAGAGCGTGGTGAGCAGCTCACGGTACGCCAGAAGGTGGCGTCGCATCTGGCTCGGCGTGGTCGCAGCGGGCGTGATGCTCTCCCCTCTGTTCCTCGACCTGGGGGTCGTGGTGACCGGTGCCATGGGAGGCGCGATGATGGCTGCGGTGCTGGTGACCCTGGCCAGTGGCCATCCTTCGCAGGAGGCGCGAATAAGCCTTCCCCGCCTCGGTCGGGCCGCGGCTTTCGGGGGTGCCGCGTTCGTCGCGGCCGTGTGCGTGGGGACCGTGTCCGAGGCGCTGCTGCTGTGGTTGCTCCTGCTCGCCGGCGCGTCCAGTCCGCTCGCCCTGGACCGCGTCCGCAGGACAATGAGCCGCGTATCCGGCCCCCAGGGGGTCGACGTGCCGCATCTCGAAGGCATCGGCACGACCGAGGAGGCCCTGCGTCGGCTGACCAGCTCCCAGCTGTGTCAGGTCTGGCGCTCCAGCCACCGACACCTGCAGGGCGCAGCATCTCCGGTGGAGACGATCGCGTGCGTGCAGCTGCGGCAGATGCTGCTCGAGGAGCTGGAACGTCGCCACCCCGAGGCGGTGGCGGCATGGCTCACTCTGGAAGCCGACGCTGCCACCGGTCCGGAGCGCTTCCTTCCATCCGACCCGCGCAACAGCTCGTCCTGATCGTCTCGGTGGCGTGGTCAGCCGCCGGACCCGGGACTCCCGCCGTCGAGCTCGACGGTCTCGCCGCGGCGTACCGGACGCACTGTCTGTCCGAAGCCGGCGGCTTCGGACAGACGGATGAAGTCCGCGAGCGGGGAGCGGAAGACCCGGTAGTCGTCGTAGTGCACGGGGATCGCCTGACCGGGCTGCACCCGGCGCAGGAAGTCGACGCCCTGCTGGGCGTCCATGGTGACGGTGTGGAGCAGCACCCGGGTCCCGCCGAGGTGCACGACCGCCACGTCGATGTCCGGGTGGCGCCTGGCGATCTCGCTGAGGTGGTCGCCGGTCAAGGTGTCCCCGCTGAGGTAGACGCGGCGGCGCACCTGCTGGCCCGCACTGTGCTCGAGCAGGGTGCCCATCACGGGTGGGAGCAGGCGCCCCATGACGCCTCGCGCATGGATCGCCGGCAGGGCGGTCAGGGTCAGCGTCTCCTCCCCGTGAGCCAGCGTCCGGGAGTGCCAGACCTTGATCCCCTCCGCCTCGAAGCCCCACCTGGTCAGCGTCCTCGCGGCCTCGGGCGTGGTGAGGACGGGCTGGCTGCGGTCGAGCTGGGAGCGGGCGACCCGGTCGAAGTGGTCACCGTGGAGGTGGGAGAGGACGACCGCATCCAGCGTCGGCAGCTCCGCCGGCGACAGCGCGGGCTCGGTGAGCCGGCGGGACCAGAGCCCCTTGCCGAGGTAGGCGCGTTGGCCCCGGTGGAGGAAGTTGGGATCCGTCAGCAGAGTGAACGACCCCAGTCGCAGCACTGTGGTCGCAGTTCCCACGAAGGTCAAGGTGTCCATGTCGTCAGCTCCCCGGGTCGTCGTGGTCAGTGGGCCGATACCCACCCGGACCCGAGGCATGCGGTGTCCGGCCGTGCGTCCGGCGTTGGAGGTGAGGGCGCTCGATCGGGCAGGGTGGGGCGCAGGCGTCGCGCCGACGTCTGGAACGCACGACCACATCGCCACGGGATGGAGCACCCCGCATGACCAGCACCCGGATCCTGATCGCCCCTGACTCCTTCAAGGGCACCATGACTGCGACCGTCGTCGCCGAGGCCCTGGCCGCAGGTGTACGGGACGCGGGTGGCACCCCCGACCTGTGTCCGGTGGCGGACGGCGGGGAAGGCACCCTGGAGGCACTCAGCTCCGCCCTCCGCGGACGTTTCGTGGAGCTCCAGGCGACCGCCCCTGACGGGCATCAGCTGACCGCTCACTACTTCCTGACCGAGGACGGGGTCACCGCAGTCGTGGAGACCGCCACCGCCAGCGGGCTGCACCTGGTGGACGTCAGCACCGTGGACGCCTGGGCGGCCACCAGCGCCGGTACCGGTCAGCTGATCGCCGCCGCGGTGGCAGCGGGCGCGACCGACATCCTGCTCGGCGTGGGAGGCAGCGGCTGCACGGATGGCGGGCTCGGGGCGGTCGCCGCCATCGAGGCGGGCGGAGGTCTGGGCCGGGCGACCCTGACCGTGCTGTGTGACGTCGTCACGCCCTACGAGAACGCCGCCCGGGTCTTCGGTCCGCAGAAGGGAGCCGACCCGGCCATGGTCGAGCGGCTCACAGCACGGCTCAACGACACGGCGGCTCGGATGCCGCGCGACCCGCGCGGCGTGCCCCGGACAGGTGCTGCTGGCGGCCTGGCGGGTGGGCTGTGGGCCACCTATGGAGCCGAGCTGGTCTCAGGGATCGACGCCGTGCTCGAGCGACAGCGGGTCCGGGAGCGTCTGCAGCAGGTCGACGCAGTTTTCACCGGCGAGGGGAAGCTGGACGCGCAGACGGTCGACGGCAAGGTCATCGACGGAGTGACCCGCTGGGCGGCGAAGGCCGGCAGGCCCGTGTTCGCCGTGGTGGGCCGCAACGACGCCTCCTCCGAGGTGCTGGCGAAACTCGGCATCGCCGAGGTTCTCGAAGCGGGGGACCCGGCGGCGCTGCGCCATGCCGGTGCCCTGCTGACCAGGCGGCTGGGTCAATGAGTGAACGAAACGTCCTGGGCGGGGAGCTGCAACCGTGCGGCACCGACCCGATGACCGGGTTCTACCGCGACGGCTGCTGCAGCACCGGGCCGGAGGATCTGGGGAGCCACACGATCTGCGCTGTCGTCACGGCCGACTTCCTGGAGCACCAACGCAGCATCGGCAACGACCTGTCCACTCCGATGCCGCGGTTCGGTTTCCCCGGGCTCGTGCCCGGCGACCGGTGGTGCGTCACCGCCGCCAACTGGGCGCGAGCCCATCAGGAGGGTGCTGCGGCTCCGGTGGTGCTGGCCTCGACCAACCAGGCGGTGCTCACCATGGTCCCCCTCTCGGCGCTGAGACAGCACGCGGTCGACGTCCCTGAGGACCCGAGCGCGCTCGAGAGCTGAGCGGGTCTCCGCTCAGGCGGAGAGAACGAGGTCGTGACAGTCACAGATGGCGCCGGTGCTCACGCCGGGCGCGCGCTCATAGCTGCACAGCAGCGGAAACGGTGCCCTGGCGCGCAGGGTGTTCCAGCACGCCTCGAGCTCCATGGCGAGCTGGGTGTCTCCCGCGTGCCAGAACACGTCAACGATCTCGCCGTAGGCGCGCAGCCTGCGCCAGCGACGAGCGGCCTGCTCCACCCTGACGCCGATGAGCGACTCGAAGAGCCCGGAGTCGATGTGGCCCGCCAGCTGGAGCTTGGCGCCCAGCGCCTCGGCGTCGAGGCACAGGTACTGTCCGGTCGCGGTGGCTGCGGTCACGTCGATGTCCATGTCCTCCAGCCGGGCCGCCAGGAGCTCGTGGTGGTCGTTGGTCGCCGCGACCAGTACCGCCTCACCTGCGGCCAGCCCGTGGGCGACGTAGGAAACGACGCTGTCGGCGAAGCTGTCCTGCTCATCCCACAGGACCGCGGAGTGCCCTACCGAGGCGACGTCGATGCCGAGGCTGCGCGACGGCACGGGTACTGCGGGGAGGGTCGCGGTGAACCGCGAGCCGTGGGTGTCGTCGTAGGCGACGGTGCCATGCATCACCTCGCAGAGATGACGCACGCTCGCAAGCCCGAGCCCACTGCCACCGTGGCGTTGTGACGACGCGCCGTGGACATAAGCGTCGAACAGCGTGTCCTGGAGGTGGCGCGGCACTCCCGGACCGTCGTCACTCACGCACAGCCGGACGTGGGCACCGGCGCGGACGGCACTGACGTGCACGTTCGGACCGCCGTACCGCAGGGCATTGGTGACCAGGTTGTCGAGCACCTGGGTGAGGCGCACGGGATCGGCGACCGCGACCGCGTCGTAGGCGACGTCGACGCTGATCTGCGACTCGGTCGTGGACTGGCGCTCGGTCAGCAGGGCGTCGCAGATGTCGGTCAGCGCGACGTGCTGAAGCGACAGGTTCAGCTCGCCGCGTCCGGACAGGTTCGAGGTCGCCAGGTCGTCGAGCAGCTTGACGAGCATCCCGCTGCGGCGCGCCATCATCTCCGTCAGGCGCGCGATCACTCCGGGCGGAAGGGTGGCCCTGTTCTCGTGCAGCTGCGCAGCGGCCTCCCGGAGGACCAGCGCCGAGTTCTGCATGTCGTGGATCAGCTGAGCCTCGACGTCCCTCATGAAACATCCCCTCTGCCCCCCGAAGGGGGTGTTTCGTCGGCAGTCTAGGTGTGCTGCGCTGCACTTCCAATGCTTGAGCGGGCATTTCGATCGATGAATCCCCCGATGCCCGCTGCATAGGGTGTGACGATGACGCTGAGCGGAAGCAGTCCGGTGGTGCTGGTGGTGGGGGCGGGACCCGGAGTGAGCGGATCGGTGGCCCGGCTGCTCGGTCGCGCGGGGTACGACGTGCTCCTCGTGGGTCTCGAGGAGTCCGTCCTCGAGGAGCTCGAGGGGTCGCTGCGCACCGATGGGGTCACAGCGCGCTGGCAGGCGGTCGACATCACCGACGAGGATGCGTTCCGGGCTGCCGTGACAGCGCTCGCGGAGCGGTTCGGACGGATCGACGTACTCCACTTCAACCCGAGCGCGTTCCGGCAGAAGAGCCCTCTGCAGCTGACCCCGGCGGAGCTCGCCACCGACGTCGGTCTCGGCGTCGGGGCGCTGCTCACCGCCGTCCAGGCCGCGCGCCCCTTCATGTCCTCCGGTGGCCGGGTCACCGCGACCGGGAGCATGGCGGCGGACAGGCCCTGGAACGAGGCAGCGAGCCTCGGGGTCCAGAAGGCCGGCCTTCGCAACCTGGTGCACAGCATCGACGCCACCTTGAGACCCGAGGGGATCAGGGCGGTGTCGGTCACGGTGCGTGGTGCTCTGGCACGCGAGGGGGCGTTCACGCCAGACCGGGTCGCTGCGGCAATCGTCGCCGCTGCCGAGCAGGACGAGGCCGACTGGCACAGCGAGCTGTCGTACGCCGGCTAGCTCGCGGGTCGTCGACCGGCACGCCCGTGGCGCTGCTGGGTCATGGCCGGTCCTGCGGGGAGCGACCCGATGCAGGCATTGTCCGCGTGGCCATCACCGCGGACCCGATGGAGCCACCGATCGTGCGGATGTTCGCGGTCATGCCACTGGCGACACCCGTCTGCTCGGCGGGGACCGAGGCGATGACCACACCGGCGAGACTGGAGAACACGAGACCCGAGCCGAGACCCCACACGGTGGTCGCTCCGTAGAGCTGCCAGGTCTTGTCGTGCCAGAGGGCGATCGAGGCGAAGGCGGCCGCGCTGAACAGGCTGCCCGACACGACGACCACCCGGGCCCCGGGGACCCGCACCAGCCTGGCGGTCACGAAACCCATCAGGAAGCTCGCCAGCGCCGAGGGCAACAGCAGCCAACCGTACTCGCTGATCGTGGCGCCGAACCCGGAGCCCGCCTCGGGCGGAAGGCCGCGGACAGCCCGAAACCCACGAAGGCTGGTGGATGATGCCGAACGACAGGGACAGCACGCCCCCGCCCGCCTCCTGGATGACCCGCGCACCGATCAGCCACTCGATGCTGGGGGACAGGGCAGCGACCAGCGACCCGATGGACAGCGCGCGGAGCGTCACCACGAGGATGCGCTTCTTGCCGGGGCGTCCCCGAGCCGGCCGAGCGTAGGCCTCTGCGTTCACCTGGTGATGCCGCCCGCGCCCGCTGCCGGCGCAGACGCGTGTGCAATGCCCATCATAAGCCGCAGGTAGGGGCGTAGGGTGCCGTCTATGCCGCAGATGAGGATCCGCGATGCTGCCACCTACCTGGGCGTCAGTGACGACACGGTCCGACGGTGGATCGAGCAGGGGTCACTCACGGCCACCCTCGACGACGCCGGTCGCAAGGTCGTCGACGGCTATGAGCTCGCCCGGCTAGCGCGCGGGCAGGCGGTCGCCGCACCGAACCCGCTTGGGGTGGCGAGCTCCGCGCGGAACAGGTTCGTCGGGCTGGTCACCGACATCAAGCTGGACACCGTGATGGCCCAGGTGGAGCTGCAGTGCGGCCCCTTCCGGGTGGTGTCGCTGATGAGCAGCGAGGCGGTGCGCGACCTCGGGCTCGAGCTGGGCTCCGTGGCAGTCGCCGTGGTGAAGTCGACGACGGTCATCGTGGAGACCGCCACCGGTGGCAGATCATGAGACGCCGGGCCGCGGCCCTGGGATCGGTCCTGCTCCTGGTCGCCGCCGTGGCGTGCGCGTCTGGAGAGGGTGGGGACAGGGAGCCCTCGGGCGCCACGACACTCACGGTGTACGCCGCTGCATCGCTGACCGAGACGTTCACCGAGCTCGGCGGCTTGTTCGAGGCCGACCACGAGGGGGTCGAGGTGACGTTCGCCTTCGGAGGTTCCTCCGACCTGGTGGCGCAGCTCCAACAGGGTGCTCCGGGGGACGTGCTCGCGACAGCGGACGCCGCCAGCATGCGTCAGGCCGTCGGTGACGATCTCCTCGGTGGCGACCCGGTCGACTTCGCGTCCAACACCCTCCAGATCGCGGTCCCGCCCGACAATCCGGCGGGCGTCGCCTCACTGCAGGACCTCGCCGCCCCGCGCGTCCAGGTCGTGGTGTGCGCTCCGCAGGTGCCGTGCGGGTCGGCGACCGGGAAGGTCGAGGACGCGGCCGGGGTGGACATCGACCCGGTCAGCGAGGAGCAGTCGGTCACCGACGTGCTGGACAAGGTCCGGACGGGGGAGGCCGATGCCGGGCTGGTCTACGTCACCGACGTACGAGCGGCAGGGGACCGGGTGCGGGGCGTGAGGTTTTCGGAGTCCTCGGTCGGAGTGAACACCTACCCGATCGGGTTCCTGGAGGGCGGGAAGCACCAGGACCTGGCGCGGGAGTTCATCGAGCTGGTCACCGGAGACGTGGGTCGACGAATCCTCGCCGACGCCGGATTCGCCGGGCCGCAGCCGTGAGCCGGCGGGCACATGTCGCGCTACCCGGCTGGCTGTTCGTGCCTGCTGCGGGAGGAGCGCTGTTCGTCGTACTCCCACTCGCAGCGATGCTGACCCGGGTCGAGTGGGGCGACTTCCTCGGCCTGGTCAGCTCGGACTCCTCGGTCGACGCCCTCCTGCTGAGTCTGCGAACCTCGTGTGCGAGCACGCTGCTGTGCGTGCTCTTCGGGGTGCCGATGGCCATGGTCCTGGCCCGCACCAGCTTCCGCGGCCAGCAGCTGGTCCGCTCACTGGTGCTCCTGCCCTTGGTGCTACCGCCGGTCGTCGGTGGTATCGCCCTGCTCTACACCTTCGGTCGGCGAGGCCTCCTCGGGGAGTCTCTCGACGTCCTGGGCATCCAGGTCGCGTTCGCCACCACCGCCGTGGTGTTGGCGCAGACCTTCGTCGCGCTGCCGTTCATGGTGGTCAGCCTGGAGGGGGCGCTGCGGACCGCCGGCGGGCGCTTCGAGTCAGTTGCCTCCACCTTGGGCGCCGGACCCACCACCGTCTTTCGGCGGGTGACCCTGCCCCTGGTGCTGCCGGGTCTCTTCTCCGGTGCGGTCCTGGCCTTTGCCAGGTCCTTGGGCGAGTTCGGCGCCACGATCACCTTCGCGGGCAGCGTCCAGGGTGTCACCCGGACGTTGCCGGTGGAGATCTACCTGCAACGTGTGACCGACCCGGACGCCGCGGTTGCGCTCTCCCTGGTCCTCGTGGTCGTGGCCGTCATGGTGATCGGCCTCGCCCGTGGACGAGGTTCCCTGTGACTCTCGACTTCACCGCCACGCTGAGTGAGCGCCAACTCGACGTCTCGTTGCAGGTGGCGCGGCGGCAGGTGGTCGCCGTACTCGGGCCCAACGGCTCGGGCAAGTCCACGCTGCTCTCGTTGATCGCCGGATTGCTGCGCGCGGACACGGGGCGCGCCGTGCTGGAGGACACCGTCCTCTTCGAGGTGGGCGGCGAGGGCAAGCCCTCGTGGGTCCCGCCGCACGCGCGCGGGGTGGCGTTGCTGGCGCAGGAGCCGCTGCTTTTTCCCCACCTCACCGCACTGGACAACGTCGCCTTCGGTCCGCGCAGCCTGGGCCGCTCCCGCAGCGCGGCTCGCACCCTGGCCAGGCACTGGTTGGAGGAGGTCGGCGCGCTGCAGTACGCCGATCGCAGGCCGGCGCAGCTCTCCGGCGGACAGGGTCAGCGGATCGCGGTCGCCCGCGCGCTCGCGGTCGACCCTCGGTTGCTGCTGCTCGACGAGCCGATGGCCGCGCTCGACGTCGCCGTGGCTCCCGCGCTGAGGCAGGTGCTGCGCAGGGTCCTGCGCGACCGCGCCGCCGTCATCGTCACCCACGACGTCCTGGACGCTTTGTTGCTGGCGGACCGGGTCGTGGTGATCGAGGGGGGCAAGGTCGTCGAGCAGGGTCCGACTGCCCAGGTGCTGTCGCGTCCCCGTAGTGCGTTCGGTGCGCGGATCGCTGGGCTGAACATGGTGCGCGGCGCCATGGAGGAGCGAGGGGTCCGGGGTGCGGACGGCATCCTCATCGAGGGCCTCGCCAACCAGCAGGTCGACCTCGGCGAAGCCGCCGTCGCCGTGTTCCGCCCCAGTGCAGTCGGCGTCTACCGACAACCCCCCGGGGGAAGCCCACGCAACGTCCTCGAGGTCACCATCACCGAGCTCGAGCCGCTCGGCGAGCAGATCCGGGTCCGCACCGCTGGACTCAGCGCCGACGTCACCCCCGCGGCGGTGGCCGAGCTCGACCTGGCCCCGGGCACCCGCGCGCACTTCGCGGTCAAGGCCAGCGAAGTGGCGATCTACCGGGCCTAGGTGGAAAGCGGCAGTGGCGCGTCGGGATGTCCGCCGGCCAGCACATGCTGGCGGAACAGCTCCGCCGAGGGAAGCAGCCGGCGCTCCTTCGACCAAGCCAGGCCGACGTCTCGTGACGCCCCCCGGTCGGTCAGTGCGACCAGCCGCTGCCCCGGGGAGCTGCCAACCTTCGTGAGGGACTCCATGGCGGGGACGATCGCGACGCCGAGACCGGCCGCCACGAACCCTCGGACCACGGAGAGATCGTCTGCCTCGAAGGCGACCTGCGGAGTGAAGCCCGCGGCAGCGCAGAGCTCATCGGAGAGCGAGCGCAGCGCCCACGCCGGACGCAGGGAGACGAAGTCCTCGTCGGCCACCTCGACGAGCGCGACCTCCTGCCGGTCGGCCACGGGATGCCTCTCGGGTACGGCGAGAAGCAGCGGCTGGGCGAAGAGGCGCTCCCAGTGCACCTCCGGGTTCCGGGGACGCCGGGACGTGAACTCGAGGTCGACCCGCCCGCCAGACAGCAGGGAGGATCCCAACGCGTCGTCCGAGTGCTCCAGCCGGAACTGCACCCCTGGGTGCTGGTCACGGAACCGGCTGATCATGCTCGGGACGAACCAGGTGCCGAGGGACTGCTGGAAGGCGACGAGCACGGTGCCCCTCTCGGGGTCGACCAGCTCGCTCACAGCCGCCAACCCGTCGTCGAGGCGGTGCAGGACGTGGTCCACGTGTCGTTTGAAGACGCTGCCTGCCTGGGTCGGACGCAGAATTCGCCCGGTCCTGCGCAGCAGTGGCGTGCCGATCTCTGACTCCAGCCGGGCCAGAGCCCGGGACACTCCCGGCTGGCTGACCATGTCGAGCTCAGCCACCTCGGTGACCGTCATGCCGTCCACGACCTGTTGGAACCAGCGCAGCGAGTCTGTATCCACACCCATGACTCTAGAGCATGGTTGAGCCGTGTTTCCGTCATTGGACGTATGGTTCTCGCCGACGGAGAATGGATCCATGAACACCCATACCGACCGCACTACTACAGACACCGCCCGACCGCGCGCACTGCGCGCCCTGTCCTCCGTCCGCGACGACCTGCGGGAGCGCCGCCAGGCTCGAGCGGAGTACCGCGCCCTCGAGCGCGACCTCGCCTCCTACACCACTCACGCCCAGATCGAC
>Ga0190275_10004173_pt1 | contig 10399 bp, 9 predicted proteins | sample Popmic550T_FD_133745 | JGI IMG/M metagenome (GOLD analysis project Ga0190275, IMG submission 133745) | Populus adjacent soil microbial communities from riparian zone of Yellowstone River, Montana, USA - 550 T | ecosystem: Environmental > Terrestrial > Soil > Riparian zone > Trees stand | place...
GTCCAAGCCTCGCTGGTCGATCATCGGACCCGGCCTGGTCGTCGCGGCTACCGGCGTCGGCGCCGCCGACCTCGTCGCCACCCTGATCGCCGGCAGCAACTACGGCTACGCCCTGTTCTGGGCAGTGGTCGTCGGTTGCGTGATGAAGGTCGTGCTGGTCGAGGGCGCAGGACGCTACTCGCTCGCCACGGGCCGCACCATCTACGAGGGCTGGGCCTCGCTCGGCACCTGGACCACGGTGTACTTCGCGCCCTACATCGTCATCTGGGGTTTCGTGTACGGCGCCGCCGCGATGGCCGGCACCGGCCTCCCGCTGAACTCGCTGCTGCCGTTCTTCTCGGTCGAGGTCTGGGGCATCCTGTCGGGCCTGATCGGGCTGGCGCTGGTGTGGTTCGGCCGCTACGGCCTCTTCGAGAAGGTGTGCGCCGGCTTCGTCGGCATCATGTTCGTGGCGATGGTGACGGCTGCCGCGCTCACGGTGCCGAACCTCGGCGAGCTGGCCGCGGGTCTCGCGCCGCAGGTGCCCGACGGCGGTCTGTTCACGACGCTGGCGCTGGCCGGCGGGGTGGGCGGCACCATCACCCTGGCGGCCTACGGGTACTGGGTGCGGGAGAAGGGCTGGACCACCCCGTCGTACATGCGAGTGATGCGGCTCGACAACACCGTGGCGTACGTCGTCACCGGCATCTTCGTCACCGCCACCCTGATCGTCGGTGCCGAGCTGCTCTACTCCGCGAACATCGCGATCGCCGAGGGGGAGCAGGGGCTCCTCGACCTCGGTCGGGTGCTCAAGGAACGCTACGGCGAGGCGGCCGGCGTGATCTTCCTGGTCGGCTTCTGGGCCGCCGCGATGTCGTCCCTGGTCGGCGTCTGGAACGGCGTCTCGCTGATGTTCGCCGACTTCGCGGGCAACGTCCGCGGCCTGCCCGAGGACTCGCCCGAACGCGGCTCGGCCGGGATCGCCTACAAGGCCTACATCCTCTGGCTCACGTTCCCGCCCATGATCCTCTTCCTCATCGGGGAGCCGTTCTGGCTGATCCTGGCGTACGGCGCTCTGGGCGCGCTGTTCATGCCGTTCCTGGCGGTCACGCTCCTGCTGATCCTCAACAGCGACCGGGTGCCGCGCGAGTGGCGCAACAAGCTCCTCTCGAACGTGTTGATGGCGGTCACAGCCCTGGTGTTCGTGGTGCTCACCGTCGACCAGCTCCGCAAGCTGATCCTGGAGATCTGAGCCGGTCTGTCGATCACTACCCTGACGAGCGTGAGCGACGGAGCGTTCCGCACCACCGTCGACGACGACGTCGTCGTGGTCCGGTACCCCGACCCCGGAGGCGAGGCCGCATCGGTCCGGCTCTGGAGCGAGCTCGACCTCGCAGACCCCTCCCTCGCCAGGGTCGACGCGGGGTGGGAGCTGCGGGTGACCGACCTGCCGGTCGACCGGCTCGAGTACCTCCTCGACGTCGACGGCGACCACCGGCTCGACCCGACCAATCCGCAGACCGTCGACGGCGTATTCGGCGAGCACTCGTGGGTCGCCCTCGCGTCGTACTCACCCCCAGCGTGGCTCGCCGCCCCGCAAGTGCCGTCGGAGCAGGCGGGCGTCGTCATCGAGGACACCCCCGCCGGTGACATCGAGGTCACGGTCTGGGCGCCCGCCGACGCCGACGGTGACGAACCGCTGCCGCTGCTGATGGTCCACGACGGTCCTGAGATGGCGACGTACGGCGAGCTGTTGACCTGGGCAGGTGCCGGCATCGCCGGCAGCGGGCTGCCTCGGCTCCGGGTGGCGCTGCTCGCCCCCGGCCCACGCAACGAGCGGTACTCGGCGAACCCGGCGTACACGGGTGCGCTGACCGAACACGTGCTGCCCGCGCTGATCGCCGCCTGCCCGAGCGACCACCGGCCGGTGCTGGTCGGTCAGAGCCTGGGCGGACTCGCGGCCCTGCATGCCGCCTGGACCAGCCCCGGTACGTTCGCCGGGCTGATGCTCCAGTCGGGGTCGTTCTTCACCCCCGAGCTCGACCCGCAGGAGTCAGACTTCGAGTTCTGGGACGAGGTGACCGGGTTCGTGGCCACGGTGCTGGCGGCGACCCAGGCGGCGCCGGACGCGCCGGCGGTCGCGATGACCTGTGGGACCGCGGAGGAGAACCACGCCAACAACCTGCTGGTCCGCGACCACCTGAGCGCGGTCGGGGTGGCCGTCTCGTGGGGCGCGGTCAGGCAGGCGCACACCTGGACGTGCTGGCGCGACGTGCTCGACCCTCATCTCACGGACCTGTTGCGAAAGGTGTGGACATGAGGGAACGCGCGACGTGGGAGCTCGACATCCCCGGCTTCGACCGCAGCGGCACGGTGATCCGCTACGGCCACCACGGCCGGCCGGTCGTGGTCTTCCCCAGCGAGCAGGGCCGCGCCTGGGACTACGAGAACAACGGCATGGTCGAGGCCGTCGGCGACCTGCTCGACGCCGGCCGGGTGAAGCTCTACTGCGTCGACTCGGTCGACGACGTGACCTGGTCCGACCGCAGCGTGCCGCTGGAGGAGCGGGCGCAGCGGCACCGCGGGTACGAGTCGTGGATCATCGAGCGCGTGGTCGGGCTGATCGACCACGACTCGCCCGGGCACGGCGACCTGGCGGCGACCGGCTGCAGCCTCGGCGCGTACCAGGCGCTCCAGCTCGCGCTGACCCGTGCTGACCTGTTCCCGCTCGCCCTGTGCCAGTCGGGCAACTACGACCCGTCGGAGTGGCACGCCTGGGGCGACCGCGGCGACGCGGCGTTCTTCACCAATCCGACCGACTACGTCGGCCATCTCCAGGGCGACCACCTCGACTGGCTCCGGAGTCGGGTGAACGTCGTGCTGGTCGTCGGCGAAGGGCCATGGGAGACGCACCCGACCGGGTCGCTCCCGAGCGCCCGGCGGATGGCGGAGCTGCTCGCCGACAAGCAGATCCCGCACCAGCTCGACGTCTGGGGCCACGACTCGGCGCACGACTGGCCGTGGTGGCAGCTCCAGCTCGCCTACCACCTGCCCCGCTTCTGTTGACACAGCCCGTTGACCAGAGAGGACCCCCGACATGAGCGAACACCTGATCGGACTGCTGCTCGGAGCCGAGGAGGACTGGCCGCGCGCGTTCGAGTCGATCCTGCGGCGGGTCGGGCCGCTGTCGGTCGACGGCACCACCCACACCGTGTCGAGCGAGCGCCTCACGATCGAGCCCTTCGACCTCACCGACCCGGTGCGCACCGACCTCGTGATCGACCGGCTCGCCTACTGGTACTACCACCCGCGCGAGTGGCTGAAGAAGGCCGCGTTGGTGAACGGGACCTACCTGCTCAACAGCCCCTTCACGTTCCAGGCCATGGAGAAGCACAGCGCCTACTGCGCGATGCTCCGCCTCGGGCTGAAGGTGCCGGACACGATCCTGGTCCCGTACAAGAACCCGGTCGACAACATCCGCTGGGTCTACACCTCGGAGAAGTACAACCGCCCCTTCGACCTCGACGCGATCGCCGACCGCCTCGGGTACCCGCTCTACATGAAGCCGTTCGACGGCGGCGGCTGGCGCGGCGTCTCCCGGGTCAACGACCGCGGCGACCTCCACCGCGCGTACGACGAGTCCGGCGAGATGCTGATGCACCTCCAGGCCACCGTCGACTACGACCACTTCGCCCGGGCGCTGTCGATCGGTCCCGAGACGATGGTGATGGACTTCCGCCCCGAGCAGCCGATGCACCGGCGGTACGCCGTCACCCACGACTTCCTGTCGGAGTCGGCCGGCCGGCAGGCCGCACAGGTGAGCCGGATCGTGAACGCGTTCTTCCACTGGGAGTTCAACTCGGCGGAGATGCTCGTGCAGGGAGACGACGTCTACCCGATCGACTATGCCAACGCGTGCCCCGACGTCGCGGTCACCAGCCTCCACTACTACTTCCCGTGGGCGATCACGGCGCTGGTGCGCTGGTCGCTCTTCTGCGTCGTGACCGGCCGCCGCAGCAACGTCGACCTCGAGACCGGCCGGTACTTCGAGATCGCCGACTCCGACCGCACGTACGACGAGAAGCTCGATGCGTACGCCGAGCTGGCCGACGCGCACTTCGAGACCGACCGCTACCGCGAGTGGTGCGAGGAGCACCTGCCGCACCTGCCCGAGCAGGTGCACGACTGGGTGACCTCCGACGACTTCGACCGGCTGTTGCGTGACACGGTCGCGGCGACGTATCCGGCCCACGAGCAGGAGGAGTTCCTCGCGCACTTCCGCGGCCTGCTGGGTCTCTGGGCCGAGCAGAACCAGCCCGCCTGAGGCGCAGCTCAGACGCTGGTCAGGATCCGCTCCGCTTGCGGGTCGTCGTGCGCTTGGTCGTGGAGCCCGCGCGCTTGCGAGTCGCAGACCGCCTCGTGGTCGTGGACGCCGATCGTTTCCGGGTCGCGGTCGCCTTCTTGGCGGCGGTCGCCCGCTTCCTCGGGGTGCGCTTGGCCGGCGCCGGGCGCTCGGCCTCCTGTCTCGCCTTCGCCGACGCCAGGTCGGCCTCGGCCTCCGTGAGCTTCGCCCGTCGCTTCTCGAGCTTCGACCGGATCTCGGCGAGCTCGTTCTCCGCGTCGGCGGCGTCCTCGCGCAACGCGGTCTCGAGCTTCCGCGCCCGCTTCGCCTCCTTGGCGAGCCGCTTCGCGCGCTTCTCCGCCACGTCGCGGGCTGCGCTGAGCCGCTTGCGCTCCTTCTTGGCCTTCTGGTGAGCCTCCGCGGCGCCGTCGAGCCGACTCTGTGTCAGGTCCTGGACCGCCACCACCTGGTCGTGCTTCTCCTGCTGCCGGTTCCTCCGCTGCTGCAACAGCTCCATGTCCTCAGCCACGCCGGTCCTCCCGTGTTCAGGTCAGTGGTCACCACGTACCCACGATCGCCGTGCGCATGCCGGGTCACGGTCATGCCTCAGCTCTGCTGGTCGCGCTGCCGCAGCTCGTCCTGCTTGCGCCGCCGGCGGATCTCGGCGCGTGCCAGGAAGAACGCCAGGACGACCGGGAAGACGAACTTCATGACGTCCAGGACCTGGCGCACCCAGCCGGGTAGCGACCATCCCGGCAGCGACCAGTCCGGCCACGGGATGTCGGGCAGGTCCGGCAGGGGGATCGACGGCAGGTCCGGCAGCGGGAGGTCGGGCAGGTCGATCGAGAACGCGAACCGTGCGAGCAGCCATGCGATGACGAGCGGGACGACGATGCCGGCGGTGCCGCCCAGGGTCGCGCGCACGGTGTGCAGCCGCGGGTGGTCGCGGATCCACTGCTCCCGCTTCGCGGCGGGCGAACCGGGTGCGGGCACCAGGTCGACGCCGCCCACGCCGAGCTCCGCGCGCGCCGTCGCGCTCTCGCCGTCGTCCGCGGTGTGCAGGGTGGCGCGGCGCCCCGCGCCGAGGGTGCTGAAGCGGACATCGAGTGCGTGGTCGCCGTACGAGAGTCGCACCCGGTCGTCAGACGACTTCTTCTCGACGACCAGCTCGTCGTCGATCCGCCACTCGAGCCGGCGGGACAGGCCCGCGTCGCCGGCCGTGAGCTCGTGGCGCTGCCCGTCCCGGCTCAGCTCCCACACCTGGGTCTTCGCCATGCCGCGACGCTACGGGGACTCGTCGTCGGGCACATCGGGCGCAGGTCGGCAACAGGGCTGACTTTGGTCAGTCCTTGTCATCAGTCATCTCGACCGACGCGGCATCGTCGCCGAATCGCTTCTTGAACCTCGCGATTGCGGCCTCGACTCTGGCGTCCAGGGTCCGATCGAGCTCGTTGGTTCCGGCTCTCACCACCAAGACGACCACCGCCACCTCGAGGACTTCTGTGCGGTCCTCCCGCGGCTGGTCGAACTCAACGCCCTCCTCACGCAGCAGGTGTGCGAGCGCACCCACCAGGACCCTCGGTCCTCGATATGTGAGTGTTCGCGGCATGGGGACTCCTTCGGGGCAGCGTGTCGATGATCCACCAGGCTTCCAGACCGGATAGCCGGCGGTCTGAGTCACCACACGACTCGGGTCGTCGGCTATCGCCCGGCAGGTGCGGATCGCCAGTCCGCGCGGCACCGGAGCCCGGTCCGTTCTATGGTCGGCGCGCCTGACCTGTACGCGATGGATTGATGCCATTCGGTGACCCGATCCAGCGCACAGGCGGGAGCGTGCATGTAGACCAGACGGGCTCGGTTGTCTCGACAGGACCTGGGGCTCGTGGCGTGCGGTAGCCGCGGTTCAGGGGTAGGACAGGCCCACGGTGCGCTCGCTCAGTTCCCAGAGTGCCTGCTGCGACCGCTCGTCCCGCGCCAGGCGGCTGCAGCCGACCAGGCGGGGCTGGCCCCGGGCCTCCCCGGGGCCACCGGGACCGCAGTAGCTGCTGCCCGGTACGTCGGCCGTCATCGCCATCAGCAGCGGCAGCGCGCCGGCCGCGGCGGGCTGCGAGACGGCGCGGTTGGCAGCGCCGAGGATCGACGCGAGCCCGCCCGAGGCGCGGCCGAACTGCCCGTTGGCCACCAGGTGGGTCCCGGCGTACCCGGGGTGGGCAGCCATCGCCGCCAGCGGCAGCCCCACCTTGGCCAGCCGCCGATCGAGCTCGAAGGTGAACAACAGGTTGGCGAGCTTGGTGCGGGAGTAGGCCTGCCACCGCCGGTAGCGGCCCTCCGCGATCCGCGGGTCGTCCAACGGCGCCCGCTGTGCGACCCGGTGCATCTGCGAGGAGACCGTGACCACGCGCGCGTCATCCGCCTCGATCAGCTGCGGCAGGAGCAGGCCGGTGAGGAGGAACGGTCCGAAGTGGTTGGTCGCGAGCTGCAGCTCCACCCCGTCGGCGGTGCGGGAGTACGGCGTCGCCATGACACCGGCGTTGTTGAGCAGGCAGTGCACGGGCCCGACCTCGATGGCCCGTTCCGCGGCGAGCCGCACCGCCGCCAGGTCGGCGAGGTCGACCTCCAGGGATGAGAGCCGGGCGTCCGGCACCTCGGCCGTGATCGCGTCGGTGGCCTCGTCCAGGGCCTCGGCGCGGCGGCCCGCGAGCACGACCGTCCCGCCGCGACGGGCGAGCTCGAGGGCGACGTGGTAGCCGAGGCCGCCCCGCGTGCTGCCGGTGACCACCGAGGTGCGGCCGGTCTGGTCGGGGAGGTCATCGACGTGCCAGCCGCGCGTCACGGAGTCACCGCGAGGCCGGCAACAACCCGCTCTCCGAGGTCGGTGTCGCCGGACAGGGCGACGGCGCCGGGCTCGGCCGGACGCCGCCCACCGGCCAGCAGGATGAACGTCTCGCGGCTCATGGCGAGCCGCACGGTGGGGTCGAAGGGGACCGCATCGAGGGGGTGCCCGCGACCGTGGTCGTCCACGGCGACGCTGTGGGGCACGTGCCCGTCGATCTCGAGGACGGCCGTGGTGCCGGCGCCGGCCCCGCCCCGCTTGACCAGCACGAACCCCAGGCTCTCCGCGAGGTAGTCGGCGGTGTGGACCGCCGCGGGACCGTCGAGGTTGCCGGGCCGGCCGATCGCTCGACGTACGTCCTGCTCGTGCATCCACACGTCCAGCGGCCGGTTGCGCAGCAGTCGCTCGGTGGTCCAGCCGATCAGGCCGAACACGCCGGGGGCGGGGGCCGCGGCGTCCTGCGGCGGCTCGTCCAGCAGAGCCGTGCGTCGCGTCGTCGCCGAGGTGCGGATCTCGGTGATCAGCTCGTCGGGCGACCGGTCACGCCGGGCGACGACACCCTGCTCGGTGAAGTGCCCCAGCATCCCCGTGACGTGGGCCGGCTCCCCGATCTCGACCTCGACGTGCGGCGCCCCCGCCAGCAGCGACTCGAGGTGCGCCGTGTGCGCGGCGATCGCGTGGACGTCCCAGCCCTCGAGGTCGGTGGGGGCCGACCAGTGCTCCTCGCCCAGAGTCTCCAGCAGCGTCGAGAAGTCGTCGATCGCCCGCCACCAGATCTCGATCAGTCCGACGAGGGAGTGAGTCATGGGTGGAGCGTACGGGCCCAGAAATGCCGGACCGGGCCACCAACCCCTACCGTGGAGCGATGAGCACCGAAGCGTCCGAACCCGCGGCCGTGACGTTCGCCGACCTGGGTCTCGGCGATGCCGTCCTGAAGTCGCTCCGCGAGGTCGGCTACGAGAGCCCCTCGACGATCCAGGAGCGGACGATCCCGCCACTCCTGGCCGGTCACGACCTGGTCGGGCTAGCCCAGACCGGCACCGGAAAGACGGCGGCGTTCGCGCTGCCGCTCCTCGAGCGGCTCGACGTGAGCCAGAAGGCGCCGCAGGCGCTGGTGCTCGCCCCGACCCGCGAGCTGGCGCTCCAGGTGTGCGAGGCGTTCGAGCGGTACGCCGCCCACCTGCGGGGCGTGCACGTGCTGCCCGTGTACGGCGGCCAGGGGTACGGCGTCCAGCTCTCCGCGCTGCGTCGCGGCGTGCACATCGTGGTCGGCACACCCGGTCGGATCATGGACCACCTCGACAAGGGGACCCTCGACCTCAGTGAGCTGCGCTTCCTCGTGCTCGACGAGGCCGACGAGATGCTCAACATGGGGTTCGCGGACGACGTGGAGCGGATCCTCGCGGACACTCCGGACACCAAGCAGGTCGCACTGTTCTCCGCGACCATGCCCGCGACGATCCGACGGCTGGCTGCGCAGTACCTCACCGACCCGGTCGAGATCACCGTCAAGGGCAAGACCGCGACCTCGGCCACCACCACCCAGCGCTACCTGATCGTCAGCTACCCGCAGAAGGTGGATGCGCTGACCAGGATCCTCGAGGTCGAGAACTTCGAAGGGATGATCGTCTTCGTCCGAACCAAGAACGAGACCGAGACCCTCGCCGAGAAGCTGCGTGCCCGCGGCTTCTCCGCCCAGGCGATCAACGGAGACGTGCCGCAGCAGGTGCGCGAGCGCACCGTCGCGCAGCTGAAGGACGCGAAGCTCGACATCCTCGTCGCGACCGACGTGGCCGCGCGCGGCCTCGACGTCGACCGGATCAGCCACGTCGTCAACTACGACATCCCCACCGACACCGAGTCCTACGTCCACCGGATCGGCCGCACCGGCCGGGCCGGCCGCAAGGGCGATGCGATCTCGTTCGTCACGCCCCGCGAGCGCTACCTCCTCAGGCACATCGAGAAGGCGACCCGGCAGCCCCTCACCGAGATGCGGCTGCCGACGGTCGACGACGTCAACGTCACCCGGCTCGCCCGCTTCGACGACCAGATCACGGCTGCGCTTGGCTCGGCTCAGGTCGGGTTCTTCCGGGACGTCGTGACCCACTACATCCGCGAGCACGACGTCCCTGAGGTCGACGTGGCTGCGGCCCTCGCGGTGGTTCTCCAGGGCGACACTCCGCTGCTGCTCGAGGAGCCGCCGCCGCGGCCGGTGCGCGATCGCGGCGACCGGGGCCGCAAGGAGCGGCCGACGGGTGGCCGGCCCGCGCGTGGGTCCGGGGGTGCCCCGATGGCGACGTACCGGATCTCGGTCGGCAAGCGGCAGAAGGTCGAGCCCCGGCAGATCGTCGGCGCGATCGCGAACGAGGGCGGGCTCAACCGCGCCGACTTCGGCGCCATCGTGATCCGGCCCGACCACTCGCTGGTGGAGCTGCCGGCCACACTCTCCGAGGAGTCCTGGGCGGCGCTCCGGCAGACCCGCATCAGCGGGAAGCTGATCGAGCTCACCCGTGACCAGGGGTCGCCCAGCCGCGGCAAGCGACGGACCTGAGGCCCGGCCTCAACGCTGGGCCTCATCGAAGGCGCTGGAGCACCGCTTCGAGGTCGGTGAGCGCGGCGGCATCCTCCGGGGACAGCGAGGCCAGCTCGGTCGTCGCCAGCCGGTCATAGACCGCAGCCATCCCTGCGAACAGCTCGGGCGAGACGCCCGCGTGGCCCTGTGTGAGCGCGATCTGCTCCATCTCGCCGACGAACCGCTGGGACTTGCTGGTCGACATCGCGATCCGGCGCGCGGCGCGCGCGACCTCGGTCGGGTGCTCCTCCGCGAGGTCGTCGAGCACCACGTCGAGGACCCCGAGCACGTACGCCGTCTGCAGCGCCTGCGCCCACACGGCGGTCGTCCCCTTGTAGACCGACGCGGTGCACATCTTGACCGCCGACGCGTTCCCGACCCGGTCGCCGACCAACCGGGTCCGCAGCCCGTCGGCCGGCAGCTCGGCGAGCACCGCCGCCCGTGAGCCGCTCAGGTAGACCATGGTGTCGCCGCCCGCCACCGGCGGCCCGCCGCTGATGGAACCGTCGACCAGAACGAACCCAGCCTCGGCTGCGCGAGCCTCGAGGTCGGTCATCGTGCCTGGCGAGACCGCGTTGAGGTCGGCCACCAGCGGCCGGGCGTCACCCGCCGCGACGATCACGTCGTCCAGCACCGCGCCCGCGGTGGCCGGTGGGCAGATGCTCACCACGAC
>Ga0190275_10004174_pt1 | contig 10397 bp, 7 predicted proteins | sample Popmic550T_FD_133745 | JGI IMG/M metagenome (GOLD analysis project Ga0190275, IMG submission 133745) | Populus adjacent soil microbial communities from riparian zone of Yellowstone River, Montana, USA - 550 T | ecosystem: Environmental > Terrestrial > Soil > Riparian zone > Trees stand | place...
CCGAGGGCGATGAGGGCGAAGGCCAGCGCCATCGCCGCGAAGAAGGCCTTGTCGCTCTCGAGGAAGCCGGGCCGGTCGGCGCTCGCCCGGCCGGTGGCGAAGGGAGCCAGGGCCGGGAAGATGGTGTTGTTGCCGTAGATCACCGTCTCGGTCAGCAGGGAGAAGGCCATCGTGGTCAGGGCGAGGTAGAGGCTCCGCATGCGCAGGGCCGGCAGGGCCACCAGCGTCCCGACGGCCGCGCAGATGAGCACCCCGACGCCCAGGCCGAGGATCGGGCCCAGCTTCCACACCGCGCATGCCGCCAGTCCGGACAGGCCCAGCTGGGCCAGCGAGACCTGCCCGGCCCAGCCCGTCAGGAGCACCAGCGAGAGGATGACGATGCCGAGCGCCACCCCCCGCCCGAAGTTGATGCGGGTCGTGGCCGTGAACAGCTCGAGCTGGATGATGACGATGCCGACGAGCACCAGGGCGCCCATGCCCATGGCCACGGTGTTGACCGAGGGCCGGGGCACCCGGAAGTTGAGCTTCTCCGACCGCAGGCCGCCACGGTCCTCGCGCAGGAAGATCAGCACGGCGAGCAGCATCAGCACGGGCACCGCCGAGCCGAGGGTGCCGAGCTTGCCGCTGATGTTCTCGCCGAACCAGTCGTTGACGTCGATCAGGGCCAGCAGCTGCTCGGTCTCGGCCAGGATCAGCGCCCCGAGGAAGGTGAGGGGCAGGCTGCGCAGCCGGCCCACCATCGCCGCCGCGTAGGCCTGGATGACCAGCAGCGTGAGGGCGATGGCGGTGAACTGCGAGAGGTTGGGGGCGATGAGGATGCCGGCCAGCCCGGCCAGCGAGCAGCCCAGCATCCACGCCACCGACGACACCCGGTCGGGCGACGCCCCGTTGAGGGCGGTGAGCTCGCGGCTGTCGACCACGGCCCGCATGGCCGTGCCCAGCCGGGTGTTGTAGAGCAGCGCCCGCAGCCCGAAGGCCACGGCGATGGCGATCACCAGCGACAGCGCCCGGTGGTAGGTCACGTTCACCGAGAACAGGGCGAACTTGTCGCCCGGGAAGAAGCCCGGGAGGCTGTAGCTCTGGTCCTGGGGCCAGAGGATCCCGGCGATCTGGACCAGGGCGAACAGCAGGCCGATGGTGGCCACGATGCCGGCGATCGTCGACGCCCCCGCCAGACGGCGCATGATCACCCGGTCGAGCAGCCAGCCGATCGCCGGCGCCACCACGAACAGGCACAGCACCAGGGCCAGCCACGGGTTGAGACCCAGGCCGTCACCGAAGAAGGCATCCCCTCCGGAGGACGTCGAGGTCATCTGCCAGTAGGCGAAGGCGACCACCATGCCGATGGCCCCGTGGGCGAAGTTGAAGATGCCCGAGGTCGTGTAGGTCACCACCAGCCCACTGGCGGCGATGGCGTAGATCGCCGCCGACTGCAGGGCGAAGATGACCAGGTACTGGAGGATCTGCTCCATGACGGGGGGCGGCTCCTAGCCGGCGTAGGACTCTTCGGACTCGATGACGTACGCCGGGTCGCAGTCGAAGTCCTCCTCGGGGTACTCCCGCACGAAGTCGCCGTCGGTGATCTTCAGGTAGAGGAAGCAGTCGTTGTGGACCGCCTCGCCCGGGTTGGTGGGCATGTGCAGGCCACCGCCGTCCCACTCGGTGATGCCCTCGAGGGCCGAGACGAGACCGTCGCGGGTGATCTCGTCGCCCAGCGAGCCGACCGCGGTGGCGAACAGCAGCCCGGCGCTGAAGGCCTGGACGCCGAGGGACGTGATCTTGTTCTCGTCCGCTCCGGTCTCGCCCATCCACTCGGTGTAGAGGCCGAGGGCCGGGGTCTGGTCGGTCTCGCTGAACGGCACCGTGTTGGTCAGGACGTAGGCACCGTCGGAGAGGGCCTCGGCGGCGACGGCCCGGTCGTAGTACTGCTGGCCGAGGTCCATCACGTCGACCTCGACGCCCTGGGTCGACATCTCGCGGAGCGCCGCCAGCATCTCGCCCGACGAGCTGACCATGGTGAAGTAGGTGACGCCCTCGGACTGCATCTGCTCGATCACCGGTCCGAAGTCGGTCGAGCCGAACGGGATGCCCTCGTCGACGACGAAGTTGAAGCCCGCCTCCTCGGTGCAGTTGTCCCGGATCTGGTTGGCCCGCACGCTCGCCGTCGGCAGGTCGGTGTAGAGGATGGCCGCCTTCTCGATGGCGTCGGGGAACTGCTCGGCGATCCACTGGCACGGGCCCACGTTGAAGTGCTGCGACTGGGTGGCCGGGATGGGCTGGAAGAAGAGGTCGGACTCGGACCGGTTGGAGGTGGCCGAGTAGGCGCCGATCTCGGGCAGGCCGCACGCCAGGCGGGACTCGATGCCCAGCTGGTCCTGGACCGAGCCCGTGCCGACCAGGGCGAAGAGGTCGTCGTCGCACGCCTGCTTGGTGACGTCGTCGGTGGCCGAGATCATCGAGTCGTAGGTCTCCAGCTCGAGGGTCCGACCGCCGATCCCACCGGCGGCGTTGCAGAACTCGACGAAGGCGTTGACCGACTCCTCGATGCCCACGGTGGGCAGGGGGACGGCCGGGTTCTCCTTGTCGGAGATGACACCGATGCGGATGGTGTCCGCGCTCACCCCCGGGGTGTCGGCCGGGATCGGCCCGTCGGTCTCCCCGTCGGAGCAGGGATTGTCGATCGAGCCGATGGTGTCGGACTCGGGCGTCGGGACCTCGGTGTCGCCGCCGCCGTCCTCGCCCCCGTCGCCCTCGTCGGCCGTCGTCTCGTCGGCGCTGAGACCTTCGTCGCCACCGCCATCGTCGGCGTCGTCGGCCCGCGAGCCACACGCGCTGGTGCCCACGAGGAGCAGCAGGGCGAGGACGGCGGCGCCGAGGCGGCCGGTACGGCGGATGGTGGTGCCCCTGGATCGGGTCATTGGTTCCCTAGCTCTCGAAGCGCTCGTCGGATGTGTGGATGTACGACGGGTCGCAGTCATAACCCTCGTCCGGGTGCTCGCGGACGAACTCCCCACCTTCGACCCGGAGGTAGAGGAAGCAGTCGCTCGTCTCGTTGGTGCCCGGGCTGCCGATGATGTTGAGCCCGCCACCGTCCCACTCGGTGATGCCCTCGAGCTCGGACACCAGGCCCTCGCGGGTGATGTCGTTGCCCAGGGCCTGCGCCGCGGTGGCGAAGAGCAGGCCGGCGCTGAAGGCCTGGACGCCGAGGGTGGACTCGACCCCGTCGACCTTCTCCAGGTACTCCTGGTAGAGGCGCAGCGTCGGGTTGGCGTCGGCCTCGGAGAACGGCGCCGTGTTCGACAGCACGTAGGCCCCGTCGGCCACGTCCTCGGTGGCGAAGTTGACGTCGTAGTACTGCTGGCCGAGATCGATGACCTCGAACTCGATCCCCTGCGTCTGGGCCTCGCGCAGCACGGCGAGGGTCTCGGAGGTGGCGCTCACCATCTGGAAGATCTGGACCCCCTCGTCCTGCATCTGCTCGACGACCGGGCCGAAGTTGGTCTCGCCGAAGGGCAGGCCCTCCTCGACGACGTACTCGAAGCCGGCCTCGGCGGTGCAGCCCTCGACGATCTGCTGGCCCCGCACCTTGGCGGCGGGCAGGTCGGTGTAGAGCATGGCGACCTTCGTCACCGCGTCGGGGTGCTCCTCGGCCATCCACTGGCAGGGGCCGACGTTGAAGTTGGTGGCACTGAGGCCGGGCACCGACGTGAAGAAGTCCGCCGACTCGACCCGGGTCGTGGTGGCCCCGTAGGCCGCGACCTCGGGCAGGCCGCAGCCCTCCTTGGTCTCGATGCCCAGCTGGTCCTGCACCGAGCCCGTGCCCACCAGGGCGAAGAGGTCGTCGGCGCACGCCTGCCGGGTCACGTCGTCGGTGGCGCTGATCATCGAGTCGTACGTCTCGAGCTCGAGGGTGCGGCCGTTGATGCCGCCGGCCTCGTTGCAGAACTCGACGAAGGCCTTGACGGCCTCCTCGATGCCCACGGTGGGCAGGGGGACGGCCGGGTTCTCGCGGTCGGAGATGACACCGATGCGGATCGCGTCCTCGCTGACCCCCGGCGTGTCGGCCGGCAGCTCGCCCTCGCCGGCGTCGCCCGAGCACGGGTTCGGGATGGTGCCCAGCTCCTCGGACTCGGGCGTGAGGTCGTCGCCGCCCCCGCCGGCATCGTCCTCCGGTGCGGTGGTCTCGTCGGCCGACAGGTTCTCGTCACCCCCACCGTCGTCCGCGTCGTCGGCGCGGGACCCGCAGCCGACGGCGGTCAGCGCGAAGAGAAGGGCGAGCAGCAGGGCGACACGGCGCATGGCGAGGGGCTCCAGGACGGTTGAGGTGTCTCGGGTCACGTTACATCTGACGGGTCGTCAGATGTGACGGGCTCGGGAGGGGTCACGCCGCCCCGACGATGCGGCCACCCAGGGCGACCAGGTGGGGACTGGCGGTGCCGAGGGTGTGCTCGGCGGCCTTGGCGGCCCGGAACCAGCGGTGCATCGGGTAGTCGGTGTCGACCCCGATGCCGCCGTGGACGTGCTGGGCGCCGTGGACGACCCGCTGGGCCCCCTCGGTGGCCCAGACCTTGGCCACGGCCAGGGCCTCGTCGGCGGGCCGGCCCTCGTCGAGCAGCCAGGCGGCGTGGATGCTGGTGAGCCGGATGGCCTCGGTGTCGATGTAGGCGTCGGCCAGACGGTGGGCCACGGCCTGAAAGGTGGCGATCTTGGTGCCGAACTGCTCGCGCTCGGAGGTGTAGGCGGCGGCGAGACGGAGGGCGGCCTCGCACGTGCCGGCCTGACGGGCGCAGATCCCGGCCGTGCCGACGGCGACGATGGTGCGGGTGACGGCGTCGCCGTCGTCGCTGTCGTCGCCCACCGGGGTGCCGGGCGCGCCGTCGAGGGTGAGCTGCGAGAGCGGCTCGAGATCGGTGCCCAGGCCCCGCTCGACCGTGACGCCGGGCCCGGTGGGGTCGACCAGGGCGACGATGGTGCGGCCGTCGGCGGTGGTGGCGGGGACCAGCACGCGGACGTCGAGCCCGGCGTCGGTCAGGTGGACCGAGGGCACGACGTGCTTGGTGCCGGTCAGGGTCGCGGTGGTGCCGTCGACCGTGGCCGTGGTGGCCGGCTGCTCCGGCGGGAGCGAGCCGCCCTCCTCGACCAGGGCGGCGGTGAGGACGAGGGTGCCGGCGGCGACGCGCGGCAGGACATCGGCCTTCAGGGCGTCGTCGCCGTGGGCCGCGATCGGAAGGGCGCCGAGCATCAGGGTCGACCACAGGGGCACCGGCGCGGCGGTGCGGCCGATCTCCTGGCAGAGCAGGGCGGCCTCGAGGATGCCGTAGCCGCCGCCCCCGTCGGCCTCGGGCAGGCAGAGCCCGAGCAGGTCGGCCTGGGCCAGCAGGCGCCAGAGGTCGGCGTCGAAGCGGTCGCCGGCGGCCTCGGCCGCGGCCAGGGCCTCGGGCGTGCAGCGGTCGCCCAGGATGCGGGCGGCCAGCTCGACGATCTGGGTCTGGTCCTCGGAGAGCTGGAAGTCCATCGTCTGAGTGGTCCTTACATCCGGGGCATGCGCGGCATCTGGAGGCCGAACATGGCGATCAGGTCGCGCTGGATCTCGTTGGTGCCGCCGCCGAAGGTGAGGATCAGGGTCCCCTGGTAGGAGCGCTCGAGGCGGCCGGCGAGGATGGCCTCGGGGCTGTCGGCTCGCAGGGTGCCCCGGGCGCCGAGGACCTCCATCAGCAGGCGGTAGGCCTCGATGAAGAACTCGGTGCCGAACACCTTCGACGAGCTGGCGTCGGCCGGGTTGGGCGACTGGCCGGCGGCGTCGAGGGCGGCGATCTTCCAGTTGAGCAGGCGGAGGAAGTCGAGCCCGGCCCGGACCCGCGCGAAGTTCACCTGGACCCACTCCTGGTCGGCGACGCGGCGGCCGTCGGGCAGCGTCGTGTCCTTGGCCCAGGCGATGGTGTCCTCGTAGATCGACTCGACCATGCCGGGGGGTGACAGCCCCACCCGCTCGTAGTTGAGCTGGTTGATGATCAGGTCCCAGCCCCGGTTGAGGCTCCCGATGATGGCGTCGTCGCCGACCTTCACGTCGTCGTAGAAGGTGTTGAAGGTGCTGGCGTTCACCATCGTCGAGATCTTCGAGTAGCTGTAGCCCGGGTCCGTCGTGGGGACGGCGAACATGGTGATGCCCCGGTGCTTGGGGGCGTCGGGATCGGTGCGGGCGGCGAGCCAGATGTAGTCGGCGTAGCTGGCCAGCGACGTGTAGATCTTCTGGCCGTTGATCACCCACTGGTCGCCGTCCTTGACCGCCTTGGTGGTCAGGCTGGCCAGGTCGGTGCCGCTGCCGGGCTCGGTGTAGCCGATCGAGAAGTGCAGCTCGCCGGCCAGGATCTTGGGCAGGAAGAACGCCTTCTGCTCCTCGGTGCCGAACTCCATGATCGTGGGGCCGACGGTGTTGACGCTGAGGAACGGCACCGGGGCGCCCGACCGCCAGGCCTCGTTCATGAAGATGAACTGCTCGACCGGGCCGAAGCCCCGGCCGCCGAACTCGGTGGCCCAGCCGACGCCGAGCCAGCCGTCGGCGCCCATCTGCCGCACGGCGGCCAGGCAGGCCGGGTCGCCGGTCTCGCCCGCCGTCGCCGCCGCCGCCACCTCTGGCGTCATGATGGCGGCGAAGTAGTCCCGCAGCTCCTTCTGGAGCGCGGTCTGCTCGGGCGTGTAGCTGATGCGCATTAGAACACGTTCTAGTTCACGAGGGTGCCCGATGCCACCTCCCTCGCCACCTCGTCGACGACGTTCCGGAGCACGGATCCGAAGCGGGGCTTGGCGCAGACGATGTGGCCGTCGTCCACCTTGTGCATCGTCGCGGCGGGGATCTTCAGCGCCAGCCGGGCCTGGTCGATCGGGGCCACGGCCTTGTCCTCGGTGGTGACGAGGACCGCCGTCGGCACGTCGATGTCGCCGATCCAGCGGGAGGCGTTGTAGTTCCCGATCGCACCGGTCGCCTCCGCCACCATCCGCCAGTCGTGGCGACCCATCTCGGCCCGGGCCCAGCGGCGGAACGTCTCCGGGCGGGTGCGCATCCCGTTGGCGGCGCGGCTCTGGAGCCAGCCGATCGGGACCCGGGTGACGAGGTCCCCCAGCCGTGTCGTGCCGGCGATCGCCCCCATGGCCGTCACGAACACGAGCTGCTCGCGCCGGCCGGGGACGAAGCGGTCGCTGGTGGCGCACAGGACGAGGCCGGCCACCTTCTCGGGGTGGCGCTTCCAGAGCAGCTGGGCGATGGGCCCGCCCATCGAGTAGCCGACGACGATGGCCTCGTCGATGCCCTCGATGTCCATCAGGGCGGCGACGTCGTCGGCGCAGTCGGCCAGCGTGAACCGGCGGCGGGTGCGCAGCCCGCGCCCGTGGCCCCGGTGATCGATGGCCAGGACCCGGTAGTGCTGCCCCAGCGGCCCGAAGGCCTGGAACCAGTTCAACCCGCCCGACGCCGTGAGCCCGTGCAGCAAGATCACCGTCGGCGCGCCCGCCGGACCGGCGACCTCGCGCACGAACGTCGTCCCCCGCCCCGGCAGCTCGACGCGCCGCCCCAGCGGCAGGTCCGGCAGCGGCACCTCCACCCCGTCCTCTCCCACCCCAACCGCCGTGATCACCGACATCAACCCAACCTAGAGCCCCGCCTCCCGAACTCGGGGGAGTAGACGCCCACTTCTGGGCACCTACTCCCCCGAGTTCGGTCAGGAGGCGGCGCGGAGCCGCCAGATGGCGTCGTTCACGCGTGCGACGACGGCGGCCCGACGGTGCCAGACCTCGTCGTCCCAGACCTCGATGACCTCGAACCCCGCAGCCCGCAGCCGACGGCGCCGTCGATCGTCGGCAGATCGGTCGGTGAGCGATGCGTGGTAGAGCTCGCTCTGGACCTCCACGACCAGGGGCCAGTCCTCGCCGACGAAGTCGACCCGACCGCACCACGCCTCGTCGTCACCCAGGTCGACCTGGCGCCGGAACCGCCCGAGGTCGAAGTCGGCCACGATCTGGGCGAATCGGGACTCGAGGCCGCTGGCGGGTGGGACGTACCCGTCCGGGAACCGTTCGAGCAGCTCACGGATGGCCGTGGTGCCCGCCCGGCCCCGGCCCAGCACCGGCTCGAGCTCGCGCTGGAGCGACGGTCCGGACAGCAGACGGCGTGACCACAACCGGTCGACCATCGCCTTGAGCTTCTCGGGATGCACGTCGTGCGCCAGCTGCAGGACCATCAGTGCCGGCCGCACGACGGGCACCCCGTTCAGCACCGCCGCGAACGGATCCGGCAGATGCGTCGGCCGGTGGATCGTCGCCAGCGCGGACGGCGTCTCCGTCGCGTCCCGCAGGACCATCACGTGGATGGGCTCGACCGTCATCCCGGGCACGCCCCACAGCGCTGCGGCCGAGCCGTGGGACACGTAGGAGCCCGGCCCCACGTCGAGCACCGCCGCCAGAGCGCCTTGCGACGGGGTCATGGGCGCACCGGCCCGCCGGATCACCCGTGGGGTGACGACGGTCCATTCACCACGCCGCCGCAGGCCCCGCCACGCCTTGGGCGACACGCCGAGCGCCAGGACATCGCGACGGCCCAGGAGGCCGTGGTTGCGCTCGCTCAGGGCGAGGAGCTGTTGGCGCAGGCTGACGTCCACGGCGCCGGTTGTACCGAGCCAGCCGGCATCCCAACCCCAACCCCGAACTCGGGGGAGTAGGTGCCCACTTCTGGGCACCTACTCCCCCGAGTTCGCAGGGGGTGGGGTCGCGCCGTCGTCAGGTGGGGGGGCGGCGGGCGCCCCAGAGGATCAGGGCGACGCTCCCCAGGATGACGACGACGCTGGCGCCGATCAGGCCGAAGCCGGCGTACTGGAGCTGCTCGTCCTTGTTGTGCACGATCAGGGGGGCGTCGTTGACCGAGCCGAGGGCGTCGGTCTCGCTGGTGAAGGCGCAGGCGACGGTGGTGTCGCCGCCCTGGCCGTCGAACTCGCCGATCGTCTGGTAGTTCCCGGTGGTCTCGATGCTCGTGCCCTGGCGGTCGCCGCGCAGCTCCGACGTCGAGCCATCGGGGTGGGTGACCGTGCACCGGACCTGGTTGGCCTCGTCGGCGAAGACCCGGCGCTCGGACCGGGTGCCGGTCCCCGGGCTCGAGCCCAGGGCCACGACGTAGCGCTCCTCGCCGGCGTCGAGGGTGACCTCGCCCGGCACCCGGCCCTCCGCCTCGGGGTCGAGCTGGCCGGCCACCGTGGATCCGACGAGGAGCACGACGCCGACCGCCAGCAACGGCAGGGCCACGAAGATGATCCCGAGGATCCCCACGATGATCCGGCCCCAGCGCCGCGGTCGACGCCGCGCAGGAGGAGGGGGGAACCCGATGCCCGACATGTGACCGTCCGATCCCGGCGCCGCCCGGCGCCGTCCGGGGCGAGGCTACGCGCTCGGCGTGAGGACGGCGGTGCGAGCGGTGGTGGTGGCCCAGCGGTAGTCGGCCTTGCCGGCCGGAGTGCGCTGGACCCGCTCCACCACGACGAGGTGCTTGGGCAGCTTGTAGCCGGCCAGCGAGTCCCGCCCGAACGAGCGCAGCTCGTCCAGCGTCGGCGCCGCCGCACCCGCCCCCACCTGGACGACGGCGGTGACCGCGCTCCCCCACCGCTCGTCGTCGACGCCCACGACGAGGACGTCGGCCACCGCGGGGTGGCCGTGGAGCACGCCCTCGACCTCCTCCGGGTAGACCTTCTCGCCGCCGGTGTTGATGCACTGCGAGCCCCGGCCCAGCAGGCGGACGGTGCCGTCGGCGTCGACGGTGCACATGTCGCCCGACAGCACCCACCGGACGCCGTCGACCTCGACGAAGGTCTCGGCCGTCTTGGCCGGGTCGCCGTCGTAGCCGAGCGGGATCCGCCCCGACGTGGCCAGCCGGCCCACGACGCCCGACCCCGGCTCGACCGGGTGGAGCGACTCGTCCAGCACCGCCGTCGTCGGACCCACCGAGAACGAGGCGACGCCGCCGGCCGACGCCGCGCCCGACGCCCCCTCGCCCGGCTGGGTCCGGGCCGCGCCCTGGATGCCGCTCTCGGAGGAGCCCATGCCGTCGGTGATCACGCACGACGGGAAGGCGTCGACCAACCGCCCCCGGACCGACGACGACAGCGGGGCGGCCCCGTTGCCGATGGCGTACAGCGTCGAGATGTCCCAGCGGTCGGGGTTCGCCTCCAAGCGGTCGAGCAGCGGCTTGGCCACGGCGTCGCCCACCACGGTGAGGATGTTCACGCCCTCGGCCGCGACCAGGTCCCACGCCGCCTCGGCGTCGAAGCTGCCGGGGACGAGGACGACGGTGCCGCCGCCGTAGAACCACATGAACGACGTCCACTGCGCCGCCGCGTGCATCAGCGGGGCGATCGGCA
>Ga0190275_10004175_pt1 | contig 10396 bp, 10 predicted proteins | sample Popmic550T_FD_133745 | JGI IMG/M metagenome (GOLD analysis project Ga0190275, IMG submission 133745) | Populus adjacent soil microbial communities from riparian zone of Yellowstone River, Montana, USA - 550 T | ecosystem: Environmental > Terrestrial > Soil > Riparian zone > Trees stand | place...
GCCAGGTAGGGGTTGTTCTCGAGGTCGTGGCTGACCCCGATCGGCAACGCGTCCACCGACGGGATCGGCGCCAGGCCGTCGACCACCGAGCTCCTCCCGAGGGCGAGCGCGGCGTCCCCGTGGGGGATCGTCGCCAGCCGGGCGATGTCGAAGCCGTCCGGGATCTCGTTGAGCATGTTCAGGAACAGCCCCGGCTCGTGGTGGATCGCGGCACCAGGAGCACCGGTGACGTCGCTGGCCGGTTCGTCGACCACCGCCACCTGCTGCACGACCTGCTCGTAGTCGAGTGTGACCACGAACTGGTCGGTCTGGGTCCCGTGGTCGTCGGTCACGCCCCGGTTGGGGACGCCCTTGTCCACGAGGGTGAAGTTCAGCCGCTCGTCGTACTGGTTGAGCAGCAGCCGGTAGTCCAGGAAGCCCTCCGTGGCGAACGGGAGCGCGATCATGTTCCATCCTCGCCCCTGTCCGACCCACTGGCCGGGCAGCTGCTGCAGCGGCCCGAGGTCGTCGTCGTACGGGCGAGCGACCTCGATGCGTCGCTGCTGGCCGTCCATCGTGCTGAGTCTCTTGTCTGTCATGACCACTCCTCTGAGGTCAGAACGCCCCACCCGTCCGGGCCGGGCTCGGTCTGTGACTCAAGAGAGGTGTCCCGATGCCGAGATACCTCGGGTCCTCGGCCGGGGCCGGGATCGGGGACACTGGTGCCGATGAGGGCGGAAGGGCGCGAACGGACCGGCTGGTCCAGGATCCGGATCCTCGCGCGCCGGGCCTGGGTGATGGAGATCGGCGGCTACGTGGCCATCTACCGGTTCGTGTTCCGCCGGCCTCGGGTCCCCGCCGGCGCCCAGGCGTTCAGCTACCACCAGCCCGTGATCCTGCTGCTGGGGGTCATCGTCGTGGTCTCGGTGGTCGAGCTGGTGGCTCTGGACCTGCTGCTGCGGCGCTGGGAGGCCGTCCGCATCCCGCTGCTCGTGCTCAGCCTGTGGGGTGTGGTGTGGATGTTGGGCCTTCTGTTCGGCATGCTCACCCGGCCCCACGCCGTGGGGCCGGAGGGTCTCCGCGCGCGCTACGCCACCGAGATCGACCTGGCCCTGCCCTGGGCGGAGGTCACCGGTGTCGCGGCTCGCACCCGGCGCGACCAGGACAAGCAGCCGATGGTGACCGTGGACGATGCAGGCGGCGGGGTGCTGCACCTCCGGATGCAGCACGAGACCAACCTCGAGGTCCGGCTGGCCGAACCGCGCACCTTCTCCCTGCCGAACGGCCCGGAGACGGTGGGTCGGATCGACCTCTGGGCCGACGATCCCCAGGCCTTCCTGGCCGCCGTACGTCGCTTCCGGCCTGGCCCCTCGGCCTAGCGCGCCAGCACGTTCAGGTCGGCAGGTCCGTCGATGCCGTCGATCGTGGCTTGGTCGTCGCGCTGCCAGAGCCACCACTCCCCGGCCGGCGGGGTGTCGCCGATGCGGCGGACCCACAGCCGGCGGTCGAGGGCGGCACGGACGCGGTAGCGGTCCTCGAAGTCGGGATAGGCGTAGACGACCACGCGCTGCCGGGTGCGGTGCTCGACCTCGTCGAGGAAGACGCGGAGCTCGCGCAGGAGATCGGTGCGGGGCGGCGGGTCGGCACAGTTGCCGAGCAGCTCGAGGTCGATCGCGGGCGGCATCGTGCGGGCCGGCGCCGCGGCGAGGACTTCGGCGAAGTGCGTGGCCTGAGGAGCCCCCGGTGAGCAGGTGCTGAAGTAGTGGTAGCCGCCGACCCGCAGGCCCGCGCGGCGGGCGGCACGCGCGTGGTCCACGAACGTGGGGTCGGTGTAGGTGCTGCCCTCGGTGGCCTTGAGGTAGGCGAAGCCGATCCGGTCTCCTGCCACCCGCTGCCAGTCGATCCGGCCCTGGTGGTGGGAGGCGTCGACCCCGCGGTGGGGGCGAGGGCGTGGTCGATCGGGGGTCGGGCTCGGTGTGGCCGTGGTCGACGGGGACGGAGGACGATCCGGTGCCGTGGACCGACCTCGCTCCTCGGCTCCCCCGCCACACGCGGTCACCGCGAGGACGACGACCAGCGGGGCCAGGAGCCGGCGGAGCATCAGGCGAACGCCCGGATCAGGGCGGTGATGGCCACGGCGACGACGACCGCGAGCACGAGCGAACGACCCCGCCAGAGCAGCACACCGGCCACCGCGACCCCGACGGTGTGCGCCCCGACGCCCCAGCGCTGACCGAGCGCGAACGTCGCCGTGACGACGAGAGCGGCCAGCAGCGCCGGCGCCATCAGGGCCACCACCCGCATGAACGGCGCGGGCAGGTCGCGGCCACCGAACAGCACCGGTCCCGCGGCCTTGATGACGGCCGTGGTCACGATGCAACCGAGGATCAGCAACCACAGGCTGCCGGTGTCCAGGGAGCTCACGACGGCTCCTTCCGCAGCCCGATCAGCGCCGCGGCGGCGGCCAGCAGGATCGGGACTCCCGGGGGTGCGACGGGCACCAGGACCAGGGCGAGCCCGGCACCGATCAGCGCGGCCGTCACCGCCCTCCGGTTGCGCAGCTCACCGATCAGCAACGCGAGGAAGAAGGTCGGGTAGACCGCGTCGAGGCCGAGCCGGCCGGGGTCGCCGATGAGGTCGCCACCCAGGGCCCCGACGGTCCCGCCCGCGACCCAGGCGACGTACTGCGGAAGGGTCGTGCCGAAGAGGACCCAGCGGTCGAAGGTGCCGTCGCCGCGGTTGGCCAGGGCCCACGAGCTGTCCACCATGGTCTGTCCCTGGGTGGCGCGCCACAGCGGCCGACCGGGCAGGGAAGGGGCCAGCGCGATGCCCATCGCCAGGAACCGCCCGTTCATCAAGGTGGCCGCCGAGACGGCGGCAGCGACGGTCCCGCCCCCGGCCGCGATCGAGAGGGCGGCGAACTGCGCCGAACCCGCGAACACCAGAGCCGAGGTCGTGACCACCTGGAGGGCCGTGAACCCGGCCTCGCGGGCGAGCACCCCGAAGGACATCGAGAGCACGAACCCGACGATCCCGAACGGCACACCGAGACGGACCCCCGCGCGGAACCGGGTGCGGGCGTCGTCGGTCACGGACCACATCCTGCCCGGTGGGTCGGACACGTCCGCGTGCCCGGGGGGGTGCCCACGAGTCGCCCAGTAGGTTGCGGTCATGACACGCACGGCACTCGTCCTCGGCGGCGGCGGCATCACCGGGATCGCCTGGGAGCTCGGCATCCTCAAGGGGCTGGCCGTCGCGGGCGTCGACGTCACCGCGGCCGACCTGGTGGTCGGCACGTCGGCCGGCTCGGTGGTCGGAGCCCAGGTCACCACCGGACAGTCGCTGGACGACCTGTACGCCGGACAGCTGGAGCCGCCGGACGGCGAGCTCGGCGCCACCCTCTCGCGCCTGACGCTGCTTCGGATGCTCCTGCCCATGGTCGTCCCCGGGAAGCCGCAGGCGAAGCTGCGCCGGATCGGCCGCGCGGCGCTGAAGGCGCACGAGCCCGGCGGCGAGCAGCGGGTCGAGGTGATCCGATCGCGCGTCGGGATCGCGGACTGGCCGGACCGGGAGCTGCGCGTCACCGCGGTGGAGGCACGCAGCGGCACCTTCACCGTCTTCGACCGGAGCTCGGGCGTCGACCTGCTGCACGCGGTGGCGGCCAGCTGTGCCGTGCCCCTGGTCTGGCCGGCGGTCACGATCGGCCAGCGGCACTACATCGACGGCGGGATGCGCTCGACGACCAACGCCGACCTGGCACGCGGTGCGGACGTGGTGGTGGTGATCGCGCCGGTGGCGCAGGCGTTCAGCAAGGCCAGCTCGATCCGGGCGCAGCTCGAGGCCACGGGCGCCACCCGGACGGCGGTGGTGACCCCCGACCAGGAGGCGCTCACCGACTTCGGCGCGAACGTTCTCGACCCCGCCAAGCGGGCCGACGCCGCGCGCGCAGGGCTGCGTCAGGCGGCCGACGTGGTCGCGAAGGTACGCCGCGCCTGGGATCCCGCCTGATCGATCAGTGCGGGGTCACTTCGCCGGCAGCGAACCCACGTAAGCGACGCCCACCCGGACCCAGCGCTCGAGCTGCTCGTCGGTGGTCACGGCGTCCGTGTCCACCCGGACCCAGCCGGCCAGCTCGCGGCCCTTCATCTCCATCGGCTCGACCCCCGGCTCGGCCAGCAGGGCTTCGGTCTGCGTGGGGTCCACGCGCACCATCAGGCCACCCTGGCCGCTGTCACAGACCGCCATGTGCCCGCCGACCATGAAGGCCAGCCCGCCGAACATCGCCCGCTCGGTGAAGCCGTCCGCGTCGTCCAGGTCCGAGAGCGCGCCCCGGAGACGGTCGGCCAGGTCCTCGTCGTAGGCCATGGCGGCAGCATCGCACGTGGGCGCGTTCGGGGGCCTCACCGCTCGGCGGCGAGCACCTCGCTCGACTGGTCCTCGGCCGCCAGCCGGTGGGCGACGTCGTCGACGAGACCGTCGACGTCCGGATCGTCGGGGCCGCCCCACCCGGCGACGAGGTCGAGCAGCACCGCGCGCTGGGCGTCGAGCAACCGCGCGGCGACGTGCAGGCCTGCCTCGGTCGGTTGCACGACCTCGCCGTCCAGGACCACCAGTCCGCGCTCGGCCAGGCCCTCCGCGGTCGTCTCGACCAGGTCCCTCGGGGTGTCGGAGGCCTCCTCCATCTCGGTGACGGAGCGCGACCCGGCCTCGCTGACCCGGCTGAGCATCCAGCACTCGCCGCGCGGGAGGTCGACCCCGCTCCGCTCGGAGAGGTACTCCCAGGCCCTGAGCCGGTCGGTGCGGCCGAGCGAACGCCACACGATCAGTCGCAGCTCCTCGAGCGACGAACGCTCGGAGGCCATCCCGAAACCGGCGCCGACGTCGGTGGTCGTCGTCCGGAGCGGCTTGTCCGGGATGAACCAGGCCAGGCCGAAGGCGAGCAGCCCGAACGGGACGCCCACCATGAAGACGGTCTGGATGGCCTCGACGTACCCGCCGACGAACCAGGCCTGGACGTCGGGTGGACAGCTCGCCAGGTTGTCCGGTGCGGCCGCCAGCGCCGGCGGCGCACACGGGCCCGCGGCCCCGCTGGGCACGCCCTGGGAGAACAGGTCGTCGAGCCGCGCGGTGAACACCGCGCCGAACACGGCCACGCCCACGGAGCTGCCGATGGCCCGGAAGAAGGTGGCGCCGCTGGTCGCGGTGCCGAGCAGCCGGTACTCGACGCTGTTCTGGACCGCCAGGACCAGCACCTGCATCACCATCCCGAGCCCGACGCCGAGCACGAACATGAACAGGCCCGCCTCCAGCCCCGTCGTCTCGGCGTCCATCGTGGAGAGCAGCACCAGCGCTGCCGTGAAGACGGCGCAACCCACGATCGGGAAGACCCGGTAGCGGCCGGTCCGGCTGATGATCTGGCCCGACGCCGTCGAGGTGATCAGCAGGCCGAGCATCATCGGCAGCATCTGCAGGCCCGACTCGGTGGCGTTGGATCCCTGGACCCGCTGGAGGTAGAGCGGCAGGTAGGTGATCGACCCGAACATCGCGAAGCCGACCACGAAGCCGACGCCCGAGCACGCCCGGAACACGGGGTTGGCGAACAGGGTCAGGGGGAGCACCGGCTCCGGGACCCGCGCCTCCACCCGGATGAACCCGACCAGGCACACCACGCCGAGCACGACGAGGCCTGCCACCTGCCAGGACACCCAGTCCCACGACGTACCGCCGAAGGACGTGACCATCACGATGCTGGTGGAGACCACGCCGAGCAGGATGATGCCGCCGTAGTCGATGCTCGGGGACTCGGCCGACCGCGTCGAGGGCATGAACAGCGACACCGCGACCAGGGCGACCACGCCGATCGGCAGGTTGATGTAGAAGACCCACTGCCAGGAGAGGTTGTCGACGAAGAAGCCGCCCAGCAGTGGGCCGGCGACGCTGGCCACACCGAAGACCGCGCCGAAGAGCCCCTGGTACTTGCCCCGCTCCCGGGGCGGGACGACGTCGCCGATGATCGCCTGGGCGAGCACCATCAGCCCGCCCCCGCCGACGCCCTGGACGGCGCGGTAGATCACCAGCTCGAGCATCGAGTCCGACGTGCCGGCCAGGCCGGAGCCGACCAGGAAGATCACGATGCAGACCAGGAAGACCGTACGGCGGCCGAACAGGTCGCCGAGCTTGCCCCACAACGGCGTGGTCACTGTGGAGGCCAGCATGTAGGCGGTGACCACCCAGGAGAGGTGCTCGGCCCCGCCGAGGTCGGCGGTGATGGTCGGCAGCGCCGTCGCCACGATGGTCTGGTCGAGGGCGGCGAGCAGCATCGCCAGCATCAGGCCGGCGAAGATCACCCAGACGCGTTGCTGGGACACGACCGGCTCAGCGGGAGCCGCCTCGTCCTCGGTGCCGCGTGGTTGCTCGCTCATCCGACCTCCCGAGTCCCCTGCCCATCATGGGGTCAGAGATGGCCCACCAGCCAGTCGACGACCTCCGTGGTGATGTCGTCGCGGTTGGTCTCGTTGAAGATCTCGTGGCGCGCGCCGGGGTGGATGCTCACGGTCACCTCGCGGACGCCCGCGTCGCGGTAGCGCTGGCCGAGGAGCAGGGCCAGCTGCCCGTCGCCGGACAGCGGGTCGGCCTGGCCCGAGACCACCAGGATCGGCAGGTCCGGCCGGATGCTCGACAGTGCCTCGGCGTCCGCGAGTCGGCCGGCGAGGGCGAACATCTGCGGGATCGCGTCGTCGGGGACGTCGAACCCGCAGAGCGGGTCGGCGACGTAGGCGTCGACCTCGGCCTCGTCGCGCGAGAGCCACTCGTAACCGGTGCGGTGCTCGAAGCCGGTGTTGAACGCCTCCAGGCCGGCCGGGGCATCGGGATCGGACTGTGCCGACTCTGCCGCCGACTGGGCCATCGCCCCGGCGAGCACGTCGAGGGCCGTCGACCCGGAGAGCACCACGCCGGCGTACCGCGCGGAGTGGTCGAGCAGGACCGCCTGCGCCGCGAACGAGCCCATCGAGTGGGCGACCAGGAACAGCGGCAGGCCCGGGTGCTCCTCGGCCAGCGCGCCGGCGTACGCCGCGACGTCGGTGACGAGGCCCTCGAACCCCGCCTCCCCGAAGTCACCCGGCGTCGAGGCGATGGACCGCCCGTGCCCTCGGTGGTCGGCGGCGTGGACGAGGAACCCGGCGGCGTTCAGTGCCTCCGCGAGCCGGTCATAGCGAGCCGAGTGCTCGGCCAGGCCGTGCGCGACCTGGACCACGCCGCGCGGCTGGTCGACGTCGGTCCATGCGTAGGTCGCGAGGTCGAGGGAGTCGACGGGGGAGCGGAACGTGGAGGGGGTGAAGGCCATGCCCGCGATCCTGACACGGGCCGCGACCCGACGGGAGCCCTCTCAGTCGGCGTGCACCGGCACGACGGCCACCGGGCACGCGGCGTGCTCGACGACGGCGAGCGAGACCGAGCCGAGGAGCAGCCGGCCGCCCAGGGGGCGCTGGTGGCCGCCGACGACGACCAGGTCCATGCGCTCCCCAAGACGCACGAGCACCTCCTGGGGCCTCGCCCGCACGACCTCGACCTGGACCGACACCTCGGGGTACTTCTCGCCCATCCCGGCCATCGCCTCGGCGAGGACACGGCGCTCGTCGTCGATCTCCACGTGCGGTTCCGACGAGATGTACGCCGGGCCGGCGAGGCCGGCGTTGGTCAAGGCGCAGTGCAGCACCGTGAGCGGCAGCCGGTGCAGCGACGCCTGTCGGTAGGCGAACTCCAGGACGGCCGCGGACTCAGGCAACGCGTCCGCCCCGACGACGACCCCGTGCTTCACCGAGCCCCGCTTGCCGGGGCGGTGGACGACGACCGGACAGGCCGCGCGACGCACCAGTGCCGTACCGACCGAGCCCAGCAGCAGGCTCCGGACGGGCCCACGACCGCGTGAGCCGACCACCACCATCTCGGCGTCGGGGGAGAGCTGGAGCAGGACCTCCCGGGCATCGGCGAGCTCGAAGTGCTCATGCACCTCGACGTCCGGCGCCCAGCCCCCGACGTCGGCTCGTGCCGCGGCAAGCAGGGCATGACCCTCGCTGACCAGCTGGATCCGTGCCTCGCGGGGGTTCTCCGCGGCCTGGTCCATCCACGCTGGTGTGACCGCACTGATCGTGCTCACCAGGGTCAGCGGCCGGTGCTCACCGGCCGCCTGTTGCGTCGCCCACTCCAGGGCATGCCGTGAGGCCTCCGAGCCGTCGACACCGACGACGATGCTTCCTGCGCTGCTGCTCATGGTCGCTCCTGGTTCCCGGGCGGCCGTGGTGCCGCCTGCTCCCAGACTGCGCGCGCGTGGGCCGGGACGACAGGGCCGCAGGGCCGGACTTCTCCGGGACCTTGGCCCCTCAGCCCAGCTGCTCCCGCAGGGTCGGCTTGAGCACCTTGCCGGCGGCGTTGCGCGGCAGCTCCTCCACGATCTCCACGGCGGTGGGCAGCTTGTAGCGCGCCAGGTGCTCCGCGGCCCACGAGCGCAGTGACTCGATGTCGAGCTCCTGCTCGCCGTCCTTGGCCACGATCACGGCGACCGGGGTCTCGCCCCACTTGGGGTGCTCGCGTCCGATGACGGCGACCTCGACGATAGCGGGGTGGTCGGAGAGCACGTTCTCGACCTCGGCGCAGTAGATGTTCTCGCCACCGGAGATGATCATGTCCTTCGCGCGGTCGACGACGTAGAGGAACCCCTCCTCGTCCATCCGGACGAGGTCGCCGGAGTGGAACCAGCCACCCTCGAAGGCCTCCGCCGTCGCCTCGAGGTTGTCCCAGTAGCCCTCCATCAGGCCGGTGCCCTGGTACACGATCTCGCCGATGTCCCCCTGCTCGACGTCGTTCATCTCCTCATCGACGATGCGGATCGCCACCGTGGAGACCGGCTTGCCCACCGAGCCGAGCTTGCGGAGGGCGTCCTTGCCTTCCAGGACGCAGGTGATCGGCGACATCTCGGTCTGGCCGAAGACCGCGACGTTGAGGGCGTCGGGGAAGGCCTCGCCCATCCGGCGCAGCAGCTTGTCGGTGGCCGGGGCCGCGCCCCAGGAGGTCGTGCGGAGGTGGGAGAGGTCGCGCTTGTCGACGTCGGACTCTTCGCAGAGTGCCTGCCACTGGGTCGGCACCAGGAAGGCGCTGGTGACCTGCTCCTCCTCGAGCAGGTCGAGGACGTGCGCCGCGTCGAACGCGACCGACGGCAGCACCACCATCGTGCCGCCGATCAGCATGAGCGGCGCGATCGAGCCGATCGCCCCGATGTGGAACATCGGCGAGGCCACCAGGTTTACCTCGTGCTCGCTGGTCAGCTCGTAGGCCCGGATCAGCACGACGCACTCGGAGAGCAGGTTCTGGTGGGACAGCACGGCGCCCTTGGGGCGTCCGGTCGTGCCGGAGGTGTACATGATCAGCGCGGGCGAGTCCTCGGGTACGTCGACCGCCTCGCCGTGGCCTTCGGTCTCGAGGAGGGCGGCGTAGCTCTCGGCGTCCTTCGACTCGTAGTCGCCCACGGCGACCACTCGGACCGTGCCCGACGCCGAGTCGACGGCGGGACCGACCGACTTCTGGCCCATCTCGTCGGCGAAGAGCAGCGTGCTGCCGGAGTCGTCGAGGATGTAGGCGACCTCACCGGCCGAGAGCCGGAAGTTCACGGGTACGCCGATGGCCCCGAGCCTGTTCGCCGCGAGGACGACCTCCATGAACTCGGGGCGGTTGCCCATCAGCAGACCCACGCGGTCCCCGGCCCCGATGCCTCGCTCGGCCAAGGCGACCGCGAGACGCTCGACCCGGTCCCGCAGCCCGCTCCAGGTCGTCGTCTCTCCCCTGAACCGGAAGGCCGCCTGCCCGGGCCGTGAGAGCGCGTGGCGCTGGAGGTGGTTGTTCCAGTGGGAGCGGCGGGTCGAGCGGGGAGCGTCAGTCGGCTGCGGCATTCAGAGTCCCGGGTCGCGACCGCCCGGGCCCGGTTGACACGGTGCAGGTCAGGGTCGATCGTCGTTCACGACGTCCGGTCGGTCAACGCGGTGAGGAGCTCGGCACTTGGATCCGCTCTCGGCATTCCGTCTCGACGACAAGGTGGTGGTCCTGACGGGAGCGAGCTCGGGGTTGGGCACGGGTTTCGCCGAGGCACTGGCAGCCGTCGGGGCCGACCTGGTCCTGGCCGCCCGCCGGCTCGATCGGCTCGATGACCTCGCGGCCACCCTGCGGGACCACGGGACCCGGGTGACCACGGTGGAGGCCGACGTGAGCGAGCCGGACGACTGCCGCTCCATCGCGACCGCCGCCGAGAACGACTTCGGGCGGGTGGACGTGCTGGTCAACAACGCCGGGGTCGGGACGGTCGTGCCCGCCTCCCGTGAGACCACCGAGGCCTTCCGCGACGTGCTGGACGTCAACCTCACCGGCA
>Ga0190275_10004176_pt1 | contig 10395 bp, 7 predicted proteins | sample Popmic550T_FD_133745 | JGI IMG/M metagenome (GOLD analysis project Ga0190275, IMG submission 133745) | Populus adjacent soil microbial communities from riparian zone of Yellowstone River, Montana, USA - 550 T | ecosystem: Environmental > Terrestrial > Soil > Riparian zone > Trees stand | place...
AAGAAGTCGACGTACGAGGGGTGGTAGAGCGGTGAGAAGTCGCTGCCGAGCGGGTGGAAGAGGATGACCGCACCGCCGTCCCGGACCACCGACGTGCCGGTGTGGCAGCCGAGGATGGACGCCAGACCCGACCAGGCGGCGACCACCGGGTTGGTCGGAGCATCCACGCTGTACGGGCCCAGACTCGGCACCCCGATGACGGCGACATCGGCCTGACTCGGCACGCTGACCTGCTGCTGGGTCAAGACGAGCACGCTGCTCGCTGCGGCCACGGCGCTCGGCTCGCCACCCGCGATCCCGATCGGGTGCCAGGGCGCCGCCAGCTTGCCCAGGATCCGGCGCCGCAGCTTGGCCGAAGTGACTGCAGCGGTGCCGCGACGCAGGCCGAACCAGCGGGCCTGGTCCTTGACGCTCCACTCCCACTCCCGTTTGGCCAGGAAGCCCAGCGGCTCGGGAAAGACGTCGGCGTCCAGCACCGCCTCGACGCTGAACACCGGCAGCTTGGCGGCGACCAGGGCCGCGGCCTCAGTCGCGACGCCCGGGTCGGCGTTCTGCGCCCCGAGTGCGGTCAGCGTGGACGCCGCGCCGAGACCGGCCAGCACGCCGGCCGCCCCGTTGCCGCTGGGTCCGGTCACCAGGTGCACGTGCACGATCAGGTCGGAGCCGGCCAGCCGCTTGTTGACCGCGACGGCCAGCTCGCCCACCGTGCCGATCTCGACCAGCTCGTCGGTGTCCTCGGCATCGTGGTTGACCAGCAGTCCGTCGGCGTGGAACGACCGGAAGACCCGCTCCCCCACCAGCTGCCGCAGCTCGGCCGGCGACTGGCGGCGGTTCAGGCCGATAGCCGCGATCAGCGCGACGTCGTCCACGCCGGCGGATGCTGCGCGGGTCAGCACCGCCTCGATGATCTTCGCGCGCAGGTCGGGGCTGGTCATCGCCGGCACCGGGGCGGTGTTGTCGTCGAAGGTGATCGTCAACCGCATGCCGGGCCGCAGCCGAGCGCTGAGCGGGTCGGAGCCGACCGGGTTGTCCAGGGCGGCGGCGATCGCGTCGGCGGCGTGGATGGCGGGCAGCGAGTCGGCGGGGTAGACCACCCGGGCACCCGCCGGCAGCCGCTCCAGTCGGAAGGTGTCGCCGGAGGCGACCAGGACCGGTGGAGTCCGGTCGTCGACGTCGAGGACGAATCCGGGGCGGGCCATCTAGCGTGCTCCTGTCGGTGTGCTGTTGCTCATCGAGACACGGGTCAGCGGGGCAGCGTTCATCGGGGTAGGGCCCAGCGTGGGGTGGTGGGCGCGATCTTCCACTCCACCGTCGTCCACTGGTTGGTGTTGGCGGCCCGCATCAGGGCGATGTCGGGGCTGACGGCGACCGCGTTGCCGACCGCCGACAGCATCGGCAGGTCGGAGTGCGAGTCGGCGTACGCGAAGCTGCGGCTCAGGTCGACGTCGTGCAACGCCGCGTAGTGGTTCAGCCAGGCCGCCCGGGACTCGCCGACCAGGGGCGGGCCGGTCAGGAAGCCGGTGCAGCGACCCTCCTCGTCGGTGGCCAGGTCGGCAGCCACCACGACGTCGAACAGCGGGTGCAGCGGACGGGTCAGTGGCCGCACCACGCCGGTGATCAGGACGGTGGGATGACCGGCGGCGCGGTGCTCGCGGATCCTGCGGCCCGCCTCCGGCGACAGCCGGCTGAGGATGGTCGGGGCCAGCTCGGTGTCGACGAACTCCTCCAGCGCCGCCAGGTCGGCGCCCGCGTACCGGCGGTAGACCGAGCGCAGGAACGTCCCCCGGTCGCGCCGCTCGGCGCGCAGGTAGGAGGGCAGCTTCTGCAGCACCTGGCCGAGCTCAGCTATCTGCCGCGGCGTCGACATCTCCGGCAACCGGGCCCACAGGTACTGCTCGATCACGTTGGTGGACATGATCGTCCCGTCCAGGTCGAAGACGGCCAGTGCGCTCGACCCGGCGGTGTCCTTGCTGAGGTCCTTCATCGTCGACGGCCGGTTGCCGCGGCGGCGGCGCAGGGCGTCCATCCGCCGGACCGGCGCCGTGACCGACGGGCAGTGCACGTCCTGGATGTAGGTCCTCCAGTCGTAGACCGCGGTGTCGAAGGCGAAGATCGGCTGATCGTCCGGGTGCAGCGACTCGGTCAGCGCGAGGGTGTGGTCGTCGACGAAGTGCAGCTCGGACTGGGCGTACTCGTTGTAGAGCGACAGGTAGCGACGAAGGAAGTTGAGCCGGCCGCGCGTGCGGTCGAGGTCGACGGCGAACTTGCGGGTCCGGGCCGACCGTGGCGCCCGGTCGAGCAGCCGGTCGGCGATCTTGTGCGCCCGCTCCGACGTCGACAGCAGTCGCTCGACCGAGGAGGCGCCGGGGAACTGCCACTGCGGCAGCTTGGCGGTGCCGCGCGGACCACCCTCGAAGGGGTGCTCCAGGAAGTACTCCCGGATGTAGCTGTAGAGGTCCCGGAAGGTCAGCGGGTTCCGGGCGCCGGAGCTGACGTGGTAGAACTCGGGCTTCCCGATCGTCGGCCGGGTGGCGCAGACGGCCAGGATCGCGTTGACCACGTGGTCACAGGGCACGATGTCGACGACCGAGTCCGGGGACGCCGGGAACTCGGGCAGCTCACCGCGGCCGTACGCCAGGATCAGCGGCTCGGCCATCTTGAAGCCCTCGATCCACCCCGGGTACGGGTGCAGCCAGGACGACTCGACGATCGCCGGCCGCACCACCGACACTTCGACATCGGCTCCGACGTCGGCGACCACCCGCTCACCCAGAGCCTTGGTGAAGGTGTAGACGTCGGTCCAGCCGAGGGACCGGGCCCGCTCGGTGCCGGCCTTGACCAGCTCGGACTGCACCCACTCCAGCCGCCGACGCTCGGTGTCGGCGGCGGTGGTGAGGAAGCCGGCCTGCCGGTGTTCCCGCTCCGCCTCCTTGCGCAGCGTGGTCAGCCGAGCCGAGGTCCGCGACTCGGCCTCGATCAGGTCGCGCATCGCCAAGCCGGCCCTGGTCTCGGCGTCGTAGTCGATCGAGTGGACGTGTGGCGCCTCCGGGATCGGCCCGCGGCGGCGTCCCGCGGTGTAGGCGGTGGAGATGTGCACGTAGTGCGGGATCTTCACCAGGTTGCCGGAGTCGTCGCTGCACGCCTCGATCATCCGGTCCATCAGGGCCTTGGTGCCGATCACGTTGGTGGTGAAGGCCTGGTCGATGGGCGGGTCGAAGGAGACGTCTCCGGCGCAGTGCACGACGATGTCGAGGTCGGAAGGCAGCGACGGGACGTTCGGCAGATCACCCTCGATCACGTCGATCCGGCTGTCCAGCAGGGCTTCCGGACCGCCGGCTGCGTCCCGCAGCTGCTTGAAGATGTCCTTCTTCACCACGCCGATCATCCGGTCCCGTGCGCCGGCTGACCGTTTGCGGCGGACCAGGACGGCCGGCGTGGTGTCGGGCAGGTCGGTGAGGATCTTCCACAGCAGCTGCTCGCCGATGAAGCCGGTGACCCCGGTCATCAAGATCTTCTTGCCGGCCAGCAGGTCCCGCAGCCGGCCATCCAGCAGAGGCCGCTCCGCCAAGTCGCCGACGAGGCTGCGCCGGAACGTGTCGGCCGGGGTGACCGTGCTCATGAGCGGAGCCTCATGCGCCGTGTGCCTCCTTGTGCGAGACCCGGGTCAGATCGAGGGCCTCTTCCAGGGTGAAGTTGCCGACGTACAGCGCGGTGCCGATGATGGCGCCCTCCACACCCTCGTCGACCAGCGCCGCGAGGTCGGCGATGTCGGTGAGGGACGATATCCCACCGCTGGCGACAACCGGTGCATCCGTACGTGAGCACACGTCGCGCAGCAGCGTGGTGTTGGGGCCGGACAGCATCCCGTCGGAGGCCACGTCGGTGACGACGTAGCGGGCGCAGCCGGCCGCGTCCAGGCGATCCAGGGTCTCGTGGAGGTCACCGCCCTCACGGGTCCAGCCCCGCGCGGCGAGTCGGGACCCACGGACGTCCAGCCCGATGGCGATCTTGTCCCCGTACGCGGCGATGACCTCGGCGCACCACTCCGGCTGCTCCAGCGCGGCGGTGCCGATGTTCACCCGGGTGCAGCCGGTGGCCAGTGCGCGCTCCAAGGACTCGTCGTCGCGGATGCCGCCGGACAATTCCACCTGCAGCTGCAGCTGGGACGTCACCTCGGCGATGATCTCGGCGTTGTCGCCGCGGCCGAAGGCGGCGTCCAGATCAACGAGATGGATCCACTCGGCGCCGGCATCCTGCCAGCGCCGGGCGGCCGCTCGTGGGTCGCCGAACACCTTCTCCGATCCGGCCACGCCCTGCACCAGCTGGACCGCCTGGCCACCGGCCACGTCCACTGCCGGCAGCAGCTGCAACCGGTCACCACCCCGTCGACTCACGCGGACGACCCTATCGCCGCGCGGCGACAGATCCGATTCAGCAGGCGGCGCTGGCCAGCCCGTGCCGCAGCCGGGCCGATCGGGTGACCGCGCCCAGGAACCGCCGGGAGCTCTCTCCGGCAGCCGGGGTGAACCAGGTCTCCTCGATGTCGCAGACCAGCAGCTCGGCGGCGGTGTCGGCCAGCACCACCGGAAGCGTGTGCACGACCGTCGAGGGGAAGCTGATGATCAGCCGCCCGACGTCGCCGTCACGGATGCTGACCTCCAGCGGTAGCTGCGGCAGCTCGATCCGCAGCCCGAGGCCCGCGATCCGAGCGAGCTTCGACTGACCCTCCTTGCGGTGCGCGAAGTACCGGTCGACGCCGTGCTGGGCGCTCAACGAAGCCACCCCGTCGAGGTACTCGTTCTCGCTCACCACTCCGGTCTCCACCAGCGAGGTGCCCACCAGGTCCGCTGTTGGCTTCACGCGTGGCCGCGGATGCCTGGCCCGCAACCAGGCGTAGGTGTTGCGGACGATTCGCGCGGCGCGGAGCTCCACCGGGAGACAGCTGAAGAGGGTCAGTCGGCAGCCGGAAGCAGGCTCCAGTCGGCGGCGCAGCGAGTCGGCGATCTGGTTGCGCGCGAACCGGGTGATCTGGCGCTGCTGCTCGGTCGTCGCCACCTGGTGCCAACGCCGCAGGTGCTCACCGGAGGACCACTGTCGGGCGAACTCCAGCGTCGCGGTGCCGTCGTCGACGACGATCACCTCGACGACCTTGGACAGAGCGGCAACGACCTGCATGACGCCGGAGAAGGGGTCGCCCAGAACCAGCCGCTCGACCCCGACCAGGTCGCTGGTCAGCGACCGGACCGTACGGGCGATCGCGGCCCCACCGAGCCGCGGCTCCCGCCAGCGCACCTCGAGGCCGGCCTCGCTGGCCAGCTGCGCCATGCGGCGGAGCTGCCAACGGCTGGTCTCGTTCCGCGGCGCGAGGATCAGCACCGTCGCAGCGGTGCCCTCGAGGTGCGCCCACTCGACCACGTTCAGCAGCTGGGCGGGGCTCTCGACGAGGGCGACGGTGCTCATGGTGCTCGGGTGGTCCGATCGGCTCAGCGGGCGCCGACGAGCTCGGAGTCGGCCACGCCCGTGACTCGGCGGAGCTTCTTCATCGCGGCCAGCTCGCCCTCGTAGATGCGCTTCACACCGTCGCCCAGCGACTCCGAGATGGTCCGTATGTCGCGGACCAGCCGCTGCAGGCCGGGCGGCTCGACCGAGGCGGCCTGGTCGGAGCCCCACATCGCCCTATCCAGGGTGATGTGCCGCTCGACGAAGGTGGCGCCGAGGGCCACGGCGGCCAGCGTCGTCTGCAGCCCGACCTCGTGGCCGGAGTAGCCGATCGGGACGTTGGGGAAGTCGGCCTGCAGGGTGTGGATCATCCGCAGATTCAGCTCCGACGGCTTGGCCGGGTAGGTGCTGGTGGCGTGGCAGAGCACGATGTTGTCGCTGCCGAGGACCTCGACGGCGTGTCGGATCTGCTTCGGGGTCGACATGCCGGTGGACAAGATGATCGTCCGGCCGGTGTCGCGCAACCGGCGCAGCAGCTCGTCGTCGGTGAGGGAGGCGGAGGCGACCTTGTGCGCCGGCACGTCGAGCTCCTCGAGGAAGTCCACCGACTCGACGTCCCACGGCGAGGCGAACCAGGCGATGCCACGCTGCCTGGCGTGCTCGTCGATGGCGGCGTACTCCTCGGTCCCGAACTCGACCCGGTGCCGGTAGTCGATGTAGGTCATCCGGCCCCACGGGGTGTCGCGCTCGATGTCCCACTGGTCACGAGGCGTACACACCTCAGGGGTGCGCTTCTGGAACTTCACGGCGTCACAGCCGGCCGCTGCGGCCTGGTCGATCAGGGCGAAGGCGTTGCTCAGCTCACCGTTGTGGTTGATGCCGATCTCGCCGGTGACGTAGACGGGTCGGCCGGCGCCGATGATCTTGTCACCGATCTGCCGGGTGGGATTCGCAAAGGTCGGGATCGTGCTCATGCCTCGACGGTAGGAAGATCATCTTGCTGGACGGGAGGTGGCACCTGAACGGTCGGCGAACACCAGACGACGGCCAGGGCCGGAACCCGGCGGCAGGTCGTCATCACGACGTCAGCCGTTCACCGACAGGCCAGCTGCTGATCACCGAATCTCGCGTCCGCGTTCCTAGCCTCCAGATCGTGCGTACCACGACTCGCGCTCTCGCGCGCCATTACATCGATCAACTGGACCTGCACGGCGATGTCCTGGAGATCGGGGGTCACCGGCTGGCCAAGTGCGCCATCGACCTCTTCCCCGAACCGCGCTTCCGCTACCACGACCTCAACCTGATGAGCTCCGACATCCCGAACACGATCATCGCCGACATCACCGGATGCGCCGACGTGATCGCCGACGAGTCGTTCGACATCGTGATCTCCTCTGACGTGTTCGAGCACATCGACCGCCCGTGGCTGGCGGCCTCGGAGATCGCCCGGATCCTGAAGCCAGGCGGGCTGGCGATCACTCACACCCTGTTCTCCTGGCGCAATCACCCGTGCCCGATCGACTACTGGCGCTACTCACCGGAGTGTCTGGAGTTCCTGTTCGCCGACCTGACCTGCCTGGAGAAGGGGTACGACCTGTCTCAGCGCAGGGTCGACGAGCCCGGGTTCTGGGCCTCGGGTGAGGACTCGGTGCCGATCGATCACCTGGGTGGCTGGCGGGAGCACTGGAGCGTGTACTGCGTGTCCGGCAAGGGAACCACTGCTGCTGTGCCTCGCTTCAAGGACAGTGATCATCCGCTGGCCGGGCACTTGCGACGCGACACCCAGGGGGTCGTGACCAATCCCAAGATCACCGGCACCACGCTGCCACTGCCCCCTGATCCGACCGTGAAGCTCGAGCCGGTCCTGGCCGAGATCAGCTCCGGGCTGCAGACGCTGGAGGTGCAGACTCGTACGCTCTCGACGCAGGTCGAGAACCAGAAGGCTGAGCTGGCGCGGCTGCGCCGAACCATCGGCCGACCTTCTCTCCCGGAGCGGGCGTACCGAAAGGTGCAGCGAGCCCTCGCCGGGAACGGCCGATGACCACCCCCTCGCTCTCCGTGATCGTCCCCGCCAAGGATCAGCAGTCCCATCTGGAGGACTGTCTATCCAGCCTGGTCGGCCAGCTGGCGCCGGACGAGCTGGAGGTGATCGTGATCGACGACGGCTCCGCCGACGCCACCGGAGCCATCGCCCGGTCGTACGCCGACCGACTTCCGCGGATGCTGGTCCTGCGCAACGAGGTGCCGATCGGACTCGCCTCCGCGCGCAACCAGGGTCTCGACTGCGCACACGGTCGGTATCTCGCCTTCCTCGATGGCGACGACTGGCTGGCACGCGGCCACCTGGCTCGCATGGTGTCAGCGATCTCGACGCTCGGCGTCGACTTCGTGCGCACCGACCATGTCAAGTCGACCAACGGTGAGCGGGTCGTCGTCCGAGCACCGGAGGCACGACGGAACCGACCGTTGGATCCGCGTACGTCGATCCTGCCGATGACGACCTCGACGATGGTCGACTACTGCTACGCCTGGGCCGGCATCTTCGACCGCCGGCTGGGCGACCTGCTCAGGTTTCCCGACGGGCTGTTCACCGCCGAGGACCGTTCCTGGGCCTGGCGACTGCACCTCGAGGCGAGCTCGTACGCCGTTGCCGGTCCACCGGGCATTCTCTACCGCCGCGGGGTGACGAGCTCCCTGACTCAGATCTACGACCGTCGACAGCTGGATTTCCTGCGGGCCTTCGACGGCGTGTTCATGGTGGTCGGCGGTGATCGTGACGCCGATCGTTGGTGGCCCAAGGCGGCGCGGATGTTCCTTGCTGTGCTGGCCCATCACCTCGGTCGGCTGCAACGCATGTCGCCGCGTGACAGGCGCGATCTCGTCCGGGGTGCCGCCAGGGTTGCGGACGAGATACCCGCTGCGGTGTTGCACGAGGGGTACCTGTCGTGCAAACCGGAACGACAGCGGCTGCTGAGAATGGCGCTGGGCAGCAGGGTGCGACGGAGGGTCGCGTGAAGCAGCTGGTGGTCGCGTCGACCTCCTACCAGTGCCTGTCGCTGGCCGCCGCAGCGGAAGCCGGGGTGCTGCCGGACGCCGACGAGAGAGTTCTGGTGCTCGCGACCAGCTCGCAGGTTCCCGAGCTCTCCGCGGACCTGCAAGATCAACAGGGGTTCGCCCGGGTCGCCGCCCGGTTCGACCGCGTGGTGGATCTCGCGGCTCTGCTGTACCCGCGCCGGCCGGTGCAGTTCGCCCCGCGAGACGTCGAGGTGCTGACCTGGCAGCGTCTGCTGCGCAGTCACTGGGGGCTTGACGACGACCGGATCCAGATCTTGATGGACTCCGTGCAGGTCAATCCCGCACTCGCGCTGGCCCGGATCTTCGACGAGGCCGACCTGTACGCCCACTCCGACGGGTTGATGACCTACTCGCCGACACGCAAGCAGCTGCCGCGTCAGCTGGGCCAGCGCCTCGTCGGCCTGGTCTGTGTGGACCTGGTGCCCGGACTGTCACCGAAGCTGCTCACCGAGGAGGCAGTGACGCACCTGATTGTTCCTGCCGATTCCGTGCGGCAACTGATCAAGGAGGTGGCCGAAGTCGGCGACGGTTCCGGACCGACTGCCCATGATGATCGACCGACCGCACTGATCCTCGGCCAGTACCTCAGCAGTCTCCAGCTACTCACCCGGCAGCAGGAGTCCGAGCTGCACCGGCGCATGATCGTCGAGGCGGCGACCCGGGGGGCCGCGGTGTGCCGATTCAAGCCACACCCGAGCTCACCACCCACGATGATCTTGGACCTGACCGAGCAGGCCGAGCGACTGGGGATCGAGCTGGTCGTCGACGCGAGCACGGAGATCGCCGAGATCACCATGTGCCGCAGCCGACCGAGGTGGGTGATCAGCTGCTTCTCCACCGGATTGGCCACCGCGCGGTATCTGCTCGGAATCGAGGCTGTCGCGGTCGGTACCCGTGACCTGCTCACCTCGCTGAGTCCGTACCAGAACAGCAACAGGGTCCCGCTGGTCCTGGCCGAGTTGCTGTTCACCGATCGCATGATCGACGATCGCCGGTTCCTGGCCCCGGACGAGATCGAGGATCCAGATCCACGGCTGGATCTGCAGCGGCTGGTCGACGCCGTCGCCTACTGCATGCAACCCACACTGCTGCCGCAGGCTTCTGGGCCTGCCGCCGAGTACCTGACCCTGATCGGCGATCGTCCCGAGCTGCTGAGCACCGTCTTCCGGCGTCGGCGTCTCACGGCGCTCGGCCTGCCCGGATCGCTGCCTCAGCCATCACCGATGGCTCGGCTGAGCCAGCGGCTGACCGGCGGGATCCGTCGGCTCAGCGGCGGACCCAGCCGGTCAGCTCCTTGAACCCGGGCGCCCAGTCCACCACGTTGGGACCCTTGATGTCGAAGTAGCCGCGCACCGAGACCCGGACCTTGGCCGGATATCCGAGACAGCTGCGCGGCACCGTGATGGAGGCGGTCTTGGGGCCGTAGACGTCACCGCGGCCGCGCAGACCGTCACATAGGACCGGATTGCCGTCCTGACCGAACTTCTCGATCCGCATCAGCGGTGACAGCTCACTGGCCGGAACCAGGTCGTTCCGGTACTCCGGTCCAGGATTGCTCGGATCGGTGTCCAGGTAGATGGTGAGGTAGGTGCCCGGCCGGATCACCCCGGTCGTCGTGGTCACCTTGACGTTCCTCTTGCTGTGCTTGACCTTCACCTTGGTGATGTTGGGTTTCGGGTCTCTCCATGACCTGGTGTCTGCGTGGGCATCAGAGGTGGCGCCCATGACGCTGAGCGCTGTGCCCAGCACGACTGCTGCGATGCGAACGACGACTTTCGACATTGAGTCCCCCAGATCGATTCCTGACAACGTGAGGGCAGAGAGACCGCCGGTGCGGTGCTGATACGTGAGCGTCACGGAAACCCGTCGTGGGTCGCGCGG
>Ga0190275_10004178_pt1 | contig 10394 bp, 10 predicted proteins | sample Popmic550T_FD_133745 | JGI IMG/M metagenome (GOLD analysis project Ga0190275, IMG submission 133745) | Populus adjacent soil microbial communities from riparian zone of Yellowstone River, Montana, USA - 550 T | ecosystem: Environmental > Terrestrial > Soil > Riparian zone > Trees stand | place...
ACGTCGGTGATCTCCCGGCCGGCGGTCGCATCCGCGGCAGCGCGGACCAGCTCGGCGATCCGGACCGTCTCCCGGGTGCCCTGATCACCACCGTCGTCGCGGGAGATCTCCAGCAGGTCGACCACCAGCCGCTGGAATCTGTCCAGGTCGTCCCCCAGCAGCTCGACCGGTTCGCGGACCGACGGCGGCAGCTCGGCACGATGGTTCTGGATCAGCTGCATCGAGTTCATCATCGTCATCAACGGTGTTCGCAGCTCGTGACTGATGTCGCCGGCGAAGCGCGCATCGGCGGCCACCCGTTTCTCCAGCGCCTCGGCCGTGTGGTTGAAGGAACGCGCCAGACCACCCAGATCCGGATCGTTCTCCGCCTGCAACCGGGTATCGAGCCGCCCACGCGCGACCGCCGCTGCCACCTTCGTCAGCTCGGCCAGCGGCCGCAACGCCACCGTGCTGGCAAGCCGGCCGACCGCCAACCCCAGCAAGGCCGTCACGATCGCCGCCAGGATCAAGGTCAGCTTCAACATCCGCAGCGTGCTGTCGAGCCTGGTCAGCGGATGCAGCGAGAAGAATGCCTCGCCCGGCTTGCCCATCGCCACCCCGACCGCGAGCACCTGCTCGCCGCCCACCTCGATCCGCCGATGCACCTCGATCCCGCTTCGGGCGGTCGCGATCATGTCGGCCGGCACGTCCTCCACACTCGCCGAAACCGTGTACCAGCTGCCGTTGTAACCCAGCAGCATCGCGGCGGAGTCAGTCGACGGCAACCTCTCGACCAGCTTCGCGACCTTGGCCGGCGGCACGGCGACACTCGTCGCACATTCGGTCTCCTCACGACGTACCGGCATGCATTCCGGCGTCAGACCGTAGAGCCCGTAGTGCAGGGTCGCGGCGTTGTCCGAGGTCTCCACGATCGCCGACGACGTCCGCTGGTTGGTCAGGTAGTTGGAGACCACGCCGAAGGTGACGAGGGCCAGTACGCCGGACAGCCCGAGGGCGAGCAGCCCGTAGGCCAGCATCACCCGGTCCCGCAGCCCGAATCGCTGCCGCACGGTCAACTCACCAGTCGATAGCCGAGACCCCGAGCGGTGACGAGGTGCTGAGGGCTGGCCGGGTCGCGCTCGATCTTGAGCCGCAACCGGCGGATGTGCACGTCGACGATCCGGCTGTCACCGAAGTACCCGTAACCCCACACCTTCGACAGCAAGTGCTCGCGACTGGCCACCCGGCCTTCGAGATTGGCCAGCTCGACCAGCAGCTTGAACTCGGTCTTGGTCAACGGCAGCACGGCTCCGTCCCGAACCACCTCGGCAGCCGGTACGTCGATCTCCAGATCGCCCACGACCACGTGCTCCAGTACTGGCGTGCCAGGCTCCACCCGGCGCAGCAACGCCCTGATCCTGGCCGACAACTCCTTGGCGACGAGCGGCTTGGTGACATAGTCGTCGGCCCCCGCCTCCAGCCCGGCGACAACATCCTGGCTGTCAGTACGCGCTGTCACCATGATCACCGGTACGTCGCTGTTCCGCCGGATCTCCCGGCAGACAGTGAACCCGTCCCGATCCGGCAGCATCAGATCCAGCAGTACTACGTCGGGCGGCTGCCGCCGTAGCGCCGACAGCGCATCCAGCCCATTAGCCGCCTCGGAGACCTCGTACCCCTCGTCTTCCAGGGCGAGCCGCAGTACGCGCCGGATGCGCGGTTCGTCATCAACCAACAGCAAGCTGTGTGCCACCTGACAAGTGTGGCTCGCCCGACTCAAGGACGCCCTACTGGGCCGCGCGTCCGGCTCCACTAGCGGACGAAGGCCTCCAGCAAGGAGAACCGGTCGTCGCAGCGAACCACTCGGCCCGGTTCGTAGCCCGCCGCGGCGACCAGCGCGGCCCACTCGGCCTCGGTACGGTCCCTGCCACCGGCGATGACCATCATCTCGACGTCGTCGAATTTCGAGTAGTGCGGCTCGTTGCCGGCCGGGATCATCGTCTCGACCAGCAGGAGTGGCGCGCCGCCGCGGCGCAGGACGCGGAGCAGGTCGATCGCCCGGTCGTCGTCGAAGTTGTGCACGCAACTCTTGATCAGATACGCGTCGCCGGGCGGCACCTGGTCGAAGAAGTCGCCGGCCACCAGCTCGACACGGCCGGTCAGGCCGTTCGCCGCGAAGACCTCCTCGGCCTCCGGGAGCACGTCCGCCTGCTCGAGCAACACCCCACGCAACGCGGGATAGGCCTTGAGGAGCTCGACGAGCAGCCCACCCGATCCGCCGCCGACGTCGACCACGACGCCGTACGCCGAGAAGTCGTAGCTGGCCACGATCGGTGCGAGCGCCTGGCCGTGGAACCCAGCCGCCGCGGCCCCGAAGATCTGCGCCTCGTCAGGATTCTCCTGCAGGTACTGGTAGATGCTCTTGCCATAAACCCGGTCGAAAGCGGGCTCCCCCGTCCGCGCGGTCTGCACGACCTGCGCGTAGGGCGTCCAGAACGGCTCCAGCCCGAACATCATCGCCGCCGGCCGCAACGACCCCGGTACGTCGGCACGCAGCAGCTCGGCAGTTTCCGTCAGGCCAAACCGGCCATCGGCATCCTCCTGGAACACCCCAACGCTGGCCGCCGCCCGCAACAGCCGATAGAGCGGCAATGCCTTGGCGCCAACCCGCTCTGCCAGCTCATCGACGGCCAAGGGCTTTTCGGTGAGCTCGTCGGCCACACCCAGCTCAGCCAGGGCGGCGAGCACCGGTGGCACCCATTTCGCCGTCAGGAACTCCATCATTTCTTGCCGCGCCGTCACGATTCCCCCTTGGGTCAGGTTGCCTGACCATCACGGTAAGGTAGCCTGACCATCATGTCAACGCAGATCCCCCGGTACTTCGGCCTGTTGCGGGTCGCCTTCGACCAGGCGCTGGCCGCAGTACTGGCTGAAGTCGGACCGCGGCACCCGCAGTTGCGGCCGGCTCACCTGCAGCTGTTCAGGTTCGGCGGCGTCGACGGGTCGAACACGGCCGAGCTCGCGGCGCACGCCGGGATGACGAAGCAGTCGATGCACGAGCTGGTCACCCACCTGGAACGGCACGGGTACCTCGTGCGCGAGCCGGATCCGGCCGACACCAGGGCACGGCTGCTCAGGCTGACCCCGGCCGGACGCAAGCTGGAGCGGCGGTTGCACGGCGCGATCGCGAAGGTGCTCGACAGCTGGGAGCAGGAGCTCGGCAGCGAGCGCTTCGACCAACTGTGGGCAACGCTCCAGCAACTCACCGGCGAAACGATCCCGCTGCCCGATCGTGCGTTGATCCGGTTGGATGAGGGCTGAGCTGGTGGTTGATGAGGAGGCTTTGGTGACGATCGCGGTCTACGGTGCGGGTGGGATCGGTTGTTATGTCGGCGGGCGGCTGGCGGCCGGAGGTGCGAATGTCGTCTTCATCGGCCGGCAGCGGCTTGCTGATGAGTTGGCGGAGCATGGGCTGCGGCTCACGGACTACCTTGGCGCCGACCTCGTAGTACCGGCTGTTCGTTATGAGACGACGCCGGAGGCGGCTGCTGAGGCTGACCTTGTGCTGGTGACGGTCAAGTCGGCTGGGACGGCGACGGCCGCTGATGAGCTGGCCAAGGTGCTCAAGCCCGGAGCTGTGGTGATCAGCTTTCAGAACGGCATCCGCAACGGCGAGGGGCTGCAGGAGCGGTTGCCGGATCACACCGTGCTGACTGGGATGGTTCCGTTCAACGTGCTCAACCGCGGCGGCGGCACCTTCCATCAAGGGACCGAGGGCGGGCTCGATGTCCAGAAGGACGCCGCGCTGGGACCGTACGAGGACGCCTTCGAGCGAGCCGGTCTGCCGCTGAAGCAGCATGCCGAGATTCTCCCGGTCCAGTGGGCGAAGCTGCTGCTCAACCTCAACAACCCGGTCAACGCGCTGTCCGACCTGCCGCTGCGCGACGAGCTGGCCCAGCGCGATTACCGCCGCTGCTTGGCCGCAGCCCAGACTGAAACCCTGGACCTGCTGAAGGCCGCCGGGATCACCCCGGCCCAGCTCACCGCGCTCCCGGCGCACCGGATTCCGTCGGTACTGCGCCTGCCGGACTTCCTCTTCAAGCGCCTGGCCAGCAAGATGCTCGCCGTCGACCCACTGGCCCGGTCGTCGATGTGGGAAGACCTCCAGGCGGGCCGGCGAACCGAGATCGACTACTTGAACGGCGAAGTCGTCCGCCTAGCCGAATCGCTCGGTCGCGAGGCCCCGGTCAACGCCAAGCTGGTCGCATTGATCCGCGCGGCCGAGTCGGGCGAGACCGCGGCCATCCCTGGTCCAAAGCTCCTCAGCCTGCTCACTTAGCGTGCAGCGGCGGGCAGGGCATCAGGCGAGGCAACCGGCCAGTCCGCCGGGCGCGGTCCGAGGGTGCTCAGCTCGTTCAACTGCAGCAAGCACCATGGCGACAGTTCGGTCCGTACTGCGAGGTCGTGCCACTCGACCCATTCGTAGGACGCCACCTCGGCCGGGTTGGCCACCGGCTCCCCCGAGCAGGTGACCCGGAACACCGGGCACAACTCGTTCTCGACGATGCCGTCGGGCATTTCCGCGCGGTACCGGAAGGCCGGGAGCATCAGGTCCATCGTGGTCGGCACCAGTCCGAGCTCGTCGGAGAGCCTGCGGCGGACGGCGGATTCGAGCGTCTCGCCCGGGAGTGGGTGCCCGCAGCAACTGTTTGTCCAGATGCCCGGCCAGGTGCGTTTGCTGAAGGCGCGCTGGGTCAGCAGCACCCGGCCACGATCGTCGAACACGTAGCTGGAGAACGCGAGATGCAACGGCGTCGCCGCATGATGCACCGTCGCCTTGTCCTCAGACCCGATCGCCTGGCCGGTCTCGTCGACCAGGATCACCCGCTCCGTCTCCACCCACTCACCCTAACTCGCTGTCTGGCGCCGGGCCGGGGCTGCTAGCCTTGAACTGTGATCAAGCGACTCGCGCAGTATCGACCGGCTCTGGGACGAGCCGGCCTGCTGTAGTTCGCTCCACCCCAGAGCCTCCGAGGCAGGAACCCGTTGTGGTTCCTGCCTCTTTCCGTTGCCGGAGGCGCTTGCCGGGGTGCCTCTCGCTCTTCACGCTTTCGAGAGGAATCCCATGAGCACCGAAGTGCTGGCCGTGATCGAACGGCTGCGCAGGACGACCGACAGCATCGTCGGCGCGGCCGACCTGATCGAACGGCTCACATCGGGACGGCCGCTGCGGATCAAGTACGGCGTCGACTGCACCGCGCCGGACCTGCATCTGGGGCACGCCGTCAATCTGTGGATGATGCGCCAGTTACAGGATCTCGGCCACAAAGTGGTGTTCCTGCTCGGTGACCTGACCACCCGGATCGGCGATCCCACCGGCCGCTCCGAGACGCGGCCGATGCTGACGCCTGCCGAGATCGAGGCGAACGCGGCCTCGTTCCTCGAGCAGGTGTCGCTCGTCCTGCGGACCGAACCGGAGGTCTTCGAGGTACGCCGCAACTCCGAGTGGTTCGACGCCATGGACGTGGCGACGCTGCTCGGGTTGTTCAGCCAGGTCACGCAGGCGCAACTGATGGCGCGCGACATGTTCCGCGATCGGGTCGCGGCCGGCCGGGAGATCGCGCTGCACGAGCTGATCTACCCGGTACTGCAGGGCTACGACAGCTTTGCGATGAACAGCGACCTCACCATCGTCGGCTCCGACCAGCTCTTCAACGAGCAACTCGGCCGGCACTTCCAGCAGCGGCTCGGCTCGCCGCCGCAAGCCCTGATCATCACCACCATCACGCCGGGGATCGATGGCGGGCCCAAGCAGTCGAAGTCGCTGAACAACTACATCGCGCTGACCGACACCCCGAAGGACAAGTTCGGCAAGCTGATGAGCCTGCCCGACACGTTGGTCCAGACCTACGCGCACGTCTACACCGAACTTCCACTGGACGTTGTCGCCAGTCTCGGTGAAGCCGCCACGCACGGTGGTCCGGCTGCTCGCGACGCCAAACTCAAGCTCGCTTCAGCCGTCGTGACGCGCTACCACGGCGCGAATGTGGCCAAGGCGGAACGCGCGGCGTTCACCGAGCAGTTCAGCCGCCGCACTATTCCAGGTGACCTTCCGGAGGTGACAGTGCAGACTTCAAGACTGACCGTTCTGGAGTTGCTGCAGGCGGCGCGACCCGAGCTGAGCAACTCCGAACTCCGGCGGTTGACCCGCCAGGGAGCTGTCTCGATCGACGATCAGAAGGTACTCAGCCATGACCAACCCATCACCCTCACCGAGCCAGTCACCCTCCGCTCCGGCTCCCGCACCTTCCACCGCATCGTCCCCGCCTGAGACGAAGACAGTGGAAGCGCTGGTCAGCGTCGGCGACCGGTACGTCGGACAGCTGCCGGCCTTCGAGGCGGATCGTCCGTGGTGGTCGGAGGTCGAGGCGACGACCAGATATCTCGACGAGGTACTCGGTGTGCCAACGTTCGTACTGCGTCTCGTGCACGCCGACAACGCGGAGCTCGGTCGTGGCGGCCGGGTCGTCTTCCACGTCCAGGCCGCCGCCGAACCGCTGGCAGGTGTGCTCGATCAGACGCCGCGTGCTGACTGGCCGGACATCGTCAAGCCCCATCCGCTGCGGGCGACGTGGGCTGAGGTCGACGGGCCGCAACGGTTGGTCGACTGGGCGACTGACATCGTCGGGCCGGGCCGGCGCACGCAGTACAAGACCTGGAACCTCTCTTGTCTGATCCACCTGCCGGCGGCCCGTGCCTGGGCGAAGGCGACCAGTCCCTTCGCCAGTGTCGACGCCGACGTCATCAGTCAGGTCCATGAGTACGACGCCGCGCTCGCGCCAGGCGTGCTCGGGGTCGATCTGGAGAATCGGTGGTCTCTTCTCGCGCACGTACCGGGGATCGACTGCTGGGAGCCGGATCCCGCCACTGTGCAAGACATCCTCAGCCGCTGGGTCGCAGTACAGGCTGCTATTGCTGGGGATGAGCTGCGGGTGCCGAGGATGCTGCCATCGGATCTACCGGCAGAGTTGGATGCTCTGCTGGCGGGTGAGGTCGGTGAGCGGCTGAGCGCCGAGGATCTCTCGCAGGCTCGGGTACTACGAGACGAGCTGCCCGGGATCATCCGCGAACTGGAGTCGGCGGGGTTGCCGAACACCTTGGTGCATGGGGACTTTCATCCCGGCAACTGGCGCTCGGACGGTACCAACCGGGTGATCGTCGACTGGGCTGATAGTTGCCTTGGGCATCCAGCCGCGGATCTTCTGCGGCTGCGGAACTGGTTGCCGGAGGAGAAGCGCGACCTCGCGATCCAGACCTGGGCCGATGCCTGGCGCAAGCACCTGCCGGGCAGTGATCCGCTGCGGGCGCTGGAGCCGATGACGGTGCTCATCCATCTGCTGGGCGCGGTCAGCTACCAACTGTTCCTCGACAACATCGAACCCAGCGAGCGGATCTACCACGAGGACGACCCGACCACCCAGGTCCGGGCCGCGATCAGCTCTCTGAGGGGGAAGTGATGATGGTTCTGGTGGACGCCGCGCTGTTCGGCTAGTTCGGCTGGTTCGGGCTGAGGGCGGCCACGTACTCCGTGCCGGTGCAGGTGGTGCCGAACTTCGGGAAGACGTAGGAGACGGCGAAGTCATGCGCCTCGCCGTCCAGGCCGGTCATCGCGTCGACGACGTAGACGGTGTCGTAGCCGTGTTCGTCGGCGGCGCGGCCGGTGGACTCGACGCCGAAGTTGGTCGCGATCCCGCCCAGGACGACGGTCTTGATGCCGCGGGCCTGCAGGATCTCGTGCAGGCCGGTCTGGTGGAACGCGCCGACCGTGCGCTTGACGATCTCCACATCGCCCGGCTGAGGGTCGAGCTCGGGCGCGAACCCGCTGCCCTCGGGCTGCACGTCGACACCCGGACGCTCGACCCGCACGTTGACGACCAGCCCACCCACCGACCGGGTCGCCTTCGCCAGCGCGGCACAACGCTCCAGCACCTTCGGCCCCGGCAGCGGCGCCGTCTCGAGCGCGATGATCCGCGGCATCAGGTCGATCAGCACCAACGCCGTCGTACGGGGCTCCAGAAGAGGTGTGGTCACATCTTCTGACTTTAGTTCACGGTGCCGGCCAGGGTCTCAGCGCAAAGCATCCGACCCAGGAAATCGATTTCTCAGATATTCACCACCGGCCTGCGCTCCTTGCGAAGGGTTCGCGGCCGTCTACTTGCTGAGACCCGAGCGACGGCCGGGTTGCTCCGGGCAGGAGACTGGTCTCGCACTCAGACTTCCAGCACTCACCCGCAGGAGATATCCATGAGTTCTGCTCCAGCCCAGATCGCCGTCACCGGGCTCGCGGTGATGGGCCGCAACCTGGCCCGGAACCTGGCCCGCAACGGCTTCCGCGTCGCGGTCCACAACCGGTCCAAGGCCCGTACGGACGCGTTGATCCAGGAGTTCGGCCACGAGGGCGAGTTTACCGCGGCCGACGACCTGCCGGCGCTGGTCGCCGCACTGGAGCAGCCGCGCAAGATCATCATCATGGTCAAGGCCGGCGAGCCGACCGACGCGGTCATCGACGAGCTCGTGCCGCTGCTCGACGAGGGCGACATCGTCGTCGACGCCGGCAACGCGCACTTCGCCGACACCCGCCGGCGCGAGGACGCACTGAAGGCCAAGGGGCTGCACTTCGTCGGCGCCGGCGTCTCCGGTGGCGAGGAGGGCGCCCTGAACGGCCCGAGCATCATGCCCGGCGGTTCACCCCAGTCCTACGCGGCACTCGAGCCGATGCTGACCAAGATCTCCGCCCACGTCGGCGGCGAGGCCTGCTGCGTCCACGTCGGCCCGGATGGCGCCGGCCACTTCGTGAAGATGCTGCACAACGGCATCGAGTACGCCGACATGCAGCTGATCGCCGAGGCGTACGACCTGCTGCGCAGCGTGCTCGGCCTCAGCGCACCCGAGATCGCCGACGTGTTCCGCGAGTGGAACACGGGCGACCTGGAGTCGTTCCTGATCGAGATTACGGCGGAGGTGCTGTCGCAGGTCGATGAGTCGACCGGTGGGCCGTTCGTCGACGTGGTACTCGACCAGGCCGAACAGAAGGGCACGGGCCGCTGGACGGTACAGGTCGCTCTGGATCTGGGGATTCCGGTCAGCGGGATGGCGGAGGCAGTTTTTGCGCGGTCACTGTCGGGCGATGTCGTGCGGCGTTCCGCAGCGGCCGGAGTGCTGGCCGGGCCTTCCGATGCCAAGGTTTCGGTGGATCGGGACGCGTTCATCGAGGACGTGCGGCATGCGCTGTACTCCTCGAAGCTGGTGGCTTATGCGCAGGGGTTCGACGCGATTCGGGCTGCTAGCGATCAGTACGGGTGGAACATCGACCTTGGGGCGATGGCGACGATCTGGCGGGGCGGCTGCATCATCCGGGCGCGCTTCCTGGATCGCATCAAGGAGGCGTACGACCGGGACGCGGCGCTGCCGTCGCTGCTGGTTGACGACTACTTCAAGGAGGCTGTCGTCAGCGGGCAGGACGCATGGCGCCGGGTGGTCGCGACGGCGGCTACTGCCGGAGTACCGGCTCCGGGGTTCTCTGCTGCGCTGTCGTACTACGACGGGTTGCGGGCGGAGCGGTTGCCTGCGGCACTGATCCAGGGGTTGCGCGATCTGTTTGGCGCGCACACGTATCGGCGGGTTGATCGCGAGGGTGCGTTCCACCTCGACTGGTCGGGGGATCGCAAGGAGCAGTCGGCCTGAGTTTTTAGCTTCTTGCGGCTGGCGGATTGGCGCTGGGGGTCGAACGTATGTTCTAATAGACTCTCAGCGCCAGCCCGCTTCGGCGGGGACATGTCACCCAGGGAGATCGCCGCAACGATGACTGTAGACACCTTTGCAGTAGAAGCTCAGACCGACGCCGTCGACACTCCCGATCAGGTGATCGACTCTGCCAGCACCACCACCGAGTCTGCTGCGCCGTCAGTCACTGACTCGGTTCCCGCGGATGGTGAGGCTGAGGCTGAGATCGCGCCGGTTGTCGCCGAGAAGCCGAAGAAGGCTCCCGCCAAGAAGGCGACGCCGAAGAAGACCAAGACCCTCGAGCTCACCCTGACCGTCACCGGCACCGCCGACGGCGAGTGGAAGGCCGAGCTCAAGCAGGGCAACAGCTACATCGCCAAAAACCTTCTGGTCGCCGCCGCAGCCGTCTCCCGCGCAGCCAAGGAACTCCACGAAGACCTCTCCGGCCCCATCGACGAGGTCATCGACGCAGCCCGCGAGCAGCAAGCCGCCAAGGTAGCCGCCCTAGAGGCCGAACTAGAAGCAGCCCGCAAAGCCCTCGCCGAACTGGACGACTAGCTTGCCCCGCCGGCGTGAGCCACTCGCCCACGCCGGCACCTCCTTCGCTCCTCGCCGCTAGCTCCCACCCACCC
>Ga0190275_10004179_pt1 | contig 10391 bp, 11 predicted proteins | sample Popmic550T_FD_133745 | JGI IMG/M metagenome (GOLD analysis project Ga0190275, IMG submission 133745) | Populus adjacent soil microbial communities from riparian zone of Yellowstone River, Montana, USA - 550 T | ecosystem: Environmental > Terrestrial > Soil > Riparian zone > Trees stand | place...
AAGGCTCTGGCCGCTCCGTCCCGCTCGCCGAGCGCGTGGCGGTCGCGCTCCGCGAACTACGCGACCGGTCGATGTACCCGCGCGACCGGGATCTCGTCTTCTGTCACCCGGATACCGGGAACCCCTTGGACCGCTCCAAGCTCGTCCGTCGCTTCAAGCAGGCCATCGTGCGAGCCGACGTCCACCACGTCACCTTCCACGAGCTGCGCCACACGTTCGGGACGCGCATGGCCGCGGCGGGCACGCCGCTGCGCACGCTGCAGCACTGGATGGGGCATGCCGACTCGAAGACCACCCAGGTCTACGCGCACTACCAGCCGTCAGAAGGCGAGGCGGACGCCGTCGACCGCGCCTTTGCATGATCGTGTTCTCGAGCGGTCGCGACGCCCGGGGGCGCCCAACGATCGTCGGCACGACCGCGGGACAGGAGCGAGGCGTTGCGCCCGGCGCGTGCCGATCGCACGCGAGCCAAGAGTGCTGGAACCGTCGAGAAGCGAAACTATCGATTGCCCGTCGTCGCCAATTCCGCGGGGCGTTACCTCACCATGGTTGATACGTCCGGGCAGCTCGACACAATGCCCGCATGAGATCCAGCACCATCGGTCGTGCTCCATGAGCGCTGGCGTCGTTCTTTACGTTTCCGGCGGCATTCCGAAAACCTCCGATCATGCAGCAACCTTCTCGTGGTCACCAGACGAGCTCGACGTCGTCAGACGACACCTCGCGCCCCTCAAACCGACGATCCTTAGTCCCGCGTTGCGCGGCGACGATCTCAGGGATCCATATGCAACTTTCGGGCGCGACGTCCTCCAGATCAAGATCAGTGACGCGGTGCTCGTTGACGCGCGTTCGAAACGAGGGATCGGCGTGGGTTCTGAGATGCTCCTCGCCAAGACCCTCGGGATTCCGGTCGTGTCAATCACTCCGCCAGACTCCCATTACCGTCGCAAGGATCTGACGTTCTTAGGGCAGCAGCTTGACGAGTGGATGCATCCGTTCGTCGCGGCTCTGAGCGACTTCGTGGCGGCAGACATCAACGAGGCGGCCGCGTGGCTGCTTAGGAGCCTGAAAGACCGACGCGCGCGAATCAAAGGCCCCGAACTCATTGACGAGGCGATCGATCACTACCTGCGTACGCAGCTACGCCAGGACGGGGCCATGCTAGCGTTCCTCCAGAGCCATCCAAAGTTGGTCAAGAGCGAGATCGCAAAGGCGGGCCGACAGGCTGCATAAGGATTCTCACCGTTCTTGTCTCTGCTGGACCTAAAGCCCATAAGCGGAGCGCCGTTTGGAGCGGTCGTAACTGGCCTTGATCTCTCGACTCCATTGGGTGAAGACACCGCGCTGCAGATCGTTTCCGCAACGGTGGACCACCTCGTTCTGGTCATTCGCGACCAGCGGTTGAGCTTGGAGGAGCAGATCCAATTTACCGAGGCCATGGGCGTGCCAGAGCTGTCGTGGGATCGTAAGTCTGCGCATCCCGAGGACCCGCGCGTGCAAGTCATAAACAGTCAGGCGCGTCCACCGGGGGTCATGAGTACAAGCCAGATTTGGCACACTGATGCATCCTTTACGCAGACACCGCCGCTGTTCACGATCCTGCACGCGTTGGAAGTCCCGAGCGAGGGGGGCGAAACCGCGTTCGTCGACCTGCGCCGCGCGTTTGACGAGTTGCCGGAAGCGCTTCGCGGGCAGCTGTCGTGCCTACAGGCCGTCCACTCGTACGACCATGTGCTTCGTCGCGTCCGAGCGCATCGATACTCAGAACAAGAGTCGGTCGAAGAGTCGCGCATTTTCCCCGACGTTCGGCATCCGTTGATTCGTACGCATCCTGATACTGGCCGTCGAGCCCTCTACCTGAATCCACTTTGTGTAGAGCGGCTCGAGAATCTCCCGCTCGCCGAGTCCGACCGCCTCCTCGGCGCGGTGCACGCGCACGCGATTGAGCCGCGTTGGACATACATCCACTGTTGGACGAGTGGCGACGTTGTCGTTTGGGACAATGCGTCGCTGATCCACCGCGGGCACCCTGCGCCGGCTAGTCAGGCGCGGCGGTTTCATCGGACGACCACCATAGGCTCGATCCCCAGGTAGGATCACATGTGCCAAATGGATCGTGATGCAGATGCTCGACCGGAGGGCGCGGGTGGCCCCGCCGCCGACACGCCTGATGCACCCCGCGCTGGTTTGCGACCCATGGTAGGCGTTGGCGTGCTGGTGCTATGTGGTGAGCGCTTGCTGCTGGGTCGTCGCCGCACCAGTCACGGGCGCAGAACATGGCAGCCTCCAGGAGGTCATCTTGAGTTCGGAGAGACCGTGGAGGATTGCGCGCGCCGCGAGGTCAAGGAGGAGGCGGACATCTCAATCCGGGACCTGAGGATCGGCCCTTATACCAATGATGTGTTCCCCGATGAGGGGAAGCACTACATAAGCCTGTTCATCGTCGCAACTCTGGACAGCGGCGAGCCCCGGCGCACGGAGCCAGACAAAACCGAGAGATGGGATTGGTTCCGGTGGACGGCCATGCCCGAGCCGCTGTTCCTGCCGCTAGAGCACCTGCGAGCCTCCGGCTACGATCCGTTGGCGGATCAGTCGCTCAGCTGAGCACCGATTTGCTTGAGGCGCAGCAGCAGCATGCCAGGCGGGACCGTTGGTTGCGGCGATGTCGAATAGCCGAAGAATGCCCGGGCAACTCGCTCCAGTGCGTCTCGAGGAAACTCGAGGCGCCCCATGGACCATCCGCCCGATGACTTCTGCGCTGGCACGGATGTGCTAGCTGCCGTAACGTGTTCGATTTCGTCTCGGAACCGCCTTATCAACTGCGCGATCACAGAGTACCTGAGATCGTCACCAGAGCTGAGGGGCGATGCCTGCTCGACATACGTAAGAAGGTCGTCCCTGAACGAGGGCATGAGCTGTCTGCATTCTATGATCTCCTCCGCGCGAAGCGACGACAGGTCGGGTAGAGAGAGCCGGATCTGAATCTCCTCGACAACGCCTTCCACTAACCGGGAGCGTTCGAGTATTGGATTCATGAAGCCCTTTACAGTCGCGGCCATGAACGGTTCCAGTAGAATATCGTCGCACCCTGTAAGTTCGCGCATCGCGAAGGTTCCAAGTGTCTCTTTTCCCAGAACGATCTCGGTTACGCCGTCGAAGGAGCTCGCCGCCGCGGCCCCGAGAAAGTGAGCGCGGCCTTCTACCAGCCGGCGAACAAGGGTCTCGTGCAACTCTCGGTACCTCTCAAGTGGAAAAACTATGTCCGCGTGCGCAAACAACAACTCACCGCCGGTCCTTTCGACGATAAACGCCGCTTGGTCCTCGACGTCCCATGTACGGACCGCCCCGATGGCGGCAAGCTCCGCAAACCTCCGCGCGATCTCAGCCCGATGCGCGTGCGGCAGCGCGGGGTCGATCTGCGCGGTGGCGGGAAGCCAGACTGAGTCAGCCAGAAATACGGCGGTTTGTACGATCCTCCGCAAGTCCACCGGCCCGAGGAATGCCCGTGGTGGAAACAGGAAAGACCGGCCGTGTTGGCCGCTCATCGCCCGAGGTGACGCGCGACTGGTAGGTCCAAGTCATACAGGTGGTAGCTCAGAAAAACGAATGTCGCCGGGCCCACCCGACACCCGAGTCGCTCGGACACCCGACCAACGAGCGCAATGAACCCGACGAACATCGGGAACGCACCGAGCCAGGCGTCAACAGAGCGCGCGACAAGCGTCGAGCTAATGAACCCACCGCGAATTCTTAGGGAAGCGACGAGCGGGGATACGGGGTTCTCGAGACGCGGGTCGACTGCTGGATCCCAGAACCCGAGGATGGTTGAGCGGCTCTCAGGTACGTCCCTGAGGGCGATCTCAGCGCGAGCCACCTGGTTGATTCCGGGACCGCCGCCGAAGCGTGCCCCCCATGCGTACAGGCGGTCGCTCGCCGTCGAGCCCCGAACATCGGGGTGGCCAAGGAAACCAGCCGTGTAGCTGTCGACCAAGGCCACGAGCTCGGCCGGATAGTCTGGGCTGATTATCGGCTCGGCCTGCGGCTGCCGAATCTGGATCATGACATCGTGCGCCTCACTGCAGGCACCTCGCAGACTGTCGTACCGAACGAGCTCGGCCCGATGTAGAAGAGCTCGCACACTCTCGTGCCAGGCGGCCGCGATCGTATCGGCTTCCACATGCAACGAGTTCGCTCCGTTCAGCGAGTGGGTCGGCAGGCGACAAGCATGAGCACACGCTACAGGCAAGTCGTCCGTAGGAGCCGGTTTACTCCGTCGATGGTCGCTCCCGAGCCGTGCACCGCGTGAGGATGCACGGGGAACGCTTGCCGGCGTCGGCGTCCCAATTTCGCCGACATGCCCTGGGCGCCCGCGTCGCGGCGGCTTCTGTTCTCGAAGAGAACGGAAGGCTCAGACGTCTCGACCTGTCCTTCGATGGCCGCGGACGAGCTGCGATCGAAGCAACCGGCGATGCTGAGCTGCGCTTTGAAGAGATCAGCGAGCACACCTTCGCAGCTGGAGGCGCTAGCTCGCACGAGACATTTGTTGAACTCCTAGTCGGAGTGATAATGGACGATGTCAGCGTCCTAGGCACGGCTGGGACGAACCGAGCGTGGTCAGTTATCGTCAACCCTGGCCCACCCAGATCATTTGTTGTACGCGCGCATCCTTATCCACAATCCTCCGGCGGCCTGGTCTTCTCCGTAGCCGACGTTGCGCGAGGCCAAGGAAAGCAAGACGACATGCCTGATGCTTACAGTTATTTGACCAGTGAGCTGAGGCGTGGTTACGGTTATGGCCCACGGTGCGTGGCACCGTGACGCACCTGCCACAACATAAGGTTAAGGGTCCGTATTACGCCGTCTGGACGCCAGTGATAGGGGCGCTCATTGGGGTGGGCACGGCAATTGCGGCTGGCGTACACACGGTACCGAACAGTGCTGCAGAGGTCTCGGCAGGCTTGGTTGTTGCGATCGTCTTCTCAAGCCGAAGCTGGGGCCCTGAGCTCTTTCTTCCGGGCATCGATGCCAGCGAGGTGACGCCGATGCTGCTCACGCGGTTTGTAAGCGTATTCGTGAATTTGCCGTTAATGGCCCTATGGGCAGTGTCACCCGTGATCGCGATGGCGGTGGAGGGGTGTCGAGGAGATTTGATCGTCGGCGTCGTGTTTGCAAGCGTTGGGTCCGCGAGTTGCTACGCCCTGATGGCGGGGATGGCAGGAGGAATCCTGAGTCGCCTCGAGCGAACGGCGCCTGAATAGGCGCGGCACGGGATCCCCTTGGCAAGTCTTCGTGCGCCTCTGGAGCCCTACCGACGGTTTCGGGGCACCGCGCGCCCTCTCGGCGTTCGACCAGGTCGGCGGGCCGTTCCGAGGCCGCAGTCGACGCATACCAGGCCGCTCCCGCCGCAACTGAGACACCGCCGATTGAACCACGGAAACCCCGGCAGGAGGTTGCCAGAGCCATCGCAGAAGGGACAGCGTACCGTGGCATGACCATCGCAGGCGGGGCAGGCTGACATCGACTCTCCCGGAGCAGCCGCCGGTTGGCAGAGGGATACGGACGGCGGTGGTGAGCATCATCGCACGAAACAGGGTTCTAACGGCCGGTCTGAGCTGCGGAACGGCCCAGCGCCACCAGCCCACTTGACTTTCTCAGTCACCCCGCGCCGACAAGAGTTTCCCTACCGCGTGCGAGGAGCGCCTTCGCGACGGAGGCCCCCAGAGCTCTCCTTCTCGCGCAGAGCGGAAGGCACGCGACTCGCCGGCTGCACATTCTCGTGTGGATGCACCGAGGCGTTCGGGTTCGGCTACCCGCCACGTTGATGATCCACTCAATTACGGCGCGCTCCCACGTGGGATCGATGCGAACAAGCGGGGCTACGCCCATTCCCATTGACGGCGCGCCCGCCAGAGCCGGCCGACGCTCTCCTGGCCGTCATGCGCCACGTACCTCGTAGCGCGGCTCCCCGTCGGTAGTCGGGCGATCACGCTGCCAGCACATTTTGATCGGCTCGAGCTCGTTCGGCCGCCCGGGGTTGCCCGAAACGACTTGCAGGCGCACGTAGAAGCCAGTCCATTCGGTGCCAGCATCGCTGGCTCGACGGAGTTGGATAGTCCCGTAGCTGAGTGCGGCGAGGTCGGGGGTGGTGGTGTAGAACATGCCGAAGAGGTATCCGCCCCGGACCTTGCCGACAAAGTCCCATCTCCGTCCGGATTGCTCATCGGGCGACACTCGGCGGATAGTCGCGGTTACGTCCTCCCCGCTGACCGTCGCTTCAACCAGATCGACTTTTCTTGGACGGTCTTTGTGGGCCTCGAGCACCGCCCACCAGGTTCCGGACAGGCTGGCCGCGATGCTCAGCGTGTGCATGGTCTCTATTACGGTGTCCTGGACAATTCGCAGCTTGTCGGGAGTCCCATCAGGAATAGTGCGCGTCGCCGCTTCTTTCACGGCAGCGGCAAACCCCGGCGCCGCGTTGCGGTCGAGGACGTTCTGGAGATCCGCGCTAAAGCCATCGCGCGGGCCGAGCGCGACGCGACTGGCTCGATGCAGCACTAGTCCTCCGACCAAGGCTCCCACGCCTAGCACAAGCGCCGCGAGCCGGAATCCGACCTGCTGACTCGTCAGAAGAGCGAACGCGATCAAGCCAAGGCCAACGAGCGCCAACATCCATGGCCCCAGGCGGTCTAGCAGTTGGAACGAGCGCGGCGAGTCAGATCCCATCCTTCAGACCGCACCTTAGTTGTTCCCCGGAAGTCATCGCCATCAGAGAGGGAACATCGGTCCATGCCGGATCCACGTGTGGCGTGATCGGGCCGGAGACTCCGGGCGGAGCGCTCCTCCTCGCGCATTGCGACACAGTTCCGGATGTGGCAGCGCGCGGGTCATTTCGCCCTCGAGATCATCGACCATGGGTCCCAGATGTACAGGAACCACTCTCCGTCGACTTCTGGAATTGGGGACGAGCCGTCCGTCGTTTCGCGGATCCACCGCATGCGCGCGGCTTCCACGCCTGTGTCGAAACTGAGCTCGACCTCGATCTCGCACGCTGCCGCGGCTTGGCGGTCGGCGCGCACGAAGCAGAAGTCATTGAGCTGGTGGAGTGAGAACGTCTCGCGCAAGGTGCCTGCCATCCGCCGCGGTGTCTCCGATGTTGCCTGCGGTGAGATGAAGTCCGTCATCCTGCCGTAGTTCTTGGCCGCCCAAGCGGCAAGGAAGTCGCGCGCCCGTCCGCACGCCTCCTCCTCCAGGAATGCCGGGTCGTCGGCCTCCACAACGCGTGGCTGGAAAGCGGCGAGCGATTGCTTCGCGCGCTCATTTGCGGCGATCTGCACAGCTAGTTGACGCCAGGTCGCCCGGCCTTGGGGCTCTCGTTCGCGAAGCTTGAGGCTGGCCGCCCAGTCCGCGACGGCGAAGAGCCGATTCCACGCCTTCGTCGCTACCACAACATTGTCGAAGTTGACGAGCGTGCCATGCACGATGCCGTTGCGATGTAGCTCGTGGATGGGCTCCTCCGATGTCTTGAACGTGCTCTTCGTGAACGCCGTGTGGGCATTCGTCAAGCCCATGTGGTGACCGACAATACTGTCCCACGCGATGAGCTCGTTGGCGTCGCGCGCATGCAGCCCCCGCCGGCGTTCCGGCTGAACGTCGTTCACGAACCCGTCCATGACGGCAAGCAGCACGAGGGTCACGGAGTAGAAGCGCTCGGCGTGGTAATCCGCTTTGGCCTTCTCGATCAGGTCCGCTCGCATGCGCATGGCGTCGAAGTGGTGGAGCCGGCCAATCATGAAGTGCAGCCATTCCGGATCGCGATAGAGCGCGATGAGCCCGACTTCTGCGTCATCGGCATGCAGATCAAGCAGGGCGCCGACGCGATCCGCATGGAGCGAGTCGTGGTAGATCCAGTTGCGTGCGCCGAGCAACTCGTAGAAGCGATCGATCGCCCGCGCGAGCGCGACGAGGCCTTGTTCGGCCTCCAGAACCTCCCGTCGGTGGGCGCGCCCAACAAACCGCGTCAGCGTCTTCAGTCCCTTGATCTGATCGAGCAACCCAGCGACCGAGGGAAGATCGAACGCGGACTCGTACGGCCCGCGGGAGGGCTGTTCGCTCATCAGCGCCAGGCTAGTCGCGGCATCGGCTAGCCTGGGCTCTCACGGTCGAGCGACCGTGGCTTGAAGCTGCGTACGCGCGCAACGATCCCACACGAGGGGGAGCATTCGAGGGCCGCCAGGGCCCGAACTGTGGCCCGGCGGAGCGCTGCTTCTCGCGCCGAGCAGAACTCGAGCGCGCTGAGGTAAAGGCGCTAGAAGAAGCGCAGTGTTGCGACGTTTTGGTGCTCTCCGCTTGAGTCTTCCCAACTCACGACGCAGCGCGCCTGCCCGGCGATACCCCCGTGCATGACCAAGGTGTACGACGCCTCGCCCCCCGGCGCCAGGACTTCAAGGTCGCGACGCTCATCCAGTTCGAGCGGCAGCGCGTCGCCGGAGTCCTCTTCTTCCAGTCGATGTCGAACATTTCGGGCTGCCTCCTCTCCTGTATTCGTGAGCACCAACGCCCATCGCCGCCGCGTCTTAATGCGTCGCTTGGCATCGGTTCTGACGCTCTCGCTGCTCTCGATCCGGGGCCACACATCTGCTCTGATCCGCGGCGCCTCCGTCGAAGCCTCGGCCCCTGTTTTCGATTTTGTGACGGCCCAGCTTAGGATCGCGTCTACATGTCCTCCGAGCTCCGAGTCGGCGGAGTAGTCGAACATGAGCGAACGCGGCTGCACGCGCTCGTAGAACTCGCTCAGCTTCTGCATCTGCGCCGGGTCGATCACTCCATGCGGAATATCCCGCGTACATCTCAGAATCGCGACATACGCACCGCTCTCAGCTGCGCGGTCGATCTCCTCAAGTGTTCCTGATTCGGCTTCACCGGTGGGCGAGCCGAGACGGTGCCAGAAGATTGCGATGACAAGGTCGGCGGAATCAACGAGCTGCGCGTTGAGCGACGCCTGCGGTCGCACTCTGTGCTGCGCAGCTGCGTGCGTCTTCCAGCGCGTGGGCACGATGACGGCTCCGAATTGCTGCCCGTACAGAGCGTTCCACCGAGCAATCGCAGCCATTACCGTCGCGATGTCCTCTGCAAGAACGTCGCTCGGGTTTGAGATCAGGAGCCGGTGCGCGGTCGCGCTATAAGGCACGCGTCGAGGTTATCCCGCTCATCCGTGCAAGCGCGGGACGCACAGCGCTGCTCCTCGCGCTTTCCGGCAGTCTTGCTCGCGCCTCGCCGCGCTTCCCCTCGCCGGTAGTGCGGACGTCGGTCCGAGGGGAAGGCCTAAGGGACCGGACGGTGTCGCTCGCACGCAGGCCGGCGGGCGCGAGGGCAAGAGTCGCAAGCCGGCGCATGGACGCGCCCGCGGCCGGTGAGAGTGCGGGAAGCGGCTCACGAGCCGGGTGCAGCCTGTCTCCCCCCGCCTGTCGAAAGCTTGACCGACAATGCGGCCCGGCTCCGTTCGGCCAGCCGGAGGAACATGGCTCGGCGGACACCGCACGCGACGTGCGCCTGCCTTCGGGTGGGTCCTCCACTTGCGCGATCATGTTTCCGGGTGAGGGTGCGCGGCCTATTAGTAGATCACCACGGGTTGGCGGGCGCGCGCGACACAGGCGCCGTCATGGACGATGTAGGCCTCGACCCAATGCGGGCCGATGTACGAGGTGGTCTCGGTGATCCGTTCGCCTCGGCGCCTGATCTCCCCGCGGAGGCTGCCTCGATCCCGCGCGTCGTCGCCGGTGTTGCGGACCTTCCAGTAGATGTCGTACGGGCGGGGAACGGTGCAGTCCGTGACCTCGAACACGAGGTCACGCTGCCGCTCCACGCGGTTGCTGTTGTCAGCGAGGCGGTAGGCGCGGAATCCCTGCTTGGGCTTCACGCGGGTGGCGATCTGGACGCGATGGCCGTTGAGACAGAACGGGATCCCGAGGTCCCGATCGAGGAAGCGCTCCGTTGCAACGACCGTCTTGCCCCGGGCAACGATGATGTTCCGGCTGGCGGTGCTGGTGGTGGCGGGCGGGGCGACGAAGCCGGCTCCGAAGACTTCCTGCCACGCCGCGATGCTCTCGCTCTTGTCTGTCTCGTAGTAGGCCTGATCGATCTTGGCGCGTAGCGCGTGGATCTTTTCGCGGAAGACGGTATAGCCGGCCTGGTCCCACCGGGCGTCGAACCGGTCGTCGGTACCGCCGGGGTCGATGATCGGCGGCAGCGTGGGGCGGGCCTGTAGCCAGGCGTCAAGGTCGGCCACGACCTTGCGCAGCGTCGAAGGCACGTCTCCGTAGCAGCCAGGATCGATCAGCTCCACGGCGGTGCTAACCCGTTCGCCGATCAGGGTCGTGAAGATCACCGACTTC
>Ga0190275_10004180_pt1 | contig 10389 bp, 8 predicted proteins | sample Popmic550T_FD_133745 | JGI IMG/M metagenome (GOLD analysis project Ga0190275, IMG submission 133745) | Populus adjacent soil microbial communities from riparian zone of Yellowstone River, Montana, USA - 550 T | ecosystem: Environmental > Terrestrial > Soil > Riparian zone > Trees stand | place...
AACATCGTGTCGCCGCCGTACTCCTCGGGGACCAGGCCGTACTCGGTGAGCTGACCGCGCACCTTGACCGGGTCGGCGTCGGGCTTGTCGATCTTGTTCACCGCGACCACGATCGGGACGCCGGCGGCCTTGACGTGGTTGAGCGCCTCAACCGTCTGCGGCATGACGCCGTCGTCGGCCGCGACCACGAGGATCGCGATGTCGGTCGCCTGCGCACCACGGGCACGCATGGCGGTGAACGCCTCGTGACCCGGGGTGTCGATGAAGGTGATCCGCCGCTCGTTGCCCTCGACGGCGGTCGTGACCTGGTAGGCGCCGATGTGCTGGGTGATGCCACCGGCCTCCTTGTCGACGACGTTGGCGTCGCGCAGCGCGTCGAGCAGCTTGGTCTTTCCGTGGTCGACGTGACCCATCACGGTCACGACCGGCGGACGGATGGCGAGATCGGACTCGTCGCCCTCGTCCAGGCCGAACTCGAGGTCGAACGACTCGAGCAGCTCACGGTCCTCGTCCTCGGGCGAGACGACCTCGACGACGTAGTTGAGCTCCTCACCGAGCAGCTCGAACGTCTCGTCGTTGACGGACTCGGTGGCCGTCACCATCTCTCCGAGCGAGAACAGCATCTGCACCAGCGACGCGGCATCGACGTTGATCTTCTCCGCGAAGTCGGTCAGCGAGGACCCGCGGGCGAGACGCACGGTCTCGCCGTCGCCCTTGCGGACCCGCACGCCGCCGATCGTCGGGGCCTCCATGGCCTCGAACTCCTGGCGACGGGCCCGCTTCGACTTGCGGCCACGGCGTGACGGGCCGCCGGGGCGACCGAACGCACCCTGCGTCTGCCCGCGACCGCCGGGCCGACCCCGGCCACCGGGGCCGCCGAAGCCTCCACGACCTGGCGCGCCAGCGCCGGCACCGGGCGGGCCACCTGGAGCGCCACCGCGACCGCGCGCGGGGGCGCCGCCGCGACCCGGACCGCCGGCACCACGGCCGCCGGGTGCTTGCTGACGGCCGCCCGGACCGTTGCCGAAGGCGGCCGGGGACTTGGGCATCATCGCCGGGTTGGGACGCGGGATGCCGGGACCTCCGCCACCCCCGGGCGGACGCGGCGGACGGGTGTCGTCCTGGCCGCCCTCGCGGGGTGCGGGCGCCGGGCGACGGCCCATGCCCTGGCTGGACGCGAACGGGTTGTTGCCCGGCCGCGGGGTGCCGGGCCTGCCGACCGGTCGCGGACCGGGCGAGGCCGGCTTCGGCGACGGCGCCTTGGGCGTGGCGGGCCTGGGGGTCGCGGCAGCCGCGGGAGCCTCCGGCTCGGCCGGGGGCTCCTCGGTCGTGGTGGCGGCCGGCTCCTCCGGCTCCGGTGCCGGCTCGGGGACGATCTCCTCGACCGGCTCCGGCACGGGCTCGGCGGTCGGCTCGGCCTTCTTCGCGGGAGGCTTGGGTGCCGCCTTCTTGGCAGTCGGCTTCTCCGCGGGGGTGGGCGCGGGGGCGGCCACCTTCAGCTGCTCGCCGTACTCCTTGCGGAAGCGCATCTCGGCAGGCAGCTCGACGGTCGAGCTCGCCGACTTGACGAACTCACCCATCTCCTTGAATTTCTCGAGAACGAACTTGCTCTCGACTCCGAACTCCTTGGCGAGTTCGTGAACTCGGGTCTTGGCCACGTTTCTCCTTTTGGCCCAAGACCCGAATCCGGGTGACTCTCAGACCGTTGGTGGTTGTGCTGCGAACAGCGGGCTCATCGCGAGGTACTCATCGAGTGCTCATGAGCTGTTGCTCCAGTTTCTGTCGGTCGGTCACGGTGTTTCTGCTGTGTTCTCTGCGGTGGTCCCTGCGGCGAGGTACTCCCCCACCGGTGCGCCGGCCAGACCGACGCCGGCCCGGAGGGCTCGGGCGAATGCTCGCCTGCGCACCGCGAGGTCGTAGCACGCGGTCGTGGGGTGCAGGTGCGCCCCTCGGCCAGGTGCCGTGCCGTCCGGATCGGGTACGGCGGCCGGGCGGCCGTCGTCTCCGGTGCCGAGGACGACCCGTAACAACTCGCGCTTGGCGGCCCGCTCCCGGCACCCGATGCAGGTCCGGACCGGGGTCCGGGCAGGGGACGTCGAAAGGCTGGCCACCGCCTGTCACCCTATCTCGTCACCATCAAGAACCGCGAACCGGCATGACGTGAGTGTGCGGGTCGATCCGGGCAGTCAGGGCCGTAACGTTTCCCGAACGGGAACCACCGACTGTGGGGTCGACGGGCTTCTCGCAGGCGAGGGGGTGACAGGCGTGCGCCAGCCGACCCACTCTCCGCGCGCCGTCGTCGTGCTCGCCTGGGGTCTCTGTGGGCTCTTCGTCGTGATGTGGCTGGGCATCGTCGCCCTCTACGTCACCGGAAGCGGAGGCGTCGCCCAGCTGCTCACCCTGCTGGCCATCGGGTACCCGGTAGCAGGCGCGCTGATCGCGGTGCGCGAGCCGACCAACGCTGTGGGCTGGCTGCTGTTGCTCATCGGGGCGGCGTTCGGCTTCCAGGGGCTCGTCGAAGCCTACGTCGCCGACCTCGACCACCCGTTCGTCGTCGCGGCGGCGTGGGCCAGCAACTGGATCTGGTACGTGTGGCTGTACGTCGCGGCAGCGGTGCTCCCGCTGCTGTTCCCGGACGGCAGGCTGGTCTCGCGGCGGTGGCGGGTCGCGCTCTGGATCGGATCCGCGGCGCTGGTCAGCACCCTCCTGGTGGAGATGTTCGGGCCGGGCGCGCTCGACGTCGAGTCACCCGCGGAGATCCCCAACCCGCTCGCGATTGAACGCGCGGGGCCAGCGCTGGCCACGCTGGAAGTCGTCGGGAACGTGCTCGTCTCCATCGGCTTCATCCTCGGGGCCGTGTCCTTGGGGGTCCGGCTACGGCGCGCGCGGGGCAGGGAGCGGCTCCAGGTCACGTGGTTCGTCTACGTGGGAGCCCTGGCTCTCTGTTGCCTCCTCCTCGCGATGGTCGAGGTCTTCGCCGCCGAGGTCGGAGCACCCGGGTCCCCCGGGTTGACCCAGGTGGTGGGCGCGGTCGGCTGGACCAGCGCACTGCTGCTCATCGTCATCGGGATCCCGTTGGCGGTCGGCACGGCCATCTTGCGCCATCGGCTCTACGACATCGACCTCGTCGTCAAGCGCACCCTCGTCTACGGGTGCCTGACCCTGGCCCTCGGCGGGGTTTACCTGATCTCGGTGCTGAGCCTCCGTCTCCTGCTCGACCCTCTGGCCGGCACGTCCGACCTCGCCGTCGCAGCCTCCACACTCGCCGTCGCCGGGCTCTTCCGCCCCGTACGCCACCGGATCCAGCAGGTCGTCGACCGCCGCTTCTACCGCCACAAGTACGACGCCACCCTCGCCGTCGCGAGCTTCACCGGCCGGCTGCGACACGAAGTCGACCTCGAGGCCGTCCGGACGGACCTGGAGACCGTCATCCGCGACACGGTGCAGCCCGCGCACGTGACGTTGTGGCTCCGGAGGGCGCCATGACGTGGGGCGGCCGGCTCGCCTGGGCGACCACGTGCTTCTACGTGTGCATCGGCGGAGCCGCACTGTGGCTCCTCGCCTTCGTGCCCGACGCGGCGATCCGTGCGCAAGGCAACTCGCGGCCCTTGACGGCCGCGTTCGTCGCGGTCCTGCTCGTCTTCAGCGTCGTCGGTGCGATCGTCGCCCAGCACCAGCCGCGCAACCCGATCGGCTGGCTCTTCGTGGCTGTGGCTGCGATCGAAGGTTGCTCCCAGCTGGCGTACAGCTACACCATGTACTCGCTCGAGGTGGCGGTGCTGCCCATCGCTTCGTACGCCGCCTGGTTCGCCTCCTGGGCGAGCGTGCTGCCGCCGGGGATGATCTCCCTGGTGTTCCTGCTCTTCCCCGACGGGCACCTCGTGACACCGCGCTGGCGCTACGCCGCGTGGGGGTGCTTCGCCCTCCTCGCGACCGTGGTGGCGCACTACGGGCTCGTGCCGGGACCGCTCGTCGACTTCCCCACGGTGACCAACCCGTTGAGCATCGAGGTGTTCACGGTCCTGGCGACGGTTCCGGTCGACGTACTGCTCGCCCCCCTGCTCACCTGCGCGGCCGCCGCCCTCGTCGTGCGGCTGCGTAGGGCACGCGGGGTCGAGCGGCAGCAGGTCAAGTGGTTCGCCTACTCGGCGGCCATGATCCCGGTGTTCCTCGTAGCGGGCGGCGTGGCGGGAACAGTCACGGGGACACCGGACGACGGCACCGCCGACTACGTCGCAGGGTTCGCCTTCGCCGTGGTCCTGGCGGGCCTTCCGGTCTCGGCCGGGATGGCCATCCTGCGACACCGGCTCTACGACATCGACCTCGTCATCAAGCGGACGCTGGTCTATGCATCGCTCACCGCGGCGCTGGTGGGGACCTACCTCGTGCTCGTCCTCGCACTGCAGACCCTGCTACGTCCGGTCGCGGGTGACTCGGACCTGGCCGTGGCCGCGTCGACGCTCGCGGTCGCGACCCTGTTCCGCCCCTTGCGCTCGGCCATCCAGGACGGCATCGACCGACGCTTCTTCCGCGCTCGCTACGACGCCGTGCGGACGCTCGGTGAGTTCTCGGGCCACCTGCGTCACGAGCTGGACCTGGACTCACTGGGCACCGACCTCCGCACCGTCGTCAGCGAGGCGATGCAGCCGAGCCAGGTCACGCTGTGGCTGCGGGATCCCCGGCAGGCACCGTGATCACCGACCTGGTCAGGGTGCGACCGGAGGTTCCTCGTCCGACCGGATGTCGATCCGCCAGCCCGTGAGGCGGGCGGCGAGCCGCGCGTTCTGGCCCTCCTTGCCGATGGCGAGAGAGAGCTGGAAGTCCGGGACGACGACCCTGGCCGACCTCTCGGCGAGCGAGACCACCTCGACGGCCGTCACCTGGGCCGGCGACAGCGCGCTGGCCACCAACCGGGCCGGGTCCTCGGACCAGTCGACGATGTCGATCTTCTCGCCGTGCAGCTCGGACATGACGTTGCGCACGCGCTGACCCATCGGGCCGATGCACGCGCCCTTGGCGTTGATCCCCGACACCGTGGAGTGGACGGCGATCTTGGTCCGGTGGCCCGCCTCCCGGGCGATCGCCGCGATCTCCACGGAACCGTCGGCGATCTCCGGCACCTCGAGCGCGAACAGCTTCTTCACGAGGTTGGGGTGCGTCCGGGACAAGGTGATCTGGGGTCCGCGCATCCCCTTGCGGACCGACACGACGATGCACTTGATGCGGGTGCCGTGGGAGTACTTCTCACCAGGCACGCGCTCGCCGGCCGGGAGCAGCGCCTCGAGCTTGCCGAGGTCGACCATGACGTCGTCGGGATTGCGACCCTGCTGGATGACGCCGGAGATGATGTCGCCCTCCTTGCCGGAGAACTCACCGAACTTGATGTCGTCCTCCGCGTCCCGAAGCCGCTGGAGCATGATCTGCTTCGCCGTGGTCGCGGCGATCCTGCCGAACCCGTCTGGCGTGTCGTCGTACTCCGCGACCTGGTTGCCCTCGTCGTCGAGCTCTGCGGCGAACACGGTGACGTGCCCGGTCTTGCGGTCGAGCTCGACCCGCGCCTCCTCCTGCGCCCCGGGGGTCTTGTGGTACGCCGTGAGCAGCGCCTGCTCGATGGCCTCGACGAGCACCTCGAAGGAGATCTCCTTCTCTCGCTCGAGCGTCCGGAGGATGCTGAGGTCGATGTCCATGTCAGGCCTCCTGGCCGGTGGATGTGGCGCCGCGACGGTTGAACTCGATCTGGACCATGGCCTTGGCCACGTCGGTGAACACGAACCGCCGCTTCGTGCCCGAGACGTCGACCTCGGCGGACTCCTCGTCGGACGCGACGATCCGGCCGGTGAGGACCTCGCCCTTGGTGGTCGTCACCTTGACCAGCCGGTCGGCGTTCCGGCGCCAGTGGCGAGGCAGCGTGAGCGGTCGGTCCACCCCGCGCGAGGTGACCTCGAGCGTGTAGGGCTGCTCGCCCATCACGTCGGAGTCGTCGAGCACCTGCGAGACCTGACGGGTCGCCGCCGCAACCTCGTCGAGGGTGACGCCACCGTCCTGGTCGACGGCGACGCGGAGGATCCGCCGCTTGCCGGCGGGAGTGATCTCGACCGCTTCGACGTCGAGACCGAGGGCACGCAGGGGGTCGGTGAGCTCCGCTTCGATGCGGTCCCGGGTGGCGTCGTGTCTGGCGCTGGTCACGGGGATTGACCTCCTTGTGCAGTTGGACCACCCACGATAGCGGTGGCCGGAAAGGTCCGGGAGACCGTCCGACTCGTGCTCCACTAGGGTCTGGCGGGTGACCGGCACCCCACCCCTGCGCACCACCCGGAGGCGGCTGCTCCGCGTTCCCGCGGCTGCCGTCGTGACGGGCCTGGCAGTCGCGGGGTGTGACCTCGTGGGAAACCAGGAGCCGGGTGGGACGAGGCCCTCGGTGACCCCCTCCGGCACACCCGCACCGACCCCGACGCCGGCGGCCGACCCTGACGAGACGTTGGTGGCGCGGGTCCGAGGCGAGGTCTCGGAAGCGGCCGCCCTGGTAGCGGCCGCCGGGCGCGGCCGGCCCGCGCTCCGGCGTGAGCTGGCGCCGCTCGCACGACTCCACCGACGCCACCTCGACGCCCTGCCCGGCGACGACGCAGGGGTCGCTTCGGCACAGGTCCGGGGCGACAGCGCGGCCGCCCGTCGGCGGGTAGAGGTGCGCGAGGAAGCCCTCCGGGCCGGGCTCGCCGACGCGGCCGTCGTGGCCGGGAGCGGCCCGCTCGCGGCGCTGCTGGCCAGCATGTCGGCGGCGGTCGCCCAGCAGCTCGCGGTCCGCGAGGTGCCGGTGTGACCCCGCTCGACGCCCTCCAGACGGCGCTCGCGGCCGAGCACGCCGCCCTGCATGTGTACGGCGCGCTCGGTGCCCGGACGTCGCTGTCGGCGACCCCGTTGCTCTACGACGAGCTCGTGGCGGCCCACGACGCCCACCGCGGCCTACGCGACCAGCTGACCGAGCTGGTGCGGGAGGCCGGCGCGGAGCCGGTCGCTGCCGAGCCGGCGTACGAGCTGCCGAGAGCGCTGGCCACTCCGGACCACGTGACCCGGGCGGCGCTGGACGTCGAGCGGAGCTGCGAAGCGACCTACGTGTGGGTGGTGGAGCAGACCAGCGGCCCCGAACGCCGGGTGGCGGTGGACGCCCTGACACATGCCGCGGTCCGCGCCCTGGCTTTCCGAGGAAGTCCCGAGATCTTCCCCGGTCTGCGGCAGTAGCGCGGACCGCGAAACCGGAAACCCCTGTCCGGTGTGAGCCACCGGGCGTGGGGTGCCAAGCGGGGGCTCGTGCAAAAGAGTGCAGCACCGCAGGTCAGGACGCGACCCATTCGCTTCCTCAGATACTTGCATTGCATGTTTCTGCAGTTTGTTGCGCCACGTGCGGCGACGATCACGCGCGGTCCGGCCGGCTGTATCACTCGCGCCGCGGGCGCCTCCTGTGCGCCGAGAGGTGATGAGCATGCCCACTGCCCGCACGCGTGCCGTGGTTCTGGCCCTGGCCGTGACGGTTGCCCTGCTGCTCGGTGCCGGACCCAGCGCCGAGGCCGAGCCGTCCGGCGGCGCGGACCGGCTTCCGAAGCCCTCGGCCGTGACGTCGTTCTGGTCTGGCACGATCCAGCCGGGCGCGACCAAGACGTGGCACTGGAACAACGCGCCGGCCCAGCGCATCTACCAGGTCGGCCTGTCGCCCGCCGGTGCCACCACCACGAAGACCTGCCAGTTCGAGGTGGTCAAGAACTGGTACGAAACGACCTACCCCGGCGAGCGCGAGTTCTACTGGCGGATCCAGAACGTCGGCGGCCTCGCGTGCGGGACCACGGTGCTGCTCACCGCGGTCGTCGCCGACGCGACGACCGCGCTGGGCACGATCGCCCCCGGGTCGAGCGTGACCATCGACCGGCCCTTCCAGCACCTGGGCGACCGGCTCGACCTCTTCGGCCTGACCGCCAGCGGTGCCACGGCGTCCACCGACTGCCGGGTCCGGGTCGAGTCGGCCCTGGAGTCGTTCGAGCCCGAGCCGGAGTGGGCGATCACGGTCCGGAACGACGGCTCGGCAGCGTGCGCCGCGACCCTCCTGTCGGGGACGACCGTGCAGCCGGCCTTCGCGTCGCTGAAGCTCGGGCAGCTGGATCCGGGCTCGGCGGTCAACGTCGTGTGGAACAACGCCAACCCTCTCTCGGCCGCGCACGTCGTGAACCCCGCGGTCGGTGAGTACAACCAGTGCGCGGTGCAGGTGACTCGTCTGTACTACCGGCAGCGCCTCAACCGCGGCGGCGCGACGGAGCGCGAGCTCGTCTTCCGCATCGAGCGCACCGACGGTGGCCCGACGTGCTCAGTGTTCGCAGATCTCGCGATGACGACCTGATCTCAGCGCCACCGAGCGATGACCTCCGGGATCTCCGCGAGGTAGTCGACGACAGCATCCGGTTCACCCTCCGTGTGACCGACCTGGCTCGCCGGGATCGCGCTGTGCGGGATGTGGATGGTCCGCATCCCCACGTTCGCCGCTCCCCAGATGTCGTCGAACAACCGGTCCCCGACGTACACGCAGCGCCTCGGGTCGGCGACGCCGACGGCTGCCATCGCGGCCTCGAACGCCTTCGGGGAGGGCTTCGTCCACGGGATCTCACTCGTGTACACGGCGCCGTCGACGAGGTCGAGCACGCCGTCGCGGCGGAAGAACTCCTCGTGCCAGACCCGCGGCCACACCGTGTTCGACAGCACCCCGACCTGGAGACCTGCCGCTCGGAGCTCCTCCCACATGGGGCCGACCTCAGGATCGGTGCCGGTGTGCGGCTCCCAGAAGTCGTGGTACGCCGAGAGCAGTGCCGGGTCGTGGTCGAGCCCCGCCTCGTCGAAGAGGTCGGCGATGGTCGCGCTCTGCTGGTGCTCGCGGCTGCGGCCCCACACGGCGTCCCCCGCGGCCAGCAGTCTCGCGGAGATCTCCTCGGGCGGGTGGTCGGCGCCGACGACCGCCTCGGCGAGCGCCATCGACTCCGCATGGAAGTCCAGGTCGTGCCAGCGGGTGAGGGTGCCGCCCCAGTCGAAGATGACGGCGCTCAGCCGATCACCCACGGACGACCCCTTCGATCCGCTCGACCGCCTCGGCCACGGGCACGTCGACCCGCTCCCCCGACGCCCGGTCACGCAGCTCGACCACGCCGTCGGCGAGACCACGACCTACCGTGACGATCGTCGGTACCCCGATCAGCTCGGCGTCCTTGAACTTCACGCCCGGGCTCACCTTGCCGGTGCGGTCGTCGTAGATCACGTCGACGCCGCGGGCGGACAGGCCCTCGGCGATCAGGGCCGCAGTCTCGAAGATCTCGCCGTCCTTGCCGGCGGCGACGATGTGGACGTCGGCCGGTGACACCTCGCGGGGCCAGCAGAGGCCGAGCTCGTCGTGGGTGCCCTCGGCGATCGCGGCGACCGCGCGGGTGACGCCGATGCCGTAGGAGCCCATGGTGACCGTGACCAGCCTGCCGTTCTCGTCGAGCACCTGGAGGCCCAGAGCGTCGGCGAACCAACGGCCGAGCTGGAAGATGTGGCCCATCTCGATGCCGCGGGCGGACTCGAGCGTGCCCTCGTCGCAGTTCGGGCAGGCGTCGCCGTCGCGCACCTCGGCCGCCTCGATGGTGCCGTCGGCGGTAAAGTCGCGGCCGGCGACGAGATCGAGCACGTGGCTGCCGGGGACGTCGGCACCGGTCACCCACCGGGTGCCCTCCGACACCCGGGGATCGATCAGGTAGCGGATGCCGGATGCCGATTCCTCGCCCAGCACGGCCGGACCGATGTAGCCCTTGACCAGCGCCGGGTGCCGCTGCATCTCGGCCTCGTCCATCGGATCGACCTCGATCGGCTCGAGCTGGCCCTCCAGGCGCTTCTGGTCGACGTCACGGTCACCGGGCACGCCGATCGCGACCGGCTCGCGACGGCCGTCGGGGTGCTTGAGCGTGACCAGCACGTTCTTGAGCGTGTCGCCGGCCGCCCAGGGCCGGTCGTCGCGGGGGAACTCCGCATTCAGGTGGTCGACCAAGGTCTGGATGGTCGGGGTGTCGGGGGTCTCCTCGACGTGCGCGGCGGGAATGCCGTCGTACGGCACGGGAGCGGGCGGCCGGACCGCGACCGCCTCGACGTTGGCGGCGTAGTCGCAGTGCGTGCAGCGGACGTAGGTGTCCTCACCGACGTCGGCCTTGGCCAGGAACTCCTCCGACTTCGAGCCGCCCATCGCGCCACTGGTCGCCTTGACGATGGCGTAGTCGAAGCCGAGCCGGTCGAAGGTCTTGATGTAGGCCTCGCGGTGGGCGGCGTACGACCGGTCGAGACCCTCGTCGGTGGTGTCGAAGGAGTAGGAGTCCTTCATGATGAACT
>Ga0190275_10004181_pt1 | contig 10388 bp, 5 predicted proteins | sample Popmic550T_FD_133745 | JGI IMG/M metagenome (GOLD analysis project Ga0190275, IMG submission 133745) | Populus adjacent soil microbial communities from riparian zone of Yellowstone River, Montana, USA - 550 T | ecosystem: Environmental > Terrestrial > Soil > Riparian zone > Trees stand | place...
ACAAGCTCCGACCAAATGCGATTTACGAGCGCCGTCGCGAACCAGGGATTATCGGTGATCCATTCGGAGAGCGTGCCGCGGCGCACGGCGTCGGTCGCGCCGAGGGGCAGCGTTTTTCCAGTCAAGAAAAACTCCGGCGTCATCAACGTGCCACGGGCTGATGGATTTTCCATGTCGGGCATGTAATGTTCAGGCTGGCCGCGGCGGTTATTGTCTGGGTTGCCACGACGCGGCCCTTGCGGTGAATCGTTGGGAACGATCGTGAAGCTGTTGCGGGTCGGCGACTGCACGGGCTGTACGCCGATTCGCGGAAAGAATGCGGCCAGCTCGTGAAACTGCTCGCGCTTCCAGCGGTCGGTTTTGTGGTCATGGCACTGGGCGCATTGAATCTGAATGCCGAGAAAAATCCGCGAGACCTCGGCCGTCGTTTCTTCCGTCTGGCCGTTCTGGGCCATGTGAATCGCGGCCGCCCCGTTTTCTTTGACATCGCCCGACGCCGTAATAAAGGCCGTCGCGATTTTGTCCCAGCTCGTGTTGTCGTTAAGCTGCTTCGTCAGATCGGCGACCATCGCGTTGGCCGCGATCTCGGCCCGGTCTTCAAGCTTGCGCGAGAAGATCACGTCGCGCCAATATCGGGCCCAATTCTGCCCGTAGTGGGGTTCGGCGAGCAACTCGCGAACGACGCGCTCGCGCTTATCGGCGGCTGGGTCGAGCATGAACGTGGTCAAGTGCTCGGGCGTGGGAATATCGCCCACAATGTCGAGCCACACGCGGCGGAGAAACGTCGCGTCGTTCACGCGCGGCGCAAGCGGCGTGTCAGGCTTGAACAACTCCTCGGCCAGCAAGCGATCGACGCGCCGCGCCGTATCTTGCGAAGCTGGCGCTACGGCGAAAGCAGGCCCGGCCGCGGCCGCCAACAACGCGAACCCGATTGCCCACGCAACGCAACTGCCCGGTCGAATAGTCATCGCCCCGGCCCTCGAAATTGCTTATAATGGGCCCGATTCCGGAGCGGGCCCGAATGAGACGCACTACCCAGCCATATCTTACCTGAACCCCGCGATCCGGCGATAGTTTTGGGCGACTGCCCGCGAAAAGACGAGGCCACCATGATCCGTATCGTTGAAAACGGCGTCGTCCGCCTGCCGAAGGCCAAAAACGTGCTCGGCGGCAAGCTGGAAATCTGCTGCAAATCGCCAATGACCGGCTTCTTCCGCGACGGCTGCTGCAACACGGGCCCGGAAGACACGGGTTCGCACACGGTTTGCATCCGCGTGACGGCCGAGTTTTTGGAGTTCTCAAAATCGGCCGGCAACGACCTCAGCACCCCCCACCTGAACTGGGGCTTCCCGGGGCTGCAGCCGGGCGACCGCTGGTGCCTTTGCGCGCCGCGATGGCAAGAGGCGCTGGATGCGGGAATGGCGCCGGAAGTGATCCTTGCCGCGACGCATGAAGAGGCGCTGACGTATTGCGACCTGGAAGATCTCAAGGCCCACGCGGTGGATGGGTAGTCGAATGCGGAATGCCCGCCGCGGCGGGTAAACTTCATGCGGAGTGCGGAATGAAGAGAAGAATGCAAAGTTTGTTCTAGTAGAGAGTGGCGTTCGTTGAAGAGTCGAAGCTTCTAACTCGGCGATTTGCATTTCGCCTCACTTTCCGATTCGCCTCGTTTATTTTCTGGGGTGGGGTGAGGCGTTACTCGGTCGATTTCGCCTCACCTCGTGGTTGCAAGTCATTGTGCGGTCGTGGGTTCGCATTCGGTAGTGGGGCGATGGTCGCTGGGTTTCGCCTCGGTGGAGCGAATGGGGGTGGTAATTGACGAATCACGAATGGTAAGCAGCGGCCGCCCCTAATAGTTTTGGAGGTGGTTCTGGGGACCCCGTTCTTAACTCCAAAACTATCTGTTTTTTGGTTGTCGACGCCTGACAACCGCTCGGCAAAATTAAGCCGCGCCCGCATTCCAGACGTCCAAATGTTGCCAAATTGACGTTCCTTGTTGATGGGTTTTGGACAATTGTTGCATCGCAACCGCGGGCACCATTTCGCGGCACAAGACTGTTCCGCTCTTGGGTCCTCAACGATCGTTTCGACTTGTGAAAGAACGTGCACAGTTTTGGGCTTGGCGTTTTGGGGTTCTTCGGCGTTTGTGAAGCTGGGTTGAACCACGAACGACTCGAAATCTACGAAACACAAAGCTGGCTTCTGTTTCGAAGATCGAAGATGCCCAAAAGTCACCCCCCCTGGGTTTTGAGCACCTTCGATAGTTTTGGGCGCCTTCGAGTTTTCCTCGGGAATTTTGCGAATTCGTTTTGGGCATCTTCGATCGTCTCGGTAGCGAGCTGCGAGTTAGTTTTGGTCATCTTCGATTTTCTCGCGGAAAAACGTTCCGTGGGTTTTGGGTATCTTCGATGCTTGCGAAGTGGGATTGAACCACGAAAGACTCGTGTATCGGCGCGCGGAGCGAACGACCGGCACGCGTGGCGGTCGGAAACGTACTAACCCGGCGCGCGAGCGAGGGAATCCCTCGCTTGCGCTTCGGGTTAGTGTGGGAGGTTCCTTCGCTGGCGCTTCAGGCTTGTAATAGGCAACAAAAAAAGCCCGCGGGCGGACGGGCTTGTGGCCAGTCTGCCGGCGGGCTCGAGCGGATACGCGACCCTTTAAGGGGCCGGCGCTCCGCTAAATACCATGTTCAGTGCTACTAATTGATATACGATTAGTGTACAAAAGTCAATATGTGTTTTGGCCGGTGGCTGACGCGGAATGAATGGCCGGAGTGTATCGAACCGTTTATTGGCGGCGACGTTTGAAGATCCCGCAACCGCGTCGAGTCGGGACTGCGTTGGAAAATCTTAAAGCGCTTCCAGTCGATGCACAAATACCGCTCACCTTGTGTCGCTTCGCCGGCAGCAGCTACTTTAGCAACATGCCATCTCACATTCCTGCCTTAGAAATTCGCGAGGAGCCTTTCACGGAATTGCAGCGTCATATCACGATTCCCAATCGCTTCGAGACGTGGAGCGTTCTTGACATTCGCGACGCAAACAGCGGATTCGAACTGCGCGAGCGGCGACGCGATCCGATATTCCGCAAGGACTACGACTCAATTGAAAATCCGCTGGAATGGCCCAAGCGATTCGACGTTTCGAACTGGTCGCTGATCGGCGCATTTGACGTGACCGGGCGCGTTGGAGGCGCCATCTGCGCGTTCGATACGCCGGATATCGACATGCTGGAAGGGCGAAGCGATTTGGCTGCTATGTGGGATCTACGCGTTTCGCCAGCCGCACAACGGCGAGGCGTGGGGTCGGCGCTGTTTCGCGCCGTTGAAGCGTGGGCAAGCGCGAAGCACTGCAAGGAGGTAAAGGTCGAGACGCAGAACGTCAACGTCGCAGCGTGCCGATTCTATGCGAAGCAAGGCTGTCAATTGCGCCAAGTGAATTACCACGCCTATCCCGATTTGCCGGACGAGGTTCAATTAATTTGGCGCAAAGTGATAAGCGGCTAAGAATTGATTGCTCCTTTGAGAGACTGCGCTGGAACCCTTACTCAGGCACGACGGCGCGGGCCAGCGGTGGTTCTGGGTTCTCAAAGCGACGGATGACTTCTTACGATCTTGAGGAACTCAAGGCCAACGCGATCGATTCCTAGCCCGCGCTGCATGGGGCGTCTTCTTTGGCAAACGCCGCTTTCTCCGGGTTGTACGCCGAGGTTGCCATAGCGCCATTAGTATGGGCAGCGGCTTTTTGATGGTATCTTCGCACTGGCCCCGAAGGGGCCGAGGACTGTAGCCACGGGTGAAGCGGCGGCGGGCCGCAGGCTCGCCGACGCGGAACCCGTGGAAAGAGGGATCGGTATTCTAAATTCGCCCTGAAGGGGCGAGGGAATTTCAATGCCTGGCACGTACTCGCAACTCCTCCTCCACATTGTCTTTTCAACCAAGGGCCGTGAACCGTGGATCACGGCGGACGTTGCGGAACGTCTATATCCCTATATCGGCGGCATCATACGCGCGGAAAAAGGCGTGCTGTATGCCATCGGCGGCGTGGAGGACCACGTGCATCTTTACCTGCGCTGGCGACCGGACGGCTCGGTGGCGGACCTCATGCGAACGGTCAAGGCGCGGTCGAGCAAGTGGGTCCATGACACGTTCCCCAATCTTGCGGCGTTCGCTTGGCAGGAGGGATACAGCGTATTTTCGGTCAGCAAATCGCAGGAAGAGGTCGTCAAGACATACATCGCGGGGCAGGCTGAGCACCACAAGAAAGAAGACTTCAAATCAGAATTGCTGCGAACTCTCCGCGCTCATCGAGTGGAGTTCGACGAGAAGTATGTGTTCGACTGAACAGACGCGGACAATTCCTCTGCCTCTCCGGGGCAGGTTGGGGATAACACGACTTCCTACCACGGGTTGCGCCTGCGCTTCACCCGTGGCTACAGTCCCCGGCCCCGCTGGGGCCAAATGTCCGGGGCTACATGTATTTTGGCCTATCGCAATGTGGCCGATAGCGGGCAAGTGGTCACTCGCTTTCCGCCTTCGACATCGTCAGCGTGCCGATCATCATTTCTTCCCAGGTTTGATCGCCCCACATCACGGGTTTCGTCGGATCGGGGTTTAAGAGATTCTCGGCCGAGTTATCGTATTGCGCAACGAGCTGCACTTCGGTCGCGGCCGGCAATCGCTTTGGCTCCGCCAGCTTGTAGACGTTCTGCCAGTTGAAATCGTACCGCGGCACGTCGAGCAGGATCTCTTCTCGGCCGTCCGGATAGCGGGCCGTAAAGCGGAACGACTTGCCGCGATAGTGCATGTGGGGCATCAGCGAGAACAGCAGCGAATCCTCGCGGACGCGATACGTCGTCTCCACGCGGTAGTTGTTGTCGCCGGGCGGAATGCGGAAGCGAAAGTTCATTGCCGCCTTAATCGTCAGCTCATGCTTGACCTCGCTGGGATCGACAAACACCAGCCCCGCCACGCTGCGATCCGTCTGCGGGCTGCCGTTGGGCGTGTAATGGGCCTGCAGCACGAGCCGTGAGCCGGCCGGCACTCGCATCGCATATCCGTCCGGCAGATCCATCGCCGGCATGCCGGGCGCGAAGGTCGCGATAGCATTGGAGAGTGCGTCCTCGCCGCGCGGCCGTGCCTGGCTCGGCAGAATGTAGAACAAGATCAAGTGATGCACGACGGGGCGATTGCCGGGCCGCACCTCGGCCGCTCGAACCCACGTTTCCTTCTCGAACGTGTGGCCAACTTCAAAGTGCTGATAAGGCACGATGCCTCGCGGCGGCACGTCGTACGCCTTCGGCATTTCCACGACGAGATCGGGCTTGGGAATCTGCCAGCCGTTAGCAAACGTTCGCGCGGGCGGCAGATCCTTGGCATCTCCCTCGGGCAACCCATTTTTGATCCAAGTTTCAATGGTTTGTTTGGCCGCATCGGGCAGCCGCGCATCGTTGGAAAATTTGCCGTGGGCCGGGTTCGCGTGCCACGGCGGCATTCGTTCGTCGCGAATCACTTCCAGCATCGTGTCGGCCCAGCCGACCGTTTCTTCGTACGAGGTCAGCGAAAACGGCGCGACCTCGCCCGGCCGATGGCAACGGACGCAGTGCTCGTTCAAAATCGGCGCAATCGATTTCGTATAGGTGACGTCGCCGGTCGGCGCATCACGTTTCACGCGGCCGATGATGCAGCCGACCGCGTCGACTGCGGGCTTGGAGACAGCCTTGCCCGCCAGCAGCTCATCGAGCGCACTCGTCAAATAGTTGGCGCTCGTTTGCCCACGCGCGTAACCGACGCCGAATTGATCGTCGATCCGGCCGCGGTAACGCATCACGCGATCGCGATCGAGCACGAACGCCTCACTCATTCGCTCGGCCCCGAACTTGTCGGCCACCTGGTTGCCCGCGTCTTTGAGAATTGGAAACTCAATCTTGTGCGTCCGGGCGAAGTGCGTGATATCTTCGAGCGAGTCCTGGCGATTGGAATCGATGGCGATAAACTGCACGTTTTTGTCGGCGTAGTCTTTCGAGAGCTGCGCGAGACGCGAGCCGTAGAGTTTCGAGACGGGGCAATCAGTCCCCACGAAGACCACGACGATGGCTTGCTTGTCCTTCCAATCGGCGAGCGAGTATTTCGCGCCCAGATAATCGTGCAGCGTGAAATCTGCGATTGGGCGATTGGTCGCAGCGATTGGTTTCGTGGACTCTTGCGCCAAGAGTGCTGCGGTAATTGCAAATGCAGACGCCGCAAGCACCAGAAAAGCCGGCCGTCGAAGTGATAACACACGCATGGTGAAGCCTCACGAGATGTTCCGAGTGCCGCGGGAATGGCGACCGCTGTCCGCCTTTGCCTAAAAATGTTTGTGGGAGCGGTCTCTGACCGCGATTTCGCGTTGCCAACCACAAGGCTTGCGGTGCGGAATGCGTAATCGGCGTCGGAGACGCCTCCCACAAGAGTTTTTGGTGATAGCGACCACCGCCATCCTAATTCAACTCCGCCAAATGCTGAAGGGTGCTTGCAAATGCGGCGGAAGGTCTCAATGTACGCGTTGGCCCGGCACGGCGCCGCTATCAACGGCCAGCAAATAGACTTCCGCGCCGCCCGGACCGGCCGCGGTGACCATGCCCTCGCTTGAGCCGAATTTCATTTGCCGAGGGGCCAGGTTCGCGACGCAGATGACCAGGCGGCCGACGAGGTCGGCCGGCTTGTAGGCTTCCTTGATGCCCGCGAACACAGTCTTCGTCGTATCTCCGCCAAGGCTGAGCGTGAGCTTGAGCAGCTTCTTGGCCTCGGCGACATCTTCGGCCGCGATCACGCGGGCCACACGGAGGTCGACTTTGGTGAAGTCATCGATCGTGCATTGCGGGGCGAGCGGCTCGGTGATGAGCGCGTTGCCGGTGTCCTTCCATTGTGAGGAAGTAGAGCTTGGCGCGGAAGACCAAGTTGCTGACTTCGACAAGCTCAGTCCTGGGGAAGCGACCTCGCCGGCGGACGACTCGGTTTTCGGTTTGCTTTCTTCGATCATGGCTTCGACATCCTTTGCATCCACGCGTCGCAGCATGTGGGTGAATTTTGAGACCTTCGTGCCGACGAGCGGCTGCTGTGATTGTTCCCAGCGCTCGATCGGATCGTTCAAGAGTTCGCCCGCCTGCTGTGCCAAACGTGGCAGCACGGGCGCGAGGTAAATGACGATCTGACGAAACAAATTGAGCGCGACCGTGCAGACATCCTGCAGCTCACGGGCCTTCGACGGATCTTTCTTCAAATCCCAGGGACGGCGCTCTTCGACGTAAGGGTTCGCCGCGTCGGCCAGGCCCAGCACAATGCGCATCGCCCGGCTGTAATCAGTCGCTTCATAGGCTTCGCGAATTTCGTCCCCCGCTTTCGCGCCGGCCGCGAACAAGCCGCCGTCTTCGGGATACTTGGTTGACAGGCCGGTTGCCTCGACAAACTTGGCCGTCCTGCTGGCGAGGTTTACGACCTTGTTGACGAGATCCGTATTCACCTTGGCGACAAACTCATCAATCGACAGATCGAGATCTTCAACCCGCGACGACAGCTTAGAGGCGTAGAAATAACGCAAGTAACTCGGGTCCAGGTGATTAAGATACGTCCGCGCGTTTACGAACGTGCCTTTGCTCTTGGACATCTTTTCGCCGCCGACCGTGAGAAAGCCATGAATATGCACTTTCGTCGGCAGCGTAAAATTGGCCGTTCTCAGCATCCCGGGCCAAAACAGGGTGTGAAAATAAGTGATGTCCTTGCCGATGAAGTGATGTATTTCCGTGTCTCGTGAGTGCCACCAGTCGTCGAACCTTTCTCCAACCCGATCACACCATTGTCGCGTCGAAGCCATGTAACCAATCGGCGCATCAAACCAGACATACCAATAGTTCCCCAAACTGTCAGGAATCTCAAAGCCGAAATAGGGAGCCGGCCGCGAGACATCCCAGTCGCGAAGCGGCTCGCCCAAAAAGTGCCCCTTCAAATAGTTAGCAATCTCCGGCTGCAGGTGCTCGCCCGATTGCGTCCACTCCTCCAAGAAGCCGTGCAACTTTTCCAGCTCGATAAACAGGTGCGGCGACGTTCGAATTTCAGGAATCGCTCCGCTGAGTGTGCTACGCGGATCGATCAAGTCCGTGGGCGTATAGTGATGCCCACACTTGCTGCAATTGTCACCCGGCTGATCGGGCGACTTGCATTGTGGGCAAGTGCCGCGCACGAAGCGATCGGCCAGAAACGTGCCGGCCTGCGGATCGAACAGCTGGGCCACGTCCCGTTCCTTAACGAGCCCGGCCTTTCGAATGCCATGCCAGATTTCTTCGCAAAGAACGCGATTCTCAGCGCTATGGGTACTTCCGTAGTTGTCAAACGCGATGTCGAAATCGACCAGATCGCGCTCATGCGTCTGTTGCACATCGGCGATCAACTCTTCTTCGCTGCGGCCTTCCTGCCTCGCGCGAATCATCGTTGCCGTGCCATGCGTGTCATCCGCGCAAAAGTAAACCGCGCGATTTCCAATGAGCGTCTGAAAACGGACCCAGACATCCGTTTGTACGGCTTCCAAGATATAGCCCAGGTGAATGTCGCCATTCACATAGGGCAGGGCAGAAGTGACAAGGATTCGACGCACGGCGCTGCAAGCTCCCACTAGCTGCTTGTGACCGGTCTCTGACCGCGATTTCACACCACAAAACTTCAACCAACGCTAGCAACGCCAGCGACCCCCGCCACGCGGGGAGGCGTCATTGTATCCCGCGCTTACAAAGACCGGGAGGCCGCTTGCGTCGCCCTTTGGTATACAAAATGCATCAAGCAGAAAATTGCACGAGCTACAAAGCCGCTTTGACAAGACGTCTAAGCGGTTGCCATGTTCGCGCTCCCAGTTTTACAAGCTGACCTTGTAACAATTTCCTAAGTCGAGGACATTCCCGCTCCCCAGCGCCGGTTCTGCATGCATGCGAATCGACGCGACGAGCCCCCCAAAACAGCCTGACCTTAGAGCTCCACCATGCGATTGTAGTGGGTGCCATGCTCTGGCCGCAGCAGCGGAGTGAGCATGTTTCCGAGTTGCGACCACATGCTTTCCCGGCTTCGCCGTGAAAGCATGGCACCCAACTCTACATCAATTGAAAAAACTCTAAATCGGGTTTCCGCTGTCAACGATTGACAGCAGCAGCAATTCACCCGCCCGTAACCTGGCCCAAGATGGGCCGGCAACATAAGCTCGCTGAGCCAAGCGACCGCGTATCCAAGGAGGGAACGTATGGTCCGATTCGCCATCGCGTCTTTCGCGATTGTCGTCGCGCTTTTCGGTTTGAGCCGACCGACTTACGGCAGCCAGATTCTGCTGCTGGATTTCACGTCGCCCAATTGTGGCCCCTGCCAAACCATGAAGCCGGCGGTCGAGAGCCTCAAAAACGCTCGCTACCCGATCCGTCTGATCGACGTGACGAGCGATTTCGATTCCACCCGTCAATACAAAGTGGCCCGCGTGCCGATGCTGGTCATGCTGGTCGACGGCCAGGAGTTCGAACGCGTGCAAGGCGGCATGTCGGCCATGGAGCTGGAAGCAATGTTCCAGCGCGCAAATGGCGAAGTCGCCCGCCGCAATCAGGAACGCGCTCGCACGCAATCGCCGGATCAGCGCGCGGTGACGCAAGCTGCTCCGCGGCAAGATCCCACCACTCCGCCAAGTGTTGCCTGGCCGAATGGGACCGCGACCGACCCGCGATCGGGCGTGAATCAGGTTTCCAATGTGCAACTCGTGCAGCAGCGCGCGGACGCGACGAATTCGCAATACGGCCGCCAAGCGCCGGCTGGCATCGCGCCAATCACTCCCCGCCCGTTAGCGGAGATGTCTTCCTCGCTCGATTCGAAAGCGGCCGCGCTGGTTGGCGCGAGCGTGCGATTGCGTGTGGAAGACTCGGCCGGCCATGCCTTTGGCACGGGCACGATCATTGACACGCGACCAGGAATTGACGGGCGCGAGCCAGAGGCCCTGGTCATCACCTGCGGCCATTTGTTCCGCCAATCGAAGGGCGCCGGCCCGCTGTCGGTCGAGCTTTTCGAAGCCACGCCGGCAGGCGCTCGCAGCGTCGGCCAGGTGCCTGGCATTGTCATCAGCTACGATTTGGAGCGCGATATCGCGCTGGTTGCGATTCGGCCAGGGCGGCGCGTTTCGATTGCGCCTGTGGCGCCTGCGCGCACGACGATCGAACGCGGCGACCGCGTAGCCAGCGTCGGCTGTAGCAACGGCCAGGATCCTACCGTGCTGGGCTCGCGCGTGACGTCGATCGACCGCTACCAGGGGCCGCCAAACATTGAAACCAGCGGTGCGCCGGTCGAAGGCCGCAGCGGCGGCGGCTTATTCCATGAAGAGGGGCAACTGATC
>Ga0190275_10004182_pt1 | contig 10388 bp, 9 predicted proteins | sample Popmic550T_FD_133745 | JGI IMG/M metagenome (GOLD analysis project Ga0190275, IMG submission 133745) | Populus adjacent soil microbial communities from riparian zone of Yellowstone River, Montana, USA - 550 T | ecosystem: Environmental > Terrestrial > Soil > Riparian zone > Trees stand | place...
GACCACCGTGCCGCCGAGCGCCTCGATCAGCTGCTGCAGGTAGCGGTCGCGCGGGTGCTCGCGATCGATCACGACCAGCCCCGCGACCGCTACCTGCAGCGGCTGATCGAGACGCTGGGCGGCACCGTGGTCGACTACGCCGGCGCCTACAAGTGCTGCGGCTTCCCGATCATCACGATGAACAAGGAGGCCTCGCTCAAGCAGGCGGGCCGCCACCTCGGGGACGCGATCGATGCCCAGGCCGACTGCCTGGTCACGCCGTGCCCGCTGTGCCACCTCAACCTCGACCTCCAGCAGCCGGTGGCCCAGAAGGTCGTGGGCCGGCCGCTGGGCATGCCGGTGCTGCACCTGCCCCAGCTCGTCGGGCTCGCCCTCGGGCTCGACCCCAAGGAGCTCGGGATGGGCAAGCACATCGTCCGGCCGACCTCGGTCATCGACTGGACGACGTCGGTCGTGGCGGGCGTCGGCGCCGCCGCCTGACCGCGGCGTGAAGCGGCCGCTCGACCGTCTTCCCCGCCGCAAGGCCAGATCGCCCCGCGTCCCGCCCGCGCGCTACGCGTGGCCGGCCGGGATCGCCGCCGCCGGCAGCGCCTGGTACGCCGCCGACTCGCTGCGCCACCGGCGGGAGAGCGGCCACGGCTACGACCTCCACGGCGAGGCCGACGCCCGCGGGCCGGGGTTCCTGCGCGCCACCGAGGCGCTCACCGGCGCCCCGATCTCCCACGGCAACACCGTCGAGCTGCTGATCAACGGCGACCAGATCTTCCCCCGCTTCCTCGAGGCGCTGCGCGGCGCCGACCGCACCATCTGCCTGCTCACCTACGTCTACTGGCAAGGCGACATCGCCGTCGACGTCGCGCGGACGCTGTGCGAGCGGGCCCGCGCGGGGGTCGAGTGCAACGTCATCCTCGACGCCGTCGGGGCGATGAAGATGGACACCGGGCTCGTCGACCAGATGCAGGAGGCGGGCGTGCGCGTCGTGCGCTTCCGCCCGCCCAAGCCCTACGCGGTGCGGCGGCTCAACAACCGCACGCACCGCAAGATCTGCGTGGTCGACGGGCGCGTCGGGCTGACCGGGGGCGTCGGGATCGCCGAGGAGTGGACGGGCGACGCCGAGGACCCCGACCACTGGCGCGACACCCACGTGCGCGTGGAGGGCCCCGTCGTGCGGGGCCTGTTCGGCGCCTTCGCGGAGAACTGGCTCGAGGCGACCGGCCAGGTGCTCGTCGGCGACGCCTACCTGCCCGAGCTCGAGGAGCTGGACGAGGGCGGGCCGATGCAGGTCGTGCGCTCGAGCGCGGGCGTCGGGGACACCAACATGGAGGCGCTCTACTACCTCGCGATCGCGGCCGCCGAGCGCTCGCTGGACCTCACCGCCGCCTACTTCGCGCCCCGGCCGGCGTTCACCGAGGCGCTCGTGGCGGCGGCTGAGCGAGGCGTCCGCGTGCGCGTGCTGGTGCCGGGCGGGCGCACCGACAAGCCCGCGGTGCGGACCGCGGGGCGCGCGAGCTACGACGACCTGCTGAACGGCGGCGTCGAGGTGTACGAGTACGGGCCGACGATGCTGCACGCGAAGACGCTCGTGCTCGACGGCATCTGGTCGTCGGTCGGCTCGGTCAACTTCGACAACCGCTCGTTCCAGCAGAACGACGAGGCGACGCTGTGCGTGCAGTCGGAGGCCTTCGCGGCGGAGCTCGCGCGTCAGTTCGAGCGCGACCTCGCCCTCGCGGAGCGCATGCAGCCGGGGCAATGGCGCCGGCGAGGGCCGGCGCACCGGGGCGCCGAGGCGGCCCTCAGGCTCGCCCGCCGCGAGCTCTGAGCTGACACGAAAAAGAGGGCCCAGATCGGGCCCTCTTTTGTCGTGGCGTACCCCATTCCGCCCTGCAAGTTCGTTGCAGGGGACCGGATACCCAAAGCTGCGGCCGATTAACCGTTCCTCGGGAGAGTGTCAGCGTTACGACGCCGCTGACCTGTTTTGGTCAGGCGGTGGCGCCTGCCCGCGCGCCGATCAGCCCGCGCGCGTCGAGCACCTCGGCGAGCTGGACGGCGTTCGTCGCCGCGCCCTTGAGCAGGTTGTCCGAGACGACCCACAGGTTGAGCGCGCGCTCGTGCGAGGGGTCGCGCCGGATCCGCCCGACGAACACGTCGTCGTGCCCCGCGGCGGCGATCGCCGTCGGGTAGCCGTGGGTGGCCGGGTCGTCGACCACGGTGATCCCGGGGGCGGCGCGCAGCAGCTCGCGCGCGTCCTCCGGCGAGAGAGGCTCGCGGGTCTGCACGTTGATCGACTCGGAGTGCGAGGCGATCACGGGGACGCGCGCGCACGTCACCGAGATCCCGATCGCGTCGTCGCCGAGGATCTTGCGCGTCTCGAACATCATCTTGCGCTCCTCGTCGGTGTGGTCGTCGCCGTCCGGGAAGTTGCCGGCGCCGCCGAGGACGTTGAACGCGATCGGGTGCGGGTAGACGGCCGGCTCGCCGGGCGGCTCGCCCTCGAGGACGCGGCGCGTCTGCTCGGTCAGCTCGGCCACCGCCTTGACGCCGGTGCCCGACACCGACTGGTAGGTCGAGACGATCAGGCGCTCGATCCCCGCCGTGGCGTGGATCGGCTTCAGGGCCACCATCAGCTGCATCGTCGAGCAGTTCGGGTTGGCGATCAGCCCGCGGTGGCCGTCGAGCGCCTCCGGGTTCACCTCGGCCACCACCAGCGGGATCTCGGGGTCGCGCCGGAAGCGCGAGGAGTTGTCGACCACGACCGCGCCTGCGGACACGAAGCGCGGCGCCCACTCGCCCGAGGTGGTCGCCCCGGCCGAGAACAGCGCGAGGTCGAAGCCCTGGATGGTCTCCTCCGTGAGCGGCTGCACGGTCAGGCCGCCGTCGAGCACGCGGCCGGCGGAGCGCTCGGAGGCGAAGGGGACGATCTCGGCGGCGGGGAACTTCCGCTCGCCCAGCTTGCGCAGCATCACGGTGCCGACCGCCCCCGTGGCGCCGACGACGGCGACGCGGTAGCGGCTCATGACTGCGCCCCCGCCTCGTCGGGCGTGCGCGCCCCGCCGATCGTCGCAGCGGCCTGACCGAACGGGTGCTCGGCGCGGATCTCCTCCGCGCCGAGCTCGAAGGCGCCGTGCAGCGCCCGCACCGCCTGCGCGACCTCGTCGCCTCGCACGACGCAGGAGATCTTGATCGGGGAGGTGGAGATCATCTCGATGTTGATCCCCTCGCCGCCGAGCGTGGAGAACACCTTGGCCGCCACGCCCGGGTGCGACTTCATCCCCGCCCCGACCACGGAGACCTTGCCCATGTCGGGGTCCTCGGCGACGGAGCCGATGCCGACCTCGTCGACCACCGGCCGCAGCGTGGCGCGGGCGGTCGGCAGGTCGCTGCGCGGGACCGTGAAGGACATGTCCGCGGCGGCGCCCTCGGACACCGGCTCGTTCTGGATGATCATGTCGACGTTGACGTTGGCGTCGGCCAGCGCAGTGAAGATCCGGCCGGCGATGCCCGGACGGTCGGGCACCCCGAGCAACGTCACGCGCGCCTCCTCCGTGGAGTGCGTCACAGCGGTGATGAGCGGGCGTTCCATCGTCTCCTCTTCTCCGACCACGAAAGTCCCCGGCTCCTCGGTGAACGAGGAGCGGCAGTGGATGCGCACCCCATGGTTGCGCGCGTACTCGACCGAGCGCAGCTGCAGCACCTTGGCCCCGGAGGCGGCCATCTCGAGCATCTCCTCGAAGGAGACGACCGGCAGCTTGCGCGCGTCGGGGGCGATGCGCGGGTCCGCCGAGTACACCCCGGCCACGTCGGTGTAGATCTCGCACACCTCGGCGTCCATGGCGGCGGCGAGCGCCACCGCCGTCGTGTCCGACCCGCCGCGCCCGAGCGTCGTCACGTCGCGCGACGTCGACACGCCCTGGAACCCCGCGACCAGCACGATCTGACCGTCCGCGAGCGCGTCGCGGATCCGGTCGGCGCGCACGTCGAGGATGCGCGCCTTGGTGTGCGACGTGTCCGTGACGATGCCGGCCTGCGACCCGGTCAGCGAGATCGCCCGGTGCCCCAGGTCGTTGATCGCCATCGCGCACAGCGCGCACGAGATGCGCTCGCCGGTCGACAGCAGCATGTCCATCTCCCGCGCGTCCGGCCGCGGCGAGACCTCCTCGGCCATCGAGACGAGCTCGTCGGTCGTCTTGCCGCGCGCGCTCAACACGGCCAGCACCTGATGGCCCTGCTCGCGCGCGCGCACGATCCGGGTCGCGGCACGCTTGAGCCGCTCGGCGTCGGCGACGGACGTGCCGCCGAACTTCATGACCACCGTGCCGGGCATGGAGAGGGAGAGAGTCTAGGGGGAGCGGTCCCGGGGACCGCTCCCGGGGAGTGACCGGAGGTTCGAACCCCTGGAGGGCGCGCCGGCCGACGAGACTGCACTTGAGCCCGTAGAGCGGGCCGTTCGCCGGTCTCGTCGCCGCGGCCGGCCGGCCGGCCGGCCGGGACGCCAGCGGGATGGAGCGGAAGGGCGCCGGGTCAGAGGGCGCGGCGGCCCGCGAGGGCGCGGCCGAGGGTGACCTCGTCGGCGTACTCGAGGTCGCCGCCGACCGGGAGGCCGGAGGCGAGGCGGGTGACGGCGACGTCGGGCGAGCGCTGCCGGATACCGTCCGCGAGGTGGAGCGCGGTGGCCTCGCCGGTGGTCGTCGAGTTCGTGGCGATGACGACCTCGCGGACCTCGGCGCCCTCCATGCGGTCGTAGAGCTGGGCGATCTTGAGGTCCTCGGGCTCGACGCCGTCGATCGGGGATAGGGCGCCGCCGAGGACGTGGTAGCGGCCGCGGTACTCGTGGGTGCGCTCGATGGGGATGACGTCGCCGGGCTCCTCGACGACGCAGATGAGGCCGGCGTCGCGGCGCTCGTCGAGGCAGATCGTGCAGCGCGGGCCCTCGGCGAGGTTGAAGCAGACCTCGCAGAGGGTGATCTTCTCCTTGACGTCGCGGATGGCCTCGGCGAGGGCGAAGGCGTCCTCGCGCGAGGCGCGCAGGAGGTGGAAGGCGAGGCGCTGGGCCGTGCGGTTGCCGATCCCGGGCAGCCGGCCGAGCTCGGTGACCAGGCGCTGGACGGGTGGGGCGAGCAGCGGGACCTACCTCTTGCGGCGGCGTGCGGCGCGATTGGGAGGCGCGCCGCCCGGGAGGCCGCCCGGCATCCCCCCGCCGCCGGGCCCGCCCCCTCCGCCCGCGCCGCCGAGCCCAAGCGCGTCGAGCGCGGCCATCGGGTCGAAGCCGCCGCCGCCGGCGCCGCTCATCGCGCTCTCCTGGAGCTGCTGGACCTGCCGGAGGACCTCGTTGACCGCGGCGGTGACCATGTCCTGGAGCATCTCGACGTCTTCGGGGTCCACCGCGTCGGGGTCGATCGTCAGCGCCTGGAGCTGGAAGTCGCCGGACATGACGACCTTGACCATGCCGCCGCCCACGGTCGCCTCGACGCGCTGCTCGGCGAGCTTGCTCTGCGCCTCCTGCTGGGCGGCCATCATCTCCTGGGCCTGCTTGAGCATCTGGTTGATGTTGGGCGGCTGCGGCATCAGGACTCCTGGGGCGGTTCGGGTGACTCGGCGTCGACCGGGAGCAGCTCGGCGTCGAACTCCTCCATGAAGCGCTGGATCAGCTCCTCCTCCGAGAGGCCGGGGGTCTCGGCGGCCGCGCCGAGGTCGGCGTCGGCGCGCAGCTCGTAGGCGAGGCGCAGCGAGCTGCCGGTGACCGAGCGGATCGTGCGGGCGATCAGCTCGCGGTTGGCCGGGTTCTCCGCCTTGCGCTTGGAGAACGCGGCCGACTCGCCCCAGGCCAGCGTGAGCTCGTCGCCGGCCAGCGAGGCCGGGCGCGCCTTCTGCAGCAGCGCGGCCAGCAGCGACGACTCGCCCTGGATGCTCTCGAGCACCGCCGGCCACAGCTTGCCGAAGGCCTCGAGGTCGAGGTCGACGGTCGCCGAGAAGGCGGCCTCGGGCGCCGGCCCGTCGGGATCGACGACCGCGACCGCGCCGACGGCGGGCGTGGGGTCGGCGTCCGTCGCGAGGTCGGCCGCGGCCTCGTCGGCGGCCTGCGTCGCGTGCTCGGATCCGGCGGCGGGCGCGCCCGGCAGCGTGGTGGTGGCGACCACCGGGGGCTGGCCCTCGAGCTGGGCGGTGATGGTGACGGCGGTGCTGCCGGAGGAGCGCTCGGGGGCGGGCTCCGCGGCGGCGGGCTGCGACGCGGCGGCGCGTGCGGCGGCGGCGACGTCGGGCACCTGGTCGTCGTCGCCGGCGGGCGCGGCGTCCGGGGCCGGGTCGCCGGCGGCGCGCTCGGCCGCCGCGCGGCCCGCGGCGGTCGCGGCCTCGGACGGGGCGCGCCCGGCGGGCTCGTCGCGACTGGCGGCCCGGCCCTCCAGGCGCTCGATGCGCGCGAGGAGCGCCTGCACGGAGGGCTCCAGCGTGGGGTCGGCCGCCTTGACGAGCGCGAGCTCGAGCTGCGTGCGGGCGTCCGCGCCGTCCTTCATCGCGCGCAGCCCGGCGGCGAGGAGGTCGAGCAGCCGGACGACGTCGCCCGGCGTGACCCGCTCCGCCTGCTCGGCCAGCCGCGCGTCCTGCTCGGGCGAGACGCGCAGCTCGGCGGGCACGTCGGCGGTCGCGAGGGTCTGCAGCACCATCAGCCCGCGCAGGTGCGCCTCGAGGTCGCCGAAGAAGCGGCCGACGTCGCGGCCGGAGTCGGCGAGGCGGGCGGCGGCCAGCAGCGCCTCGCGCCCGTCGCCGGCGGCGACCGCGTCGACCGTGCCGAACAGCAGGTCGGCGTCGGCGGCGCCGAGCACGGCCAGCACGTCGTCGAGGGAGATCGTGGTGCCCGAGTAGGCGAGCAGCTGCTCGAGCGTCCCGAGCGCGTCGCGGAAGGAACCGGTCGCGGCGCGGGCGATCAGCGCGCACGCCTCGTCGGAGATCTCGATCTGCTCCGCCTCGGCCACCCGCCGCAGGACGCCCGCGATCTGCGCCGCCGCGGGGCGCGCGAAGTCGAACCGGTGGCAGCGGTCGACGACCGTCGGCAGCACCTTGCCGGCCTCGGTCGTCGCCAGCACGAAGATCGTGTGCGGCGGCGGCTCCTCGAGCGTCTTGAGGAACGCGTTCCACGCCGCCGTCGAGAGCATGTGCGCCTCGTCGAGGATGTAGACCTTGTGGCGGCCCGAGACCGGCGCGTAGGCGACCTTCTCGCGCAGGTCGCGGATGTCGTCGACGGAGTTGTTCGACGCGGCGTCCATCTCGATGACGTCGAGCGACGTCGCGCCGGCGATCGAGACGCAGGAGTCGCAGGTGCCGCACGGCTCGCTCGGCCCGCCCGGCCCCTGGCAGTTCAGCGCCGCGGCGAGGATCTTCGCCATCGAGGTCTTGCCCGTCCCGCGGGAGCCCACGAACAGGTAGGCGTGGTGGACCTTGCCCTGGTCGATGGCGTTGCGCAGCGTCCGCACCACGTGCTCCTGACCGACCACGTCGGCGAAGGTGCGCGGGCGGTGGCGTCGGTACAGCGAGGCGGAGGCCGGGGGCACGAGGGGCCAGTCTAGTGGTCGTCCGGACCGCTTCCCCGGATAGCGTGCCGCGCTCCATGCCGCGCCTCCCCGCCCTCCTGCTGACCGCCCTCGGCGGGCTGGTGGCGTGGCTCATTACGGGCTTCGGGTTCGCCAACTACGACACGATGTACGCGCTCGTCTGGGGCCGCGACCTGGCGCGCGGGCAGCTGCCCGACTACTCGGTGCCGGTGGCTCCCACGCCGCATCCGCTGCAGGAGATGGTGGGCGCGCTGCTCACCCCGCTTGGCGACGGCGCGGAGACCGCGATGGTCGTGCTGGCCTTCGTGGCGCTCGGCGCGCTGTTCGCGCTCACCTACCTGCTCGGGACGAACTGGTTCGGGGCGGCCGCGGGCGCGCTCGCCGCCGCGATCATCATCACCCGCGAGCCGGTCCTGTCCTTCGGGGTGCGCGCGTACGTCGACCTCCCCTACCTCGCCCTGGTGCTCGGCGCGCTGCTGGTCGAGGTCCGCCGCCCGCGGGCCGGGCTGCCGGTGCTGGGTCTGCTCGGGCTGGCCGGCCTGCTGCGCCCCGAGGCCTGGCTGTTCTCGTTCGCCTACGTCGGCTGGCTCGCCTGGAAGGGCGAGCGCGAGCCGCGCCGCCTCGCCGTGCTCACGGCGGCGGCGGCCGCGGCGCCGGTGCTGTGGGGCCTCTCGGACCTGGTCGTCACCGGCAACCCGCTGCACTCGCTTACCGGCACGCGCGGGAACGCGGAGGTCCTGGAACGGCGAACCGGCCTCGACGAGATCCCGCTCACGGCGCCGCGGCGGATCGGGGAGATCCTGCGCGAGCCGGTGCTGCTCGGGGCCGCCGCGGGTGGCCTGCTCTCGCTCGCCTTCCTGCGCTCGCGCGCGACGCTGCCGGCCGTGGCCGGCGTGGCGGCGATGCTCGCGTTCTGCGTGCTCGCGGTCGCCGGGCTGCCGATCCTCGGGCGCTACCTGCTGGGGCCCGCCACCCTGCTCGCGATCTTCGCCGGGGCCGGCGTGTTCGGCTGGACGCGGCTCGACCCCGGTCATCCCTGGCGGCGGCGCTGGCAGGTCGCCGGCGCCGTCGTCGCGCTCGCGCTGGTGGCCTTCATCCCGGCGCAGGTGGACCGCCTGCGCACGCTCCATCGCACGATCGGCGTCCAGCGCACGATCAAGGACGACCTGCGCGCGATCGCCGGCAACCCGGTGTTCGCGAGCGGCTGCCGGCCGGTCGGCGTCCCCAACCACCGGCCGGTGCCCGACCTCGCGCTGTGGCTGGACCGCGCGCCCGCCGACATCCTCTCCGCGCAGCTCGTGCGCCTCCGCGAGGGCCTCTACGTCTCACCCGCGACCGCGAAGGTCGAGCGCGCGTTCACGCTCGACCGCAACGACCCGCGGCGGCTGACCGTCGCGGTGCCGCCGGGCTTCTCAGAGGTGGCGCGCAACCGCTCGTGGATCCTCTACGCGAGGTGCTCGCGCAGCTTGCGCAACGCGCGGTAGACGCGCCCCTCGACGGTGGTCAGCGGCTCCTTGAGCACGTCGGCGATCTCCGGCACCGTCAGCTCGGCGCCGAACCGCAACGAGATCACCTCGCGCTCCTCGGGCGTCAGCCGCGCGAGCGCGCGCTGCACGGTGTCGCGGTGCTCGACGCCGGCCATCCCCGGGTCGACCAGCGCCTCGGGTCCCGCGCCGACGCGCTCCAGCGCGCGGCCCTCGGCGGCGGCGCGCCGCGCGTGGTCGCGCAGGAGGTTGAGCGCGATCGTGTAGATCCAGGTCTTGCCGGAGCCGCGCCGGCGGTCGAAGCGCCGGCGCGAGCGCAGCGCGCGCTCGAACGCATCGGCGAGCAGATCCTCGGCCAGGCCGCGATCGCCGGTGCGGTAGGCCAGGAAAGAGAACAGACCCGGAGCCTCGGCGGCGTAGAGCTGCTCGAACTCGTCGTCGCGCATCTTTCGAAAGTCTCTGTCAGGAACCGGCGTCGTGCTTCGTAATAGGAGGTGATGACGAACCACGATGACCTCCACGCGGACGATCTGCACGGTGTGATCGACCAGCTCCGAGCCAATCGCAGAGGCGACGGCGCTCGAGCTCGATGGCATCAAGCGGCGCGTCCGCGGACGCGTGGCGGCACGGCCGTCCGGGAGGCGAGCAAGGAGTGCAGACCTCATGAAGTCACGTCTGGCCATTCTGGCCACACTGGTGTTCGGCATGTTGCTGAGCACGACCGGCGCCGGACTGGCCATCTCCGGCATGTCGGGCAGCGGTGATGCGGGCGTCGCCCAGTACGGGCCCACGCCCACCCCGCCGCCGGCCCCCACGCCGCCCCCGGCGCCGCCGACGCAGCCGGCCCAGCCGGTGACCCCGGCGACGCCCGCGCCTGAGACCGGCGCCGTCCTCGGCGAGACCGAGGCGGCCCAGCCCGCTCCGGAGGAGAAGGCGGCCCCCAAGACCCAGGCCAAGCCGACCAAGCCCGCCGCTGCGGCCCCCGCCGCGGCCCAGCCGACCCGTCAGGTCGAGGCCGGCGCCAACGAGCTGCCGTTCACCGGCTTCGCGGCCATCCCGATCCTGCTGGGCGGCATCGCCCTGCTCGCCACCGGCCTCGTGATGCGCCGGCGCAGCAGCGAAGACTCCTAGCCGGACACCCCGATTCACCCCGAGCGGCGGGCGCCTGCGCCCGCCGCTCGTTCGTTCCGGCGGCCCTTCGAAGAAAACGGACCGTGCACCCTCCGTCGAGGCTGGTCCCCGGGGGCTGCCGCCGTCCGCCTGCTCCGGCCGGGTGATCCCGCAGCGCATACAGGTGACCGCTTAAGGCTGCTTCCTTCCGGACCTGACCTGGTTCACGGGCCTGCATCGCGCGGGACCC
>Ga0190275_10004183_pt1 | contig 10387 bp, 8 predicted proteins | sample Popmic550T_FD_133745 | JGI IMG/M metagenome (GOLD analysis project Ga0190275, IMG submission 133745) | Populus adjacent soil microbial communities from riparian zone of Yellowstone River, Montana, USA - 550 T | ecosystem: Environmental > Terrestrial > Soil > Riparian zone > Trees stand | place...
ACCATCACCAGCTCGTCGGCCTCGGGACGACCTTCCTTCGGGTCAACGATGAACGCGCCGTAGAGGCCCTTCTCGATGTGCTTCCTCAATGGCGAAGTGTGACAGTGATAGAGGTGCAGCCCGGCCGGCTCGGCTTCGAACTCGTAGACAAACTCCTGACCCGGCCCGACCAGCTCGAAGACCCCGTCCATGTTCGACGGGTGGAAACCGTGGAAGTGAATGGTGTGCGGGTGCGAGCCGTGGTTCTTGAAGACGACGCGCAGTTTCTCCCCCTCCGTGGCCCTCAGGGTCGGGCCAGGCACCTGCCCGTTGTAGGCCCAGGCCGGATAGAAGACCCCTGGGGCAACCTCTACCTCAACGTCTTCGGCCGTGATCTCGAACTCCCTGACCGTCCTTCCGCCCTCCGTTCGTACCTCGCCCCGGTAGAAGTCTCTCAAGAACTCCGTGGGATCGAACCGCGAGAGATCTACATCCCCCACTACCCCGTTCCCGCTGTGGGCGCCGTGAGCCGTTCCTCCTACGGCCTCGGCTTGGTGTGCCTCATGCCCTGCCGACCGGCCCGCGTGCGCGCCCAGAATCCCACCCGAGATACCGATGGCCCCGACGACCCCAGCGGCCCGCAAGAAGTCCCGCCGCGAGAGATCCGGCACCGACTCCGCAAGCACCGGTACCCTGACCAACCCGCGACCCGGAAGCCGCGAACCCAAACGTATGACGGACCAGAGCAACACAATCAGCGCGACGACGAGCGCAACCTCAGCGAGCGTCGCGACGAGGTCTATGGTCCCGACTTCCTCGACCACCCCCGCGTGCGGCCCAAAAAACGGAACCCCCACGGTACGCGTCACGAGATACAGAGCGATGATCGCCAGGTTGCCCCCGACGCCAGCCAGCAGCACCGGGCGCCTCGGGTATCGGAGCAGAGCCAGACCATACGACCCCTGCACCGCCGCGACCAAAAGGAAAAAGATCCCGTAGCCCCACCACTCCCCAAAGTGCTCGACAGTGACCAACGCGTGCGCCGCAGCCGCCACCATCGTAAGCGCCGCCGCCACGTACACGATACTTCCCGCTACCCTCATCATGACACCTTTTTTAGCTTGGCCTAAATATAAATCAAGTACAGGCTAAAAATCAAGTTCCGTTTCGCTGGGGCATCGTCTATAATATTTGGCACGGATGCCTGAACTTGCGACGGACGAATCCTTCTCTTCCTCTGTAGGCGACTATCTGAAAGCTGTGTGGGATCTTGAGGGTATGGGGGCTGCGTCGACCAAGGATGTGGCTGTTCGGCTCTCCATCTCTCCGGCTTCGGTGACCAACATGTTTGCGAGGTTGCAGGAGATGGGCCTGGTGGAGTACGAGCGTTACCGGGGGGCTACGCTGACGGACCGCGGGCGGGGGGAGGCTTTACGGCTGGTGCGGCGGCACCGCTTGATCGAGACCTTCCTGTTGGAGCACCTCGGGTACGATTGGCAGGAGGTGCATGAGGAGGCCGAGCGGCTGGAGCACGCTGTTTCGGACGGGTTCACGGAGCGGTTGGCCGAGTTCCTGGGTCATCCCGACCACGACCCGCACGGGGACAGGATACCCTCAGCCGAGGGAATCCTTGAGCTGGACGACTCGTACCTGTTGAGCGAGGCTGTGGCTGGCCGTGTGGTCCATATCTCCAAGGTCAGCGACGAGGACGCCTCGATGCTCGACTATCTCGGGGAACACGGGCTGGTGCCCGGCCGGATACTTACCGTGCGGGAGGTTCGCACTTTCGACTCGGTCATCACCGTAGAGGATGAGGAGGGGGCGTTTCACTCATTAGGAGCAGCGCTGGCGCGTTCGATCTCCGTGCGAAACGAGTCGAGGCACCGGGATCATCCATGACCCTGCCAGGGTCGGGATGGGGTTTGATCTCATCCTGCTCCGTCGGGGTATGCTGTTGCAACGAGGATTCGGAGAGGGGTTGTTTTGGACCAGGGTAGCAGCCGGCGAGGCCGGACGGCGGCGCCGGGGAAGGTGGTGGTCGAGGAACCGCCTCACGACTATCCGAGCTACAGGGTAGAGCCGGGCGAAGAGGTATCTCTGGCGACGATAGATCCAAACGAGACCGAGGACTATCGGAAGAAAAAGGATGTTGCCAAAGAACTGGAGAAACAGCGCAGGCGCATAAGGGATCTCCAGGCGCGTCTCTTCGCCGAGAACGAACGGGGTCTGCTCATTGTCTTGCAGGCAATGGATACGGGGGGGAAAGACGGCACCATCAAGCACGTCTTCAGCGGGGTCAACCCTCAAGGGTGCAGGGTATCCTCGTTCAAGGCCCCGAGCGCCGAGGAGGCCAACCACGACTTCCTGTGGCGGTACCACAAGAGCGCCCCGGCGAGGGGTAGGATCGGCATCTTCAACCGCTCCCACTATGAGGACGTGCTCATCGTGCGGGTAAAAGACCTCGTCCCTGAGGACATCTGGAGAGGGCGCTACGGCCAGATCAACGACTTCGAGCGCAACCTCTCGCTCGAAGGCATAGCCGTCCTCAAGTTCTTCCTGCACATCTCCAGGGACGAGCAGAAAAGGCGTCTTCAGTCTCGCCTCGACACACCGGACAAGCGGTGGAAGTTCTCGTCAGCCGACATAAAGGAACGCGCATTCTGGGACGACTACCAGTATGCCTTCGAGGAGGCCCTGCGTAACTGTTCGACCGAGATCGCCCCGTGGTACGTCGTGCCTGGCAACAAGAAATGGTACCGCAACCTCGTCGTCGCCCGCACCATCGCCGACACCCTCGCGGCGATGGACCCGCGGTTCCCGCCGGCCGAAGAAGGGTTGGAGAATGTGAAGATCCCGGACTAGGTGAAGTCGACGGCGACCCTTTCGTCCTCCCTCTACTTTACGGCCCAGAGATAGGCGACGGCGGAGACGAGACTGGCTTCGTAGTTTGGGCGGATCTCGGCGAAGCCGGCGCCTTCGGCGAGGTCGAAGTGGTTCCGCTCGTCGAAGTCAAGCATGGGCCCGAGCTCATCGGCTGGATGCGGCGGAAGACGGTCATTACTTTCTCCGCGAGATCCCGGACCGGGCTCACATCGTAGCCTTCGAAGAGGTGCGGCGGCTCGGGCTGCTTGAAGCGGTTTACGGGTTCGAAGATAGAGAGCCAGCCCCCAGGCCTGAGGACGCGATAGAATTCCTCGAGGGTGCTCGGTTTGTTCTGCACGTAGATCAAGACCGACCGTGTGGTGACAACGTCCACGGAAGCCTCCCCGAGACCGGAGAGGTCTTCGGCGGAAGCCTCTAGAACACGATCACATCAGGACAGCACCCCCTGCAGAAATGCCTCTCGGTGCCCTGGGTCGCCGCCGAAGCGTCGCTCCAGCAGCCACTCGGCCCACCGGTCGCGTGCCGGTTCTCCCGTCATGATCAGGAGCAGCTAAACATCTACCGGGGTCTTTGGTTCCTCACCGCGCAACGCGGCGGCCAGGTTCTCAGCCGCGAGTATCGCCATCTTGTCGCGGGTCTCGACGGAGGCGCTGCCGATGTGTGGTGCGAGGACGACGTTTTCGAGATCCAGCAGCTTCGGGTTGACCTCTGGCTCTTCCTCGTACACGTCGAGGCCGGCAGCGAAGATGCGGTGGTCGGCGAGGGCGTCTGCGAGGGCCGCTTCGTCCACGACGGGTCCGCGCGAGGTGTTGACGAGGACGGCTTCGGGTTTCATCTTCCGAAACTCTTCCGCGCCGATGAGGTGGTGGGTCTCATCGGTAAGCGGGGTGTGGATGGAGACGAAGTCGGCGGTCTCCAGTAGCTCCTCCAGTTCGAGATAGCGGGCTCCGAGATCGCGCTCAGCCTCCTCTCTCCGGGAGCGGTTGTAGTAGAGGATGTCCATCCCGAAGCCCTTCGCGCGGCGGGCGACGGACCGGCCGATCCGGCCGAACCCGATTATGCCTAGCTTCTTGCCCCACACGTCGCGACCCATGAGCTGCTTGGGTCCCCACCACTCCCATCTTCCGGCGCGTAGCAGGCGCTCACCTTCACCCAAACGCCGGGCGGCCGCGAGCAGGAGCATGAACGCTACGTCTGCGGTGGTCTCGTCCAGAACTCCGGGCGTGTTGGTCACGACGACACCCCGCTCGCCTGCCGCCTCCACGTCAATGTTGTCGTAGCCGACGGCCATGTTGGCGACTACCTTCAGGTTCTCTCCGGCGGCATCCATCACCTCGCCGTCAATCTTTTCCGTGGCTGTAGCGAGGACGCCGGATACACCGCGAACGGCCTCGAGTAGCTCGTCGCGGGTCGGTGGCCGTTCGTGCAGGACGGTCACGTCGAAGGGTTTTAGGACATGGAGCCCGGCCTCGGGGATCTCGCGCGTAACCAGGACTTTCTCTGGCATCAGCCCGACACCTCATCCAGTCTACCGGAGTAGAAACGGAGTGCTTTTTCGTAGGATCTTATCTCTGGGTCAGACGTGGTTTCTACCAGGTTCTCTAATAGCAACTCGACCGCTTCCCGATGCTCCTTGACGTTGTATAAGGCCATCGCCAGGAAGGTTTGCATAACCCTGTCTCCAGGAAACTCGGATACGCCGTGGCGCAACACCTCGACTGCCTTGGGGTACTCGTCAAGAGTCCGATAAGTGCTGCCCAGACCCAGGAGCGCGCCGCGCCTCTCCTCGTCTGAGAGGTCGCCGGCGACGGCCTTCGAGTAGTAAGGTACGGCTTCCCGCTCACGACCTTGAAGATCGCACAGCCATGCCATCTGATGGTTGGCCTCGGCGTCGTCGGGGGAATCCCCCAGAACGCGCGCGAGCAGAGACCCAGCCCCCTGGAGGTCTCCGCTCTCACGCAGCCGGATCGCCGACTCCAGCTCAGGATGTCGCAACCTGCTGCCTAGCCCTCCTTCAAGAGTTGCCGAAGTACGGTCTGGAGGATGCCGCCATTACGGAGGTACTCGACCTCAACAGGCGAGTCCACCCGCGCCTTTACCTTGAACGCCTTCCCTTCGCCGTCGTCGGAGGTGGCCTTCACGGTAAGCTCCTTGCCGGGTTCGAGGTCGGCAAGACCTGCGATGTCGAAGGACTCGTGGCCGCTCAGGCCGAGCGACTCTGCGCTCTCGCCTTCAGAGTACTGCAGCGGAACGACGCCCATCCCGATCAGGTTAGAGCGGTGGATGCGCTCGAAGCTCTCGGCTATAACGGCCCGCACCCCGAGCAGAAACGAGCCCTTGGCCGCCCAGTCGCGCGACGAGCCTGAGCCATATTCTTTGCCGGCGAGGACGAGGAGGGGCACGTTCTCTTCCGCGTACTGCATGCTCGCCTCGTAGATCGTGGTTTCTTCGCCGTCGGGGAGGTGGAGGGTATAGCCACCCTCCTTGTCGACGAGCTGGTTGCGGAGCCTGATGTTGCCGAAGGTGCCGCGCACCATTACCTGATGGTTGCCTCGCCGAGAGCCGTAAGAGTTGAAGTTGCGCGCGTCTACGTCCTTGGAGATCAGGTACTGCCCGGCGGGCATCTTCGACGGAATGGCGCCGGCGGGCGAGATGTGGTCCGTGGTCACAGAGTCACCGACCTGAACCAAAACACGAGCGCCCTCGATATCTTTCAGATCCTCGGGATCCGGGCCCATGTCTTTGAAGAAAGAGGGCTCCTGGATGTAGGTAGAGTCGGGGTCCCACTCGAAGAGGTCACCTGAGGGTACCTCGACGTCGTTCCACTGCTCGTTGCCCGTGTACACGTCGGCGTACTGCTCCCTGTAGATCTTCGGGTCTAAAGCGTTCTCGATCTCCCTGGCCACCTCCTCCTGCGAGGGCCAGACATCTTTGAGATAAACAGGATTGCCGGCTTTGTCTTCGCCGATAGCATCTTTTGAGAGGTCTATGTCAACCGTGCCAGCGAGGGCGTAGGCGACGACGAGCGGCGGAGAGGCCAGGTAGTTGGCGCGGACGTCGGGGTTGATGCGGCCCTCGAAGTTCCTGTTGCCGGAGAGCACGGCGGCGACTACCAGGTCGTTCTCCTCGACGGCGGCGGAGATCTCGTCGGCCAGCGGCCCCGAGTTGCCTATGCACGTCGTGCACCCGTAGCCGACCACGTCGAACTTCAATTGCTCGAGGGGATCCAGTAGCCCCGAGGTCTGCAGGTACTCCGTAACGACTTTGGAGCCTGGAGCAAGGCTGGTCTTGACGTGCGGAGCGACGGAGAGCCCCTTCTCTACAGCCTTCTTGGCCAGAAGGCCCGCGCCCATCATCACGGAGGGGTTGGAGGTATTGGTGCAGCTCGTTATGGCCGCTATGACAGCGGAGCCGTGCTTGAGATAGAGCTCCTCACCGTCAACCGTAACGGTGATCGACCTGTCCGGCTGGGCCTCCGTCTTGCCGTTGTCGGGCTCGGCTCCTGATGTCGGGTCCCCCCCACCTTCGTTGGTGGTATCTGCGGCCCCCGAAGGTGTGTCGCTCGCGGGGAAAGACTCGGTGTCCTGCGCGGTATGGATATCCGGGTTCGGGGTGTCGCTGGCGGGGAAGGATTCCTCGTCCGCGCGGTTGTACGCATCATCGCCGTTGCCGAGTAGCGGATGGTCGGCCCCGACCATCTCGGTCAGCGCCTGCCTAAATGAAGGCTGCATGTCGTCGAGGGCGACCCTGTCCTGCGGGCGGCGAGGCCCTGCCAGGCTAGCCTCGACAGTATCCAGGTCGAGGTCCAAAACCTCGGAGAAGCGCGGCTCTGGCGTCTCGTCCGTGCGCCAGAGGCCCTGCTCCTTGCTGTACTCCTCTACCAGCTCGACGAGTTCCTCGTCGCGGCCCGTGCCGCGCAGGTAGCCGAGCGTCTCGGCGTCGACGGGGAAGAACGTGCACGTCGCGCCGAACTCGGGGGACATGTTCGCGATGGTGGCCCTGTCTGGCAGAGAGAGCTTGCTCAGCCCATCGCCGTAGAACTCCACGAACTTGCCGACAACGCCGTGGGATCGGAGAATCTGGGTAACGGTCAGGACGAGGTCCGTGGCCGTAACGCCCTCCTGCAATGCTCCGGTCAGCTTGAAGCCGATGACCTCGGGGACGAGCATGTAGTAGGGCTGGCCTAGAGTGACGGCTTCTGCTTCGATACCGCCGACGCCCCAGCCGAGGACGCCGAGGCCGTTGATCATGGTGGTGTGGCTATCGGTCCCGACGAGCGTGTCCGGCATCGCAACGCCGTCCTTGACGATCACACCCTTCGCCAGGTACTCCAGGTTGACCTGGTGGATGATCCCGGTTGCAGGCGGCACCACGGAGAAGTTATCGAAGGCCTGCTGGCCCCACTTCAGGAACTCGTAGCGCTCACGGTTGCGCCCGAACTCGCGCTCGGCGTTGAACTGCAGGGCTGCCTGGCTACCGAAGGCGTCGACCTGGACGGAGTGGTCTATCACGAGGTCCGTAGGCACGAGAGGGTTGATCTTCCCCGGATCTCCCCCCACGTTCTGCATCGCGCTCCGCATCGCCGCAAGGTCGACGACGGCAGGCACCCCTGTAAAGTCCTGCATGACGACCCTGGCCGGAAGATACGCAAGCTCTCCACCGATAGACTCAGGCCAGTCGGCCAGTTCCTCGACGTCTTCACTCGAGACGAACTTCCCGCCCGCATTGCGTAATAATGACTCGAGCATCACCCTGATGGAGAAGGGTAGCGAGAATATATCACCGTCCACCTTCTCATCCAAGGTCTTCAAGCTGTAGAGTTCTACGTCACCAGAACCGGTCGTCAGTGCCTTGCGCGCGCCGAAAGGATCGTTCGCCATGCCAGCAACCTCTTCTCTGAAGTCTATATTCGAACCTACTTCGATTATAGATGATCTAGGATACTTTTCGGGGAAGATGCTAAGTCACTAACCGATTCGAGGTAGTTTAAGTTCCCTCGAACACCGGTACCGAAGAGCCGCGCGCCGCATCCACGAGACGGGCGTCGAAGGCCAGGAACCCCAAATCGGAGACCTGTTCCTGTAGCCGCACGGCGCTCGCCAGATGTATGGCGTCGAAGCCCCGCAGGGCGTACCGCTCGGCCAACGCGCGGGCCCTGTAAGCCACGAGGTCGGAGACAGGAACCAGAACGAAACCCTGCCACTCTCCGTCGAGATCGGATACCGCCTGGTGGAGCCCCCTTCGTAGAGGTCGTCTACCCTGATCTGCTTTTCTACCGACGGTTTATGGGTACGAGCTCGTAGAGGAGGTGGCCATTCCCAACCTGCACCACGTCGAAGCCTGCTTCCTCGAACGGGTCTATTCTGGCACGGCCGCTGGCGAGAAGGTAGACAGGACCCTTTTGTGCAGCTTTGCGGGCGGCCTCGACGCCCGTGGTGTCGTCGGTGCCGAAGCGACGTGCGGCTTCGGAAGCGCTGATAGGGTCGGGCCAGACGACGTCGGTGTGGCGGTCCCAGGAGGTGCAGAAGGGGTCGATCAGGGTGAGATCTTGCCTCCGCCGCTCGACCAATACCATGTACCAGAGGGGGCTCCTGTGGTGCAGGATCGTGGCGTCCTGTTTCGAGTAACGGGCCACGGCATCTATCGTCCTGCGTCCCCCAAAATCTACGCTACCGTCGTGCGCCGCGTGAGCATCGCGGAGGCCAACGAGCGGTACGGCAAGCATCAGCACCGATAGGGCGACGAGGGTAGCAGTTCTGAGAACGTAGCCGACCGCCAGACCTTCCGTCCACCGCAGCAAGGCCCCAAGGCCCACCGAGATGCACATCCCGAAGGAGAGAAAAGCGGGGATCAGGAACACGTAGAAGTCCTCGATGCCGAGTTGGAGGTAGACGATAGCTTGTGCGAGACAACCCAAGATCAGCGTGCCGAGTAGGACGGCCGTCGCGCGGTCCCCGAAGAGCAGATAGAGAGCGCCCAGTACCCCTACCAGCGCGAGAACGAGAGGAAACTGCCCTAGGAGTTGTTCCCCGAGCAGGCCCAGCTTGGTCGATGGATCGGCGAGCGCGAGGGCCGAAGGGCTGCAATTTCTCCCCTTCTCGGAGGACTCGGCCAGGAAACTGCCGCCGGTGACGAGGAGCAGAAAGCGCCAGGGAGTCGAAGGATCGGCTTCGTTGAGGGGGGCATTCATCAGGGCCCGTACCGGCAGGTAGAGGAGCGGAAGTAGGCCGAACAAGAAGACGAGACCCTTCAGCATCACACTAGTCCTCGAGAATACGCGCCGGTCGGTCAGGAACACGAAAGCCAGGGCTGCGGGCACGAGCAGGACGCTTGTCAGGTGGTGTGTCAGGGAGAGACCAACCAGTAAGGCCGAGAGCAGGAGATAGCGGTCGGCGCGGGTATCTCTCCAGACGAGCAAGACCATGATGACGAGCGCGACGAGGAGCGCTTCGAGGGTGTAGACCTCGGGGATCACGGCCTGGCTCCAGAAGGCACCGGAGAGCCCGAAGGCGAGCGCCCCTACTGTCGCTGCCACGGCTCGGTTACATAGCCGTAGCCCGGCGAGGTAGACGCCGAGCACGGCCGCGACGCCGTAGACGGCGGAGGCGAGGTTGATGCGGTAGGCGGGGTCCCCGAACGGCAGGTAGGTGAAGAGGTGAGTCAGCATCATGTAGCTCGGGTATCCGGTCGGATGGCCTATCCCGAGCATCGCAACCTCGGCCTGCAGCATCGGGGAATCGAGCGTGTCCGGGGTGCCGTAGGGCAGGACCGACGGCGCCAGGGTCCTGGTGTAGAGGACGCCGAAAAAGATGGTGAGCGCCATGGCGAGCGCCGCGGCGAGCAACACTGCGGCCCATCGACGCAGAGGGTCTGTTCTTTCAGAGGCATCCATCGCAGGGGCAGAATACTACGTCGGCGCGCCGCCCTACCTGGTGCCGGGTCTGTATACTCCGCCCGTGGCTAAGCGCGGCTACACGCGGGATACGATCAGGGGCGGTGCCAGCGATTGGGACGTGTCGCGGCCTTTCTCCAGCTACGCGCGGACGCTGGCTATGCTCGTGGCGCACCCGATCAGGTTCTTCGAGCTGTTGCCGAAGGTTCCTGACGTGAGGGCTCCCGGACTTTTTCTCGCCTTCTGTGGGCTTCCCGCAGCGGCCTTATGGTTGCTCTTCGGGGGGCTCTACCCCGCGCTCGTTGCCCTCCTCCTGCCGCTCCCGCTCTCGCTCCTGCTCGCTGGCCTGTATCATCTGGGGGTTCTCGGCGGCCGGTATGGGTACATCGTGACCTGGAGGGTTCTCGCTTACCCCCTCGGCTTCTATCTGCCGCTCGCTGCCCTTCCCGTGCTGGGACCCCTTGGGGCCGTTTACGTCGGGCTCGTTCTCATGCCGCTCGGGCTCGTTAAGGTACAGGAGGTCGGAGCGTTCAGGGCCGCGCTCGTATCCGTTGTGGTGGGAGGGTTCCTGGGAGCCGCCTACTACTTTCTTGCCTGATCCTAGGCTCAGTCCTCCGGCTGGGGGGGGTTTTC
>Ga0190275_10004184_pt1 | contig 10387 bp, 9 predicted proteins | sample Popmic550T_FD_133745 | JGI IMG/M metagenome (GOLD analysis project Ga0190275, IMG submission 133745) | Populus adjacent soil microbial communities from riparian zone of Yellowstone River, Montana, USA - 550 T | ecosystem: Environmental > Terrestrial > Soil > Riparian zone > Trees stand | place...
ACCTTCACTCTTATTGTTGGGATTGTACGTGATCAGGTATTGATTGTGGATTTCGCGACCAATATTCTGCGTCGCCCGCTCCAGATCCGACTGCGAAACAAACGGTTCTTCTTTTCCGCCGGTGTATTGTGTGTAGATCTCAATCGGATTGGGCACGAAAACCCCGCGCACACCACGAAAGATTTCCGTAATCACAGGAACAAACTGGGCGCCGTAACCTCGCGCTCCAGTCAATTGCGCAGCAGTCTGCGGTGTGGAAGGCATTCCTGCGGGGACGTGCCTTGCCTCGGGCGGTATCGGATCCTGTCGCGGGGGCGGGTCTTTCGCGGTTAATGCTGTATACACGCGCGACATATTCAGCGCATAAACGATGACATTCGCGAATTCGAGCCGCGTCAGAGCTTCTCGCGCTCGACCTTCACTCCCTTTGTCCAAAGACTCGGCGATGAGTAACACTACGCGCCTACGTTCTTTCGGACGCTGTTCCAGCATACGAGCGCCTTCGTTGACCGCATCCGTCAGAACTGCCTGGCTGCTTCCTGGCTTCAGCTTTTTCAAAGCTTCTGTAATCTTGTCGGGATCAGAGGTGAAATCCTGCAATTTCTGAATCCGATGGTCGAATGAGATGATGGCCACTTCGCCACTGTCGCCCGCAACCATGTTCTGCAACAGCGTGCCGATCTTTTGAATCTTCGGCAACACTTTTTCGACCTTGTAGTCGGCTTGTATCGCGACAACCAGCGAAACCGGCGAGACAATTTCGTCTACCTTGATCGTCTGCAATTTGTCATTGTCGTAAAGACGGAACTCCATTGGCTTTAAGCCAGTGACGTAAACGCCGTCCTTATCGAGAACAGTCGTCGGCGCAATTACCTCGTCGACGCGTTGCCGGATTGTCAGATCGCCAGACTCCTGGGCAATCAATACGGCTGCAACTACCGTTACAATCACTGCCGTTGTCGGAATAAGTAGTTTCCGCCGCATCATAATTGGGACGCCACCCCGGCGTCAGGAGTTTCGATGTTCGGTGTTTCCCCGCAACAAATCAATAATATGCGGTAACAGGTGCAGTACGCTATCCAACGATTGCCGGGCTCCTTTGGGAGAACCAGGTAAGTTTATGATCACACAACCCGCAACCGTACCCGCAATGCCGCGAGAAAGGACGGAAAGCGGAGTTTTCTGCATCCCTTCATGCCGCATCCATTCCGCGATTCCCGGAATCTCACGTTCAATAACAGAACGTGTTGCTTCCGGCGTCACATCCCTTGCTGCGATTCCAGTTCCACCAGTCGTGAAGATCGCTTCAGTATGTCCATCTGCGGACCATTCCCGCAGTTTCGCGACGATCGCTGCAACTTCATCCGGCACCGCGTCGCTCACCACCTTCCATCCGGATTCCTCGAGTCGCGACCGAACCGCGGCTCCCGACAAATCCTCACGAGTCCCTGCGCATACTGAATCGCTCACTGTAAGAACGGCTGCTTTCAACGGTGAAAGTCTCCGCTTTTGCCGCCGGTTTTTTCGAGAAGGTACACATCTTGGATCTCGATCGATTTATCCAGTGCTTTGGTCATGTCGTAAACTGTCAGCGCGGCAATGGTTGCAGCGGTTAACGCTTCCATCTCGACCCCTGTGGGGCCGTTCAAGCCAACGGACGCAACAATGCGCACTCCACCTTTCTCAACGGCAACCTCGACGTCCACATGGCTAAGCATGAGTGGATGACACATGGGTATCAGCTCCGACGTGCGTTTCGCAGCCAGAATACCAGCGAAGCGCGCGACTTCCAGCGGGTTCCCCTTGGGATTCTGGGGAAGCTTGCGGAGAACAGAAGGCTTGATGCGAACAAATGCGTGGGCGCGAGCAGTTCTTTTCGAGTCGCTTTTCGGAGAGACGTCCACCATCCGAGCCGTTCCGGCTTTATCGTAATGAGACAGCTTCGTCGGTTTCATCGCGCAAGCACCCGAATATACTCGCCTGTCTCCCACGAAGGACGGTCAGAATCAGCTACCAAAAAAGCATTCGCCCGACTGACCGTAAACACATCCCCCGATCCTTGCCAGCGCAACGGCGTTATCCCTTCGTCACTCAGCCTCGCAGGTAGAAAGCGTGTCAGTCCCGTCTTGTGGCGGAACGGCTCTAACAACGGGGAGGTGAACATTTGTAATGGCGGTGTTTGCTCGCCGGCAAGCAACTGTAGCGCGAGTTTCGCAAAGAGTTCAAAGGTCACCATAGTGGACACCGGGTTTCCTGGAAGGCCGAAGAAGAATTTCCCCTTCGCGCGCCCGAACACCGCCGGTTGACCAGGTTGAATCAGCACACGCGTAAAGAAGAACTCGGCGTCAAATTCTGCTAGCACTACTTCCACCAGATCATACTTCCCAGCAGAAACGCCACCAGAGAGTAACACGACATCGCTTTCAAAAGCAGAGGTCAGTGTGGACCGCAGGGATTCCATCGTGTCGGCAGCAAGACTCGCAAGCGTTACTTCCGCGCCCGCCCGCTGTACTTGAACGCCAAGTGAGAAGGCATTGGAGTTCCGTATCTGATACTCCTCCGGACGGCTGCTGACATGGACAATCTCGTCTCCTGTCGCGATGATCGCAACTTGTGGTCTGCGATGAACAGAAACTCTGGCTGTGCCCACGGTCGCAAGGACAGCAACATGCGCGTAGTCGAGTCTTGTTCCCGCTGCGAGAACACGATCGCGCGCCGATGCTTCACATCCGGCAGGACTGATGTTCTCACCCGACTTGAGAGACCGATCCGTCTGGATGGAATCATGGACACGAACCGCATGTTCCACCATGAGCACGGCGTCCGCGCCTGCAGGAGCCGGCGCTCCCGTCATGATTTCGATGCATTCCCCGCGTTGTACCGGACGATTCGCAGGCTCGCCGGCGCGAACCTCGCCGACGATACGAAGCGAACCCGGAATATCGCCGGAGTGGACGGCATACCCATCCCGCATAGATCGTGGGAACGGAGGGTAGGAGCGATCCGCGAAAACGTCCTGCGCCAGCACTCGACCGGCCGCACATTCGAGCGATATCTCCTCGGTGGACGTGCTTGCAGCGCCGCCAACAAGGCGAATTATGCTCTCCCGAGCTTCCTCCCAATGGAGCGGCTTCAACAAGACCCATTTTAGCCAGGAGCGATACTCAAGAACGATGCCGCACAGACTGACACTCGTTGAAATGACCGAGCACATACGTCAGCGCAAGCTGTCGCCCGTGGAGCTCGTCGATGCTCACTTGCGTCAGATCGCGAAACTCAACCCTTATCTCAATGCGTTCGTGATGCAGTTCTCGGAAGAAGCAAAGACCACAGCCAACCAACCGGCTGCTGGCGTTCTGCATGGAATTCCCGTGACCGTCAAAGACAGCTTCGATATGCAGGGTCTGCCGACGCTCTGCGGTAGTCGTTTCCGCTTGGACCATGTAGCTCGCGAAGATTCCACGGCTGTCGCGCGATTGAAGGCCGAGGGCGCCATCATTCTCGGCAAGACGAACTGTCCCGAGTTCCTGGCGAACTGGGAGACGGACAACTTCATCACAGGACGAACCAACAATCCCTGGGATCTAGACCGCACGGCCGGTGGTTCAAGCGGAGGGGAATCGGCAGCGATCGCGAGCTTTTGTTCGGCAGGCGGCATTGGAAGCGATGGAGGAGGATCGATCCGCATTCCTGCCCATTTCTGTGGAATAGCCGGTTTAAAGCCCACGCCAGGCCGCGTCCCCGCCACCGGGCATTTCCCTGAGATCAGTCATCCAGGTGGCCTCCTGGGCGTCGCGGGACCCATGGCGCGTACGGTTGCCGACGTCAAGCTTTTGTTTGAGGTGCTCTCGGGTCACGATCCACTCGATCCGTTCTCCGCGCCGGTCCCTGTGCGGAAGCTCTCGATCGAGAATCAGTGCATCGGCGTGGTCGAACAATTCCTCGATGAGCCTGTAGAGGAGTGCATGCGGACGGCGGTGACAAAAGCCGCGCGGTTGCTTGCGTCCTCAGGTTTCACAACGGACAGGTTTCTTCCGGCTGGACTCGAAGAAGCTCGTGAGCTTTGGCGATTTTTCTTCGTTGAGCTCGCTGCGCCCTTTACGCGCGATGTCGTCAAGAGAAAGCAAGCCGACGCGCACTGGACCGGCACGGAGCTGATGGACATGACAGATCCGAACCGCATCATCACCGGCCGTGAGGTCGTGGAGAACCTTGGGGTCCGCGACCGGATGCGGGCAGCGCTCATGCAGCAGATGAAACGCTATCCCGTATTATTAATGCCGGTTTGCGCCACAACCGCATTCCCGCACGGAAAACGCTCCTGGGAAATTGACGACCATAAGCTTGGCTTGCTAGATCTGATGTCTCCGGTGACTCCTTGGAATTTACTTGGGATGCCGAGCCTCGTCGTTCCCATGGATGTGACGCCGGAAGGGTTGCCGATCGGCGTCCAAATCGTCGGCCGTCCCTACGAAGAAGAATTGCTGCTTCACATCGGGGAAGCGTTGGAAACTGCGCGAGGTCCTTTCGCCGCTCCTACGTTAGCTGGCTTCGCTTCAAAATCTTAGCCTCGTCGAACTCGATTCCAAAGCCAGCCCGATCGGGCAATTCAATATGCCCCTTCACAGGCTCGAGCTGATATTTTTCGAAGTGATAGTACGACTGCATCTTCCCGAACAGGTACTCGACGAGAGGACACGTCATGGGTGACTGGCTCGCAACGACGTGCAATGCCGCGTGCAGACTGTGACCATGGGGTATTACCTGCGCATCGTACACAGAAGAGATGTTACAGATCTTCGCCAACTCGGAAACTCCGCCGCACCATTCCGGATCGGCTTGAACCACGCTGATCGCTCCTGCCTTCAGGTAATCGTGCGTTTGCCAGCGTCCGTAAAAATGTTCGCCGGACGCCACCGGGATCGATGTGGACTTCCGCAACTGAGAGAAGCTGTCGATCTTATCGGCATGGAAGGCCTCCTCGATCCATCGCGGGCGATATTGCTCCACGCGCTTTGACCACGCGATTGCGTAATCGAGATTCCAGCCCATGAACGCATCGAACATCAAATCGGTGTCGTCACCGACCGTCTCGCGGAGCTCTCGCACGAGATCCACGTTCCTCTGCAGGCCAGCCAATCCATCGCCCGGGCCATAGGCCAGAAACCATTTCTGATTGCGGAACCCCATCTGCTTGAACTCAGCCGCCTTCCGGCGCACTGCATCGAGCTGCACGGAATGTCCTAGCGTACTGCAATAGGCCTCAATGGCAGGCTTCGTAGGACCGCCAAGCAGACGATACACAGGCGTCTTGAAGTACTGCCCCCGCAAATCCCAGATGGCGTTGTCGGCCGCGCTGATCGCCATCATGTACGCGCCGCCCCTCGAGTGCCTGTTCGAGCGATGCATTTGATCCCACAGTGTCTCTCCGGCAAGCGGATCCTTGCCGATGAGAAACGACTTCAACTGGCGATCGATGACGATTGCTGCTTCACTGTCGACAGGTCCATAGGTACTCTCGACTCCCAGATCGGTGCGCAGCTTTAAATAGATCGATGTGATACGCGACTTTGCAAGCGGAGGGGAGGAGGGCTCGACATATTCTTTAGGCCGGCTCTCCGCATAGATGTGGAGCGGTTGGACCTGATGTTGTCGGTTGGCGCCGGCGGCCGCCTCGCGCTCCCCCTCAAGTTGCCAAAGCTCGACGGCTGCGATCTTGAGCTTAGGAATAGCCGCCGCAGCAACCCCGCAAGCAAGAAATCCTCTTCGTGTCAGATTACCAAGCATCCGTATCCGTCCAATTCCATCTGCTCGCGGACAGGCCGATTAAAAATACCGGCAACCTTATCCATTTCATCTTCACTGAAGCCGCTGAGAATCAGAGATCGCGAAATCCTGAACAAGTCATTCTTCAAGTTGCGAAGTGTCGCGGCGTTGAGGTTGCACACGGCCCAATCGGTTGCATTCGACCGTACGGAACGGATGGATCCTGTGAATAATGGAATCGACAGATCGAGCTTGGCGCGCGCGACCATCGTCGCCTCGTGCTCGATATCACAACCGATCACCGGCCGCGCACCAAGTAAGCGCGCTCCATCGGCAAGAATCCCGGCCCCGGTTCCCACATCGATCACGCTTTGCCCGACAGCGAGGTTCCTTTCCATCGCCATCAAACACAGACGTGTTGGTGGAGCCGTTCCGCTGCCGCAAGCCATACCCGGGTGCATCACAAGCCGCAATCGTTCGTCCGGCGCCGCGTCTTCGAGCCACTCCGGGACAAGGTAGAATCGTTCGCCCACAGGAAATGGCTGCCATTGGGATTGCGCGAAACGAACCCAATCCGTGTCTTCTTCTTCCTGAACGTTGGGCCGGAAATCAGAGAACTGTCTAGCGAGGATTTGAGGATTACTGTCGGGGCCGAAGAACGCCCGAAGCGCGCGATCTTCTTCGGTGATCCCTGTTGCGCCTGCGTCCCATAGATTCGCAATCAGCAAATCGCGCTCGCTATCTTCTACCTGCATCCATAAGGAGAACACTATTATTTACCCTTGCACCTGTTTACCCTTGCACCCTCTTAGCCTTCCCTATCCAATATTGCTCCTTTAAGACGAGCTTGCGTATCTTCCCGGTACCCGTTTTCGGTAGCGGCTCCTCACTGAAATCGATCTTCCGCGGTATTTTGAACTTCGCTAGACGATTATCGAGAAATGCGCAAAGACTTTTGGCATCTAGAGACGACCCCGGCTTTCGAACCACAATCGCCGCCGGAATCTCACCCCATTTATCATCCGGAGCCGCCACAACGGCGCATTCAAATACTTCCGGATGCGCCGCGATCGCCTTCTCAACTTCGATCGATGAGATGTTCTCTCCACCACTGACGATGATTTCTTTCTTGCGATCGACAATATGAATATAGCCATCGTCATCCCACACAGCCATGTCTCCTGTATGGAACCAACCCCCAGCCATCACATCGTTTGTGGCTTCCGGCTCCGCATAGTAGCCGGTCATAACATGATCAGAACGAGTGATCACTTCGCCCATTGTCGATCGATCGCGAGGGACATCCTGGCCGTCATTGTCAACAACGCGCACTTCTACGCCGGGTACCGGCCAACCCGTCATGGCTTGCCGTTCGAAACGCTCGCGCTCCGACGCGATTGTGAGTTCGCGCTTGGGTCGGGCAAAAGTCAGCACAGGCGCCGTCTCTGTCAGACCATATCCGGCGAAGACACGGCAACGGAAACGATTCTCCATTCGCTCAATCAGTTCCGGTGAGGCCGCAGCGCCACCGATTTGAATCTGTCGCAAGCTGGATAGATCATAAGCGTCTGTGTCCGGCACAGCCAGAAGCGCATTCGCCATCGTCGGAACCAGACTCATCTCGGTTGCCCGATGCTTGTGGATCAACTCATACACTCCGACAGGATCGAACCTTCGGACCATGACATGCTTGACACCCATCATGGTAGAGGCGTGCGCATGACCCCAGCCATTGGCGTGAAACAGGGGAATGGTATGCAAGTCCACCATCGAAACCGGCTCGACATAGCAGGTCGCCACAGAAAACGCGTGGAGATACAATGTGCGGTGTGACAACATGACGCCTTTGGGTGTCCCGGTACTCCCGCTGGTATAGAACAACTCAGCGATCGAATTCTCGTCAATACCCATAAAGTCGACACGTTCGGGTTCCTCGGCCGCGAGTAATGACTCGTACTCGGCGCCTATGCGGACTTTGCGTTCGACGGGTAGCTCCGTTGCGATGCCTTCAAAGTCAGGTTCATAGAACAGGATGCGCGCTCCGGCGTGCCGGATGATGACGCTCAACTCGGACACAGTTAACCGTACATTCAGAGGCATGACGACCGCGCCAGCCATTGGCACTCCGTAATATCCCTCGAGTAGCTGATGGTTATTGAAGCTCAAAAAGGCGACCCGATCCCCGGGCTGTACGCCGGCCCGAAGTAAAGCCTTCGCCAACTGCTCACATCGGCGGCCGAACTCAGCGTACGTAAACTGGTGTTCACCGGAGACAATCCCAATGTGTTTTCCAAAGATGTCGACAGCGCGGTAAAGGAACCGGATAGGTGTAAGCGGTACGAACATGGACGCAAGATCCTTCCGTGTGATTCTACTCCCCTTTGTCCTGCCGTTTGGATGGAGGGCGTGACTAACGGTTCCCTCGAGATATCCGACCACGCGCCTATATAACTTTGCGATTCTGCAGGATAGCCTGATAGCCCTTCAGCTATCCAAAACTATTGAGACCAACGTCATACTCCTCACACCACAGCGTTTAATCAAGAACCAAGCGGCGCTGATTCGATGTCACTACGACACACATGTTGTTGACGTACGGCCCTTGAATCTTCCGTAGCCTTATGCAGCAAGACACGGAACTGACAGAGAGTTTGTGATTGGAAGCAACGAGAACCTCAGCTATGCGGGGCAGATCGCGGCCATCAACAATCCCCGGCCGTGATTACGTTCCATATGGACGGAACGATCATTGACGCCAATGCCAACTTCTTGGCGGCAGTGGGATATAGCCTGGAAGAGATTCAAGGGCGTCATCCACAGCATCTTCGTTAGCGGGCACTGAGCGGCAGAGCCGCAAGTATCGTGATTTCTGGGCTGGGCTTAACCGAGGCGAATACGACAGCGCGCAGTATCGAAGGTTCGGCAAGAATGGCCATGAAATCTGGATTCAGGCATCGTACAATCCGATTCTTGGCCTGAACGGTAAGCCTTCAAGGTGGTCAAATTTCGCCAGTGAAGTTACTCCGCTCCGCCGAACGATGAGCGAGATTATCAGCCATTCGCAGTCGCTGGCAGCCTCGTCGCAAGAATTGACCTCGATCAGCAAAAAGATGGCGAAGAACGCCGAGTTGACTGCGAATCAGGCCACTCTCGTTTCCTCAGCGAGCGATGAATTATCGAAGAACGTTTCTGTCGTTGCCGCCCGCAGCGAAGACATGCTGGCTTCCATCCGTGAAATTTCCAAAGCGCAAATGAGAGCGCCAAAGTAGCTAAGTCAGGAACCGCCGAACTTCACAAGAGGGGGCTTATGTCATCGCCCAGGATCAGGCCAGTTCCGTTGTCTGGGTATGCCCGGAGCTGTTTCAACACGGGCCTGGCAGACGCCACTGTTCCTCTCAACGACATCGCTGGAGAAGTTCTAAAGCACATATGAGCCGATCAGGAACCTCCATCTCACCGCGTTTAACCCATCTGGAACGATTTGTGCGCCATGCTCAGCATGACGAGCAGAATCTCGCTGCGGCAGGAAATAGTCGAAGCGAAATGAGACGCTTTTCTTTAGAGACGAGCAGGCGTTTTCGGCGCTTCAGCGGCACGTCCTTCCAGAACTCGTACAGGCGCGGCAGTACGTCCGTAAGCTTAATATCTGGTCTGCGGCATCGTCTACGGGTCAGGAAGCCTATAGCATCGCAATGATGCTCAGCAAGATGGATCTCCCGGGCTGGACCTATCGAATTCTGGCGACCGACATCAATTCGCAAGTGATCGACCGCGCGCACAGAGGCCGCTATCGAAAGATAGAAGTCAGCCGCGGGCTACCAGCGGAGTATTTGGAAAATACTTCGATCAACATGACATGGAGTGGCAGATTTCGGATCGAATTCGGAGCATGGCTCGCGCAGTTCGATCTGGGGAGGAGCATGAAGCCATTTGGAAACTTCGATCTCGTGCTCTGCCGCAATGTTCTGATCTACTTTGACATAGAGACCAAGAAAAACATCCTGAAGGAAATCCGCGACTGTTTGTACGGACAAGGATTCTTGTTGCTTGGATGCGCGGAGAGTATTCTAAATCTGGACATCGAATTCGAGAAACGAACCTTCGATCAGGCGACTTTCTATCAGTATCCTGCGTAGGATTCCATAAGGCGACCACTGTACATGATGGAGCTTGCTGATAGTCTGACTGCCGCGATCGCTCGTACGGAGGCGCTATTCGGGTGTCTCTCCGACGAGGAGGCGAGTGCCCCCGTGAGAAACGGCGGCTGGTCGCGCAAGCAGATTATCGGTCACCTGATCGATTCCGCGGCGAACAATCACCAACGATTTGTACTGTTGATGTTGAGCAGGCAAGTTATTCATCCCGGCTACGAACAGGGCGGTTGGGTCAAATCGCAGCGCTATCAGGAACGGCCATGGAAGCAACTACTCGCGCTCTGGTCAGCCTACAACGCGCATCTTGCTCATTTGATTCGATGTGTGCCGCCGACCGCGCTGGCCAATGAGTGCCGAATCTCTGGCGCGGAGCCGGTCACGCTGGAGTTTCTAATGCGCGACTACGTCGTTCACCTCGAGCACGGAATTGGGCGCTTCACCGGCCTTATCATCCGCAACGTCGAGGG
>Ga0190275_10004185_pt1 | contig 10387 bp, 10 predicted proteins | sample Popmic550T_FD_133745 | JGI IMG/M metagenome (GOLD analysis project Ga0190275, IMG submission 133745) | Populus adjacent soil microbial communities from riparian zone of Yellowstone River, Montana, USA - 550 T | ecosystem: Environmental > Terrestrial > Soil > Riparian zone > Trees stand | place...
CCTACGGTGCGGTGATCACCATCGTGTCGATCTTCGTGCTGCTGCTCTGGATCCCGCTGCGCCAACGCCCCGGCGTCGGCACCATTGCCAACGCTGCCATCATCGGTTTCACCACCGACGCCACCCTGCGCCTGCTGCCCGAGTTCGACGACCTCACCATCCGGATCATCGTGCTGGCCCTGGCGATTGCCGGTAATGCGCTGGCGGGTGCGCTGTACATCGGCGCCGGCCTCGGCCCGGGTCCGCGGGACGGTCTGATGACCGGGCTGGTGGCCAGGGGTGTTGGCTCGATCCGGCTGGTACGCACCACAATCGAACTGTCTGTGCTCGGGATCGGCTGGGTGCTCGGCGGTGTGGTCGGGGTCGGCACGGTTATCTACGCCTTGGCGATCGGTCCCCTGCTGCATCTGCTGTTGCCCCGGCTCGAGATCAAATCGCCGTCCGACCCGGGCGGGATGGAGATGCTGGACGAGGAGCTTGCCGAGCACGAAGAGGGCCGCTGACCCGCAGGCCCGTCATCGTGACGAAGCTCGTCGGCCGGCGCAGCTTACGACCCACTGAACATCCTGGCTCCTCCGTCCCCAGGGACGATTCGGTGCTGACCTGCTGTATCAATTGGCGCCCGACGACTTCATCGCGGGCGACTAAGGTGCACGGGTGCCTATGAGCCCTGCCGGGATCGACCGGTGACCGCCAGCAACCCCGTGATCGGAGTGTTGGCGCTGCAGGGTGATGTGCGTGAGCACCTGGTGGCACTGGCCGGTCTGGGCGTCACGGCCCGGCCGATCCGGCGCGCCGCCGAACTCGATGACGTGGACGGGATCGTCATCCCGGGTGGGGAATCGACCACCATCTGCCGGCTGCTGGACGTCTTCGAGCTCCGCGAACCGCTGACCGAGCGGCTGCAGGCGGGTCTTCCGGCGTTCGGTTCCTGTGCCGGGATGATCGTGCTGGCCAGCGAGATTCTGGACGGCCGAGCCGATCAGCGGCCGTTACGGGCGATCGACATCACGGTGCGGCGCAACGCCTTCGGCCGTCAGGTGGACTCGTTCGAAACCGACCTTGAGGTGGCCGGGCTGTCGGCCGGCGCCGTCCATGCGGTGTTCATCCGGGCGCCCTGGGTGGAACGCACCGGGCCGGATGTGACAGTGCTGGCCAAGCTGGGCGAGCACCCGGTCGCCGTCCGGCAGGGCAAGGTGCTGGCCACCTCATTTCACCCCGAGGTGAGTGGCGACGATCGGTTGCATGCGTTGTTCCTGGAAATCGTGCAGTCTTGACGAGCGCGGTAGCGACGTAGGATCGCCTGTCGAAAGCGGGCACAACACGGCAGCAAATATGTAGAGGGGTTCTGCAGGATAATGAGCGGCCACTCCAAATGGGCGACAACCAAGCATCAGAAGGCCGCCAAGGACGCCAAACGCGGCAAGTTGTTCGCCAAGATGATCAAAAACATTGAGGTTGCGGCGCGCACCGGAGGTGGAGATCCCGACGGCAACCCGACATTGTTCGATGCCATTCAAAAGGCGAAGAAGTCGTCGGTGCCCAACGAGAACATCGACCGCGCCGTCAAACGCGGGTCGGGCACCGAAGCCGGTGGCGTCGATTATCAGTCGATCACCTACGAGGGCTACGGCCCGCAGGGCGTCGCGATCATGATCGAGTGCCTGACCGACAACCGGAACCGGGCAGCGTCCGAGGTGCGGGTGGCGGTGACCCGCAACGGCGGCAACATGGCCGACCCGGGCAGCGTCGCGTACCTGTTCAGCCGCAAGGGCGTTGTCATCGTGCCGCGGGAGACCACCGGCCACGATCCGGTTTCCGAGGACGATCTGATGCTTGCCGTGCTGGACGCCGGTGCGGACGAGATCAACGACCTCGGTGACGCGTTCGAGGTGGTGTCCGAGGCCAGTGATCTGGTGGCCGTTCGTACCGCGGTGACCGATGCGGGCATCGAGTACGACTCGGCGGACCCCACCTTCATCGCTTCGGTCAATGTGCCGCTCGACGTTGATGGCGCCCGCAAGGTGATCAAGTTGGTGGACGCCATCGAGGATCTCGACGACGTCCAGAATGTCTACACCAACGCGGACATCTCCGACGAGATTGCCGAGCAGCTGGAGAACGCGTAGCCCCGGGTCCGCGCGCGTAGCCCCGGGTCCGCGCGGATCAACGTCGACGGCGCGGCAGAAATAGTTGCTTTCTGCCACATCCGTCCCAAACGGCGTAACTTCCGCCGCGCTGGCGAAGATGATCCGCGCGGGCGGGGGGTCAGGCGGCTTGCCGGTCCAGGATCTGGCGGATCTGTCGGGTTTCGGCATCGCTGTGCCGGGCGACGATCTCCTCGATCTCCAACCGGTCGCCCGGGCTTTGGTAAGCGGCCAATTCGCGTTCCAACTGACGCTTTGTTGCGCGGCCTTCGCGGTTGGCATGCAGGGCCTCGCGCAGTAGCTGAATCCGGTTGCTCAGGGTTCTCATGATGCCTCCAACTAGAAACGAGGCTTCGTTGCACTCTTGTCGATACGATGGATGCCGCGAAGTGCGGCTTGGTGTTCCATCTGAATCGATTATGCTCGCCGCCTGGTGACCATCGGGGGCGAATGGATGATCACCGGGCCCTCGGCTGCGGGATTGACTCGGCTTCGCTGCGCAGCCGAGCCACCAAGTTTTGAACAGATTGTGCACCGAGCGCGATAAGGCCTGTCCCGCAGGGCCTTCTGCGTAGAACGAGTTCCGCCGACGAGCTTCTACATCTTGTCGGTGATGTCGCTCACGACAAGGCTCGAGGCTGGGTCCGAACGGGGCTGGCGGCGTGGCGCAGCCTTGGCTGTCGGTCCGGGCCGGTAGCGTTCCGGCCTGTACAGGTGTTCGGCTTGTGGCCCATCGGGCAGCTGCAGGGCGCCGCAGAAACGGCAGCAGATGGGGGTCCGGAGTGCGGGTGCTCGGCGTCGATCCGGGACTGACCCGCTGCGGCATCGGCGTCATCGACGGTGGGCCGGGGCTGCGCCCGGCAATGGTTGAAGTGGTGGTGGTGCGCACCCCGCCGACCGACGAGTTAGCCCTTCGACTGCTGGCTATCGCCGAAGAGGTTGAGTCGATGATGGACCGGTTGAAGCCGGACACCGTCGCGATCGAGCGGATGTTCAGTCAGCACAATGTCCGGACGGTGATGGGCACCGCGCAGGCGTCCGGGGTGGTTGCGCTGGCCGCTGCCCGCCGGTCGATCCCGGTCGCCTGGCACACACCCAGCGAGGTTAAGGCCGCCGTCTCCGGGAACGGCAATGCGGACAAGGCCCAGGTGACCGCCATGATCACTCGGCTGCTGCGACTGCCGGACGCGCCGAAACCCGCTGACGCCGCTGACGCCCTGGCGCTGGCGTTGTGTCACCTTTGGCGCTCTCCCATGCAGAATCGGCTGCTGGCGGCTGCCACCAAGGCGAGGATGGCCCCATGAGCGAGCCTGCGAGTGAATCATTGGTACTCGTCGTCCCGGCGCCGCGGAGCGGGGTCGGACGATGATCAGCTCGGTCCGCGGCGAAGTGCTCTCGGTGCACCTGGACCATGCCGTCATCGAGGTCGGTGGTGTCGGATTGGCAATTCGCACCACCCCGGCCACCCTTTCTGGTCTCCGGCGCGGCGATCAGGCCCGACTGGCCACTACTTTGGTGGTCCGAGAAGATTCGCTGACGCTGTTCGGGTTCGGGTCCGATGCCGCGAAGGAATTGTTCGAGCTGGTCCAATCGGTGTCCGGGGTGGGCCCGAAGATTGCCCTGGCTCTGTTGGCCGTGCTCGATCCCGACCAACTGCGCGGGGCGCTGGCGGCAGGCGACACCGCGACCCTGACCAGGGCGCCGGGCATCGGCAAGAAGGGGGCCGAACGGTTGGTGCTGGAATTGCAGGACAAGGTCGGCAAGATGGCATCGACCAGCCCGACCGGGCCGGCCGGACTCGGCATCGGCCTGCCCTGGCAGGAAAAGCTCATCGATGCACTGGTCGGCCTTGGTTTCACTGCCAAACAGGCCGATGACGCCACCGGTGCCGTCGCCGCCGACACGACCGACCAGGCAGTTGCCGACGGCGACGTCGGGGTATTGCTCCGACGCGCACTTGCCCTGCTGGGCCGGAACCGATGAGCGCCGCGGCGGCGACCGGCTTTGGTGCCAGTCCCGGACCCGACGATGACCCCGCCTTCGAAGGTGTCGTTGACCCCACCGAACTGGTTTGCGATTCCGACGCCGAGGCGTCCCTGCGGCCCCGGTCGTTGACCGAGTTCGTCGGGCAGGTCAGGGTGCGGGAACAACTCGAACTGGTGCTGTCCGGCGCGAAACTGCGCGGCACCCCGCCCGACCATGTCCTGCTTGCCGGTCCGCCTGGGCTGGGCAAGACTTCGTTGTCGATGATCATTGCCGCCGAGATGGGCGCTGCCCTCCGGATCACCTCCGGCCCGGCGCTGGAGCGGGCCGGCGACCTCGCCTCCATCCTGTCCAACCTGGTCGAGGGCGACATCCTGTTCATCGACGAGATCCACCGGATCGCCCGGCCGGCCGAAGAGATGCTCTACCTGGCCATGGAGGACTTTCGGGTCGATGTGATGGTCGGCAAGGGTCCGGGTGCGACATCCATCCCACTGGAAATCGCGCCGTTCACGCTGGTTGGTGCCACCACCAGGTCGGGTCAGCTGACCAGCCCACTGCGGGATCGGTTCGGTTTCACCGCGCACATGGAGTTCTACTCGGCCGCCGAATTGACGACGGTGATCACCCGTAGTGCGGGCATCCTCGGAATCGACCTTCGCCCGGACGGCGCCACCGAGATCGCCGGCCGGTCCAGGGGGACGCCGCGCATTGCGAACCGGCTGCTCCGTCGGGTGCGGGACTATGCGCAGGTCCGGGCCGACGGCTCGATCAGCAGAGAGATCGCCAGGGCCGCGTTGGCGGTGTACGACGTGGACGAACTCGGCCTCGACCGGCTCGATCGCGCGGTACTCGGCGCTCTCTGCCGGTCGTTCGGCGGCGGCCCGGTTGGTCTGACGACCCTCGCCGTGGCAGTCGGCGAGGAGGCCAGCACCGTGGCGGAGGTCTGCGAACCCTTCCTGGTCCGGGTCGGCATGCTGGCCAGAACCCGGCAGGGCCGAATCGCCACGCCGGCGGCCTGGGCCCATCTCGGGCTCGAATTCGGCCAGGCCGGGCGGGCAGAGCAGAGCGGGCCGGGCGGCGCGGCCACGCTGTTTGATGAACCCTGACCAACCGCTGAACGGTCACCGCATCGGACCGCAGCACTGCAGCTTCGGCTGGGTGCGCCGGAAGACGGCACAAATGATCATGTCGATCTCCGGTATTCTGGCTGTCACTCACCGGACATGTCGTCCGTCAGGCAGGCACGTGGGAGCGACGGGGAACCCCTGACCGGTAAATCTCGTTGAATGTGCAGATGGCTGTTGGTCGTGCCGCATTGTCCCTGCGGTCGCGGTGGAGCAGAGTGATAGCCGGATGCCGCGCCGCCGGGGTCTAAGGATCCGGGGCAGCGCGACCCGCGGGCACGCACCAGGCGCAGCACGAACGAAGGCCCGAGGACGACCGGGCCCCACCAGAGCCACTCGACACCCGAGGAGAACCATGGAACAGATGCTGTTGCCGATCCTGATGTTTGCGGGCCTTGGCGGGCTCATGTACTTCAGCATGAAGAAGCAGAAGCGGGTCGCTGCCGCTACCAAGTCGATGCACGAATCGTTGGTCCCCGGCGCCAGGGTGATGACGACCTCCGGCCTGCACGGCACGGTCACTGCCGTCGCCGACGACACCATCGAACTGGAAATCGCCCCGGGACTGCGCACCACCTGGGTGCGTGCCGCCGTCCGGGAGATCATCGTTCCGGGACCCACCGATGAGACATTGGCCATCGACGCCGATGACGAAAACGTCATCGATGCCGACGACCTGGACCCGACCGATACGAGCGTTACGGACCGGAAGTCCAAAGACCTCAACTAGGCTGTTCAATGCCCCGACCCCACCAGGGTCGGGGCATCATCATGTTGGGGGCGTAGAGAGTAGTCCCCGCTAGCGCGACGGGCCTGCGGCGAAATTCGCCAAGGGCCTTGAGTCGTGCGCGGAAGAGAAGATTGGCGCGACGTGGCGACACCAGCTGGGCAGTTCCGGCCCTGGCGATTGATAGGCACCTTTATCGGCATTGTTGGCGTGCTGTACGGGTTGGTATTCCTGACCCCTGGCCCGAATACACCGAAGTTGGGCATCGATCTGCAGGGCGGTACCAGGATCACCCTCACGGCGCGGACCCTGGACGGTTCCGATCCGACCAGGGCACAGATGCAGCAGGCGCAGGCAATCATGGAGAGCCGGGTCAACGGCTCCGGTGTCGTCGGTGCCGAAGTGCAGATCGACGGGGCCCGGACACTGGTGATCACCGTTCCGGGCAACGAAGATCTGAACAGCCTGACCCGCAGCGCCCAGATGAACATCCGCCCGGTCTTGACCGACACCAGTGGCAACCCGGTGATCAGTTATCCCGCCGGCTACGTGCCGCCGTCGGCGGTCACCACCGGGGCGACGACCAGCGGTTCGGCGACCGGCACGGCCGAGTCCTCCGCCCAATCCACGATCCCAGCAATCGGTGACACCACGGCGCCGAGCACGCCTGGCGACGCTGCGACAGTCGCCCCGGGCACGGATCCGTCAGCCCCTGCAACACCAGCAGCGCAGACGTCTGCCGAAAGCTCGCCGCCGGCGGCCTGCGTTGGCAGCAGAACGTGCTGGCAGCCCCGAGCGACCCAACGGCGCCGGCAACAGACGCCGTCGCCAGCACCCCGGCCACCGCTCCGGCGACTGAAGGCACCGCACCGGCCACCGACTCCGCGGGTGCCACGACTGGCACCGCTTCCGCGCCGGCATGGCCCGAGGGCAGCGACCCGAACATGCCCACCCAGCCGCTCAGTGATGACGAAGCCACCTGGACCACCTGGGAGACCGCGGCCACCGCCGCGCTACCGACGCTGAGCTGCGCGGATCTGGAGCCCTACCGCGGACTGGACAACCCGAACAAGCCGCTGATCGCCTGCAGCGACACCGGGGATGCCATCTATCTGCTGGACAAGACCCTGATTGCCGGTACCCAGATCGAAAGCGCCACCTCAGGTCAGAGCAGCCAGGGCGCCGGCTGGGTGGTCAACATGACCTTCAAGTCCGAGGGTTACTCCACCTGGTCCTCCTACACCGCATCGAACACCGGCACGCTGACCGCCATGACGCTGGACGGGCAGGTCATCTCCGCGCCCAGGATCAGCGGTCCGATCACCACGCCCGGCACCGAGATCTCCGGGTCCTTCACCCAGGAGTCCGCGGCCGGGCTGGCCAACTCGCTGAAGTTCGGTGCCCTTCCGCTGGCCTTCGACCGTGCCGAATCGGTCAATGTCAGTGCCCAATTGGGTCTGGAATACCTCAAGGCCGGGCTGATTGCCGGCGGCATCGGGCTGCTGCTGGTCGTCATCTACTGCCTGATCTACTACCGGCTGCTCGGCGTGATCACCATTCTTTCGCTCGTCCTGTCCTTCGGCATCGTTTACGCGGTGCTGGTGCTGTTGGGCAGGTGGGTCGGCTACAGCATCGACATGGCCGGCGTGGCCGGTTTGATCATCGCCATCGGTATTACCGCCGACTCCTTCGTCATTTACTTCGAACGATTAAAGGACGAAGTCAGGGAGGGCAGGACCTTCCGCTCCGCGGTGCCACGGGGTTGGCAGCGCGCCAAGCGGACCATCTTGTCGGCAGATGCGGTTTCGTTCCTCTCCGCCTTCATTCTCTATGTGCTCGCAGTCGGTGAGGTGAAGGGCTTCGCCTTCACGCTGGGACTTTCCACCGTGCTCGACCTGGTGGTGGTGTTCCTGGTCACTCATCCGCTGGTTCATCTGGCCGCCGGTTCGCCGTTGTTCAGTTCGCCGACCTGGTCCGGACTGGGCGGCGTCGCCAAGGCGGGCGCCCGCCAGCGGTCGGCAAATGCCAAGCTGGCCGCAAAGGAGTCGGTATGACGAACAACGATGATCTGGGCGGGCTGACAACGACCGTCAGTACCGAGACCGATCCGCGACAGGCGACCTCCGACAAGCAGTACGGCCGGCAGGCCGGCTTCCTCAGCAAATTGACTACGGGCACCGGCGCGTTCAACATCCTGGGCCACCGGAAGATCTATTACCTCGTCTCCAGCATTCTGGTGGTCGCATCAATTCTGCTGATCATCTTCCGGGGTTTCCAGTTCGGCATCGACTTTGCCGGTGGCACCACCTTGGTGTTCCAGCCGACCGAGGGCCAGACAGTATCCACCAGCGAGGTTGCCCAGGTGGTCACCTCAGCGACCGGGGTCGAGCCGGATGCGGTGCAAACCGTCGGGACACAGATCCAGGTCAGCTCATCGACGCTGACGATCGATCAGGTGGTCGCTGCCAAGGGCGCACTGAACCAGGAATTCGCCCCGACCGGCGGCGTGTCGGACTCGGCCGTTTCCGAGACCTGGGGCTCGGAGATCTCCCAGCGGGCGTTGCTGGCGGTGCTGGTCTTCCTGGTCGCGGTGGCCGCGTTCCTGTGGATCCGGTACGAGAAGCGAATGGCGGCCGGTGCTGTCGTCTCGGTGCTGCACGACCTGATCATCACGGCCGGCATCTACTCGCTGGTCGGCTTCGAGGTCACCCCGTCGACGGTCATCGGATTGCTGACCATCCTTGGCTTCTCCCTGTACGACACGGTTGTCGTCTACGACAAGGTGCAGGAGAACACCAGGGGGCTGACATCGCTGAACCGGCGGACTTACCCAGAGGCGGCGAACCTGGCCGTCAACCAGACCCTGATGAGATCGATCAACACGTCGCTGATCGCCCTGCTGCCGGTCGCCGGTCTACTGGTCGCCGGTGTCGTCATCCTCGGCTCCGGCACCCTGAAGGATCTCTCGCTGGTGATGCTGATCGGCATGCTGGTCGGCGCCTACTCCTCGGTGTTCATCGCTGTCCCGATCGCCGTCGATCTCAAGCTCCGCGATCCGCTGATCAAGGCGCACACCCAGCGGGTCGAGGGCAAGCGCAAGGCCGAGGGGCTGGTGGTGGATGCCGACGGTGACCCGATCCGCCGGATCAGCCGAACGACGGCTGGTTCCACCCCGGCAGCAACGCCGGCGCCCCGGGCTGCGGTGGCGCCATCGAACCTCAAACCGGGGGCGGCTCCCAAACCTGGTGTCAAGCCCGCCCGGCCGGTGACCAAACCGGCACCGACGAATACGACCGGCGGCGGGGCCGGTGGACGACCGACCGGTAAGGGCAACCGACCGGCGGGCAAACGAAACCGTTGACCGGAGCGGGGGAGCGACGGCTGCCCGCACGGGACGGATCTGGTGAGGGCGATCGGTCGGCGCTGCTGCTCACGGCCGGCTCGGCGATCGAACGCCTCGTGCGGACCCAGCAGGACTTCCCGCAGCCCGGAGTGCTCTTCAGGGACCTCACCCCGGTGCTGGCCGATGCGACGGCGTTTCGCCAGGTGAGCACCGCGCTGGCCGCCGCTGCGCCGGACGCCACGTTGATCGCCGGCCTGGAGTCCAGGGGGTTCCTGCTCGGCGCCGCGGCGGCGGCCATCGCCGGCATCGGTGTGCTCGCCGTGCGCAAACCCGGGAAGCTACCCGGCCACATCCTTTCTGAGGATTACCAGCTGGAGTACGGCACGGCCAGCCTCGAGTTGCACCCCGATGATGTGCCAGCGGGCGCGCGGGTGCTCGTCATCGATGACGTGCTGGCCACCGGCGGCACCGCAGCCGCGGCCTGCCGGTTGCTACGCAGAGCCGGCGCCGAGATTGCCGGGGTCGCCGTGGCAATCGAGATCGTCAGCCTCGGCGGCCGGTCCGCCCTGCCGGACGTGCAGGTCACCGCCCTGTGTCGTTGGTGAATCGCCGCGGGCGATGATGGTGGGGTGACTGCTGAACCGTTCTCCACCATCCCTGACCACGCGGCGGCCCTGTCCGGTACCTGGAACTTCCGAGACATTGGTGGTGTACCGACCCCGGCCGGGCCGGTCCGCTCCGGTCTGATCTTTCGGTCCGCATCGCTCGCCGACCTCGATCCGGCCGGTAAGGACGCATTGCGCAAACTTGGCATCACCGATGTCTTCGATCTCCGCGGCCGGCTGGAGATCGCCCGGGAAGGCAGCGATCAGGTACCCGATTCGGTGACCGTACGAGTTGCGCCATTTCATCCCGAGGACGACGAAACCCCGGTCCACGAGGCGGCGGAGGACGGCGCCGGGCCGAAGACCCAGGCCGACCGGGTTCGCGCGTACTACGCCGGAATCCCCACCTTTGCACCGGCCCAACAGTCGATGGGTGTCTTCCTGCGGACCGTGGC
>Ga0190275_10004186_pt1 | contig 10385 bp, 10 predicted proteins | sample Popmic550T_FD_133745 | JGI IMG/M metagenome (GOLD analysis project Ga0190275, IMG submission 133745) | Populus adjacent soil microbial communities from riparian zone of Yellowstone River, Montana, USA - 550 T | ecosystem: Environmental > Terrestrial > Soil > Riparian zone > Trees stand | place...
CCTCGCAGGCGGCCTTCACCGCCATCCCGTTCAGGTCCGAGCCGCTCGAGGCCGCCGTGGCCGAGGTGTTGGGCACCTTGTCCGTGGCCGTGGTCATCACCCGCACGTGCTCCACCGGCACGCCCAGCTCGTGCGCGCACACCGTCCGCATCTTCGTGTGCAGGCCCTGTCCCATCTCCGTGCCGCCGTGGTTCAGCTGCACCGTCCCGTCCGCGTAGATGACGACGAAGGCCCCCGCCTGGTTGAGGAAGCTCGTGGTGAACGAGATGCCGAACTTCACCGGCTGGTAGGCAATACCCCGCTTCGTCCACTGCGAGGAGGCGTTGAACTGGTCGATCTCCGCCCGGCGACGCGCGTACTCGCTCGAGGTCATCAGCTCCGCGTGGATGCGCGGAATCCGGTTGCCCTCCACCGCCTGCCCGTAGTGCGTCTGGTTCTCGGGCGCCTCGCGGTAGTAGTTCCGCCGCCGCACCTCGGCCGGATCCAGCGCCAGCCGCTCGGCCGCGCGGTTGATCACCTCCTCCACCACGTACATCCCCTGCGGCCCACCGAAGCCGCGGAACGCCGTGTTGGAGGGCTGGTTCGTCCGCGCCACCCGCCCCCGCACCTCCACGTGCGGCAGGAAGTAGGTGTTGTCCATGTGGAACAGCGCGCGATCCAGGATGGCGTGCGACAGGTCATTGCTCCACCCGCCGTCGGATACCAGGTCGGCCTTGAGCGCCAGCAGCCGCCCGTCCTCGGAGAAGCCCGCGTCATAGCGGGCCCAGAACGGGTGGCGCTTCCCCGTCTGCTCCATGTCCTGATCCCGGTTCAGCCAGACTTTCACAGGCCGCCGGGTGGCGTACGCCGCGAGCGCCGCGAGCGCCGCGAAGGGCGCCGCCTGCGTCTCCTTGCCACCGAAGCCGCCTCCCATGCGCGGCACCTCCACCGTCACCTGGTGCCGCCCCAGCCCCAGCACCTCCGCCACCTTCTCCTGCACCTCCGAGGGGTGCTGCGTCGAGGACCAGAGGCGCACCGCCCCGTCCTCCTCCAGCACCGCCTGCGACACCTGCGTCTCCAGGTAGAAGTGGTCCTGCGCCCCGGTCATGCACTCGCCCTGGATGCGGACCGGCGCGGCGATGAGGGCCGCCTCCGGCTCCCCCCGGCGGATGACATGCGGGTTCGGATAGAAGGGGTGGGGGATGAACAGGCTCTTCTCGATCGCCTCGCCGATGGTGAGGCAGGCGGGGAGCACCTCGTACTCCAGTTCCACCAGCGCGGCGGCCTGCCGGCACAGCGCCGCGCTCTCTGCCACCACGAAGGCCACGGCCTGCCCGATGCAGTGCACCTCGTCCGTCGCCAGCAGCGGCTCGTCGTGCACGCCCCGAACCGGGCTCACGTCATTGGCCCCGGGGATGTCCTGAGCGAACAGGACGGCATGCACGCCCGGGAGCGAGAGGGCCCTCCGGGCATCCCGGCGCACCAACCGCGCATGAGCGTGGGGCGAGGCGATCACATGGCCCACCAGCAAGCCCGGCGGAGCGGGCAGATCATCCACGTACAGGGCCTCGCCGCTGGTGTGCTTCAGCCCGCTCTCGTGGAGGCCGGGGGCATGCAGCGGGCTCCTGGCCTCGGGCTGCGAAGGAATCTCAGAGGGTATGGCGACCATCACATCACCTCACCTGAACCGTAGCGGTGTGGCGCTCCTGGAGCCGGGGCGAAGGCTCGGAGAGCGTCTCCTGGAAGAAACCCCGGAGCAGGTTCTTCGCCACCTGCGCTCGGTACCAGGCCGAGCCACGATGGTCCGTCCGGGGGGTGAAGTCCTCCTCGAGCCGGGCGAGCACCGCCTCCACGCTCGCCTCCGTCCAAGGCTGCCCGACGAGCCCCTCCTCGGTCCGCCGTGCCCGGGCCGGCCGGGCCGACATGCCCCCGTAGGCCAGCCGGGCCTCGGCCACCTTCCCTGCCGCGTCCACCACCACCCGGAAGCCCGCGGACACGGAGCTGATGTCCAGCTCCCGGCGCTTGGAGACTTTGTAGGCGATCGTCCTCGCCCCCGAGGGCTGCGCCGGCACGTCCAGGAAGGCGAGGATCTCCCCTCGCTTCAGCGCGGTGCGACGGTAGTCCACGAAGAAGTCCTCCAGCGGCATCCGCCGCTCGCCCCCGCGCGAGAGCACCACGGCCTCCGCACCCAGGGCGATCAGCACCGGCGCCAGATCGCCAATGGGGGACGCGGTGCACAGGTTTCCACCCACCGTCGCCCGGTTCTTGATCTGCCGCGCGCCGAAGTACCGGATCATCCGCTCCAGCGGGGGGCAGGCCGAGCGCGAGTAGTCCTCCAGCTCCGTGAGCCACACCGTGGCGCCCACGCGGTGCCCCCCCGCGCGCGGCTCCAGCGCCCGCAGCTCGCGCAGCGCCTCCAGGGACACGAGCAGCGGCGGCTCCGCGAAGCGCTTCGTCACCTCCAGGGACAGGTCCGTGCCGCCCACCACGAAGCGGGCCTCCGGGTGCGCGTCCAGCACCTCCCACAGCGCCTCGAGGGTGGCAGGGGTGAAGAAGCGCTGGGGCCCGGCCGAGTAGGCCAGCTCCATGGGCTCGGGCTTCGTCTCCGCCAAGGCCCGAGCGAAGCGATCCTGCGGCCCCAGCCCCGCCACGCGAGCGGCGGCGTCCCGGATGGGCCGGTAGCCCGTGCAGCGGCAGAGGTTGCCGCACATCTGCGCGTCCAGCTTCCAGGGCTCGTCCAGGTCCTTGCGGTGACAGGCCTCCAGCAGCGCCATGGCCACCCCCGGTGTGCAGTAGCCACACTGAGAGCCCAGCTCGCGCGCCAGCGTCTCCTGCACCACGTGGTAGCGCCCTCCCTCCTTCAGCGCCTCCACGGTGTAGACGCGCTTGCCCTGCACCATGGGCAGCAGCAGCAGGCACGAGTTGATCGCCCGCAGCGCCTGCCCGCCCTTCCCATCCTCCTCCAGCACCGCCACCGTGCAGGCGCCGCAGTCACCCTCCGCGCACCCCTCTTTGGTGCCTGTCAGGTGGGCCCGCTCCCGCAGGTACCGCAGCACCGTCAGGGTGGGTGAGAGCCCCGACTCCTCCACGAGCCGATCGTTGAGATAGAAGCGCAGCCGATCCATGTGTCTCCTGGCAGCCCCCGAGAAGGCTGTGCGGCGCAGTCTACCCTGGCCGCCGCCTCAGCCCCGGTTGAAGTAGACCGCTGCCAGGCTGACCAGGAAGTAGGGAGCGAGCCCCGCCGCCCCCGCGTAGTCCTTGGCCACCCGCTGGCCGAACAAGAGCGACAGGAAGGTCACCCCGGACACCATGCCGCCGGCGCAGGCCAGCCGAGGGCTCCCCGTGGCCACCAGCATGGCAATCCCTCCGGCGCTCAAGGCCCCGGACGCCAGCTCCATCAGCGTGAGCGAGAGCAGCATGAGCTTCGGCTGTTCCCGGAGCACCGGCACCTTGGAGAACACCGAAGTCACGTAGCCCAGGTTCCCCTTCCAATCGATGACCTTGTCCAGGCCGGACTGGAGGAAGGTGATGGCCAGGTAGGCGACGGGCAGCACCTGCAGCATCCACAAGGGGAACTGGGGCGAGTCGAGCGGCGGCATGGCCTCACTCTACCCGCCTGGGGCCCGTTCCCAAGTCCCATGTCACCGTGTGGAAGTCAGCGTTTCACCCGATTTTCCCTTCCGCCCGGGCCCGGAGCTTCCTAAGTCGCCTGCATATGGCTTCGGACCAGGTGGCGCGGCGCGTCTTCATCGGGCTCATCATCATCTCCCTGCTCCTGATGGCGCTGATCGTCCAACCCTTCGCCAAGGGCTTCTTCCTGGCGGCGGTGCTCGCCGGCACGCTCTATGGGCTCCACCAGCGGCTGACTCGCGTCGTGCGCGGGCGCTCCTACCTGTCCGCGGGCGTGCTCACCTTCGGTGTCATCGTGGCGCTGCTGCTGCCCCTCACGGGCTTCACCGCCTTCCTCGTCACGGAGATTGCCGACGGCGTGCGCTTCGTCCAGCAGACGCTGCGCCAGGAGGGAATCGAGGGGCTCATGGAGCGCCTCCCCGGCCCCGTCCGCAATCTTATCGACAAGGTGATGGAGCGCCTCCAGGTGGAGGAGCTGCAGCTGGACGACAAGCTCCAGCAGCAGGTGAGCTCCACGGGCGGTACCGCCGCGAAGGCCGTCACCGGGGTGGTGGCCGCCACCGGCTCCTTTGCCTTCCAGACGATCATGATGTTGATCGCCTTCTTCTTCCTCCTGGTGGACGGCAAGCAGCTGGTGGAGTGGGTCGAGAGCGTCTCCCCGCTCAGGCGAGGGCAGACGGGGGAGCTCCTCCGCGAGTTCCGCCTCGTCGCCGTCGCCGTGCTGGTGTCCTCGCTAGCGACGGCGGGGGTGCAGTCCGTGGCGGCGCTGGTGGGCTATCTCATCGCTCGGGTGCCCGTGCCCTTCTTCTTCGCCGCGGTGACGTTCTTCCTGGCCCTCATCCCCGCCATTGGCGCGGCCGTGGTGTGCTTCGCCGCCGCCGGGCTCCTGCTGATCACCGGACACCAGTGGATGGCCCTCTTCCTGGCCATCTGGGGCGTGGTGGTGGTGGGGCTGGTGGACAACGTCGTCAAGCCCCTGCTCGTCAAGCGGGGCCTGGACATGCACGGCGCCATCATCTTCTTCTCGCTGCTGGGAGGGCTGGCCGTGTTCGGGACGGTGGGCCTGCTGCTGGGCCCGCTCATCGTCGCCTTCTTCCTGGCGGTGCTGCGCATCTACGAGCGTGACTACGGCCGGCCTTCCGGACGGCCTTCGGATCCGCCCACCCCGCCCAGCGCGTCCACCTGAAGCGGGCGGTGCCTCCGGTGCGGCCTACCAGGAGGCGACGCCCTCCTCCCACATGCTGTCGAAGTCGTCCTCGTCCACGACAGGCCGGGGCCGCGAGGCGAGACGCGCCTCCTGCGGCCGGGAGGGCAGCTCGCTCACGGACGGGACGAGGCGAAGCGAAGGCGCCACCAGGGGAGGAGCCCTGAGGTGCATCGCGTCGCGCAGCGCGTCAACGGTGGCTTCCAGCTCAGTCACGGCCAGCATGGTCCCTCCCTCCAGTGTGTCCGAGGTGTGGATTCGTGGACGGACTCAGCAATCGCCGTGCCGCCTGTGAACGTCCTGCGAGCCTGGACTGACAGGCCCGAGCCCTGAGCGCGGGCTCGCCTTCTCCGTACGAGAACCAGGGAAGGCCCTGGCTCGCCCCTGGCCTCTCCGAGGGGCGGATCTCCATGGATGACGGAAATCCGTGGCTGGAGAGCCACACGTGTCTGAAAGCCCGTGTGTCTCGGGAGCCGAGCGTGTTCGCATCCCTGTCTCCCAAGGCGTACTGCCGTCCCACAAGCGGGACGGCGCGTCCCCTGAAAGAGAGCAGGAGGGCCACCCAGGCACCGCCCCTGACGCAGGGCGTCACCTGCGAGCACTTCCCCTGCTGCCGGCGCGGACAGCTCCGGGCTCAGCGCCCCGAGCCGGACTTCGCGCCGCGCTTCGAGGCGCCAGACTTCGCGGGAGCGCCGGTGCCCTTGGCGGGCGTCTCGGCACGGGCGGGCGGCACGAGCGACTTGTAGACCTCCTTCAAGGCGTCGGGGGTGCTGGCCAGACGGGCGGCGGTCTTCGCGGCCTCCGCGGGGGGCAGCTTGCCGAGCACGCTGCGCTCGAGGTGTTGCTCGAGGAAGCCCTGGGTGGTGTCCACCTTGAGGTCTGCCACCTGGCCCTTGTCGTCCACCACGGGCACGAGGCGAGGCGCGGTGAGGTAGAGCACCGAGGGCACATCCGCGGCCTTCACGCGCTGCACGACTTCGTCCCGGAGCTTGGGGTCGAACTTGATGCCCTTCTGCGTCACCAGCTCGCGGATGCCCTCGTAGTCCCCGGTGGCCTTGATGACCATGAGCTTGGAGAGCAGCTCGCCCACGGCCTCGCGCATCTTCGCGTAGTCCGTCACCCCCCAGTACGTGTGCCCGCCCTCCACCACCTGCTTCACGGCCCCCTTCTCCACCAGGAAGTTCACCGTCATGTGGTGGCCGCGCTGGTGGTCCTCCTCGAACGAGTCCCCCTTGTCCACGCGTGCCAGGTTGGTGAGCCCCTCGACGAGGTAGTCGCGGTACATCTGCTGGGCGATCTTCTCGGCGTCCGGGGACAGCTCCTTGAGCGCCGGATCGAAGGCATGCCAGAGCGCGACGAGATCCGCGCGGGCCTCCTCCAGCGTGTTGTCGTACTCCTTGAGGAAGGCCGAGGGCTGCTGCTTGCCGAGCTTCTTCTTGTCCACCTGGCCGGAGGCGTGGCCCAGCACCTCGTGGAAGGCCACCAGCCACTTGCGGGCGGAGACGGAGTACTTCCGGGCCTGGGCGCGATCCTCGGGCGTGCGAGAGAACTCAATGGCCAGGGGCAGCCGCCGCAGCGCCGAGGCCGCATCCATGACGTTGGCCACGAGCACGCTCTTGCTGCCATACTTCTCGCGGAGGTGCTGCTCGTTGGGCAGGTTGATGCCGGCGGGCGGCTGCGGGTGGGTGGCGACGAAGTCGATGGCCTTGGCCACCGGCAGCGTCACCTTCTTCCGCTTGTAGAGGTCCGGCCAGGGCATGCGGTCCTCGAAGTACTGGGCCTTCTTGGCGATGAGCTCCATCACCTGGTTCTCCGCGGCGTTGCGGTAGTTGACGAGGGCCTCCCACTGGCCCTTCTGCCCGCGCGGATCCACGTACGTCTCGATGAAGCCGATGTTGGCATCCACCAGCGTGTCCGCCTTCAGCCAGGCGATGTTGTAGGCCTCCCAGTCCTTGGGGCTGCCCGTCTGGAAGTAGCGGATGAGCTTGGAGAGCACCGGCTTCTGCTTGGAGCTGGCGGACTTCATCGCCTCGGTGAGGTGGTCATTCACGCGCGAGAGCTCCGCCGCATAGAGGCCGGGGGGGATCTTCTTGTCCCCGGCGCGGAAGATCTGCTCCACCAGCTTCCCGTTGTCCTTCACCACCCGGGAGTTGAGGGGGTTCTTCTCCTGGAAGCGCTCCAGGTCCTTGAGCGTCACGCCGGGCCCGTAGGAGGTGCTGGCCGAGGCGGTGAGCATGTCCTGGCCCTCCGGCGGCGACTTCGCGGTGAGGGTGGGCTCGAAGGAGGCGTCGAAGATCGTCGGCTGCAGCTCCTTGAGCCAGGCCCGCAGGGAGTACTCGTCCTTGACGGAGAAGGTGGCGCCGGCGCGGAAGGCGCGGACTGCCGCGGCCTCCAGCTCGCCGGGGGTGAACTCCGGGAGGAACTTCTGTCCTGTCACCTGATCGTGGTTGCCCGTCTCTCCATAGAAGCGCGTGAGGTACTGCTTGAGCCGCTTGTCGAACAGGCCTGGGCCGCCAGCGCCCTCCAGGCCGAAGAGGTAGACGCCCTCGAACAGCCGCTTGACGTCCAGCGCCTTCCAACCGAGCTGATCATAGGCAATGTCCTCGCCCGCATGGGCCGCCAGCGTGAGGGACCAGGCGACGCGCTTGTCCTCCGGGGACAGCCCGGCCACTCCTGGCGCGAAGAGCTGCGCGAGGGCGTGCCTCCCGAAGCGCTCCTTGAGGAACGACTGCGCCGAGGGAGGGGCGCTCGTGTTCGCGGGCTCGGCCGGTGTCGCCTGCGGGGCGGCGGCGAGCACGGCGACCAGGAGGAGGACGTTCATGCAGGCTCCCAGGGAGGAACGGGGGGAGCTCGCAGTTACCACCCGGGCCCCCTGGGTTCCAGTTTGACGACGGGGGGCCGCTCAGAAGGTGTGGGTGTCCTTCCCGGCGCCGCCGCCGAGACCTTCCTGGAGCCTCACTACCAGCAAGGTGGCTGTCGAGCTGAAGCTGGAGCCCACCCAGGGGATGCCGCCCTGGCGAGCGGTGAGGGCGGAGCTGCTGGGGCCGGGGAGACGCGCGCTGCGCGTGAAGCTCCCCTGGCAGCGTGAGCCCCTCAGGTTCGACGTGGAGGACAAGCACGTGGTGGTCGAGGCGGATGCCACGGACGAAGAGCTCCAGGGCAGCTTCACCCTCAAGCGGGGAATGAGGACGGCACTCGGAGCCTCCTCGTCACGGGAGTGAGCTTCCCGTGAGCATTGCCAATGGCCAGCGCTGGGGCAAGGCCTGATGCAGCTCGAGACACCCATCCACCCCTGGCGGCGGCGCCTGGAATGAACCTGTCTGACAAGTAGACAGGTTCTCACTGGCGCATGAAGAAGCAGAGGACGACGCCATCGCGGGCCATCAGCATGCCGCTCGTATTCCTTAAGCGGATGATGGGAATGTTCTCCCTCATGGAGTCACCCCCGCCCTTGGCGAGATGAGCACAGCCTCTCCCCTCAGGGCGTTCCTGTAGATCTCGCCTTGGTTGTAGCCAGCACAGGCGCTGTTCTCTCCATATTCTCTCCACTGCGGCTTGTTGGTATCAGGGCAGGGAAACTTGAAGTCCAGCGTGAGCACGGAGCTCCGCAGGCTGCTGCGATTGGCATGCAGGACGATGTCCGGCTTGATCGTGCGCCACAGCTCCTTGGTGCACCCCTGGGCTATCAGGCGCGCCTCCTCCTCCCGGCTGACGGTCTCCAGGAACCGGGCGTTGGGATAGTAGCGGTAGCGCTGCTCGAGGCTGAACGGCGCGGGCCACAGTTGCTCGAGCACCTCGTGGGTGCACCCTTCCAGCGCATGGCTTGGCAGGCGAGCATGTTCGTCTCCCAGGGGCAAAGATGGAGAACCGAGAGCGCTCAGAAGGTGTGGGTGTCCTCCCCGGCGCCGCCGCCGAAGCCCTCGATGATTCCCCGGTTCTGCGGCACCGTGCAGGGACACACCTCATAGCGGCACGGGGCCGGCGCGTCCCACAGGTGCAGGGTCCCGTCGAAGACGTTTCCCAGGTGCCCATCCCCGAAGCGCTTCCCGGGGTAGCAGGAGAAGGCGTCCCCCTTGGGGTGGATGATGAAGTACTTGCTGCCCGCGTGGCACAGCCGCCCCTTGAGCTGGTAGCCGCGGTTCATCTGCGAGGGCGACACCATGTCCCCAAAGGCCCGATCCAGCCGCCAGCGATCCACCCACCCGTACTTCGCCGGCTGCCCGTTCACCCGCATGAGCTGGGGGTAGAACTTGATGCCCGCGCCCTCGAAGCGCTCGCGGCTGTCAGCCACCTCCGGCACCTGTCCCGGCACCACCACGCTGTTCACCACAAAGGTGGCGCGCGGCCACTTCGCCAGCAGCTCCTTCACCGCCCGGGCCTTCTCGAAGAACTCCGCCTCCTCCACCTCCTCGCGGTGCAGCGAGCACGAGAAGGTCCTCAGCTGCTCCCCCGCCGCCTCGATGAAGGTGGAGATGACCCGCACCGGCGCGGAGAGGTTCGTGAGCAGAGACACCCTGTGCCCAGCCCCCGCCAGCCGCCGCGCCACCTCCGGCAGCCGCTTGAGCAGGAAGGGCTCGCCGCCGGAGATCTTGAACTCCCAGCTCCCCGGCAGCGCCGTGAGTGTGGCCAGCGCCGCCTCGAGCTGCTCGTCCGTGGGCCCGCCAATGCCCGGCATGTGCTTCTGCACGCAGTACGTGCAGCGGTAGTTGCACCCACCGACAATGTTCCAGCTCACCGTGGGGCGTGGGCCGCTCATGGCAGCTCCCCCGCCTCGAGCATCTCTCGCAAGTCCCGCGCCGCCGCGAAGTTCATGTCGTGCTTCCCGCATCGCGCGCAGCCCGGGTAGTACTCGCCGCGGTGGAGCCGCTCACGCACGGCCTCGTACGCTGGCGCCCGCCACACCTCCTTGAGGGGGCCGTCCTTCACGTGCCCCGCCTCAATGTGCTCGCAGCAGAAGAAGACGCGCCCATCCACGTAGACGCGGCTGTAGAGGTAGCCCGCGAAGCACCCGGTCTCCTGCCCCGAGGGCCACTTCCCCGAGAGCTGCGCCTCGTAGGCGTCCAGGTTGTGCTTCACCTTCAGCGCCTTCGCGAGCTTGCGCGCAGCCGGGATCAGCTCCTCGAGCAGTCGCTGCTTCTGCTCGCCGGTGAGCGCGTGGTGCTCCGTGCCCCTGGGCACATCCCCGACTTTGAAGGACGAGCGCGCCCCCACCTCGTGCGCCAGCCGCACCATCTCCGGCAGCTCCTGATAGTTCACCCGGTTGACGACCTGCACCAGGTTGACGGCGGTGACGTCCCGCACCGTCCGGACCCCCGCCAGCAGCCGGTGGAACGTCTCCGGTGGCTGGTTGGGGTGATAGGCCACGTAGGTCTCCGGTGACGCGGACGCCATGTTCAGCAGGAGCTGATCCACCCCGAGCCCCCGCACCCGCTCCCAGTCACACAGCGTCCCGTTGGTGATGATCGTGAGCCGCAGGCCTCGCGCCTTCACCTTCTCGATGAAGCCGTAGATCTCCGGGTGCGTGAAGGGCTCGCCTCCTCCGCTGATGACGATGCGCTCGGCGCCGGCCTCG
>Ga0190275_10004187_pt1 | contig 10383 bp, 10 predicted proteins | sample Popmic550T_FD_133745 | JGI IMG/M metagenome (GOLD analysis project Ga0190275, IMG submission 133745) | Populus adjacent soil microbial communities from riparian zone of Yellowstone River, Montana, USA - 550 T | ecosystem: Environmental > Terrestrial > Soil > Riparian zone > Trees stand | place...
CTCGATGTCGTGCGGGTGCAGGCCGATCGTCGGCTCGTCGAACACGTACGTGACGTCCGACAGACTCGAGCCGAGGTGGCGGACCATCTTCACCCGCTGCGCCTCCCCGCCCGACAGCGTCGCCGACTCGCGGTCCAGGCTCAGGTAGCCGAGCCCGACCTCGACGAGGCTGTCGAGCGTGTGGCGCAGCGCGTCGAGCGCCGGGGCGACGGTGGGGGCGTCGATCCCGGCGAGGAGCTGCGCGAGGTCGTCGACCTGCATCGCCGCACACTCGGCGATGTTGCGGCCGTCGATCTTCGCGCCCAGGGCGGCCTGGTTGAGCCGCGCGCCGCCGCACTCCGGGCAGGCCGCGAACGTGGCGACGCGCTCGATCGCCGCGCGGATGTGCGGCTGCGCGGTCTCGACGTCCTTGGAGAGGAAGGTGCGCTCGAAGCGGTGGACCAGCCCCTCCCACTTCAGGTTCAGCCCCTTGATCTCGACCTTCGTCTCGGGACCGCGCAGGAACTGCTCCCACTCCGCCTCGGAGTAGTCGGCGAGCTTCTTGTCGGCGTCGAAGAAGCCCGACTCGGCGTACATGCGCCAGCCCCAGGAGTCGACGCCGAAGTTCGGCAGCGTGATCGCGCCCTCGTTCAGGGACAGGCTGCGGTCGACCATCGCGTCGATGTCGACCGTCGACACGCGGCCCATCCCCTCGCAGCCCGGGCACATGCCCTGCGGATCGTTGAAGGAGAACAGGCTCGAGTGGCCGATGTGCGGCTCGCTGAGCCGGCTGTAGATCAGCCGCAACATCGAGTACGCATCGGTGGCCGTGCCGACGGTCGAGCGCGAGTTCGCCCCCATGCGCTCCTGGTCGACGAGAATCGCGGCGCTGAGGTTGCGCAGCGTGTCGACGTCCGGCCGGCCGACGTTGGGCATGAACGACTGCAGGAAGGCCGTGTACGTCTCGTTGATCAGCCGCTGGGACTCCGCCGCGATGGTCCCGAACACCAGCGAGGACTTGCCCGACCCGGACACGCCGGTGAAGACGGTGATCGCGCGCTTCGGGATGTCGACCGAGATCTCGCGCAGGTTGTTCTCGCGCGCGCCTCGTACCTCGATGTGGTCCAGGTCCGCCATTTCCGGACCGTAGCGAGCGCGGGTGCCGGCGCCGTCAGCCGCGGCCGAGCCGGAACTGCCGGGTGACCACGCGGATCGCACCGCTCGCGTCCCCGCCGCGGGCGCTGACCGTCACGCGGCGGCCCGGGCGCAGGAGCCGGCGGCCGGCCGCCGTGAGCCGCATGTCGGGCAGGATCTGACTTCCGCCGCGATAGCGCCCGCGGGCTACGAGCACGCCCCCGGTGCGGGCCTCGAGCCGTCCACGGCACGGCCCCAGCGCGTAGACGGGGCACGCGAGCTCGACGCCCAGGTCGCGCGGTGAGCGGCCGTACAGCAGCAGGCGCCCCGAGCCCACCAGCGTGACGTGGGTGCCGACGACCCGGCGCTCGCATCCGCCGGCGCGCTCGCGGCGATCGCGGACGAGCCGGTCACGGCCCGGCCCGCAGCGCACGCGGTCGACGCGCCCGTCGAGGGCGATGACCATGTCGCGCCCCGGGCCGGCGTCGAAGCGATCGGCCTCGGACGAGTCCACGAGGCGGTCGTCGCCGGCGCCGCCGATGATGCGGTCACGGCCGTCGCGCTGCCCCTCCCCGCTGCCCTCGTCGAAGCCGCCGCCGACGACGTCGTTCCCCGGGCCGCCGTCCACGACGTCGTCACCCGCGTTCCCGATCACCTCGTCGCGCCCCGAGCCGCCGCGGAGGCGGTCGGCGGCTTCGGATCCGGTCAACGTGTCGCGCCCGACGCCGGCCTCGACCGTGCACGCCGCCTCGCAGCTGACCGAGTCATCGCCCGGGCCCGCATCCGCGCGACCGCCGCCACCGAGGCTGATGTCGTCGGCGCCGGCGCCCCCCGCGATGACGTCGGGGCCGGACCCGCCGGAGAGGGTCTCGTTCGCGGGCGTGCCGGTGATCAGGTCGCGGCCGGCGCCGCCGGTCGCACCCTCGATGGAGGTCAGCGCGTCGCCTTCCCCGGCCTCGCCGGCCTGACCGGTCCGTAGGTCGATGACCAGCGCGGCGGTGCGCTTGTCGTATGAGACGACGTCGTCCCCCGGCCCACCGTCGAGCGTGTCGGCGTCAGCCGCGCCGGTGACGTCGCCGTCCGTGATCGAGTCGACACCGCCGCCGCCCCGCAGCGCGTCGCGCCCACCGCCGCCGTCGATCGAGTCGGAGGACGGACCGCCGGTCACGTCGTCGTCGCCCGGCCCGGCGCTGATCGTCGAGCTGAACGCGTTACCGGCCGCGACGACGCCGAGCCGGTCGTCGCCGTCGCCGAGCTCCGCCTTGAAGCTCCCGAGCGCGCTCGGGCCGTCGCAGGCCACGGCCGACGCGGTCATCTGCCGGCAGAGGCCCGCGGCGGCGAGCGGCGCCGCGGAGTCCGACAGCTCGACGCGAATCCCGCCGCCCACCGCTGAGAGCTTGACGGTCAGGTCGCTGCGCTCGCCCGGATCGCCGACCAGCGACAGGTCGAAGACGGAGACCTCCGGCCCCTTGACCCCGCCCTCGATATGCGACGAGCCCGTCACGGTGGCCGCGCCGGCGGGAGTCGAGAGCAGCGCGAACAGCGCGAGCGCCGCCGGGATCGTGGCCATCCGCATCCGGCGCGACGTTACCCGCTACTGCGGGGTGACGCGGCAGGGCTGGCTCTCACCGCTCGGGTGAGGGAGGATGCCCCTCATGCTCGTGGAGACAGCCGCGGGCGCCGTCCTCCTGGCGGGAGCCGTCGCCTGCGCCGTCGGCGCGGCACGCGTCCGCCGGGCGCGCGCTGCCCACGTCGTGCTCGCGCTGGCGCTCGCGACGGCGGGCGCCGGCGAGCTGGCCGGCGAGGAGGAGTGGCCGGCCGTCGTGGCCTGCGCGCTCGGCGCCGGCGCCGTGGCGCTGCTGGTCCTCTCGCGGCTCGGGCGAGTCGACCGGCTGTCGTGGCTCGACGCGGCGATGGGCGCGTCCTCGACCGCGGGCGTTGCCGTGGCGGCCGGCGCCGGCGCACCGGCGGCGGTGGGGGCCGGCGGCGTGGCGTGCGGGCTCGCGCTGTGCCGCTGGCGCCCGGGCCTGTCGCTGTTGCTCGCCCTCGCGGGCCTGACGGCGCTGGCCGCGGGCCCGTGGCTCGCCCCGCTCGCGGCGCTGGGGATGGGCGCCGCCGCATGGGTGCGCGAGCCGCCGGCCGAGCCGGGTCCCGAGTTCAGCCCGGTCGTCCTCACGGCGATCCTGACCTTCGCCAGCGTCGCCCTCACCCTGCTCGCGATCGGGCAGTTCACGACGGTCGACGACGTCGCCATCGCGCTCGCGATCGCGACCGTCGTCAGCGGGATGGCGCGGGCCGGCCTGACCGTGATCGAGCGGCTGCGCGAGACCCGCACGCAGGCGCTGACCGACGACCTCACGGGGCTCGGCAACCGTCGCCACCTCGTCGACACGCTGCACGCGACGATCGAGGCCGCAACCGGCACCGACGAGGAGCTCGCGCTGCTCCTGATCGACCTCGACGGCTTCAAGGAGCTCAACGACACGCTCGGCCACCACGCGGGCGACGAGGTGCTGCGCCAGATCGGCCCGCGCCTGCAGGAGCTGCTGCGCGGAGACGACACGCTCGCGCGGCTCGGCGGCGACGAGTTCGCCGTCATCCTCCAGCCAGGCGACGAGGCGTCGGCGAGCACCGCCGGGCTGCGCCTGCGCGCAGCGCTCGAGCAATCCTTCGCCGTCGGCGGCATCCGCGTCCACATCGACGCGAGCGTCGGCATCTCGCTCTTCCCCGCGCACTCGCGCGACGCCATGGGGCTGCTGCAGCGCGCGGACGTCGCGATGTACCAGGCCAAGCGCATGCGCACCGGCCATGAGGTCTACCTCGCCGGTCGCGACCGCCACAGCCGCCAGCGCCTCGCCCTCGTCGGCGAGCTGGGCGCCGCGCTGGAGGCCGGCGAGCTCGTCCTGCACTACCAGCCGCAGGCCGACCTGCGCACCGGCGTCGTGCGCGGCGTCGAGGCGCTCGTGCGCTGGGACCATCCCGAGCGCGGCCTGCTCGGCCCCGGCCACTTCCTCCCGCTGGTGGAGCAGAGCGGGCTGACCCGCGCGCTGACCGCCTTCGTGCTCGACCGGGCGCTCGAGGAGGTCGGCCGGCTGCGACAGGGCGGCCACGACCTGAGCGTCGCGATCAACCTCGGCCCGGCCGACCTGCTCGACCTCGGCCTGCCTTCGGAGGTCGAGCGACTGCTCGACCGCCATCGCTTCTCCGCCGAGCACCTCGAGATCGAGGTCTCCGAGGACGTCGTGATGGCCGACGTCGAGCGGACGGTCGACGTGCTCGCGGGCCTGCGCGCGATCGGTGTGCGCACCGCGCTCGACGACTTCGGCGCGGGGCACGCCGGGCTCGGGCACCTCAAGCAGCTCCACATCGACGTGCTCAAGATCGACCGGTCGTTCGTGATGCGCGTGGCCCAGGACGCGCGCGACGCCGCCATCGTGCACTCGCTGGTGGACCTCGGCCGCCGGCTCGGCGTACGCGTGGTTGCCGAGGGCGTCGACAGCCCCGAGGGCTGCGCGCTGCTGGCCGGGTGGGGCTGCGACGAGGTCCAGGGCCACTACCTCGCGCGCCCGATGACGGCGAGCGACCTCGAGCCGTGGTTGCGCCGGCCCGACCCGCTCACCCGCAGCCGCCGGGCGCACGAGCGCTCGCCATGAGCGGGCTCCCGCTCCCCGAGGAGAGCCCGGCGCTCGCCGACGAGTACGCGGCGGCGCGAGAGCGCGAGGGCTCGGTGATGGCGATCCTGCGCGCGATGGGCCCGCGCGCGGAGCTGGTACGGGCGTTCCTCGCGCTGGCCGACGCCGCGCTCTACGGACCGGCCGCGCTCAGCCGCCGGGAGCGCGAGGTGCTCGCGCTGGCGACCTCGCAGGCCAACGGTGCGGCGTACTCGGCCGGGATCCACGCCGCCCTGCTCGAGGAGCTCGGCGCCGACCCCGGGGCTCGCGACCAGGCGCTGATCGACTTCGCCCGGCGCCTCACGCTCGCGCCGCGCGAGGCGGCCGACGCGGTGGCCGACCTGCGTGCGCACCTCTCCGACGACGAGGCCTACGACGCGATCGCGGTCGTCGGCCTCCTCAACCTCGCCAACCGCGCCGCACTCGCGACCGGCATCACGGAGGCCGACGACCTGCGCTGAACGCGGGTCTCAGTCGTAGCGGTTGATCATGCGGACGTTGAGGACGAGCATCAGCGCGCCGACCACGGCGACGACGGCGAACGCGGGCAGGATCGCGCTCCACACGAGGTCCTCGAGGATGAGCGAGCGCAGGCCCTCCATCACGTAGGTGACCGGGTTGATCGACGCCGCGATCTCCATCGGCCTCGTGAGCAGCTCGCGGGGCACGAAGTTCGGCGTCAGGAACAGCAGCGGGAAGAAGACGAGGCCGCCGGAGTTCGTCGCCGCCGCGCTGCGCGTCTTGAGCGCGATCAGCTGCATGAAGCCGACGAACACCGCCGCCCACAGCGCGGTCAGCCCGACGAGCAGCACGAAGCCCAGCACGCCGCTTGCGATCGTGACGCCGAACACCATCCCGAGCAGCACGATCAGCGCCGCGATCAGAACCCCCTTCGCCAGCTCGGCGATCAGGCGGCCCATCACGATCGCGGTCCGCGGGATCGGCGCCGAGCGCAGCTTGTCGAAGTAGCCGCCCTCGATCTCCTCGACCAGGAACAGCGCGGCCGTCCCGAACGACGCCGCCAGCAACAGCGAGACGGGCAGCTGGAACGCGGCGTAACCCTGGCCGTAGAGGAACTCCGTCGACGTCGCCGGGAAGATCTTCCCGGCCTGGCCGACGTTGACGACGAGGAAGAACAGCGGGATGAACAGCGTCGGGATCAGCGCGTCGGGCGTCCGCCATGCCTCGCGCAGCGCACGCTGTCCGAGGACCCAGGTCTGCGTCATACCGTCACCTCCTGCACATCGCCGGCGGCACGGCTGCGCGTGCGCCCGGTCGCGTCGAGGAACACGTCGTCGAGGCTCGGGTCGCTCGTCAGGCCCTGGCGCTCGCGCAAGTCGGCCTTCAGCTGTGCCGGCGTCCCCTCGCGCACGATCAGGCCGTCATCGATGATGGCCAGCCGCTCGCACAGCGCGTCGGCCTCCTCGAGGTACTGGGTCGTGAGGAACACGGTGGTCCCGAGCTGGTTGATCCGCCGCACCTCGTCCCACACCGTGAGCCGGCTCGCGGGATCCAGGCCGGTCGTCGGCTCGTCGAGGAACAGGACCTCCGGCTGGTGCACGAGCGCGGTCGCGAGGTCGAGCCGGCGCTTCATGCCGCCGGAGTAGCCCTTGACGCGCCGGTCGGCCGCCTCGACGAGCTCGACCAGCTCGAGCATCTCGACGGCGCGCGCCGCCGCGTCGTGCGCCGAGAGGCCGAACAGCCGCCCCTGCAGGACCAGCGTCTCGCGCCCGGACTGGCGCGGGTCGAGCCCCGCCTCCTGCAACGCGACCCCCATGCGGTGGCGCGCCGCGTCGGGCTCCCGCGCCACGTCCACGCCGGCCACGCGGGCGGTGCCTGAGGTGAGCGAGAGCAACGTCGTGAGCATGCGGATCATCGTGCTCTTACCCGCGCCGTTTGGCCCGAGGAAGCCGAAGATCTCACCGGCGTCGACCTGCAGGTCGACGCCGCAGACCGCCTCGACCGTCCCCGTCCGGCTGCCGTAGTGCTTCACCAGCGCCTCGGCCTCTACAGCATGCTCCACCCTGCTCCTCGCTTTCGTTCGTGTCGTCAGTGAGTAGACCGCGCCCGGCGGCAGAACTCATCGGCGCTCACCAGACGTCGCCGTCGCGCCAGTCGCAGGTCAGCTCGCCGGCGAGGTCGAGCGGGACCGCCGCGGGCAGCACAAAGACGCCGCCGTCGTCGTCCTCGGTGCGCTCGACGCCCGTCGGCGTGAGCGCCGACGAGGGACCTTGCCACTGCTTCCAGCCGCGCGCGGCGTAGAAGTCGGCCGCCAGGTCGGTCGCCCCCAGCGCCCCGAGGTCGTAGGCCCCGCGAACCACGCGCTCGAGCGCCTCCATCATCGCCGCGCCGTGCCCCCGCCGGCGGCAGCTCGCGCGCACGGCGACGCCCTCGACGTAGCCCGCCCGCAGCGCCCGCCCGCCGTGCATGAGCCGTCGCTGGATCACCGCCGCGTGCCCGACCAGGTCGTCGCCCTCCCACGCCAGAGCGTGCACCCCGCCGAGGCTGTGCTCCCAGTCGTGCTCGGTCATGTCGTCGAACACCTCGTACAGCAGGCTGCGCGCGGCGGCGAGCACGACAGGATCGACCTCTGACGTGTGGGCGGTGTGAACCGGGACCATCCGGATACCCTCGCAGTGATGGCCTACTCGACCGCGGAAGCGCAACAGCAGCTGCTCGACGATCTCGCGCACGCGGTCGACGAGATCGGCGTCGCGCTGGCCGCACTCGGCGGCGCCTACGAGCTGCTCGACGAGCACACCGGCGACCGGCTCGAGGAGGAGCTGTTCCGGCCCGTCCAGGTCGCCTACGGCCGCGCCCAGCGCACCCACGCCGGCTTCGCCGAGCGCCTCGGGCTGCCGGGCCGCACGTTCGAGCCCTCGGTCGCCGGGCGCGCCTCGCAGGGCGCCCACAGCTTCCTCGACGCCGCGATGGAGGCGATCGGCGAGGCTGACCACCTGCTGGTCGAGATCCAGGACTCGATGATGCCCGTCGAGGTCGGTGACGCGACGCTGCGCGCCGGGCTCGCCGAGACGCGCGAGCTCGTCGACCCGCTGCCGGACCGCGCCCGCGAGCTCACGCGGATCCTGGGCCGCTGAGCGCGCGCCACTCGCGCTCGAGCAGCGCGTAGACGAGCTCGCTCTGCCACTCGCCCTTCACCCACTCGTTCTCGACGAGATGCGCCTCGCGGCGCATGCCGAGCCGCTCGAGCACGCGCGCCGACGCGACGTTGCGGGCCTCGAGCCGGCCGGACACGCGGTGCAGGCCGTAGGACTCGAACGCGGTGAGCGTCTCTCGCACCTCGGCCTCGGTGCGCGGCTCCCAGTACAGCCAGCGCACGACGTCGGCGCGCGAGTGGATCGCGTGCATCGCGCCGAGGTCCTCGGGGACGAGCGGGCGCAGCCGCAGCCGGCTCGTCTCGATCGGGTCGGCCACGCCGACGGCTACCGGACGACCCGCGCCTCGTAGCCGGCATCGGCGAGCGCGCCCATCACGCGCTCGGCATGCTCCTTCCCGCGCGTCTCGAGCACGAGCTCGACCGCCGTCTCGCGCACGTGCAGGTCGAGGCCCTCGCGCACGTGGGAGACATCGACGATGTTCGCGCCCGTGGAGGCAACACAGGCGAGCAGCCCCGCGAGCGCTCCGGGGCGGTCGGGCACGCGCGTGAGCAGCACGAGCCGGCGCCCGGCCTCGGTCTCGTGGCGGCGGGCGATCGAGGCGAGCAGCCCCGGATCGACGTTGCCGCCCGACAGCACGGCGACCGTCGTCCCGGAGGCCGCCGGCGCGACGTGGCCACCCAGCAGCGCGGCGACCCCGACGGCCCCCGCGCCCTCGACCACGAGCTTGCAGCGCTCCATCAGCAGCACCATCGCCTCGGCGGTCTCGTCCTCCCCGACGGCGACGATCCCGTCGACCCACTGCGTGAGCAGCCGCATCGTCAGCTCGCCCGGGCGCTTGACCGCGATGCCGTCGGCGATCGTGATCGACGCCTCGGCCTCGACCGGCTCGCCGCGCCGCAGCGACTCGAGGTACGGCGCGCACGCCGCCGCCTGCACGCCGATGATCTCGACATCGGGCCGCGCGGACTTGACTGCGATCGCGACCCCGCTGCAGAGGCCGCCTCCGCCGACCGGCACGATCACCTTGGCGAGGTCGGGCACTTCCTCCAGCAACTCGAGCCCGAGGCTCCCCTGGCCGGCCACGATGTCGGGATCGTCGAACGGGTGGATGAAGGCGAGCCCGCCCTCGTGGGCGCGCTCCTTCGCGGCCACGAGGCAGTCGTCGACCGAGTCCCCGCCCATGTGGACGATCGCGCCCTGCCCGCGCGCCGCCTCCGCCTTGGCGATCGGGGCGTCGGCGGGCACGAAGACCTCGCACGGGACCCCCATCATCCGCGCTGCCGCGGCGAGCGCCTGGGCGTGGTTGCCGGCCGAGGCGGCGACCACGCCGGCCGCGCAGCCCTCCTTGCCGAGCGCCGCGAGCTTCGCGCCCGTTCCGCGCACCTTGAAGGAGCCCGTGCGCTGGAGGTTCTCGGCCTTCAGCGCGACGACACCGCCCGCGCGTTCGGAGAACGTGCGAGTCGAGAGCACCGGGGTGCGGCGCGCGGTCGCCTCGACAGCCGCCCGCGCAGCTTCGATGTCACGCCCGGTGACCGGCGAGGACTCGACGGTGGCCACGACGCTGAGGCTACCGCGCGCGCTATACACCCGGGCATGGCCGTCGAGGTCGCCCTCAACGCCGGCGCCGCCCTCGCCGAGGGGCCGCGCTGGGATTCCCGCATCCAGCGCCTCCTGTGGGTGGACATCGACGGCTGCGCGTTGCACCGCTTCGATCCCGCCACGGGCCAGGACGAAGCCACGCCGCTGCCCGCCAAGGTCGGCGCCGCCGCGCCCACCGCGGATCCCGATCGCGTGCTCGTCGCCCTCGCCGACCGGCTCGCGATCGTCGACGTCGGGACGCAGGCGCTCGAGCCGCTCGTCGACCTCCCCCACGCCCACCCCGGCCTGCGCGCCAACGACGGCGCCGTCGACCCGGCCGGGCGCTTCTGGGTCGGGACGATGGCCGAGGACGAGTCGCCCGGCAAGGGCGCCCTCTACCGCTTCGACGGCTCCCTGACGACCGCGATCGAGCCGATCTCGCTCTCGAACGGGCTCGACTGGACCGAATCGACGATGTACTACGTCGACAGCCCCACCAAGCGCATCGACGTCCTCGACTTCGACGCCGGCAGCGGGGAGGTCGCCAACCGCCGCCCGTTCGTCACGATCGAGGACGACGTCGGCGTCCCGGACGGCCTCGTGCTCGACGACGAGGGCGGTGTCTGGCTCGCCCTCTACGGCGGCGCCCAGGTCCGCCGCTACACGCCGGACGGCACGCTCGACGCGAAGCTCGCCGTCCCCGCCGACAACGTGACGGCGTGCTGGTTCGCCGACCGCCGCCTCTTCATCACGACCGCGCGCTCGCCGCAGCCGCTGGGCGGCAGCCTGTTCGTGGCCGAGCCGGGCGTCTCCGGCCCGGCCGCGCGACCGTTCGCGGGATAGCCCGCGCCGCAACGGGTACGGGTCGGGCGTGGAAGTCGTGATCGCCACCCCGATGCGCC
>Ga0190275_10004188_pt1 | contig 10383 bp, 5 predicted proteins | sample Popmic550T_FD_133745 | JGI IMG/M metagenome (GOLD analysis project Ga0190275, IMG submission 133745) | Populus adjacent soil microbial communities from riparian zone of Yellowstone River, Montana, USA - 550 T | ecosystem: Environmental > Terrestrial > Soil > Riparian zone > Trees stand | place...
ACCCCTGATCCGCCGGGTGGGCGCATCGAGCGAGAGCCCGACGGCACGCCATCCGGCACGCTGCACGAACAGGCGATGGAGCTGGTCTCGGCACTGGTGCCATCCCCCGACGACGAGCAACGACTGCACGGCCTGCTGCGGGCACAGGAGCATCTGCACTCGCTCGGGATCGTCGCCTGGCAGGACGCCATCGTCGGCGACTATGCCGGCTGGGGGGATCCGTACTCGGCCTATCTGCGGGCAGTCCGCGAGGACCTGCTGACCGCACGGGTGACCGGCGCGCTGTGGTGGGACCGCAACCGCGGTCTTGAGCAGGTCGACGAGCTCACCGAGCTCCGTGCCGGCGGCACGACGGGACGGTTCCGGCCGCTGGCGGTGAAGATCATGCAGGACGGGGTCGCGGAGTCGTTCACCGCCGGGATGCACGAGCCGTATCTCGATGCGCACGGCCGGCCCACCAGCAACCGCGGGCTGTCGTACGTCGAACCCGGCCTGCTGGCCGAGGCGATCACCCTCCTCGACCAGCGGGGTTTCCAGGTGCACGTGCACGCCATCGGCGACCGGGCGGTGCGGGAGACGCTGGACGCCTTCGCGGCGGCCCGGGTCGCGAACGGGCCGAGCACGGGACGTCATCACCTGGCGCACCTGCAGGTCGTCCATCCCGACGACGTGCCACGCTTCCCGGCACTCGACCTCACCGCCAACGTGCAGCCGTTGTGGGCGTGCCACGAGCCGCAGATGGACGAGCTCACCATGCCGTTCCTGGGCGAGCCTCGCGGCAGCTGGCAGTATCCGTTCGGGGACCTCCTGCGCTGCGGCACCCGGCTGGCCGCCGGTTCCGATTGGCCGGTCAGCTCCGCCGATCCGTTGCGCGGAGTCCAGGTCGCGGTGACCCGTGTGCGCACCGACGGAGACTTCACTGCGTACGGGCCGCTGCTGCTCGACCAGGCGATCGGGCTCCCCGCAGCCCTCCGCGCCTACACCGCCGGCTCGGCGTACGTGACGCACGACGACGATGCCGGTGTGCTGCGGCCGGGCTCGCGCGGTGACGTGGTCGTGCTCGACCGGGATGTCTTCAGCCAGCCGCCCGCGGAGATCTCGTCCGCTCTGGTCGACCTGACCGTCGTCGACGGTCGAGTGGTACACGAACGCTGAGCCGGGCTGGGCCGGGCTGAGCCGGACCGACCGCCCAGAGCGGCTCGTTGCGGCCAGTCGCTCGTCAGTCAGCCGTGGCGATCGTGTCGCGCCAGGCCTGAGGGGCGGTCAGCTCGGGGAGCGCAGTCCGGTACTCGCCGGCCAGCTCGTCCCAGCGCTGCCACAGCTGAAGATGCACGCGAACCGATCGTGCCAGCAGCTCGCGGAACTTGTCGCGGTCTCGCTGGTACCACGCTGCGGTGGCCCCGTCAGCCCCGGAGACCAGGGCGCTGTCGACCTTCGCCAGCCGCCACCACTGCAGGAACACGTGCGGCACGGCCATCTCAGGATTGCGGCGCGATGTCTCGCGCACCGGCATCAGCTGGCGGACCGAACCCAGGGCCGCCGTCTTGAGCATCGCCGCCTTGCTGCGCGGCGCCTTCGGCTGGACTCCTCGCCGGGGAGGCTTGGGACGGCGAGGGGGCGGGAACTTCTCGAGGTCGTTCAGCATCTGGGAATCGCTGTAGGTGGCGCGTATCGCGCGCAGCTCGGGCATGCGCTCGCGGACGTCGCGGTGCATGCGTTGCGGACCCTCCAACAGGTCCTCGATCGCCAGCAGGCCCAGCTCGGCGGCGGAGTACTGCATCGAGACCAGGTGCTTGATCTGTGTCTCGAAGCTCTCCAGAACGAGCCGCCCACCCCGCGGGTAGGGCGAGTGCAGCAGCGCGCTCGCGATGCGGTTACGGCGGTGCCAGTACGCCTGCCAGTCGATCGTGTCGTCCTTCTCGTGCCACGGCACGTGCCAGACGGCCACACCGGGCATCGTGACGGTCGGGTGGCCCTGCACCCTGGCCCGCAGTCCGAACTCCGCGTCGTCCCACTTGATGAACATCGGCAGCGACAGACCCACCTTGCGGATCACGTCGGTGGGGATGAGGCACATCCACCAGCCGTTGTAGTCGACGTCGATGCGGCGGTGCATCCACGGTGTGCCCCGGAGCCCTTGGGCGGCGAAGTCGTGCCCGTGGGGCGTACCGGGCGCCGGCCCCCAGAACCAGCGGTACTCGGCGACGGCCTCGCCGTACGCGTGCAGCACGCACCGGTCGTACAGGCTGAGCATCTGCCCACCGACGATCGTCGGCGTCCGGGCCAGGTCGGCGAAGGTCGCGGCGCGCAGGATGCCCTCGGGCTCGCAGACCACGTCGTCGTCCAGCAGCAGGCAGTACGTGCTGTCGCCGCGGGTCACCGTCTCGTCCATCGCGCGGGAGAACCCACCGGAGCCGCCCAGGTTGGCCTGCTCGACCACGCGCAGCTGTGTGCCCAGCTGACGCGCCACCTCACCGAAGCGCGGCTCGTCGGTCACCTTGTCGCTGCCCTGGTCGACGATCAGCACCTCGTCGACGATCTCGAGCACGTCCGGCTGTGCCGCCAGCGCCTCCAGCTGGTCGACACAGAAGGTCGGGCGGTTGAAGCTGGTGATCCCGATCGTCAGGGTTCCACGGGGGCTGGCGTCGGTACGGGACAGCCACTCGGCCCGGTCGAGGTGGAGGTCGCCGCCGTCGCCCGCGAGGTCGAACCAGTACCAGCCGCCGTCGATGAACGACTTGAGCGGCAGCACCAGCTCCATGGTCACCGGTGCAAGGCCGGCGACGCGGCGTGACTCGACCCGGTGCGAGTGGCCCTTGGACGTGGACCGGTAGATCGTCACCGAGCCCGAGCCGTGCACGACGACCCGCAGCACGACCTCGTCCAGGGTCGTCCACCGACGCCAGTAGCCCGCGGGGAAACCGTTGAAGTACGAGCCGAACGACACCACGGTGCCGTCGGGAGCGACCGCGCTGCGACGGCCGCTCACCTGCGAGGAGCGGAAGCCGTCACCCGTCGGCGCGGTGGTCGGCACCGCCTGGCCGGGGTCGGCCTCCACCCCGTCCTCGGTGTCGGTGTCAGTGGTCTTGGTGCTGCCCGACCCGTCGACGTAGAGAGGGATGACGTCGTTGTCGGCGTCGAGAGGGAGGACGACACGCTGCAGCACGCGCTCGACGGGCGTGTCCGGGTTTGTCACGCGGGCTCCTTGGACCATCCTGCTCTGCGGACGCACCGATCGGTGCGGCTATCGTCGTCCCGGGCCGGGCGTTCCGGTTCTCTTCCTGGACACGGGAGGGTGTCGGTTGCCAGGCAAGCATCGTACAACCGCGCTGCTCAGCCGGATGCGGGGTGGGCCGCGTGGCGCGTTCATCCACATCGGGCCGCCGAAGACCGGCACCACCTACTTGCAGGACATCTTGTGGGGCAACGAGAAGCTGTTGCGCCGCCAAGGCGTTCTGCTGCCGGGCAAGGCGAAGCGCGACCACTTCCGCGCCGCCAAGGACGTACGACGGCTCAACCGCCGGAAGAAGGGAATCGACTCCGGCGGCCCGTGGGGCACGCTGGCGGCGCAGATGCGCTCCTGGCCGGGCCAGTCGGTGGTATCGACCGAGTGGCTGGCAGTCTGCGGAGAGGCGGCCGTCGGTCACATCGTCGAGTCGCTGGGGGATGTTCCCACGCACGTGGTGATCACCGCGCGCGACCTCGGGCGCGTCGTGCCGGCGGTGTGGCAGGAGCGGGTCAAGAACGGGTCCGGTCGGACCCTCCCCGACTTCCTTGCCGGCCTCGCGGACCCGGAGCACGACGACCTGGGTCGGAACTTCTGGCTCGTCCACGACTCGCGGGCGTTGGTGAGCCGGTGGTGCACGGTCCTTCCGCCTGAGCGGGTGCACCTGGTCATCGTGCCGACGGCCGGGGCCGCACCGGACGAGCTGTGGCGCCGGTTCGCGGGAACCTTCCTCGAGGACCCCACCGCGTACGACACGGCGACCGTCGCCGCAAACCCGGGACTGGGTGCCGCGGACGCCGAGTTCCTCCGCCAGGTCAACGTCGAGATCGACGGCCGGCTCGACAGAGCGGTGCACGTGTCCAACGTCAAGAACCTGTTGGCGAAGCAGACGCTGGCCGGCAGGAGCGACGCGGGCGGGCGTATCGAGCTGGACGTCAAGACCCGCGCGTGGCTGAGCGAGCGCGCCGACGCGACGATCGACGAGCTGCGGTCGTCGGGCTGCCACGTCGTCGGCGACCTCGAGGAGCTGCGGGTGCCCGTTGACGGGCCGGCCGAGCTGCCCGCGCCAGGTGTGAGCGACCCGGCAGCCCTGGCCCGGGCCGGCGTACTCGCGGTCCGCGAGCTGCTGCTCGCCGCCCAGGGCGCCCCGTCCCGGACGCCGGGCCGCGAGAAGGCCGGCGCCGACATGGACGACGAAGAGCTTCTCGAGTCCGATCACGGATGAGCACCGGATGAGCCCGGCACCGCGCGCGACGGTGCACGTCGGAGCTCCCAAGACGGGAACGACGTACCTGCAGGCCGTGCTCTGGCGCAACCGGAAGGCGCTCGCCGCAGCCGGGGTGCACTACCCGCTGCGCCGTCCCCACGAGCACTTCCCCGCCGCACTCGACCTGCTGGAAATGTCGTGGGGCGGCCGCACGCACGGCGCCTGGGAGGGCAGCTGGGAGCGACTGGCCGCCCGGGCCCGCGCCGCGCGCGGGTCGGTCGTCTTGTCCAACGAGCTGCTCGGCCGGGCCACGGCCACGCAGGCGGGTCGGCTCGTGGACGACCTGACGGGACGGGTCGGGCGCGAGGTGCACGTCGTGTTCACCGGCCGTGACCTTGCCCGCCAGCTGGCCTCGGACTGGCAGGAGCACGTCAAGCACCGGCACACCGTGACGTTCGAGCGCTTCGTCGACGACCTGGTGCGGCTGGGCCGCGATGCGCCCGCGCCGTTCGGCGAGCTGTTCTGGGGCCTGCACGACCCGGCTGTGGTGCTGGGGACATGGTCGGAGGTGGTGCCCCCCGAGCGGATCCACGTCGTCACCGTGCCACCGGCTGGCGGGTCCGACCCGGGGCTGCTCTGGCGCCGGTTCGCCCTGGCCTGCGGACTGGCCGACGTCGAGGTCGACCTGTCGGTCCGGCCGCGCAACGTGTCCCTGGGAACCGTCGAGGCGGAGCTGCTGCGCCGGCTCAACGAGGTGCTCAAAGGCCGTTTCCCGCAGCCGCGTTACGACGAGGTGGTCCGCCAGGTGCTGGCGGAAACGGTGCTCGTGTCGCCGCAGCGGACCAGCCCGGTGTCCGCGCGACCACGGCTGCCACCCGAGCGTGACAGCTGGGTCCGGGAGCGGTCGCAGCAGATGATCGAGGCGCTCGAGGCGGGTGGCTACGACGTCGTCGGCGACCTGGCCGAGCTGCTCCCGGAACCCTCCCCGGCCGGACCCCAGCCCGACGCCGTCGAGGCCGACGACCTGCTGGCTGCGGCGCTGGACGGCATGGCCGGGGCGCTGCGCCAGCTGGCCCGGGCACGTGACGACGTGGACTACTGGCGCGACGGCTCGTGGCGTCACCGGCTGGTGCGGTTCAGCGACCAGCACCAGTGGGTGATGCCGGTCCGGCGCGCCTACACCAGCGGTGCCGGGCAGCTGCGCCGGCTCCGGCACCGCGACGCGGTCTCCGATGGGTGAGACGCGGCTGCGCCGCGTCTACCTGCACGTCGGCGTCCCGAAGACCGGCACCACGCACCTGCAGGACGTGCTGTGGCGTTCTCGTGCCGCGTTGCTCACCGCCGGGGTCAGCTACCCGTTGGAGCGACGCGAACAGCACTTCGCCGCGGCCATGGACCTGCGCAAGGCCGCGTGGGCCGGTCGCCGCAACCCGGCCTGGGACGGCACCTGGGCCAGGCTGGCCGCGGCCGCACGGTCCGGTGGCGTACCGGTCGCCGTGCTGAGCAGCGAGCTGCTGGCCGCCGCGACACCGGAGCAGGCGGCCGAGGCCTGCGGCTCGTTCGGCGACGCCGAGGTGCACGTGGTGCTCACCGTGCGCGACCTCGCCCGCCAGCTGCCGTCGGCGTGGCAGGAGCAGGTCAAGCACCGGCAGACGATGACCCTGGAGGAGTTCGTGTCGGGGTGCCTGGGCGGCGAGGCCGGCCCCACCTGGACCGCCGGCATGGGCCGTCGGTTCTGGCAGCTGCACGACGTCCCCGCGATCGCTGGTCGGTGGGCCTCGGCGGTGGGCTCCGGGCGCGTGCACCTGGTGACGGTGCCTTCCTCGGGAGCGCCCCCGCAGCTGCTGTGGGAGCGGTTCTCGGGCGTCGTGGGCATCAGTGCCGGCATCGACCCACTCGGTGGGCCCCGGTCGAACACGTCGCTCGGCCCCGCCGCCACCGAGCTCCTGCGTCGGCTCAACGAGGGTGACGTCGGCCGGCTCCGCCCCCCCGACTACGACCCGGTGGCACGTGCGGTGCTCGCCGAGAAGGTGCTGACGCGGGTGCGGCCCGCCGGCGAGCCGGAACTGGTGCTGCCGCCCCGCTTCGCCGGCGAGGTGGCGGAACGCGCTGCTGTCGTGGTGCAGCAGCTGCAGGCCGGTGGATACCCGGTGGCAGGCGATCTCCGGGAGCTGCTTCCGGGCAGCCCGCGCGAGCCGGCACCGGCTCCCGACGACTCGCGGCTGGCCGAGCTGTCCGTGCGCGCCACTGCCGGTCTGGTCACCGAGCTTGGTCAGCTCGAGCAGCGGCTGCGTGCGCGCAGCCGCGCTCGAGGGCAGCCGGGCCGGCGACGCGTGGAGCGCTGGTCACCACCTCGTCGCCCGCAGGGGTCCGGCCCGCCGGGTCCCGTGTTCATGCACATCGGCGCCCCCAAGACCGGGACGACCTTCTTGCAGGACGTGCTGTGGCACCACCGCGCCGCGCTGGCCGCCGAGGGACTGCTGTTCACCCGCGAGCGCTACGACGAGCACTACCGGGCCTCGCTCGACCTCCGGCACACCGCGCGGCAGCCGCCGGCGGCAGCCGGCAGCTGGGGTCGCGTCGCGGCGCGCGCCAGCCGGTGGCCCGGCACGGCAGTGGTCTCCCACGAGCTGTTCGCCGCGGCCGCCGCGGCCGACGCCGCCCGCGCCGTCGAGGCGCTGGGCCGCGACCGGGTGCACATCGTCTACTCCGTGCGCGACCTGTGGAGTCTGCTGGGCGCGGAGTGGCAGGAGAGCACCAAGCACGGCCGGAGCCTCAGCTTCGACGAGTACCTCGCCGACGTTCTCGAGCGCGGGCCCGACGGCGTGGTCGGCCGTTGGTTCTGGAGCGTGCACGACGCGGTCGGGGTGCTGGAGCGGTGGGGTGCCGGGCTGCCCCCCGAGCGCGTGCACGTGGTGACGCTGCCGCCACCGGGATCCGAGCCGGGGATGCTGTGGCGGCGTTTCGCCGGTGTCCTCGGCGTCGACCCCGACCGTGTCGACACGACCGTGGCCCGCCCGAACGCGTCCCTCGGAGCGGCCGAGGTGACCTTCCTGCGGCAGGTCAATGCCGAGCTGGCAGCAGCTCGGACAGGAGGACAGCAAGCGCGCAGGAGCGGTCGGACGAGACGGGAGGGAGGCGGGACGCAGGCCGGCGACGGCCGGCTCGATCGCGTCCAGCGCAGCCGGTACGTCAAAGGCCTGCTGGCCCAGCAGATCCTCGCGGAGCGGGCCGGCAAGCAGCGCTTCGCGCCTCCGCTGGAGCGCTTCGACGAGGTGCTGGCCCTGGCGGAGGCAACGGTCCAGCAGCTGGGTGCTGCCGGCTACTCGGTCGCCGGCGATCTGACCGAGCTGCTCCCGCGGCGACCGGGCCAGGCGGGCCCGCATCCCGACCACGTCGCGCCCGCCGAGCTGGTCGCCGTCGGCGCCGACGCGCTCACCGGGCTGGTCCAGCACGCCGTCCGCCTGCGCACCACCCACCTGGCCGGTCCGGGCCCTGCCACCGAGGAAGGTGGAACGGCCGCCACGGTTCGCCGGCGGTGGCACCGCCTCAGAAGCCGACTCGACCGAAGGCTGCGCCCGGTCGCGCGCCGCGTACGGGGCCGGGTGGCTGCGCTGCGGCACGCGTCCCGCTGAGGAGAGCGGCGGCGGCACGACCGAGCCGCACCCGACGATTCGGCCCGGTCATCGCCAGACTGGTAGCGTGGCGGCTGCCGTGTGACGGCCGCGGATCAACAGAGCCCGGGTGGACCTGCCCCGGCGCACCGCGCAGCGCACCCCCGAGAGGAGATCGAGTGCCGACCGACGTCGCCACGAAGAAGCAGATCATCAGCGAGTACGCCACGACCGACGGCGACACCGGCTCCCCGGAGGTCCAGGTCGCGTTGCTCACGCACCGCATCGCCCACCTGACCGAGCACCTCAAGGAGCACAAGCACGACCACCACAGCCGCCGCGGCCTGCTGCTGCTCGTGGGCCAGCGCCGCCGCCTGCTGAACTACCTCCAAACCACCGACATCGGGCGCTACCGCAGCCTCATCGAGAGGCTCGGCCTGCGTCGCTAGCCGCGTCGAGGAGCGGTCCTCCACCTCCGGAGGGCCGCTCTTCCTTGTGTCTGCGTACAACAACTGAACAATCCGAAACCGCTCGGAGCGAACCCGCCCGGCAGCAGTCCGGCGCTCGGTCCTCGGTAGTGGCCCCCGGGTCGCCCTCCCGTACCTGAGGTGCACCCCGCGGACCTCGATCGAAGACCGGCGCCCTCCGCCGCGGCCGCAGCAGCTCACTCCGGCACGACACGCGAGAGGGGACCCTTCGTGGAAGGACCCGAACTGACCATCGCCGAGACCGTTCTGGACAACGGACGACACGGCACCCGCACCGTCCGCTTCGAGACCGGACGGCTGGCCCGCCAGGCGGGCGGCGCGGTCACCGCCTATCTCGACGGTGACACCACGCTCCTGTCCACGACCACAGCGAGCAAGCGCCCCAAGGAGAACCTCGACTTCTTCCCGCTCACCGTCGACGTCGAGGAGCGGATGTACGCGGCGGGCCGCATCCCCGGCTCGTTCTTCCGCCGCGAGGGACGGCCCAGCGAGGATGCCATCCTCACCTGCCGGCTGATCGACCGGCCACTGCGCCCCAGCTTCGTCAAGGGTCTGCGCAACGAGGTCCAGGTCGTCATCACCGTGCTGTCACTGAACCCGGACACGCCGTACGACGTGCTGGCCATCAACGCCGCATCCGCCTCCACCCAGATCTCCGGTCTGCCGTTCTCCGGGCCGGTCGGCGGGGTGCGGATGGCGCTGGTCGACGGCGACTGGGTGGCGTTCCCGACCCACAGCCAGTCGACGGACTCCGTGTTCGACATGGTCGTCGCCGGCCGCAAGGTCGGGTCGGGCGACCAGGCCGACGTCGCGATCATGATGGTCGAGGCCGAGTCGACCGAGCAGACCTGGGACCTCGTCCGGGGCGGGCGCCGGGCGCCGACCGAGGACGTCGTGGCCGAGGGCCTCGAGGCTGCGAAGGCCTTCATCGGACAGCTGTGCGACGCACAGGCGCAGCTGGCTGCCGGGGCCGCCAAGCCGGTGGCCGACTTCCCGACCTACCTCGACTACGCCGACGACGTGTTCGCCGCCGTCGAGTCCGCGGCCGCCGACGACCTCTCGCAGGCGTTGACGATCGCGGACAAGGTCGAGCGCGAAGCCAGGCAGACCGACATCAAGGCCGAGCTGCTCGACAAGCTGGGCGCCGACTTCGAGGGCCGCGAGAAGGAGGTCGGTGCCGCCGTCCGCTCCCTGACCAAGCAGCTGGTGCGCCTACGGGTGCTCCGCGACCAGGTGCGTATCGACGGGCGCGGGCTGACCGACATCCGGACCCTGTCCGCCGAGGTGGGAATCCTGCCCCGGGTGCACGGATCCGCGCTGTTCGAGCGTGGCGAGACCCAGATCATGGGCATCACCACCCTGAACATGCTCGGTCTCGAGCAGCGACTGGACACGTTGTCGCCCGAGCGCACCCGCCGCTACATGCACAACTACAACTTCCCGCCGTACTCCACCGGTGAGACCGGCCGGGTCGGCTCGCCCAAGCGCCGTGAGGTCGGCCACGGGGCGCTCGCCGGCCGGGCCATCCTCCCCGTCCTCCCGACGCGTGAGGAGTTCCCGTACGCGATCCGCCAGGTCTCCGAGGCGCTCGGCTCCAACGGCTCGACCTCCATGGGGTCCGTCTGCGCCTCCACCATGGGCCTGCTCAACGCGGGAGTGCCGCTGCGCGCACCCGTGGCCGGCATCGCCATGGGCCTCATCTCCGACGAGGTCGAGAGTGCGGGTGGGGGGACCGAGACCAGGTTCGTCACGCTCACCGACATCCTCGGCGCCGAGGACGCCTTCGGTGACATGGACTTCAAGGTCGCCGGCACGCGGGAGTTCATCACCGCTCTGCAGCTCGACACC
>Ga0190275_10004189_pt1 | contig 10382 bp, 10 predicted proteins | sample Popmic550T_FD_133745 | JGI IMG/M metagenome (GOLD analysis project Ga0190275, IMG submission 133745) | Populus adjacent soil microbial communities from riparian zone of Yellowstone River, Montana, USA - 550 T | ecosystem: Environmental > Terrestrial > Soil > Riparian zone > Trees stand | place...
CAGGTTGAGCGGCACGGTGAGGCCGTGGTCGACCTCCATCTTGTTGACGATGGTGAGGTCGAACTCATCGAGAATGACCGACTGCGCGATGTGCGCCGCGAGCTCCGGATGGCCCTGCACCACCGGGACCGGACGCGGGCCCCAGCCCTCGTCGGCCGGCGGGAACTCTGCCGCGCAACCAATCGCGAAGGTCGGGATCAGCTCCACCGAGAACGCCGAGGCGTGATCGTTGTAGATCGCGATCACCACGTCGGGCTTGGTTTCGGCCATCCACTTCTTGGTGTGCTCGAAACCGGAGAACACGCGCTTCCAGTACGGGTCCTCGGTCTGCTTGTTGTCGATCGCGGCGCCGATGGCCGGCACGTGCGATGAGGCTAGTCCTGCGATGATCTTCGCCACGATGTTACTTCCGCTTGCTTGAGGACTTGGATTTTTTGGCGCTCTTTGCCGCGGTCTTCTTCGCCTTCGGCTTCGCGGCGGTCTTCTTGGCCGGTTTGTCGTACTTGCCCGACTTCGAGCGATTGCCTTCGACGTTGCGGCCACCCCCGAGCATCATCGCCGCATAGTCTTCCTGCGTGGAGCCGGTCATCACCGCAGCCAGGTGGCGGAACGAGTGACCGTCGGTCGCGCCGAGCTTGGCGGTGAAATAGATGTTGCCGCCGAGCTCCAGCATGCGGTTGTAGTCGCGCGTGAGAACGGCGTCGGTCTGCTCGGGCGTCAGCTTGAACTTCTTGAGATACTCGGCTTCGTTCGCCCTGAAGGCCTTGCGGTTCTCGTCCTTCATCAGCGACATGCAGAACATGTTGATGCCGTAACCCTCGCGCGAGCGTTCGGCATTGAAGACGAACGTTCCCGGGATGTCCTCGTATTCCTCTTGTGGCTTGGCTTTCGCCATCGGCGTTTTCTCCCTGAGGGGCAACGGCAACGCTTTCATGCAGCGGCCGAATTCGCCGCTTCCATACTCGCCGACCGCGTCGTTGGCAACGCTTCGCGCCCATCCGCCGCAGCGATTGGAGCGCTTCTCGTTCGTTGCGAACGAAATGTGCCATCGATTCCCGCCTGCGGGCCAGTGTAGTATCGCAAGCATCAAGCATATCGCGGGGCCTGCTCCGTGGAGGACCGATGAAACTTGCTCGCCGCAATGTCTTGCGACTGGCCTCGTACGCAGTCGCGCTTACCGCCGCGCAGCGGACAGCCTGGGCGCAAGCCTATCCGGCGCGGGCGGTGCGGGTCGTCGTCCCCGTTGCGGCCGGCGGTGCGAACGACGTCACCGCGCGCATCATTTGCCAATGGCTCTCCGAGCGCCTCGGCCAGCAGTTCTTTGTCGAGAACCGTCCAGGCGCCGGCACCAATATCGGCACCGAGGCAGTCATTCGGTCGCCTGCCGATGGCCATACGCTGCTTATTTCCGGCAGCAATGCTGCCATCAACCCGTCCCTGTTCAAGTCGCTCAACTTCAATTTCATCCGTGACGTCACGCCGATCGGCAGCATCGTCCGGGTGCCTCAGCTCATGCAGGTGAACCCCGCAGTTCCGGCGAAAACTGTCCCGGAATTCATCGCCTATGCCAAGGCCAATCCCGGCAAGATCGCGATGGGCTCGGGCGGCAACGGTTCGCCCGCGCACGTCATCGGCGAATATTTCAAGATGATGACCGGTACGGATCTGACTCATGTCCCGTATCGCGGTGCCGCGCCCGCGGTGACTGATCTGATCGGCGGACAAATCCAGGTGGCGTTCACCGAGCTGGCGACGTCGCTCGGGCATGTCAAATCGGGCGCGCTGCGAGCATTGGCGGTGACCACCGCGGCGCGCACCGAGGCGCTGCCTGACGTGCCGACGCTCTCCGAGTTCATTCCGGACTTCGAGGCCAGCCAGTGGGTCGGGCTCGTTGCGCCCAAGGACACGCCGCCGGCAATCATCGAGAAGCTCAACGCCGAGATCAGCGCTGCGCTCGCCGACCCCAAGGTCAAGGCGCGGTTCGCCGACCTCGGCGGAGCGGTGCTCCCAGGCTCGCCGGCCGATTTCGGCAAGCTCATCCGCGATGAAACCGAGAAGTGGGGAAAGGTGATCCGGGCTGCCAATATCAAGGTGGAGTGATGTTGCCGGCGCAGCAGCAGCGTATCGGAAACGTCATTCGCGTCTACGAGAGTCAGGGCTTCCATCGCACCGGGACCGCAGTCGACCAAATATCCGGCGAGTGGCTCGCGAACGAGGTGCGCGAGATCGGCGTCGAGCCGATGCGCGAGGAATTTTCGCTCAACCGCGTCGATCCGATCGACGCGACTCTCATGGTCGATGGCCGCAAGATCGAAGGACTACCGCTTTTCGACGGCCGCTTCACCGGCCCGGCAGGCGTCGAAGGAGCCCTCGGAACGCTAGGGAGCGAGGCAAGGGTCGCCTTCGCCGAGCTCGCCCCGAATGCTGCGGAGGTTGGCACGCTGGGCAGCGCACGCCGGCTAAATCAGCATCGGGCGATTGTCGCCGCGACACGTGGCACGCTTCCAGGCTTTTGCCCGAGCAACGCCGACAGCTTTTTGTATCCCTTCGGTCCTCCGGTGCTGCAAGTCACCAGTGAGGAGGCTTCATTCCTGGCCGAGTGCGCGGCGCAAGCCGCGAAGGTTCGAGTGATAGCCCATGCTGAACGGGTGCAGGCGCAGGCGTTGAACATCGTCGCGGTGATTTCAGGAACAGACAAAGACCTCGCACCCCTTGTCGTCATGACGCCGCGAAGCGGATGGTGGAGCTGCGCAAGCGAGCGCGGCGGCGGGTTGGCCTGCTGGCTCGAGATCATGCGCGCCGTGCGCGATGCGGGGCCGGTCAGGGATGTTCTGTTTATTGCCTCAAGCGGCCATGAGCTGGGGCATCTTGGACTTGATGCCTTCCTCGAACGGCGGCCGGGCCTCGTGCCCCAAGCGAAAGCGTGGATCCATCTCGGCGCCAACATTGGCGCGGCTCAAGGGCCCGCAATATCTTGCAGGCATCCGACGATGAGATGGAATCGATGATGGCCGAGGCGATGACCACGGCCGGGCTGCAGATCGATCGGCGCCATCCGCTCGGCGTGGAGCCGCTCGGCGAAGCGCGAAACATTCACCGCGAAGGAGGCCGGTTCATCTCGATCATCGGAAAAAACGACCTCTTTCACAGTCCTGACGATCACGGGCCGGATGTGGCCGACCTGAGTGTCATCGAGAAATTCGCCACCGCGTTTGCGGCGGTCGCGGCAGCACTCAGTCAGTAGGGCGGGCAAAGGAGCGAAGCGACGTGCCCGCCATATCCGCGGCGGGCACGCTACGCTTTGCCCGCCCTACGACTCAGCCCAGTAAAGTCGCATCGGATTGTCGACGAGCAGCGCGCGCTGCAACTCTGCCGTCGGCGCGATCTTCGGAATCATGTCGGTGAGCACGCCGTCGTCGGGCGCCTCGTTCTTCATGTTGGGATGCGGCCAGTCGGTGCCCCACAGCACGCGGTCGGGAAATCGCTCCACGATGGTGCGGGCGAACGGCACCACATCGTCGTAGGGCGGCCCCGCCACGGTGAAGCGCTCCGGGCAGGTGACCTTGTTGATCCAGGTCCTGTTGGCGTCGATGGCCTTGAGCCAGTTCTGAAACGCCTTCCCCTCGACGCCTTCCTTCACATTTGGCACGCCCATGTGATCGAACACCAGCGTGGTGGGCAGCGATGTCAGGAACGGCGCCATCTCCTCGAGATCGGCGTGCTCGAAGTAGATCACGATGTGCCAGCCGAGTGCGGCGATGCGCTTCGCGATGCGCTGCATCACGTCGCGCGGCGTTGAATCGACCAGTCGTTTGATGAAGTTGAACCTCACGCCGCGCACGCCGGCGTCGTGCAACTCCTTCAGCTCCGTGTCGGTGATCTCCTCGCCGACGAACGCGACGCCTTTCGCTTTGCCGTTGGAGTTCACCAGCGCATCGACCAGCGCGCGGTTGTCGGTGTCGTGGCAGGTCGCCTGCACGATCACGTTCTTGTCGAAGCCGAGGAAGTCGCGCAGCGCGAACAACTTTTCCTTCGGCGCGTCGCATGGCGTGTACTTGCGCTTCGGCGCAAACGGGAAAACCGCCTCAGGCCCGAACACATGGCAATGCGCGTCGACCGCGCCGGCCGGCGGCTTGTATTTCGGCTTCGACGGGTTGGGGTGAAAGGGAATGTAACCGGGCGACATGGGCATCGTGGAACTCCAAGCGGTAAGCGGGAACCTATCAGGATATTCCGCGGTTTATTGCAAGCGTTTGAATGAACGAGGTGAGGTCATGACAAGTGCCCACGCCGACTGGTCGGAAAATCGCGATTACGTCTCGCCCGCGCTCGCGTTTCGCGTCCCCGGTGGAGGCATCGTATGGCTCATCGGGCGGGTCGTACTGGGTGGACTGTTCTTCATCAGCGGTTCGCAGAAGCTGATGGGCATCGATCAGTTCGCCGCATCGCTCACGAAGAACGGCGTTCCCGAACAATTCATCCCGCTGCTGGCGTGGCTCGGCGCTGGCGTGGAAACAGTCGGCGGCCTGTTGATCATGCTCGGCCTCGCGACCAGCTGGGCGAGCCTCTTCCTGATCGCATTCACGATCGTTTCGACCTTCGTCGCGCACCGCTTCTGGCAGGCGCCGCCCGAGATGCGCATGATGCAGACCGCGCACTTCGAGAAGAACATGGTGATCGCCGGCGCCTTCTGCCTGCTCTACGTCGCGGGCGGCGGGCCATATTCGATCGACCGCTGGCGGCGTTTTCGCTGAGTTCGCTGCGCCATGGCAATAATCGAAAGTGTGACGCCGATCCTTCGTGTCGAGAATCTTGCCGCCAGCCGGCGCTACTATATCGAGCGGCTCGGTTTCTCGTTGGACTGGGACGTGGAGGGAATGATCTCAGTATCCCGTGACAACCAGTCGATCATGTTGTGTCAAGGCGAACAGGGCCAGCCCGGGACCTGGCTCTGGATCGGCGTCGATGATGCCGACGCGATGTTCGCTGAATTCCGTGCCAAGGGCGCGCATATCCGCCGGCCGCCCGAGCACTTCTATTGGGCTCGCGAATTCGAGGTCGAGGATCTGGACGGCCATGTCCTTCGGATCGGCTCGGAGCCGAAGACCGCGGCCGACGCGGAAAAGAATTGACTACACGCGCTCGATCGCCAGCGACACGCCCTGGCCGACGCCGACGCACATCGTGGCAAGCGCGCGCTTGCCACCTATTTTTTCGAGCTGATGCGCCGCCGTCATGGCGATCCGCGCGCCCGACATGCCGAGCGGATGACCAAGCGCGATCGCACCGCCATTCGGATTGACGTGCTCGGCATCGTCCGAGAGTCCGAGCTGGCGCATGCAGGCGAGCGCCTGCGAGGCGAAGGCTTCGTTCAACTCGATCACGTCGAAGTCGCCGATCTTGAGACCCAGCCGCGCCATCAGCTTCTGCGTCGACGGCACCGGGCCGATGCCCATGATGCGCGGCGGCACGCCCGCCGCGGCCATGCCGGTGATGCGCGCGCGGGGCGTCAGCCCATGCTCCTTTACGGCGGCTTCCGACGCGAGGATCATCGCGGCCGCGCCATCATTCACGCCCGATGCATTGCCGGCGGTGACGGTGCCGGGATCGCGGAAGGGGGTCTTCAGCTTGCCGAGGGCGTCCAGCGTTGTCTCGGGGCGCGGGTGCTCGTCGGCCTCGACCTTCACCGGCACCTTGCCGGCGATCTCGACCGGCACGATTTCCTCGGCGAAATACCCGGCCGCGATCGCCTTGCCGGCGCGCTGCTGGGAACGCCAGGCGAAGGCATCCTGATCGGAGCGCTTCACCTGGAATTCCTCCGCGACGTTCTCCCCGGTCTCCGGCATGGCATCGACCCCGTACTGCTTCTTCATCAGCGGATTGATGAAGCGCCAGCCGATCGTCGTGTCGTAAATCTCCGCCGAGCGCGAGAACGCCTCCGCCGCCTTGCCCTGCACGAAAGGCGCGCGTGTCATCGACTCCACGCCGCCGGCGATCGCAAAATCGATGTCGCCTGCACGGATCGCCTGCGCGGCTGCGCCCACCGCATTGAGGCCGGAGGCGCAGAGACGGTTCAGTGTGACGCCCGGCACATTGTCGGGAAGCCTCGCGAGCAGCAGCGCCATGCGCGCCACGTTGCGATTGTCCTCGCCCGCCTGGTTGGCGCAGCCGAAGTAGACCTCATCGAGCTTGGTCCAGTCGGCCTTGGGATTGCGCGCCATCAGGGCTTTCAGCGGTACCGCCCCGAGGTCATCGGTGCGCACCTTGGCGAGCGCACCGGCGTAGCGGCCGATCGGGGTACGCACGGCGTCGCAAATGAAGGCTTCCGGCATGGCGAAACTCCCTGGGGATTTGTCGGGGTTTATCGCACAAATTCATCAGCGCCACAGGCCCCGGCCCGATTGCGCTCGCAGGGCAAAAGTCGGAAACTTGGCGCGACGGGGCCTTGCGTCGCTGCGCGAGTGGCGGCGGCAAACCAGAAGCCCCGAAGTCGAGGAGGACGACAATGGCATTCCGGCTATCGATCCGGCGCACGATGCTGCTCGCCGGCACCCTTGGTACACTCACGGTCTATCCGGCTGTCGCGCAACAACAGCCCGCGCCCGGCGCTGCCCCGGCACCCGCAGCGCAGGCCCCCGCGCTCAATCCGCAGCCGCTGCCGCCCGGCTCCCCGCTGATCGGCCGCCCGAACACCGAAGGCGCCATGAAGCTCGCGCCGATCGCGCCGCCGCCGATCCCGACGGCCGCCGACAAGCTTCCGGTCGACAAGCTCGTCGTGCCGAAGGGCTTCAAGGTCGAGGTCTGGGCGTCGGGCATCTTCAACGCACGCACCATGCGGCTCGGCGACAAGGGCACGGTCTTCGTTTCCGGCCGCCTGAACGACAAGGTGCACGCCGTCACCGACAAGGCCGGCAAGCGCGAGGTGAAGGTGATCGCCTCAGGCCTGCACCGGCCGAACGGGCTCGCCTTCAAGGACGGCACGCTCTACGTCGCGGAGATCTCCAAAGTCCACAAGATGGAGAAGATCGAGGATAACCTCGACAATCCGCCGAAACCCACGCTGATCTATAGCGATCTGCCGAATGATGAAGCGCACGGCTGGAAGTTCATCGGCATCGGGCCGGACAACAAGCTCTATATTCCGGTCGGCTTGCCCTGCAACAGCTGTCCCGCGCCCGATACACACGCGCAGATGCGGCGCATCAACCTCGACGGCAGCGGCGCGGAAGTCATCGCGCGCGGCATCCGCAACACGGTCGGCTTCGACTGGCATCCGACCTCCAAGCAGCTCTACTTCACCGACAACAGCCGCGACTGGGTTTCGGAGGATTATCCCGAGGACGAGCTCAACCGCATCACCAAGGTCGGCGAGCACTTCGGCAATCCGTTCTGCCATCAGGGCGACTTCCTGGATCCGGAGCTCGGCTGGGGACGCTCGTGCGACGAGTTCGTGAAGCCGATCGCCAAGATGGGCCCGCATACCGCCGCGCTCGGCATGCGGTTCTACACCGGCAAGATGTTCCCGGCGGAGTACCGCGATCAAATCTTCGTTGCGCGGCGCGGCTCGTGGAACCGGACCAAGAAGGCCGGCGGCGACGTCGTGGTGGTGAAGCTGAACAAGGACGGCACGGTCAAGTCGATCACGCCGTTCATGACCGGCTTTCTGCAGAACAACAACTACGTGGCGCGTCCGGTGGACGTGATGGTCATGACGGACGGCTCGTTGCTCGTCTCCGACGACTATAACGGCGCCATCTACCGCGTCAGCTACGGCGACGCCAAATCGGCTGCGAAGAAGTAGCGCCGCCATGCCGGAGGCGGCCGCGCGCCGCCTCTGGTTCACCCGCCAGGTTCGTCCGGAGAAACGATGCGCGGACCGATCGCTGCGCTGGCGCTGGCTTTTGCCCTGACCGCACCTGCGCTCGCGCAGCCCTTCGAGGAGCGGCTGGCCGTATGTCTCGCCTGCCATGGCGAGAAGGGCGTGTCCGAGACGAGCGAGGTGCCTTCGCTCGCGGGAATGCCCGAGAAATTCACGCTGATTCAGCTCTATCTGTTCCGCGAGAGGATGCGGAAGATCGAGATCATGAACGATGTTGCGAAGGGCATGACTGATGACGACCTGCGCAAATTCTCCGAATATTTCGCCAAGCTACCGCCGCCGGTTCCCTCCGGCGATCCCCCCAATCCGGAGATCGCGGCGCGGGCGCAGGCGCTGATCGCGAAAAACTACTGCGTCTCGTGCCACAACCCGGATTTTTCCGGGCGGGAGCAAATGCCGCGGCTTGCGGCGCAGCGCGAGGATTACCTGCTGAAGTCGCTGCGCGACTACAAGGCTGCCCAGCGCCCCGGGTACGACGCCACGATGGACGAAGTGGTCCGCCCGCTGACCGATGCCGACATCGTCGATCTGTCACACTACCTGGCCCGCTTCAGGTAAAACAAAAGCGCGTGATGCCGCCTCCCTTTGCCGCGCGGGCAGTTGTGCGACGTCGAACCGAAAGCTAGGTTGGCGCGTTGGTTCGCAACGGGCGGACGCGCTCGTCTCAAGGAGAAAACCATGGCCTGGACCACTCCGACGCTTGTCGAGATCTGCATCGGACTTGAGATCAACGGCTATCTGCCTGCCGAGTTCTGATCGCCAGTTTGACACTCTGAAACGACAGCCGCTGCACCGGAGGTGCGGCGGCTGCATCCATTTCATACTCCGGCAAATTCTTCCGCGCGCGCATGGTTCTTCTCGCGTGCGAGAGCAACGAAATAGCGGAGCTGCCGGACGTTAACGGCGCTCACGATATCCGCACTACTCCGCCGCTTCTCTCACCGCTTCGACGCGCTCCACCTTGGCGGCGCAGAACTTGAACTCGGGGATCTTCCCGAACGGATCGAGCTTCGGATTGGTGAGCAGATTCGCGGCCGCCTCGACGTAGGCGAACGGGATGAACACCACGCCGTCCGGCACGGCGTCGTCCTGGCGCGAGGCCAGCTCGACCACCCCACGGCGGGTCGACACGCGCACCGGGTCGCCCGGCTGGATGCCGAGCTTGCGGATTGTGCCGGGCGAGAGCTGGGCGCTTGCGTTCGGCTCCAATGCGTCGAGCACGGTGGCGCGGCGCGTCATCGAGCCGGTGTGCCAATGCTCGAGCTGGCGGCCGGTCGAGAGGATGAACGGATACTCGGCGTCCGGCATTTCGTCGGGCGCGGTGTATTTGGTGGCGACGAGCTTCGCGAGCCCGTTCGGGCGCGGGATGCCCGTGTCGAACACAATGTCGCGCCCCGGAATGTCCGGCCCGGCGGTCGGGTAGGTGACGTGGTCCTCGCGCGCGACGCGCTCCCAGGTGATGTTATCGAGCGCGGGCATCATGTTCGCCATCTCGGTGAACACCTCCGACACGTGCTGGTAGTTCCAGTTGCAGCCGATGCGTTGGGCGAGGTCCTGGATGATCCAGAGATCCTGGCGCGCCTCGCCCGGAAGCGGCAGCGCCGCGCGGCCCATCTGCACCTGGCGGTTGGTGTTGGTGACGGTGCCGTCCTTCTCGGGCCAGGCGCTCGCCGGCAGGATCACGTCCGCATAGGAGCAGGTCTCGGTGACGAAGATATCCTGCACCACGAGGTGCTCGAGGTGCGCGAGCGCGCCGCGCGCGTGGTTCAAGTCAGGGTCGGACATCGCGGGGTTCTCGCCCATGATGTACATGCCCTTGATCTCGTCGTTGTGGACCGCGTCCATGATCTCGACCACGGTCTTGCCGCGCTTCGGGTCGAGTTTGACGCCCCAGGCCGCCTCGTATTTCCCGCGGATCTCGGCATTCTCCACCGACTTGTAGTCAGGGAAGAACATCGGGATCAGGCCCGCGTCGGACGCGCCCTGCACGTTGTTCTGCCCACGCAGCGGGTGCAGCCCGGTGCCGGGGCGGCCGACCTGGCCGCAGATCAGCGAGAGCGCGATCAGGCAGCGAGCATTGTCGGTGCCGTGGGTGTGCTGCGACACGCCCATGCCCCAGAAGATGATCGCGCGCTCGGCGCGCGCGAAGGTGCGCGCCACGTCGCGCAGGACGTCCGGCGCGATGCCGCAGATCGGCGACATCTCCTCCGGCGTGAACGGCTTCACGCTTTCGGCGAGTTGCTCGAACCCTTCCGTGTTGCTCTGCACGTATTGCCGGTCGTAAAGCTTCTCGCCGATGATGACGTTGAGCATCCCGTTCAGCATCGCGACGTCGGTGCCGTTCTTGAACTGCATCATCTGCCAGGCGTGCCGCTTCAACGCTTGGCCGCGCGGATCCATCACGATCAGCTTGGCGCCGCGCTTGGCGGCCTGTTTGAAGAAGGTCGCGGCGACCGGATGGTTCTCGGTCGGATTCGCGCCGATCACGATGATGACGTCGGAG
>Ga0190275_10004190_pt1 | contig 10382 bp, 8 predicted proteins | sample Popmic550T_FD_133745 | JGI IMG/M metagenome (GOLD analysis project Ga0190275, IMG submission 133745) | Populus adjacent soil microbial communities from riparian zone of Yellowstone River, Montana, USA - 550 T | ecosystem: Environmental > Terrestrial > Soil > Riparian zone > Trees stand | place...
ATGCCATGGCCGGGTCCGTCCGGGGCGAGGGTCGTGTGGTAACGCCATCGTCCCGGACGGGCCGGCCTTCGTCTACCCACCCACGGTCAGCCGCTCAGACACAGGAAGTTGCGGAAAGTGCAGATCCTAAGAAAAACTGATGCGAAGTACTTGACCTCCCCAAACCGGAGCTTACGGTACAGCTGTACACGTCTTCGCCCGCACGTCTCCGGGTGCCGCCATGTCCAGCACCATCCCCGAGGAGTTCCTGTCGCGCGCCGCCGACCTGCGGGCCGCCGGCACGTCCTGGGACGCCACCGCCGACCGCCTCGGCTTCGATGCCGACGAACTCCAGCAGCGCACCCGCGACGCCGGCCCCGACTTCCGCAAGCTCCTCGCCGCCGCTCGACAGAGCGTCGTCGACGAGGGGTTCGCCGAGGCCATGTTCACCCTGCGCAAACTCCTCCGCACCGGCGACGGCAAGGACGCCGCCAAGGCCGCCGACTGCCTCGCCCGCATCTGGATGACTACCCGCCGCCACCGCCGCAAGGTCGCCGCCGTGGGCCGCAAGGAGCCCCCGCCGCCGATCGACGCCGAACTCCGCAAGGAGGTCGAGGAGTATTTGGAGTTCAAGAAGCTGTGCGAGTCGCACGAGGGGCTGGCGCGCATCTGCGACCAGCAGGCCAACGACGTGTTCGAGAAGAAGTTCGGCTTCCACCCGGACGAGCCGCCGGCCGGGCTCCGCGACCTCGTCCCCGCTTCCGACAAGGACTGGTCCGACCTGCACTCATGGTACCCCGACACCGTCCCGCCGCGGGCGGATCAGCAACACCAGGACCACGGACAGAACGGCCGTTCCGGCGAACGCCCCGAAGATCAGGTTGAGCGGCGTCTGGGCGTCGCGGAGGGCGCCGAAACCCCAGTCGGCGAAGCCGCCGCAGCTGATGCTGACGAGGTTCATGACGCCGTACCCGGTCGCCCGCAGCTCGGGCCGCACGACCTGGGCCAGGATCGGCATGTTGTTGCCGTCGAAGATGCCCCAGCCGAGGCCGAACAGCATCAGGAACGCGACCGCGGCGGCGAGGGTGGGGGCGTTGCCGATGCCGAACAGGGCGGGGACGAGGAGGGCGATACCGACGGCGCTGACGGTGGTTCGCCCGCGCGGCGTCCGCCGCGCGGCCCGGTCGGCGGCCCACCCGCCGAGGAACGCCCCGCCGAACGCCGCGACGTTGACGTAGAGCGTGGCGCTGACGCCGGCGGTCCCCTGGCCGAGGGTGAAGCGGTCCTTGAGGATGGCCGGCATCCAGTCGCGCACGACCCAGCCCGCGATGGCCGGCAGCGTGAATACGAGCACCAGCAGCAGGAACGACGGGTTCACGAGCAGTTCGGCGAATGCCGTGAGCGGACCGGGCTTGGCGACGGGTTCGGTGGTGGTTCGCGGGGCGTCTTTGAGGAGCAGCAGGAGGGGCAGGGCGTAGGCGATGCCGACGAGGCCGAGGGCCGCGAAGGTGGTTCGCCAGCCGAGGTCGGGTGCGTCCGCGGCGTGTCCGCCGAAGCCGCCGAGGATGAGGCCGCAGTAGATGGCGGTCTGGTGGACGCCGACGGCGCGGGAGCGGGTGCGTCCGGTGTGGTAGTCGGCGATGAGGGCGAGCGCGGCCGGGATGTAGAACGCCTCGCTGATCCCCATCAAGGTGCGGGTCCAGAGCAGGTCGTGGTAGGTGTAGACGTGGCCGGTCCACCACGTGACCGCGGACCAGGCGAAGAGGCTGCCGGCGATGACGATTCGACGGCTGAAGCGGTCCGCGAGGTAGCCGCCGAACGGGCTGAGGACGGCGTAGACCCACTTGAACTGGCCGAGCATGTAGCCCCAGTTCGCGTCGTTCTCGACGTCCGGGATGTCGCCCATGACGGAGAACTTCATCGCGGCGAGGAGCTGTCGGTCGAGGTAGTTGAGGAGGGCGACGGGCCAGAGGAGTGCGACGGCGATCCAGGCGGTGCGGAGGGGCATGTGGGCAGTATGGCCCCTCCGGCGGCTGGTGAACAGCGGTCAGGGACGGGGAAACTCGGGCGGCAGGAGGACGGGAACCGGCCGCTCCGGGTTCGCGCGGGGGGTTGCGAGCGGCTCACGCTCGGGGGCGGTACCGCGGGCGGCACGGACCGGCGGTTCCAGCAGGGGCACGACCGGTGGCGCCGAGCTGCGGACGGCGACGGGGTCGGGCTGGCGGGCGGTCGGGGTGCCGGGCGCCCGGTCGCCGCGGGCGGCGACGCGGGACGGCGGGTTCTTCAGGGCGTTGAGCCACTGTTCCTCGAGGGCGTCGAGGCCGTTCACGCCGTACACCTGCCGGGCCGCGTTGTTCCAGCTCTCGACGGTGCCGTGGTTGCGGGTGTCGCCGCCCTGCATGCCGATGGCGAGGAACTGGAGCAGCCGCTGCCGGCCGGCGACGCCGCTGCCCCCGCGGTCGACCAGGTAGGCGCTGACGGAGTAACCCTGGGCGTAGAGGACGATCATGTCGCGGGGGTACTCGGCCATGCGGAACAGCACGGAGAGCCGAATGCCGCGGCCGGCGTTGAGCAGCTCGCGGCAGCGGACGTCGTGGTTGTACCGCTCCTCGTCATTCTCGCTGAGCACGCTGCCGCCCTCGTCGGCCCAGCGGGGCACGGGTCGGCCGAAGTGGTGGGCCAGGACCGTGTGCGTGATCTCGTGCGGGAGGACGCTGTCGAGCAGCTGCCGGGCGGGGCCGTGGATCTCCATGTGCTGCGAGGTCACGACGCCGCGACCGCCGTCGCCGCCGAACGTGAACGTCGTCGCACCACCCGCGCCGCCGGCCGTGATCTTCACCTCGAGGGGGCAGCGCCGGTTCCAGTTGGGCATCTCCTGCCCGAGCCACTGGAGCGCCTTCTCCTTGCGGTAGTGCTCGGCCATGTCGCCGAACTGTCGGGCGAGAGCCTCCGACGGGGCCGTTACTTGGAAGTTGGCAGTCGTGTACGGGGCGGCGGTCGCGGGGCCGGAGGTGCCCAGGGCGACGACGAGTGCGTACATCGGAAGCCGACGAAGCGTCATTCCCTTGACCTCCGTTGGGGAGTGGGACGCCATTAGGGCCGTGAGGCCGGGCGCATACCTGCGCGGCGTCCGAAGCCTACATGGCAATGCGGGTGCCGCGAATCGGAAGCGGTCCTCCCGCGGTGAAAAGTGCGTCTGCAAAGTCCGTCGTGGGCGGCGGTTCGGGGTTCGACCGGCCCTGCGGATTGGGCAACCGCCCGCGCCCGCCGGTGTAACTTCTACAGTCCACAACCGGGGTTCGGGTCTTGTAACTCTTACAGGGACGACTTTGGGACCATGCTACGGTGGGACTCTGAGGCTGGGAATCGACCAGTTGGCTCTCGTGTCCACTGCTGCCAAAGTCTCCCGGTATCACCGTCCCGAATGATTGCCCGTTTCCAGCGCGAATCGTGTGGCGTTTTCGGGCACGCGCTGATACACTTCCTCAGTCAGCGCTCGGATTGGCACGAATCTCTGGCTTCCTCTCCCGGAAGCAATCGGTCGATGCCCAAAAACGAGCATGTCGAGCCGCCGATGCCCGAGATCGTGGGCACCGCGACCGCCATGCAGGAGGTCTACCGTCTGGTGCGCCTCACCGCGCCCCGGACCACGACCGTCCTGCTCGTCGGCGAAACCGGCACCGGCAAGGAAGTCATCGCCAAGGCCGTCCACAAGCTCAGCCGTCGCGCCGACGGCCCGTTCATCCGCGTCAACTGCGGCGCCCTCCACGAGAACCTCCTGGAGAGCGAACTGTTCGGGCACGTCAAAGGTGCCTTCACCGGGGCGGTGGCCGACAAGGTGGGCCGCTTCGAAGCCGCACACGGCGGCACCATCTTCCTCGACGAGATCAACAGCACCTCGCCCAAACTCCAGGTCAAGCTGCTGCGAGTCCTCCAGGAGCGCGAGTTCGAGCGCGTCGGCGAGAGCAAGACCATCCGGGTCGACGTCCGCGTCCTCGCCGCCACCAACGCCTCGCTCGAAGAACTGGTCGAGTCCGGCGAGTTCCGCGAGGACCTGTACTACCGCCTCAACGTCATCCCCGTCGTGCTGCCGCCGCTCCGCGAGCGGCGCGACGACATCGCACCGCTCGCCCAGTTCTTCCTCCGCCGCTACGCCGACACACACAAGGTGCCGGTCCCCGAACTCACCCCGCCGGCGATCGACGCCCTCCGACTTCACGACTGGCCGGGGAACGTCCGCGAGCTGGAGAACACGCTCGAACGGCTGATCGTTTTCGCCGACGGCGGGCCGATCACCCCGGAACACGTCCGCTTCGGCCGGCCGCGCTACACCCTCCGCACCGCCCGCGGCCCGGCTGCCACGCCTGCCGGGCTCGACGTGCGCACCCAGATTCGACACCTCGTCCGCGCCGGCGTGCAGACGCCGCTCCCGGTCGGCCTCAAGGGGCTCCACCCGTTCCTCGTGGACGGCCTCGAACGCGAACTCATTGAGGAAGTGATGCGGCAGTGCGGCGACGTGCAGATCAAGGCCGCGGACCGCCTCGGCATCAACCGCAACACCCTCCACAAGAAGCTGGAGCAGTACCGCGCCGACGACGCCCGGGCGGCCGCCGCCCTCGCCCCCGCCGAGCCGCTCGCCAACGGCAGCCCCGAACCCGCCGCCGAATCCGCGTAGCCCCTCGTTCCCCTCCGGCGTAGCCTGTCCCGGGTTCACTTCGCCCCCGGGAGCCACGCCATGATCCGCCGCCTTCTCGCGTGTTCCGTCGCCCTCGGGCTCGCCGGTTCGCTCGCCCTCCGGGCCGACGACTGGCCGCAGTGGCGCGGCCCGGCCCGCACCGGCGTCTCGCAGGAAACCGGCCTCCTCAAGGAGTGGCCGAAGGACGGCCCGCCCCTCCGCTGGAAGCGCACCGACATCGGCCCCGGCTACTCGGCCCCGGCCGTGGTCGGCGGCAAGGTCTTTCTCCAAACCACTGCCGGCGACCAGGAGTTCGCCCTGGCGCTCGACGAGAAGACCGGCAAGGACATCTGGAAGACGCCGATCGGAGCCGTCGGCGAGAACTACGGGGTGAAGGCGTACACCGGCACCCGGGCCACCCCCACGGTGGACGGCGACCGCCTCTACTGCCTGTCGTCGGCCGGCCAACTCGTCTGCCTGGGGACGGACGGTAAGGTCCGGTGGCAGAAAGACTTGATGAAGGACTTCGGCGGCAAGGTCGGCCGGCCGCCGGATGCAGGCTGGGCGTACAGCGAGTCCGTGCTGGTGGACGGCGACCGCGTCGTCTGCACCCCGGGCGGGGCGACGGCGACGATCCTGGCGCTGAACAAGCTCACCGGCGCCCCCGTGTGGCAGGCGCCCGTCCCCGGCGGCGACGCGGCCGAGTACGCCTCGATCGTGCCCCTGGAGGTCAATGGGAGCAAGCAGTACGTCCAGTTCCTCGAGAAGGGTGTGGTCGGCGTCGACGCCGCGAGCGGCAAGTTCCTGTGGCGGTACGAGAAGACCATCGACCCGGGGGCGAACATCCTCACCCCGGTGGTGCTGGGGAACAAGGTGTTCACGGCCTCGTCCCGCGGCGGCGGCGGGCTCGTCGAGCTGACCGCGACCGGCGACGGCGTGACCGCCAAGCAGGTTTACTTCGACAAGCAGGTTTCCCCGAGTATCGGCGGGGCGGTGCTGGTGGACGGCCACCTCTACGGCACCGGCGGGCAGGCGCTGTTCTGCGCCGAGTTCGCCACCGGCAAGGTGAAGTGGACGGAGCGCGGCGTCGGGGCCGCGAGCGTGTGCGCGGCCGATGGTCGGCTGTACGTCCGCGGCTTCACGGGTGACGTGGCGCTGGTCGAGCCGAGCCCGACCGAGTACCGGGAGCGTGGCCGGTTCAAGCAGCCCGACCACGGCAAGACGCTGGCGTGGCCGCACCCGGTCGTGTCCAACGGGGGCTTCTACCTCCGCGACATGGGCGTTCTGCTTTGCTACGACGTGCGGGCGAAGTGACGCCGCCGGCGCGAGCCCGAGCCGGCGTAGGCTGGCCCGGGCTTCGTGCGCGGCTTCGGAATCCGGGCTGACGGCCACCCGGCGCAGTGTGGCGATCGCCTCCACGAAGAGCTCGTCGGAGACATCGTCGCACGAGGGTGCGCGATCGGGACGGTCGATGGCCGCCATGTCTGCACCGGGGGTAGGAGGTGTGTACGATGCCCGGGACGTGGGCAGGGAATGTGTACGGCTGTACCGTAAGCTCCGCTTGGGCGTTGTCAAGAGAATCGGCGCGAATCCCGGCTCATCCCATCACCGGTGTGGTGGACATGGCACCCGGCTGGCGCTGGGGTCAAGCAAGAAGCTGCCGAACCTCGCGGCGGCGACGGCGCGGTACGTCGCCCACTACAACTTCTGCCGGTGGCACTACTCGCTGAAGAAAACCCCGGCGATGGCCGCGGGACTGACCGGCCACTCGTGGACGATGGACGAGCTTCTAGAGGCGGCTGGCGTGGTATAATCCGGCATCGGCCCGCAGGAGTCATGACCTGCGATAAAGCCGGGGTAAGCGACGGGTAGCGTTCTCCGCCCCGTCGCTTACCCCGGCCCGGTTGTTACGGAGAACTGTCCATGCCCACTCGGGAGGCCGCGTCATCGCCACCACCCCCACCGAGCCCACCACCCCCGTCGCCACCACCCCCAGCGCCGGCGACGGACTGGCCGGAGCGGATCGTCAAATCGGACCCGAGAAAGTAGTCCCGGGGTACATCCTCAATGCGGCAGGCGACGACCCCGATGCGAAGCGGGCGATTGCGTTCCTCCAAACGTTTCTGCCGACGCCCGGGGTCGATTACACCTGGGTTGAGGAGCAGGCTCGCCGGACCTACGAGCAGGCTATGGCACTCTTTGATTCCCACGATGCGAAGGCCGGGGCCGTTATCGGGTACGTCGGCGCGGGTGCGGGGTTCGCGGCCTTCGGGACGATGGTGAACGCTGCGAACGCGGCCATCAGCCCGTGGGTCATCGTTGCCGCCATCCCGACCGTTGTGCTTGCCGGGCTCGCCATCCTCGAAGCTGCGTGGTGCCGGTCACCGGCTGGCGCCTTCCGCGTGCCCGCCGCAGACCGACTGGCCGCCCACGCCGCAACCCACCCCGATAAGAAAGAGGCTGTGGCCTATCTCATCCCGCAATGGTTCCTCGCCACCGCCCTTCTCGGCCCAGTACTCAAGAGGAAGGCCGACCTCGTGGACCGGGCTACGTGGAACTTCGCCGCCGCCATCGTCGCCCTCGCCCTCCCGCTCGCCACCCTCACCGTCCGTCGCTTCTGCGGGTGGTAGCCCACCCGCCCCGCAATGCCCGTTACCGGGGCCAACTTTTCCAAAGTGTACCACCCCCGGCCCCTCCCCCTTGCACCCGGCGGCGGATCGGTCATGCTGGGGCGGTCACCGGGGGAATGGCCGTGACTATCAGGCAATGGATGGGGCGACGGGTGCGATGGGTAATGCGAGGGATGTTCGTCACCATCGGCGCTTGCGTGGTGTCGCTCCTGCCCAATCCGCCAGCTGCGGGCCTGGTATTCGTCGTGATCCCGGTGGCGGGCGCGATCGTGGCGGCCGTGTGGGTGAGCGCGAACTTCTTCCTGTTCCGGTGCCCACGGTGCCGGTGTAACTTGGCCCCACTCGTGGTGAGCAACGCGAGGAGCTTGTGGGGCATCGACCCGCGGCTCGCCTGCTGTCCCTACTGCGCCCTTAGTCTGGACGAGCACATGCCCGAGCCGGAACCAGCGAACGAATACGACCGCTACCCGGTGGATTCGTGAGTGGGACGGGCCTATCGTTGCAGCCCGCGACATATCGTTACACGAGGGGCTTGCGTTGCAAAGGCCCTTGACCGGAAACGCGGTGTGTATCTAGTGACTGTACCTCCCGGCCTCCTGACCGGCGGCACGCCGTTCGCATCGCGGGCCGTCACGTCATTCCCTGCGCGAGCCGCCCCCCATGCCCGATTCTGACCCGCTCTGGTACAAGGACGCGGTCATCTATCAGGTCCACGTCCGCGCCTTCCACGACAGCGACGGCGACGGGTTCGGCGACTTCCGCGGCCTCGCCCGCAAGCTCGACTACATCGAAGACCTCGGCGTCACCGCCATCTGGGTCATGCCCTTCTACCCCTCGCCCCTCCGCGACGACGGCTACGACATCGCCGACTACACCAACGTCCACCCCCAGTACGGCACCCTCGCCGACTTCCAGGAGTTCGTCGGCGAGGCCAAGAAGCGCAACATCCGCGTCGTCACCGAGCTGGTCATCAACCACACGTCCGACCAACATCCCTGGTTCCAGCGCGCCCGGCGTGCTCCCAAAGGAAGCACCGAGCGCGACTTCTACGTCTGGGGCGACGACCCCACCCGCTACGCCGACGCCCGCATCATCTTCAAGGACTTCGAGCCGTCCAACTGGACCCTCGACCCGGTCGCCGGGCAGTACTACTGGCACCGCTTCTACCACCACCAGCCGGACCTCAACTTCGACAACCCGGCCGTGTGGGACGCCCTGTTCCCGCTCATGGACTTCTGGCTCGACATGGGCGTCGACGGCATGCGCCTCGACGCCATCCCGTACCTCTACGAGCGCGAAGGCACCAACTGCGAGAACCTTCCCGAAGGCCACGTTTTCCTGAAGGCGCTGCGCCGCCGCATGGACGAAAAATACCCCGGGCGGATGTTCCTGGCCGAAGCGAACCAGTGGCCCGAGGACGTGCTGCCGTACTTCGGCGACGGCGACGAGTGCCACATGGCGTTCCACTTCCCCGTCATGCCGCGGCTGTACATGGCGCTCCACCAGGAGGATCGCTTCCCCGTCATCGACATCCTCGAACAGACGCCGCCGATCCCGGACAACTGCCAGTGGTGTACGTTCCTCCGCAACCACGATGAGTTGACGTTGGAGATGGTGACCGACGAGGAGCGCGACTACATGTATCGCGCCTACGCCGAGGACCGCACGGCGCGCATCAACCTCGGCATCCGCCGCCGCCTCGCCCCGCTCCTGAAGAACGACCGCCGCCGCATCGAGCTGATGAACGCCCTGCTGTTCAGCCTGCCGGGCACGCCGGTCGTCTACTACGGCGACGAGATCGGCATGGGCGACAACATTTACCTCGGCGACCGCAACGGCGTGCGGACGCCGATGCAGTGGAGTGGCGACCGCAACGCCGGGTTCAGCCGGGCCAACCCGCAGAAGCTGTACCTGCCGGTCGTCATCGACCCGGAGTACCACTACGAGGCGGTGAACGTCGAGTCGCAGCAGAACAACGCCAGCTCGCTGCTGTGGTGGACGAAGCGGCTGATCGCGCTGCGGAAGCGCTTCCAGGCGTTCGGCCGCGGCACGCTGCGCTTCCTACGGCCGGCCAACTCGAAGGTGCTGGCGTTCCTCCGCGAGTTCCGCGACGAGCGCATCCTCGTCGTCGCCAACCTGTCGCGGTTCGTGCAGTTCGCCGAGCTCGACCTGCGCGAGTTCGCGGGCGTGGTGCCGGAGGAGGTGTTCGGCCGCACGGCATTCCCGCGGGTCGGCGAACTGCCGTACCTGCTGACGCTGGCGCCGCACGGGTTCTTCTGGTTCTCGCTCCCCGCGCCGGCCCCGCACGTCGTCACCGAGGCGCAGCCGGTCGCGGTCCTGGAACTGCCGGCGCTGCCGGGCGAGGTGCCGCTGTCGGAGCGCTTCTACCCGAGCGGGCTGGACGACTTGGAGGCCGTGCTCCCCGACTACCTGACGCGCCGCGGTATGGCCAGTAAGCCGGCGGTGACGGCGGTGCGCGTCAAGGCCGCCGTCCCGGTCGGCCGTGACGTTCCCGTCTGGTTCCTCCTCCTGGCGGCCGAGTACCGCGCGGGCGTGCCGGAGTTGCTGGAACTGTCGCTGGCGTTCGTGCCCGAGTCGAAGCTGGATGAACTCTCTGCCCCGCTCGCGGAGGTGGGGCTGGCGCGCGTCCGCGGCCCGGAGCCCGGCGTGCTGGTGGACGCGCTGGCCGTCCCGGAGTGCGCCCGCGCCGTGCTCCGCGCCATCCTCGGCCGGCGGGTGCGGGCGCTCCCCGAGGCCGAGGTGGTGTTCGAGCCGACCGAGCCGCCGCTGAGCGCCGCCGACCTGGACGCGGCCGACGCCCTCCCCGTCACCGTCCGCCGCACCGGCCGGCAAACGCTGACCGCGGTGTTCGGCGACCAGTACGTGTTCAAGTCGTACCGCCGCATCGACGACGGCACGGCCCCCGCGGTCGAGGTCGGGAAGGTGCTGGCCGGGCGGCCGGGGTTCACGTCGTTCGCGCCGGTGGCCGGGTCGGTCGAGTACCGCCGCCGCGGCAGCCAGCCGGCGACGCTCGGCGTGCTGTACCGGCACGTGCCGCACCAGGGGTCGGCGTGGCAGTACGCCCTCGACGAACTCAG
>Ga0190275_10004191_pt1 | contig 10381 bp, 9 predicted proteins | sample Popmic550T_FD_133745 | JGI IMG/M metagenome (GOLD analysis project Ga0190275, IMG submission 133745) | Populus adjacent soil microbial communities from riparian zone of Yellowstone River, Montana, USA - 550 T | ecosystem: Environmental > Terrestrial > Soil > Riparian zone > Trees stand | place...
CCGTCACAGCATTCGTCCTGGCCTTGCCGCTCGTCGGTCTGGCCGACGTTCTCCGCCCCACCACGGCAGTCGCCGCCCCAGGCGACCAGTGCGTGGCCGCGAGCGTCCTCCCCGCCACCAAGAGCGACCGGGAGGCGACCGCAGCGAGAGCGGCCGCGCAGTACTTCCCCAGCGATCAGGTCGCCATGGCGACCGCGGTCGCGGGTGCAGAGTCCACCTGGAACGCGACTGCGGTGAACAAGGCCGCGGGCGGCAACTACGGCCTGTGGCAGATCAACTCGGTGCATGACAGGCTCCTGGACGCCAGGACGTGGAGCGATCCACAGGACAACGCCTGGATGGCCTATCAGGTCTGGGACGCCGCTGACGGGAACAAGGGCGACGGAAGGGGCTCCTGGAAGCCCTGGTCGGTCTACAACTCGGGTAGCTACAAGGGCTACCTGCGGGAGACCAAGACCGCGAGCGATGACCCCGCCAGCACCTGCGTCGATGCTCCCGCGAGCGCCTCGGTCAGCATCGCGACCTGGAACGTGCTGAACACCAACTCCAAGGGCCGGATCACCAAGGGCGTTCAGGCGGTGGCCGGCACCGCCGACGTGTTCGGTCTGCAGGAGATGGGCAGCAGCTCGGACCGGGCGACGGCCAACAAGGCCGCGACCACGGCCGGCTTCACGATGAGCACCGACCGCACCGCCGTGCCCCTCTTCTACCGCACCGACAAGTACACGCTGGTCGAGCAGGGGAAGGTTCGCGCGTTCCCGGGCGGCGCGAAGATCGAGCGACGCAGCGGCAAGGGCATGGAGCGCACCTCGGGGAAGTCGATCACCTGGCTGCACCTGCGCGACAACGCCACCCAGGAGACCTTCTACGTCGTCAACACCCACCTGATAGTCGGCGCGTACAACCGCACCAAGGCCAAGAACAACGACCGGCGCGTTGCCCTGTACAGGCAACAGATCGGCGCGCTGACCAATCTGGTCGACAGCTTCCAGGCCAGCGGCTCCGCCGTCTATGTGACCGGCGACTTCAACGTCGACTACGACAGCGACGCCACACCGATCATCACCATGGCCGACCACGGCCTGACGCCCAACTGGCAGTACCTCGAGGGGGAGGCCACCATCGGCAAGAAGACCCGGCTCGACTACATCTGGTCCAACCGGGCACCCTCGACGCAGACCATCGGCGACAAGTTCGGCTCGGACCACTCCTCGATCGTGGTGACCTATCCCCCGTCGACCGGGGTGTCGGGCACGATGACGCCGGTCAACGGCAGTCCCCAGCAGGAGATCTACAGCATGCGGACGGTCTCTGACCCCAACTCGGGTCAGGCTTACGTGGTGCCGATCCCGACCGGCACGGTGGGCAAGGTCTTGAACAGGGCACTGGACCAGGTCGGTGACACCTGGGAGTACGGCGCCGACGGTCCCGACGCCTGGGACTGCTCCGGCCTCACCGCCGCGGCGTGGGGCGCGGCCGGTGTCGGGCTCCCGCACCAGTCCGAGGCCCAGCAGCGCGGTGTGAAGAACGTCGCCCTGGCCGACGCGCAGCCGGGCGACCTCTTCTGGCATGAGGGCTACGTGGCGATCTACCTCGGCACGGTGGGCGGCGAACGGCTGACGATCGGCTCGGCCAAGTCCAAGGGCTCGGTGACCCTCCGGACCATGGAGGAGAGCGCCATCAAAGCAGTGCTGCGGCCCAGCAAGTAACGAGCCAGCCAGCAGCTCCGACACGTAGGGCCGTGCGGAGCTAGCGCTCTTCGACCGCTCGACGCTCCTCGCGCTTGCTCGGCGGCCGGACCTTGAGCGTGCCCATCCCCACGCTGCCGCGCAGCACCAGCAGCGGCTGGCCGGGCGCCGGTGTGCGGGCGACCTTGATCGACTTGGTCCCCATCGACTTGCCGAGCCGGTCGTCGTTCACCGCCCAGCCCGCCGGGACGATGATCACGACCGTGCCGGCGCCGGCGATCACCTCGACGTCGATCACCGGAGCCGCAGGCGTGGCACGCAGGCAGTTGAGCTTCACCGAACCGACTCCGGAGCTGATCCGCAGGAACGGCGGAACGACCCAGGCGCCGTCGCGCTTCTCCGAGCTGACGCCTCCGTCGAGCCGAAGCGGATCCTCCGCTGTGTAGCCGATCGGTGGTGGACCCGGAACCGGTGCCAGCGCGCGACCACTCGACCGCCACGGCAGCTCCACCGAGAGGTCTGCCACCAGGGGCTCCAGGTCGCCGTACGTCTTGGCCTGCAACGCCACCCCGAGCCGTTCGTCCAGCTCGTCCATCCCCAGCCGACCGTCGGCGGCCGCCTCCTGCAGGATGGCCGCGATCGCATCCCGCTCGGCATGCCCCACCCGCAGCCCACTCGCCGGAAACCGATCCTGCGTCATGATCCGACCCTAGTGGAACGCGACCCGAGCGACAGTCCTGTGACAGCCGTGCACGAAACGATCCCGCCGCGGCGGATCTCGCCTACTGTTCTCCCAATCGCGGTACGGGCCAGCGGGGAGGATGCCGTGGAACAGATCAACTGGTCGACCGAGTGGTTGACGTCGCTGCTGTGGCTGCTCAGGACGTTCGCCCTGACGGTGGTCGCGTTCGTCCTGATCGCCTGGTTGCTGATCAAGCGCACCCGCTGGGGACGACAGTTCTGGCGACTCTCGCGCGACTTCTTCTGGCCGAAGCCGCGAACCCGCGGTTGGTGGCGCCCGCTCGGGGCGGTCGCCCTGCTGCTGCTGACCACCTTGATGGACGTCCGGCTGAGCGTGCTGCTCTCCTTCCAGGGCAACCAGATGTACACGGCACTGCAGGAGATGGATCCCGCCGGCTTCTGGCAGTCGATCATCGTCTTCGCCGTTCTCGCGACCAGCTTCGTGCTGCTGACCCTGATCAGCTTCTACATCGGCCAGCGGCAGATCATCAACTGGCGGCTGTGGCTGAACGAGCGAATGGTGGCGGACTGGCTGAAAGGTGCCGCCTACCACCGCAGCCGCTTGGTCCGGGAGCCGATCGACAACCCCGACCAGCGCATCCAGGAGGACATCCGCTCCTACGCCTCCACCTCCCAGAGCCTGGCGCTGGGCGCGGTCTCCTCGATGGTCACGTTGGTGTCGTTCTCGATCATCCTGTGGGGTCTCTCCGGCCCGCTCACCGTCGCTGGGGTGACCATCCCCCGGGGCATGGTCTTCCTGGCCTACATCTACGTGATCATCGCGACGCTCATCGCCTTCAAGATCGGCAAGCCACTGATCCGGCTGAACTTCCTCAACGAGCTCCTCAATGCCTCCTACCGCTACGCGCTGATCCGGGTCCGGGAGAACTCGGAGAACATCGCCCTCTACCGCGGCGAGCGGGTCGAGAACACCACCTTGCTGTCCCGGTTCGCGGCCATCATCGGCAACGTCTGGGCGATCGTGTTCCGGAGTCTGAAGTTCCAGGGGTTCAACCTGGTGGTCAGCCAGATCGCGGTGGTCTTCCCGGTGATCCTGCAGATCGGGCGCTACTTCAGCGGTCAGATCACGCTGGGCGACCTGACCCAGACCGCGACGGCGTTCGGCCAGGTGCTGGGTGCTCTGTCCTTCTTCCGACTCGCGTACGACGACTTCGCCGGCTATCGCGCCGTTCTGAACCGGCTCACCGGGCTGCTGGACGTCAACGACGAGGCGCGGGCCCTGCCCTCCCCGACGACCGAGGAGCGTCCGGGCGGCCTGGCGGTCAGCGACCTCACCCTCGGTTCCCCCGACGGTCGAATGCTGTTGCGCGACCTGGACCTTCGAGTCGACGAGGGCGATTCGCTCCTGATCAAGGGTCCCTCCGGCTCCGGCAAGACCACGCTGCTGCGCAGCCTGGCCGGCCTGTGGCCGTACGCCGCCGGCACCATCGAGCGACCCGACGACGGCGACATCCTGTTCTGCTCCCAACAGCCCTACCTGCCGCTCGGCACGCTCCGCGCTGCCCTGTCCTACCCGGCCCCGGCCGCCGAGCTCGACGACGACCGGGCCCAAGACCTGCTGCGACAGGTCCAGCTCGGTCACCTGGTCGACGACCTGGACACCCAGAAGGACTGGTCGAAGACGCTGTCACCCGGTGAGCAACAACGGGTCAGCATCATCCGGATCCTGCTCGCGGCGCCGTCGATGATCTTCCTCGACGAGTCGACCTCGGCCCTGGACGAGGGGATGGAGCACGCGATCTACGAACACCTGCGCAGCCGCCTGCCGCAGGCCACCCTCGTCAGCGTCGGGCATCGCAGCACGCTCAGGCGGCTGCACTCCCAGGAGCTCGAGCTGACCAGCGAGGGTCAGTGGCAGCTGACGGCTAGCGATCCGTCGCAGTAGGTCGTTCGCTCGACACCGCCCTCCGAAGCCGATCAGTTCGAGCTCCTGCGCGAGTCGAACGAGGTAACCGTCTCGCCTCGAGACCATGATCCGGAGGAGTCGACCATGTCCCAGACCACCGCACCGAACGGCACCCCCACCATCACCACCCAGACCCTGTCGGTGCCCGGGGCCGAGCTCACCTATGACGTCCGCGGCGACCTCGGGTCCGCGACCGCGGAGCGACCACCGCTGTTCCTGATCGGCACCCCGATGGCAGCCGAGGGATTCGTCACCCTGGCCGGTCACTTCACCGACCGCCCGGTGATCACGTACGACCCGCGCAACGTCGGCCGCAGCAGACGCCACGACGACAGCGTCACGCCGACACCCGAGGACCATGCCGCCGACCTGCACGCCATCATCAGCGAGATCGGCGGCCCGGTGGACCTGTTCGGCAGCTCGGGTGGTGCGATCAACGGGCTGGCGCTGGCGATCGCCCACCCCGAGGACGTACGGGTGCTGGTGGCGCACGAACCGCCGGCGGGTGGGGCTGTGCCCGATGCCGAGCACGTCCGCGCTGCCTGTCACGCGGTGCTCGACAGCTATCGCTCGTCCGGGTTCGGCCTCGGCATGGCGAAGTTCATCGCGCTGGTGAGCGAGCAGGGTGAGATCGGCCCTGACTACGCCGACCGTCCGGACCCCGATCCCGCCGCGTTCGGGATGCCGACCGAGGATGACGGCAGCCGGAGCGACCCACTGATGAACAACATGAGCACCATCCCGGTCTGGGCACCCGATCCGGAGGCGCTCCGCGCTGTCCCCTGTCGCGTCGTCCTCGCCGTCGGTGAGGAGTCGGGCGAGACACTCGCCGCGCGTGCACCGCGAGCCATCGCCGCGCAGGGGGGCGGTGAGCTGGTCGTCTTCCCCGGCGATCACATCGGCTTCGCCGGCGGCGAGTACGCCCAGACCGGGAAGCCGGAGGAGTTCGCGGCCCGGCTGCGCGAGGTGCTGGAGCCGTAGGAGCGGGTGCGTCGTCACCAGCTTGCATCGGCTGGGTCAGGGCCTGGGCGGTCTCATGACCCTTTCGGCCGTGCTCGCAGGTGAGCGCGCTCCCCTTGCCGCCCGAACAGGCTCAAGAACTCGACGCCATGATCATCGGCAGGTCCGAACCAGTGCGGCACCCGGGTGTCGAACTCGGCCGCCTCGCCGGGGGCGAGGACCAGGTCGTGCTCGCCGATGATGGCCCGGAGATTGCCGTCGAGGACGTACAGCCACTCATAGCCCTCGTGGGTCTTCAGCTCCGGTCGCCGCCGGGTCGAGTCCGCCGGGATGATCAGCTTGTAGGCCTGCACCCCACCGGCCCGGCGGGTCAGCGGCAGCATCGTCATCCCCTCCGCCGAGATCGGCTTCAGATGGATCCGCGGGTCACCGGTGGGCGGGGCATCGACGAGCTCGTCCAAGGTCACTCCGTAGGCGCGGGCCAGCGGAAGGAGCAGCTCCAAGGTCGGACGACGCTCCCCCGACTCGAGGCGGGAGAGAGTGCTGACCGAGATGGCTGTCTGGGCGGCGAGCTGCGCCAGGGTGAGTTCCCGCTTGCTCCGTAGGGTCCGCAGTCGAGGTCCGACCCCGTCCAGGGTCTCGTCGAGATCGGTGGTGGTCATGGCTCCAGTTTGCCACTCCGGCAAACTACCTTGCTGTCAGCAAGCGGGCCGGGCACGCTGGCGACATGCACAGTGATGATCTGGGAACCAGCTACGACGTGATCGTGATCGGTGGCGGAGCGGCCGGGCTCAACGGCGCCCTGATGCTCGCCCGCTCTCGGCGTTCGGTCGTCGTGATCGACGGCGGCCAGCCTCGCAACGCGCCGGCCGAGGGCGTGCACGGGCTGCTCGGCCATGACGGGATGCCACCGGCAGAGCTGCTCGAACGCGGCCGCGCAGAGGTGCGTTCGTACGGCGGTGCAGTCGTCGAAGGTTCCGTGTCGGCGATCTCGGGGGCCGCCGGTGGCTTCACCGTTCACCTCGACGACGGCCGAAGCGCCGTCGGTCGACGGCTTCTGGTCACCACCGGTCTGGTGGACGAGCTGCCGGGCGTCGACGGTCTGGCCGAGCGGTGGGGACGCGACGTGATCCACTGCCCGTACTGCCACGGGTGGGAGGTCCGCGACCAGGCCATCGGCATCCTGGCGACCGGCCCGATGGCCAGCCACCAGGCCCTGCTGTTCCGGCAGCTCAGCCTTGACGTGGTGGTCTTCACGCACACCAGCGAGCTGAGCGAGCACGACCGTACTCGGCTGCTCGTCCGCGATGTCGGGATCGTCGACGGCGAGGTCACCGGACTGGAGATCGTCGACCACCGGGTCGGCGGTATGCGGCTGGCCGACGGCACCGTCGTGCCCCGCGACGTGGTGGTGGTGCAGACCAGGATGGCGGCTCGAGCGGGCTTCCTGGCCGACCTCGGGCTCGCGCCGATCGAGCACCCGATGGGCGTCGGGTCGTACGTTCCGGCCGACCCGACCGGGCTCACCGCCGTACGAGGTGTCTACGTGGCCGGCAACATCACCGATCTCACGGCCCAGGTCGGCGCCGCTGCCGCAGCGGGCGCGCTGGCTGGGGCGCGGATCAACGCCGATCTGGTGGAGGAGGAGACCGACCTGCTCGTCGCGAGGCGGGACGCGACCCTCGCGATCTCGGTACCGACTACGGATGCAGCGCAGGCCGGTGTAGCGGCTCACTGAGAACATGACCACCATCACTGCCGCGTCGAGCGGCTATCTGCTCGACAACGCCGGGGACCAGGTGCCCGACCGCTGGACCGCGCTGGCTGCCTTGTTCGACGAGCCCACCTTCCGCCGACTTCGGGAGATCGGGATCCGTCCCGGCTGGGACTGCCTGGAGATCGGCGCGGGTGGCGGCTCCGTGGCCCGCTGGATCGCCGAGCAGGTAGGGCCGCGCGGCGTCGTGACCGCCACCGATCTCGACACCCGATGGCTGGAGCAGCAGCAGCTCCCGAACCTGAACGTCGTCCAGCACGACATCACCCGCGACCGGCTGCCGGTGCACACATACCATCTGGCGCACAGCCGGCTCGTGCTCACCCACCTGCCCGAGCCGGAGGCGGTGATCGACCGCCTGATCCCTGCGCTCCGACCCGGGGGCTGGCTGGTGCTGGAGCAGTTCGACACCAGCTACCTGGACGGGGCGTGTCCACGGCCACGCACGGCAGCTGAGCACCGGGCGAACCACATCCGGGAAGCGTTCACCCAGCTGCTGGAGAAGCGCGGCCCCGATCTGGCCCTGCCGTCGCGGCTGCCCGGTCTGCTGTCGGCGCGAGGATTCGAGGCGGTCGAGGTCCGGGGCTCGTTCGAGAGCGGTCCGGCCGTACGGCGGCTCGAGCGGGCGAATCTCGAGCAGGTTCGTGACGACCTGATCGCCCACGGGATCACCAGTGAAGAGCTGGAGGCCCATCTGGCCGAGCTACCTCGGCTGCCGCTGCTGATGCCGATGATGGTCAGCGTCGTGGCGCGGAAGTGGCCGTCCTGACGCCGTCGGAGCGTACTGCGACGATGGTTGGATGAGGATCAAGCATCAGGTCGTGGTGTTCGACGCCGCCGAGCTGGAACCGGAGAGCCGGTTCTGGGCCGGTGTGCTGGGTGGAGAGGTCGAGTCCGACGAGCACGACGACTGGCACATGATCGTGGTCGACGGCGAGCCGCGGATGGGAATCCAGCTCGCGCCCGACCACGTCAGCCCGGAGTGGCCGAACGGCGAGCCGCAGCAGATCCATCTCGATCTGTGGGTGGACGACGTCGACTCCGCCCATGCCGAGGTGATGGCGCTCGGGGCGAGACTGCTCCAGCCGGCGACCGGCGAGGACTCCCCCGACGACTTCCAGGTGTACGCAGATCCGGCCGGCCACCCGTTCTGCCTCTGCTGGATCAACCGCTGATCGATGCTGAGGATGGTGCCATGAAGATCGACGCGCAGGCTCTGGCGACAGCCGCCGAGGACGGACGCCTGTCCGGCGTGGTGACGGTCGACGCCGGTGAGGAACGGCTCTACGAAGCCTGTCACGGTTACGCGCACCGCGGACTGGCCGTCCCGACGACCGTGGGCACCCGCTTCGCGCTGGCCAGCGCCACCAAGATCATGACCGCCCTCGGAGTTCTCCGCCTGGTCGAGGAAGGCGCCATCCGGCTGACCGATCCGGTCCGGCCCATCCTCGGCGGGGACCTCCCCCTGATCGACGACGCAGTGACGATCGAGCACCTGCTCGGCCACACCTCGGGCATCGGCGACTACCTCGACGAGGAAGCCGCGTGGGAGCCGGCCGACTACGTGCTGCCGGTTCCGGTGCACACGCTCGCCGACACCGAGGCCTTCGTCCGGGTGATCGACGGCTACCCGCAGGTCTCGCCGCCCGGAGAGCGCTTCGCGTACAACAACGGCGGCTACGTCGTCCTCGCGCTGATCACCGACCGGCTGGCCGAGAGCGGCTACCACGACTGGGTGGAGCAGCAGGTCTGTGCTCGGGCGGGCCTGGAGCGGACCAGCTATCTGCGCTCCGACGAGCTGCCCGGTGACGCCGCGCTGGGCTATCTCTTCGACGAGGGTGACCGGACCAACGTGCTGCACCTGCCGGTGCGCGGGACCGGTGACGGCGGCATCTACTCGACGGTGGACGACCTGCACCGGTTCTGGCGGTCCCTGGTCGCCGGGCAGATCGTCGGTCCCGACCTGGTGCAGACCATGATCACGCCCCGGAACGTCTCGCACGAGGAAGAGAAGCTGCGCTACGGGTTGGGCTGCTGGCTACACCCCACCGGGCCGGCGCTGATCGTCGAGGGGTACGACGCAGGGATCTCGATGCGCTCGATCCACGATCCCGCAACCCAGACCACGGCAACGGTGCTGGCCAACTCGTCCGAGGGCGCGTGGCGGGTCGCCTGGAGGCTGGTGGAGATGTTCGGCTGACTGCCTGGAACTGACTGCCTGGATCTATCGCCTGGGACTGAATTGCCGGAAACCGTGGAAGGATCCGACGGGTGGCCGACCTCGCGCAGTTTCTCGACCGATCGCGGCGGATCGTGGCGGACAACCGCTACCTGACGCTGGCCACCGCCGACCGGGAAGGATGTCCCTGGGCCACGCCGGTCTGGTTCGCGGCGGAGGGGCTGCACACGTTCTGCTGGGTCTCACGGCCCGGAGCCCGGCACTCGCTGAACATCACGGTCCAGCCCAGGGTGGCTTTCGTCGTCTACGACTCGACCGTGCTCAGCTCCGACGGCGCCGCGGTGTACGTCGAGGCGGAGGCGGCCGAGGTGACCGCCGATGAGCGGGCGGCGGTGTTGGCGGTGTACAACCGGCGCTCGGTGGCCCAGGGCATGGCGGAGTGGACCGACGAGAGCGTCACAGGGCCGGCTCAGTTCCGCCTCTACCGGGCGATCGCCACGAAGGTGTACGTCTTGGACGATCACGACCGACGGGTCCTGGTCAGCCCACCCGGGTGACCGGCTGACGCGCGGGCGACACCGTCCTCCTCCCGAGTCGGACGTCGCCTTCAGGTCAGCGGGGCCCCGGTCCCACCCCGGTGTGGATCTCCATGCCGTCGGCCGTCGGCGGCTCCGGTCGACGGGCGCTCGGGCGGTCCAGGTAGAAGAACGCCGTGGAGGCGATGTCGTCCTGCAGCGGCAGGTAACGGCGCCCGCTGCGCCAGCCGAGAGCCTGGATGTTCACACTGAGTCGGTTGCTGAAGTGGATCGGGTCGAGCACGTGGAAGCGGTAGAGACCGAAGCGCTGCTGGGCGTCGTAGAGCCCGTCCGAGCGGATCACCTGCGGCATGCCGAGGTAGGGCGTCGAGAACTCGACATAGCCCTTCCCCGGCACGTCGAAGTCCCAGGCGCCGCCGAAGTAGTCCTCGGTTCCGGTGCCGCAGATCGTGGGGTAGTCCTCGTCGTCGTCGAGGAAGAACTTGATCTCGCCCTCGCCCCACCATCCGTTGGAGTTCACGCCCCAGGCGAGATAGGTGCCGACGTAGTGCCCGGACCCTTCGATGCCGTCCAGGA
>Ga0190275_10004193_pt1 | contig 10377 bp, 8 predicted proteins | sample Popmic550T_FD_133745 | JGI IMG/M metagenome (GOLD analysis project Ga0190275, IMG submission 133745) | Populus adjacent soil microbial communities from riparian zone of Yellowstone River, Montana, USA - 550 T | ecosystem: Environmental > Terrestrial > Soil > Riparian zone > Trees stand | place...
CGCGGTGCCAACCGTGGCGCTAACCGGGTCAGATGCCGAGGCCCAAACGGTCGGCATGACCCGACGACAGGATAGGCGCACGGGCCGCCATGAGCGCCGTGATGATCGGCGCACAGGTCGCACGGAGCGGCGCGACGCCCGGCGCACGGGTGGCACGCAGTAGCAGTTGAGAGCGCCTTATTGTCACTGGCGTAGTCTCATTGCGGCGCTTGTCGAGCCGGGCTAGCGATCCGCACACCGCCGCTGCCGTCGGGCCATCGCCGGGACGACCTCGCGCCACGCGTCATGTGCAAGGCCCGGAACGCGATCAGTCCATGGAGGGGTTGCTCGCCGCCGACGATCTCGACGCACCTATCGACTAACATTGCGGAAGGACGTGCGATCTATACCCGACGCAGAGTCAACGATCCTATCGATCAGGCGAAGCCTAGATCGCGACTCGGCAACACTGCGCGGCCATGGCGCACGACGACCGGAAATTCTGCGCGATAGGCGCAGCCCGCGCTTGCCATCGCGCTCGGCGCGTTGGCGACGCTGTTGTGGACGGTCATGGCCTAACCCCGCGACCGCGCAGGCCGGTCATTTCGTGGATGGGACCGGAAACGCGGAAACGACGATGCTTGAAGACGCCGCGATCGCAAGAGACGCCATCAACCGCCTGCTCACGTTGCTCGCAAAGTCGGGCGTTACTCCGGAAGAAATTCTCGGCGTGGCCAACGCTATTCAAATCAAAGACGGAGCGAGACTTTCCAGTCACGCCGAGATTGATGAGGCGCGCGTCGACGCGTGGCTTGCGATTTGTCGCCTCGCTGATGCTGTGAGAACGGGCGCACCCGACATCGACGACAAATGGCAAAACGCCATCGCTCTGATATGGGCATGGCGGCGTAGAGCGGGCTGATCACGCCAGTCGATCGAGCAACGCCCCCGCCTCGTCGAGCGTCAGCACGCGCCCCCGGTCATCCTGCGCGGGATGCGCTTCGCGAGCTCCGCGTCGAGCGGATGTGTCTCAACGACGTGCCACCGAGGCGTTGATCGCCGCGTGCAGCGGCGCGAAGATCAGCGCGCCGCCCGGCGATCCGGGCGTGCTAAATTCTTGCGCCTAGCGGATCACCCGCATCAATGCCCAAAACAACGGCCATTCCATGTATCGCGTTGTTGTAAACCATCTCGTTTGCACAAGCGCGCTGCCATCTGGTCCAATGGGAATATAGACTTGGGCCCCCGAGCCCATCTCGCGCATGACTCCGAAGCGGCATCGGAAGCAACGGAAGACGCGCAAGAAAGCCTAGTACCCACGCACGAAAAAAAAGGCCGCCCGATGAGAGGACGGCCGAAAGTTTAGACACCAAAGGGCAATACCCTTCGGTAGAAGGAAGGTACACCGGCGGGCGGGTGTTGACCACTCCTATATAGGCTCGCTTCCTTCGCCGGCTCATGAAGCGTCCCGGCTGAATTCTGAAATGGGGGCTTAGTGCGCATTTCGATACGTGAGGCGCTTGCCGCGCGCTCGTCACGGCAATGGCCGCACGATCCGTATCGTTGAAACCGAGTTTGACTCGATGGTTAGTCGGTCCGAAGCTATACGGCGCGACCTCTTCCAGCTTGGCCGAACGCTTCGACCTCGTGCCCGGCGATGGGCACGCTGCGACGTGGGCATTCGCCCCGCAGAGGACGCTTGCTGGTTTGGGCGGCTGGACAGGGTTTTCGCGCAGAGGTATCAAATTGAGGGCCTGGGGGTTCGTCAAAGCCGTAACTTCATAAGTGAAAAACGGGAGGAATGAGATGCGTTTCGTCCTTGCCGCCCTTGCCACTGTTGCTGCCGTGACGCTGCCGTTCAGCCTCCCGGCCGGTGCTCAAACCAAGATCAAGCTAGAGGAAGTCGCCAGCGGTCTCACTCATCCATTGGCAATGGTCTCGATTCCTGACGGTAGCGGCCGCAGGGCTGTGATCGAGCAGACCGGCCTCGTCCGGATCATCGACGCGCGCGGGCGGCTCCTGCCCGAGCCATTCCTGAACATCCAGTCGAAGCTCGTTCACCTTGAGCCATTCTTCGACGAACAGGGTCTGCTCGGCATCGCGTTCCATCCGAACTATCGGACGAACGGCAAATTCTACATCGCCTATTCGCAGCCGCTGCGCGGCGACGCGCCGCTCGATCGCAAGCTCTGGTGGGCCCACACCAACGTCGTGTCCGAGATGACGGTGTCGAAAGACAATCCCAACAAAGCTAATCCCAGTGTGGAAAAGATCATCTCAGTGATGGACTGGCCGCAGTTCAATCACAACGGCCACTGGATCGAGTTCGGCCCGGACGGCAAGCTCTATCTGTCGACCGGCGACGGTGGCTATGCCAACGACTGGGGCATCGGCCACAACGTCACCATCGGCAACGGCCAGGACATGAAGTCGCTGCACGGCAAGATCCTGCGCCTTGACGTCGACAAGGACGACTATATCCCGGCCGACAATCCGTTCGTCGGGCGCGCTGATACCGAACCGCTGATCTGGGCGTCCGGACTGCGCAATCCGTGGCGCTGCTCGTTCGACATGGCGGGAACGCGTGAGCTGTTCTGTGCCGACGTGCAGCAGGACTCGTTTGAAGAGGTCAACATCATCACGCGGGGCGCCAACTACGGCTGGCGCCGCATGGAAGGCGACAAGTGCTTCGACTACGTGAACCCGAAGGTGCATCCGGCGACTTGCGACAAGACCGGGCTCACGGAGCCGATCATCGTCTACAAGAACTGCACTGCGCAGCCGCAGGGGTGCCTGGGCATCTCGATCACCGGCGGCTACGTCTACCGCGGCGCGCACCAGCCCTGGCAAGGCAAGTACATCTTCGGCGACTGGTCGAAGTCGTTTGCCGAGATGGACGGCCAGATCTTCTTCGGCACCAAGGGCGCCGACGGCAAGTGGACCATGGAAGTCGCCCAGGTCGAGGGCACGAAGCCGATCCCCTACATCCTGGCCTTCGCGCAGGACGAGCGGGGCGAGGTTTATGCGCTGACCAGCATTTCGACCGGCCCGGTCGGCGGTCACGACAAGATCTACCGGATCGTTCCGGCGAACTAGAACACGTCGGTCAGAAAGCCCGTCCCGCGCGCAATGCGGGGCGGGCACCGGTCCAGCTCCGGATCGTTGTTCCACACATGGCAACTCTCCGTCGCGGGCCGTATTATACGACGACCGTCATCCCGTGACGTCGGAGCGACGTTCTATGCCCCTTGGAATGACCTTGCGCGCTGCGCTCCTTGTCTCCTTCCTGGCTGCGGCCCTCGCCGCATCCACTCAAACCGGTGCCCAATCGCCCGCGCCCGCGCCCGCATCGGCCCCTGCAGTCGCACCCGACGCACCACGCGATCCGCCACCGCCGCTGCCCGCCGCGGTGCTGAAGGACCCGAAGATGATCGCCGGCGGCGAGGCGCTGTGGAAGGAGAACTGCGCACATTGCCACGGTTCGAAGGCCTATCCCGGCAAAGCACCGAAGCTCCAACCGGCCAAGTACAAGGCGGAGTTTGTCTGGGATCGCGTGCACAACGGCTTCAAGGACATGCCGCCCTGGAAGGACCTCTACAGCCCCGACCAGGTGATCTCCCTCGTCGCATGGGTGATGAGCGAAGACTTCTGGCCCTGAGAGGCACACGTCGTCGCGGCAGAAGCGTTCAATTGCTCGCCACGTAGGCGTGAACGGTGTCCGGCAGCGGACGACCCGCGGCATGCCGTTCCGACACCAGATCGCGCAGCATCTGCACGACCTCCGGATTGCGGCGCTCGTGCAACCCGACGATCGTTTCGATCGGCACGCCGTTGAACACGGACTTTACGACCATCTGATTCCACGCATCCTCATCGAAGTGGTCGAACGGATACGGATTGTGGCAGGCGATCGCCGCGAACACCGGCGTGATCGCCGAGCGAACCCCCTCGCGCGCCCGCCCGTAGAGCAATTTCGGTGCCGGAAAGATCGCAAAGCCCTTTAGGTAGGCGATGTACTCCGTCACCTCGGCCATCGCGCACAGCCGGTCCACCCGTGCGGCAAACGCCGGATCATCGCCGCCGTGGCTCGCCATGAGGATCAATATTCGCGCGGCCTCGTCAGCGGCCCACAGCTCCGGCCGCCAGCCAGCGCGCAGGCGTTGCGCGGACGCAGCTTCGTCGGTTGTCAACGCCAGGTCGAGGCGTCCGATCTTGCGGCTTGCGAGACCAAGCGCGATCGCGAGGCGGCGTTCGTCTGCCGCCGTGCGCTGGCGGTCGACCTCGGCGACGAGCCAATCGATTGCGGTGGCTGGGAGCGCGCGCGACAGGGGACCAAGAAGGAAGCCGCCGTAATCCGCGGTTGCCATGGTGTCAGGTTCCCGCGATGTGCCGCTGCAGCATCATGGTCGCGGCGAAACCGGCAACCGCAACGAATGCTGGCATGATCGCGCCGATACTGGCCAAGAATGTGGCATCGACCAGGGATATGCCGGCAATCAGCGCGCCAACCGCCTTCGGCACCGCGCCGGGCATCGGCCGCCGCGCCAGCAGGTAGACCGCATAAGCGGTCCAGCCGATCAAGGTGAGATAGATGGCGATCGCTGCTGCGCCGTGCTCAAGCGCGGGCCATGCGAGGAGCATCATGGGCGCGCCCAGCAGCACGAGCGGCCAGAGGTTGCCGACGCGATCGAGACTCTCCTGTCGTGCCGCATAGGTAAGCCCCGCCACGTAGGCGGCGAGGGTGAAACCTGCCAGCATGATCGGCCATGCGACGCCGCCCAACGCGGCGGCTGCGGCGCCGTAGTAGACGAACGCGCGGCACAGTCCCATCGTGACCGGACTGAGGTTGATGCCCTTGTGGAATCGGTCATATGCAACGACGAGCCCCGCAAGAACGAGCCCGCACACCGCCGCCGCAATGCCGGTTGGTGTAAGCAGCACGACGCCCGCACCGAGCATCGCAAAGCCTGCGGCCGCGACCGCGTTCGCGGAAATCTCACCCGCGGGAATCGGGCGATCAGGACGTTCGCGCGCATCGATCGTCCGATCGAAGTAGTCGTTGAGATACATTCCGCCGACATAGAACAGGGACATCGCGACCAGCACGAGCGCCGTGCGCGCGTTCTGCCAGGCGCCACCTGCGAGGACGGTTGCGGCCAGCACGTTGGTCCACACCGTGGGAAGATTCGACACGCGACCGAGCCGCAGTAGCGTTTTGGGCGAGACGGTTTGCTGCGAAACCGCCGCCATCAGCGCAACTCCCCCAGCACCCAGTTCATCTCCCGTGCGATGGCGTCGGCACGATTGCCCTGGCGCAGCTCCGGCGGCAGAACGTCCCAGGTGTAGGTCTCGACTTCCAGATGCGGCGCAACAAATCCTGATTTCGTGCAGGCGAGCGCCGCCTTCAGTGTCGGCTGCGTCGAGTGAAACTTTCCAGCAACTTCGAGGAACACCGGAACGTGGCAATGCACACGCCATTCGCCCCCGCCATTGCCCGAACGCAGCGCCGCGAACGCCGGCGCCAGATCGACGTGCCGCGTGATCGAACCGTTCCGGCGCTCCACGACCTGGTGCAAGTAGACGCCGTCGTCAAATGCCGCGAGCGATTTCTCGGTGTCGAGGTCGACAGCGGGCACGCGCAGCGCCGAACTGAGCTGGAGCTTGGCAATGCGAATGCCTGCCGCCGACAACCGCGCGAAAGCGTCGGCGGGATCCTCGAACTCAACAGCGCCGTGACAGATGTCGTAGCAGAGGCCGAGGTGACGCCGCAGCGCTTCGCGTGCCTGCTCGCGCGAGAGGCCGGTCGCCTCGGCGACAATTGCGGCGCTCGCGTCGGTGTGCACATGATCTTGAAAGAACGCGAGCGTCTCCTCGATGGTCTCAAGGAAGCAGCAGGGTTCGGGTTCAAGCGCGAGGACGATTTCTCGGCCGCTGCTTTGTTGCAGCCTGACGAGTGTCCCGGCATGCCGTGCCATCATGTCGGCCATGGCGCGCGCCGCGTCCGGGCGGCTTGCCGCGACGGCCTTGAATGTTCCCGGCACTGTCGACACCGAGCCTGGCAGTCCTTCGGGAAGCAGCTTGCTGAGAATCTCGGCGGTCTGGTCGGTGTAGCTCAGCCGCTCGGGCGTGAGCCAGTCGGGTTGGTAGACATCTTCTTTCACGCGCGTTCCATGAAACGGGCCGTACGGAAACGCGTTGATCGTGAAGACGTAGAGGTCGTGCCGCGACAGAAGCGAGCGCAGCTCGTCAAACGCCGTTGGCTCGCTCAGCGCCTGCGCCGCGATAGCGGAGAGCCGCAGACCGAGTCCGAGCGGTGCGCCGGGCGAAACCGCAGCCTTGATCCGCGGCAGATGGGACTCGAGACTGTCGCGCACCTCAGGCCAGCTCTCGCCGGCATGGATGTTAGTGCAATAGGTGAGATGCACATCACCGGGAAGATTGCCGAGCCGCATGACCGCCTGCTGAAAGCTGTTTCGATTGCGCCTTGAGCCAGCGGATCGATTGTTCGATCAGCGCATGATCCATGACATGGACCTCGACGCCGCGGCCGATCGCCTCGAGCAATGTGATGGTTAGTTCGCCACCCAGGTGCTCTTGAAAATCGGCAAGCCCGCTGATGACACGGCGGCGTCCCTTCTCGTCCTTGAGATCAAGCGCATCATCCCAAAGCGAAAACCCGAGGCCCGCGAGCAGCCTCAACACGCGAAGATCCCCGCCTTCCTCAAGGAGTCCGCTCAGCACCGAGTAGCGCGCATCAAGCGCGATGCCGATCGCGACCGCCTCGCCGTGCCGCAGCGCGTTGCGGGTGAGTCCCTCAAGCTTGTGAGCCGACCAATGACCATAATCGAGCGGACGGGCCGAGCCGGTCTCGAATGGATCGCCGCCGTGCGCGATCTGGTGCATGTGCAGTTTGGCGCAACGTCGGACGAGCGTGTCGAGGGCATTGGGCTCGAAACGAGCAAGCGCATCCGCCTCCCGCTCCAGCCATCCGAAGAAGTCGACATCGCGGATCAACGCGACCTTCACGGCCTCGGCCATGCCGCCCCGCTTCTCGCGCTCGGGGAGAATGTCGAGAAACGTCGAGTCATTTATCACGGCGAAAGGCGGCGCGAACGTTCCGAGCAGATTCTTGAATCCGAAGGCGTTGATAGCGTTCTTCACGCCGACACCGGAGTCGTCCTGCGCAAGCACTGTTGTGGGGCAGCGGATATGTCGCACGCCGCGATGGAAGATCGCTGCCGCGAAGCCGACCGCGTCAAGCACAGCGCCGCCGCCGATCGCGATGGCGAACGACTGCCGGTCGATCTGCCGTGACGACAGCTCGCGCAGCATTTGCTCCACACAGTCATGCTGGTTCTTTACCGCCTCGCCGCCCGGAACCACGACAATCTCGCCCGAAAGGGCCATCGTTGACGCGTGCGCTGCAGCGTGGCGCGTGATGCGCGTAAGCAGGGTGGGCGAGGCGACTGTTACGCCCTCGTCGACGAACATTGCAAAGCGGTGACACTTCTCGGGCTCGATGGCTGAGAGCGCGCGCTGCAAGCATGGATTGGCAGGATCGAACAGGTCGCGTGTGAAATAGACCGGATAGCTGTAGTCGATCGAAAACGACTGGAGATGCGTCTCGGTCCACGATGCATCATGCTTTGGGTCGAGCATCCGAACGCCTCCTCCCCATGCCGCGTCCGAGACGGGGTGCCCGCACCCGTCGCATTCCCCGCCGCCAGTCTTGATCGCGTGCGTGCACGTGTCAATTGCATCGTGGGTATGGGCGTCATCCGCGCCGGCGGTTCTGGTTGACGATCCGTGTTGCGCCGGCTGAAACTTGAACACGTTCTCACAAACTGGTGCTGGCTCTCATGCGTCCCGTGATCGTGATGTTGGTGGTGGGCCTCACTCCGGCCTATCTCGGTCCGCACACTCCACGGCTCAGCGCACTGGCACGCGCCGGAGCGGCCCGTCCGCTCACGACGATCACGCCGGCGGTCACCTGCGCGGTGCAGGCGACGTTCATGACGGGCACATTGCCGCGCGAGCACGGGATCGTGGCGAACGGCTGGCTGTTCCGCGACTTGATGGAAGTCTGGCTGTGGCGCCAGTCGAACCGGCTGGTGAGCGGCGAGAAGATCTGGGAGGCCGGCAAGCGGCGCGATCCCGCGTTCACGACCGCCAATATGTTCTGGTGGTACAATATGGGCGCGACGCATGACATCGGCGTCACGCCCCGGCCGATCTACAAGTCCGACGGTCGCAAGCTGCCGGACTGCTACACGCAGCCGTTAGAGCTGCGCGATGAACTCACACGCGAGCTCGGCGCCTTTCCGCTGTTTCAGTTCTGGGGACCTGGGACGTCGATCGCTTCCTCACGTTGGATCGCGAATGCCGCGCTGCACGTGCGGGGCGCGCGATCGCCCACACTCACCCTCGTCTATCTGCCGCATCTCGACTACGACCTGCAGCGCTTCGGGCCGGATGACCTGCGCGTTGCCAAGAGCCTCGCCGAGATCGACGCCGTCGCCGGCGATCTGATCGCCGATGCCGAGCGGGACGGCGCGCGCGTGATCGTGCTCTCTGAGTACGGTATCAGTCCGGTCTCAACGCCGATCCATATCAATCGCGCCTTGCGCGAAGCCTCGCTGTTGAGCGTGCGCGTCGAAGATGGTGGCGAGCTTCTTGACGTTCCGCAGTCGCGCGCCTTTGCGGTCGCCGACCACCAGATCGCACACATCTATGTTGCAGAGGCAGACCTGATCGGCGAGGTGAAGCGGATCGTTGCGGCGTTGCCAGGTGTCGATCTCGTCCTTGATCGCCAGGAGCAGAGAGCGTTCGGGCTTGATCATGCGCACTCCGGCGAACTCGTCGCGTTGGCGCGAACGGATGCCTGGTTCACCTACTACTACTGGCTCGACGATCGGCGGGCTCCGGATTTCGCGCACCTCGTCGAGATCCATCGCAAGCCCGGCTACGACCCGGTGGAGCTTTTTCTCGACCCGGCGATCCGCTCGCCCAAGCTTGCCATCGGCTGGCGGCTTGCGCGCCGTGCGCTCGGATTTCGTGCGCTGATGGACGTGATCCCGCTCGATGCAAGCCTGGTGAAGGGATCCCACGGCCGCGCCGGCACTGACGAGAAGACAGGCCCGCTGTTCATCTCCAGCGAGCCGCGCCTTCTGCCGGACGGCCCCATCGCGGCAACCTCGGTAAAGGACGCCATCCTCGCGCATGTCTTTGCCGCATAGGCGCTCTGCAACCGCTCACGCCCAGCCGGCGCTCGCCATCGAAGAACCATAAAGCCGCCCCTAAGCTGAACACGGTCCGTCGAACTCCCTTGCGAGAGACACGGCGCCATTGTCGCGTCCCAACGGGAGAGCCGGACCGGGAGGACGTCATGACAGCAAGGCAGATGCTGCTGCTGTTTGCCGCGGCAGGAATGATGTTTGCTGCTGGTCCAACAGCGGCGCAGACAATCCCGCAATCACCCGCAGAGGTCGCCCGCCCGGGAGGCAAGGTTCCCGGCAATCCGAAGGTCTCGCTGGTCAAGGTCGCCGACGGGTTCAACGATCCGGTCGGAGTCTCCGTCGCCGATGATGGCTCGGGGCGCATTTTCGTGGTCGAGCGCGTCGGCCGCGTGAAGGTCGTGGCGCCGGACGGCAAGGTGCAGGCCGAGCCATTCCTCGACCTGACCAAGACCAATCCGCTCGGCAGCGAAGTGCAGACCGGCTTCGTCGAGCAGGGACTGTGGTCGATCGCATTTCATCCGCGATTCCGCGACAACGGATTCGTCTTCGTCCACTATGCGTCCTTGCCGTTCAACGGAGCCTCGATCGTCGCGCGTTACACCGTCGACAAGGCGAGCCCGAACCAGATCACCACCGAACAGGCGAACAAGTCCGTGAAGGTGATCATGAACATCCCGCAGCCGTACTATAATCATTACGGCGGCCGGATCACGTTTGGTCCCGACGGCATGCTGTACATCGGCAAAGGCGATGCCGGGTGGGAGGGCGACCCGCTCGATGCCGGCCAGCGGCTGGATACGCTGTGGGGCAAGATGCTGCGCATCGACGTGAACACCGCGGACGACGTTGCCTACACGGTCCCGAAGGACAATCCGTTCGCGCGCGCGGACTATCCGCAGATGATGAGCCTGTTCGGCATCACCGAGCAGGGCTTCTCCAAGATCAAGATCGGATCCCGGCCGGAGATCTGGGCCTACGGGTTGCGCAACCCGTACATGTTCCACTTCGATTCAAAGTCGGGCGACCTGTTCATCGCGGATGTCGGCCAGAACCACTGGGAGGAGATCAACTGGCAGCCGCGATCGTCCAAGGGCGGCGAGAACTATGGCTGGAAGCACAACATGGCATCGCATTGCCATCCCACGTTGGGGCCGAACGACAA
>Ga0190275_10004194_pt1 | contig 10376 bp, 8 predicted proteins | sample Popmic550T_FD_133745 | JGI IMG/M metagenome (GOLD analysis project Ga0190275, IMG submission 133745) | Populus adjacent soil microbial communities from riparian zone of Yellowstone River, Montana, USA - 550 T | ecosystem: Environmental > Terrestrial > Soil > Riparian zone > Trees stand | place...
GAGCACGAAGCCGAGGCCGAAGGCGATCGCGATCCAGTTGCCGAACGGGCCGGTCGCGTCGCCCACCGACGTGCCCTGCCAGGCGTTGAGCGCTTGCTCGCCGAGCTTTTGACTCCTTCACCTGCTCGGTCAGCCCGCTCCACCCGCCGGTCTTCACCAGCGCGAGCGCGGTGACCGGCACGAGGAAGGCGACGATCACGAAGAACTGCAGCACCTCGTTGTAGACCGCCGCGGTGAGGCCGCCGAGCGTCGTGTAGGCGAGCACGATGAACGCCGCGACGACGATCGAGAGCGCGAGCGACCAGCCGAGCAGCGACTGCATGATGAGGGCGAGGGCGAACAGGTTCACACCCGCGATCAGCACGCTCGCGAACGCGAAGGTGAGCGCGTTGAAGAGGTGCGTCGGCTTGTTGAAGCGCAGCCGCAGGTACTCGGGGACGCTGCGGACCTTCGCCCCGTAGTAGAAGGGCATCATCACGATGCCGAGGAAGACCATCGCCGGCACCGCGCCGATCCAGTAGTAGTGCAGCGTCGGCAGGCCGTACTGGGCGCCGTTGGCCGCCATGCCGAGCAGCTCGATGGCGCCGAGGTTGGCCGAGATGAACGCCAGGCCGGTCACCCACGCCGGCAGCGAGCGCCCTGACAGGAAGAAGTCGAGTGAGCTCGACACGGAGCGCGACGTCGAGACGCAGATCCGTGGCGGCGACCACGTGCATGGACGAAACTCCCCCCTGTCGAGCCCCTGGCGAGCGCCGCCATACCCGGTCGCCGCCGGTAGTGCAAGGCGGGCACCACGCGGTGAGAAGGTCAGCGCGCGCGCACGCTGACGTCCTGCGCGCGCAGCGGCCCGGGTGAGGTGAGCGCGATCGTGCGCTCCTCGCCCGGCTCGAGCTCGACGAAGTTGTCGCTGAAGCGGGCGCGCTCGTCGGGCACCGCGACGTGCACGAAGTACGCGTAGGCGCCCGCGCGCAGGCGCACCGCGAGCCCGTCCGCCGTCGCCGCGATCGTGTGCTCCACGGCCGGCGGCTCGCGCTCGAGGTCCTTGATGGGCGCGAAGAAGTGGCGGTTGGCCGGGAAGGCGCCGCGCGCCGAGCGCACGGAGAGGTAGCGGTCCGGTCCCCCGGCGGGTGCCCAGCGGTGCACGCACGCGCTCGCGTGCGGCGCGACGCGCAGCGCGACGTCTGCCTCCTCCAGCACGCCGCCGGCGAAGGCGGCGAGCCGCACGTGCGCGGTGTCCTCGACGGCGGTCGCCGTGTCGTTGGTCACCCACAGCTCGGCGACGCCGTCCGCCAGGCGCAAGGACGCGAGCACGGGCGCGTAGGCGCGGCGCACGAAGTACCAGCCGGCCTTGCCGAACCCGTGGTAGTCGAGCAGCGCCCACGAGAGGACGGGCCAGCAGTCGTTGAGCTGCCACACGAGCGTCCCCGAGCAGTGCGGCTTGCGCCGCCGGTAGTGCTCGATGCCGAACTTCAGCGCCTCGGCCTGCGCGATCTGCGAGCGGTCGATGAACTCGCCGAGGTCGTCCGTGACGCCTGTGACCGTCTCGAGCAGCAGGTCGATCTTGTTCTTCGGCTCGTCCTTGGTGTGGTGGTCGAGCGCCGGGCTGTGGTGGTGGAGCTGGTCGGCGGGGATCCAGCGCCGCAGCGTCTCGCGGTCGGGCGCGGCGAGGATCCCGAACTCCGAGATGAAGCGCCCGCGGTCCTCGGCGTAGCGGGTGTAGGCGACCCGTTCCGGGCTCACCGTGTTGTCGGCCGGCTCGCCGAAGCGGCGCGCGTCGTTGCCGTGCCAGACCTCCCAGTTGTGCACGTCGCCGTCCTCGCGCGCGTTGTGGTCGGAGCCCCCGAGCGGCGAGCCGGGCCAGTACGGGACGTGGCCGTCGAGCTCGGCGACCACGCGCGGGAGGATCTCGTCGTAGAAGCGCGCGCCGGGGACCCGCGCGCCGCCGCGCTCGGGGTACTCGCGGTCGTGGATCCACTGGTTCTCGTTGTTGCCGCACCACAGCGCGAGCGAGGGCCGGCTGCGCAGGCGGGCGACCTGGTGGCGCGCCTCGGCCTCGACCTCGGCGGCGAGCGTGTCCTCGGGGTAGGTCGCGCAGGCGAACATGAAGTCCTGCCAGACGAGGATGCCGAGGCGGTCGCAGAGGTCGTGGAAGACGTCGTGCTCGTAGATGCCGCCGCCCCAGACGCGCAGCATGTTCATGTTCGCGTCGCGCGCGTCGGTGAGCAGCCGCTCGTAGCGGGCGGCGGGGATCGCCCCGACGAACGAGTCGGCCGGGATCCAGTTCGCCCCGCGCGCGAACAGGCCGGTGCCGTTGAGCACGAAGCGGAAGAAGCGCGTGCCGGGCTCGCCGGGGTCGGGCGCCTGGTCGAGCGCGATCGTGCGCACGCCGACGCGGCGCTCGTCGGTCGCGAGCGCGGTGTCGCCGTCGCGCAGCGTGACCCGCAGGTCGTGCAGCGCCGGCTCGCCGAGGTCGTGCGTCCACCACAGCGCGGGGTCCGCGAGGACGAGGTGCACGCGCGCGGCGGCCGTGGCGCGCAGCGGCGCCGTCGCGGTCACGGGCGCGCGGCCCGGCGGGCGCAGCTCGACCTCCACGGACAGGCCGGCCGCGTCGCCGCTCAGCACCTCGACCTCCACGCCGACCTCGACGAGCGCCTCGCCGTCCGCGAGCGACAGCGTGGCGAAGCGCACGCCGCGCAGCGCCGCGCGGCGCTCGCGGCGCAGCTCGACCGGCCGCCAGAGCCCGATCGTCGGCAGCCGCGGGCCCCAGTCCCAGCCGAAGCCGAACTGCGCCTTGCGCATCCACACGCGCTCGGGATTGCGGCCCCACTGCTCCGGGTCGGGCGGGCCCACCCGCGACAGCGGCGGGTCGAAGCGGACGGCCAGCAGGTGCTCGCCGTCGCGCACGACCGCGTCGGTGACGTCGAAGGCCGCCGGGCGGAACATGTTCGCGTGGGAGCCGAGCTCGGCGCCGTCGAGGTACACGGTCGCGAACGTGTCCGCGCCGTGCAGGACGAGCCGCAGCCGCTCGCCCGCGGGGCCGGCCGCCGGGACATCGAGGCGCAGGCGGTACCACCACTCGCGCTCCTCCATCCAGCGGCAGTCGTCCTCGTGGCGGTCGTAGTACGGATCGGGGATGCGGCCCGCGGCGATCAGCGCGCGGTGCACGTCGCCGGGCACGTCGACGGGGATCCACCCGCTCGTGTCGAGCCCCGGGCCGGCGGCGCCCGCGGCCAGCCCCGCGCCGGGCGCGAAGTCGGCGACGAGCGCCGTCCTCACCGGGCGCCGGCGGGCGCGGCCGCGACGGCCGCGCCGGGGCCGCTCGCCGTCCGCGGCGGCGTGAGCAGCGCGGCGGCCAGGGCGAGGAGCGAGCCGCACGCCGACATGACGAACGCCGCCGTGTAGGCGCCCTCGGTCGGCAGCGGGCTGCCGGCGATCGTCGCGCTCGAGAGGATCGCGACGGCGGCGGCCGAGCCGAACGCGCCGCCCACCGTTCGCGTGATCGTGTTGATGCCGGTCGCGACGCCCACCACGGTGGGCGGCACGGCGGCCACGATGAGGTTCGCCATCGAGGCGAACGCGAACGAGATCCCGGCGCCGAGGAACGCGCCGGCGACGAGGAAGTCGACCGGGCTGCTGTGCACGAAGGCGAGCAGCGTGAAGGAGATCGCCGCGAGCCCCGCGCCGATGGCGAGCGTGATGCGGAACCCGAGGCGCGTGCCGAGCATCCCGGCCACCGGCCCGGCCGCGAGCTGCACGAGCGCCGACGGCACGAGCACGAGCCCGGCCTGCGTGACCGTGAGGTCGAAGCCGTAGCCCGTGCCCTCGGGCGCCTGCACGAACTGCGGGATGAGCAGGAAGCTCGAGAACATCGCGAAGCCGACGAGGAAGCCGCACAGGTTCGTCGCCGCCACGGCGCGGCGGCGTAGCAGCGCGATGTCGACGAGCGGCTCCGGCCGCCCCATCTCGAAGCGCACCCAGAGGAGGAGCAGCGCGGCCCCGCCGGCGACGAGGATCACGGTCGGCGCCGACGTCCAGCCCCAGTCCTCGGCCTCGGTGACGCCGAGCAGGAGGCTCACGAGCGCCGCCGAGAGCAGGAGCGCGCCCGGCCAGTCGACGCGCGCGTGCGGGATCGTCGCCGACGGCGGGATGACCCGCAGCGCGAGCACGGCGGCGGGGAGCGCGACGAGCCCCAGCCAGAACAGCAGCGACACGTCGCCGTGGTCGACGATGATCCCGGACAGCGGGAGCCCGATGCCGCCGCCGATGCCGAAGATCGCGCTCTGCATGCCGATGGCGCCCGCCACGCGCTCGCGCGGGAACGTGTCGCGGATGATCCCGAAGGAGAGCGGGAAGACACCGCCGGCGACGCCCTGGATCGCCCGCCCGGCGATCACCAGGCCGATCGTGTCCGCCAGCGCGCACAGCACCGAGCCGGCCGAGAAGGTGAGCAGGACGTAGAACATCACCCGGCCCTTGCCGTGCAAATCGCCGAGCTTGCCGATGATCGGCGTCGCCACGGAAGCGGTCAGCAGGTACGCCGTGAGCAGCCACGACGTCGCCGCCGGGTCGGCGTCCAGCTCCTCGCTCAGCACGGGCAGCGCCGGCAGCACCATCGTCTGCGACAGCGCGAACGACGCCCCCGCGAGGAGCAGGACCGCGAGGATGGGGCCCGTGCGGTACGCCGGCGCCGCGGCGCTCACCGCTGGCCGTACACGTTCTGGTAGCGGTCGTAGAGCGCGTCGATGTCGTCCGGCGCGATCGTGAGCGGCTCGCCGAGCGCGCGGGCGAAGTGGACGGTGCGCGCCACGTCCTCGCACATCACGGCCGCCTTGAGCGCGGCCTGCGCGTCCTTGCCGACCGTGAACACGCCGTGGCTGCGCATGATCACCGCGGGCGAGCGGTGGCCGCGCAGGGTGGCGACGATGCCCTCGCCGATCTCCTCCCCGCCGATCAGCGCGAACGGCCCGACCGGGATCTCGCCGCCGAACTCGTCGGCCATCGCGGTCAGCACGCACGGGATCGGCTCGCCGCGCGCCGCCCAGGCGGTCGCGTAGCCCGAGTGCGTGTGGGCGATGCCGCCGACCTCGGGCAGCTCGCGGTAGACGTAGGCGTGCGTGAACGTGTCGCTGGACGGCGCGAGATCCCCCTCGACGACCTTGCCGTGGAGGTCGCACACGACCATCGCCTCGGCCGACATGTCGTCGTAGAGGACGCCGCTGGCCTTGATCACCATCAGCTCCTCGCCCGGCACGCGCAGCGACAGGTTGCCCGAGGTCCAGGCCACCAGCTCGTTGCGGACGAGCTCCGCGTGGAGGTCGGACAGCTCCTGGCGCAGGGCGGCGAGGTCCGCGCTCATCGGCCGAGCGCGCGGTCGCGGATCCGGCGCAGGCGGTGCATCACGTCGTTGGCTCCCCGTCCGAAGTAGTCGTGCAGCGTGGCGTACTCCGCGTAGAGCGGGTCGTAGGCCGCGGCCGCGCGCTCGTCGGGCGTGTACACGCCGCGCTCGGACTTCCCCATCGCCGCGGCGGCGGCGTGGATGTCGTCGTAGGCGCCGGCCGCGACGGCCGCGTGCATCGCCGAGCCGAGCGCGGGGCCCTGCTCGGAGGTGATGAGCGACAGCGGAAGCCGCGTGACGTCGGAGTACATCTGCATGAGGATCGGGTTCTTGAGCAGCCCGCCCGCCACGAAGAGCTCGCGCACCGGCACGCCCGACGCCTCGAAGCTCTCGATGATCTTGCGGGTCCCGAACGCCGTGGACTCGAGCAGCGCGCGGTAGACGTCCTCGGGGCGCGTGGAGAGCGTCGTGCCGAGGACCAGCCCGCTGAGCTCGTGGTCGACGAGGACGGAGCGGTTGCCGTTGTGCCAGTCGAGCGCGACGAGCCCGTGCGCGCCGACCGGCTGCTCGGCCGAGCGCTCCGACAGGTAGGTGTGGACGCTCTGGCCGCGCTCGCGCGCCGCCTCGTGCTCCGACGCCGGCACCTGGTTGTCGACGTACCACGCGAAGATGTCGCCGACGCCGGTCTGGCCGGCCTCGTAGCCCCACTCGCCCGGGATGATCCCGTCGCGCACGACGCCGCACATCCCCGGCACCTCGCCGAGGCGGTCCGAGGACATCACGTGGCAGGTCGAGGTGCCCATGACCATGAGCATCTGGCCGGGCTCCGAGGCCTGCGCCGCCGGCGCGGTGACGTGCGCGTCGACGTTGCCGACCGCCACCGCGATCCCCTCGGGCAGCCCGGTCCAGCCCGCCGCCTCCGCCGTGAGGTCCCCGGCGCGGCTGCCGAGCTCGGCCAGCGGGCCGCGCAGCTTGTCCTCGACGAAGCCGGTGAACTCCGCGTTCAGCGCGGCGAGGTAGTCGCGGTCGGGGAACTCGCCGTCCTGGTAGATGCCCTTGTAGCCCGCGGTGCAGAGGTTGCGGGTCTCGCGCCCGCAGAGCTGCCAGATGATCCAGTCGGCGGCCTCGATCCAGCGGTCCATCGCCGCGTAGATCTCGGGCCCCTCCTCGAGCAGCTGCAGGCCCTTGGCGAACTCCCACTCGGACGAGATGCGCCCGCCGTAGCGCGCGAGCCACGGCTCCTTGCGCTCCTCGGCCAGCCGCGTGATGCGATCGGCGTGCGACTGGGCGGCGTGGTGCTTCCACAGCTTCACGTACGCGTGCGGGTTCTCGCGGTGCTCGTCGAGCCACGCGAGCGGCGTCCCGTCGGCCGTGACCGGCATCACGGTGCTCGCCGTGAAGTCGGTGCCGATGCCGATCACGTCGCCGGGGTCGACCCCGCTCTCGCGCAGCGCGGCGGGCACCGCCTCGCGCAGCACGTCGACGTAGTCCTGCGGTTCCTGCAGCGCCCAGTCGGGCGGCAGCCGCTCGCCGCCGGCGGCGAGCGTGCGGTCCATCACGCCGTGCCGGTACTCGTGCACGGCCGAGCCGAGCTCCGCGCCGTCTGCGACGCGGACGACGACCGCGCGACCGGACAGCGTGCCGTAGTCAACTCCGATCGTGCACGCGTTCGATCCCGTCATCCCGGCGTCGAACCTAGCAGCGGCTGCGCTAGAACGAGGCGCATGGAGCTCTGCGTGATGATCGAAGGCCAGGAGAACGTCGGCTGGGACGACTGGACGGCGCTGGCCGCCGCCTGCGAGGAGCACGGCATCCCGGGCCTGTACCGCTCGGACCACTACAAGTCCTTCGCGGAGACCGGCGAACGCGCGGCGCTCGACGCCTGGGGCACGCTGTGCGGGCTCGCGGCCCTGACGTCGCGGATCCGGCTCGGCACGATGGTGTCGCCGACGTCGTTCCGCCATCCGTCCGTGCTCGCGAAGCTCGCGGTGACCGCCGACCACGTGTCCGGCGGGCGGATCGACCTCGGGATCGGCGCGGGCTGGAACGAGGCCGAGCACGCCGCCTTCGGCTTCCCGTTCCACGATCTCAAGACGCGCATGGACATCTTCGAGGAGCAGGTGGAGATCGTGTCGGGGCTGCTCGGGCCGGAGCCGTTCGCCTTCGAGGGCGAGCACTACCGCCTCGCCGAGGACGACGCCCGGCCGAAGCCGGTGAACGGGCGGCTGCCGCTCATCCTCGGCGGCGCGGCGGGCAAGCGCGGGGCCCGCATCGCGGCCCGCTGGGCCGACGAGTACAACACGGTCGGCGTCGGCCCCGACGAGTGCCGCACCCGCCGCGAGCGGCTCGCCGCCGCGTGCGAGGCCGCGGGGCGCGACCCGTCGACGCAGCGCTTCTCGCTCATGACCGGCACGCTCGTGGGCCGCGACGAGGCCGAGCTGCACGACCGCGCGCGGGCGCTCGCGGAGCTGCAGGGCCAGGCGGGGCGCGAGCCGGCCGAGCTCGTGGCCGAGCTGCGCTCGAGCGGCTGGGTCGCGGGCGTGCTCGACGACGCCGCCGAGCAGCTGCACGCGCTCGCCGACGCCGGGGTCGAGCGCGTGCTCTGCCAGCTGCTCCTGCACCGCGACCTCGACCAGGTCGCGGTGATCGGGCGCGAGCTCGCGCCGAAGGTTCCTAGAGGCTCCTGACAAAGCCTTGCCCGCTGGATCAACGTCCGGCCCGGATGGCTTGCAGCAACCAGGCCGGGCTTCGGTCGATCGGCGGGCAGTCACTTTGTCAGGGGTCTCTACGTCACGAACGTCGTGCCGACGGCCTGCGCCCGCTCGCGGAGGTGGGCGACGCCGGCCTCGTAGTCGCGCGGGTCGTGCAGGTGCTCGAGCAGCACGGGCATGTCGGGGTCGAGCGGCTCGACGGCGGCGAGGTAGGCGCCGAGGTCGAGCTCGCCGGCCCCCGGGCGCACCTCGAGCATCGCCAGCGGCAGCGCCTTGTCCTGGATCTGGACGTCGCGGATGTGGCAGCTCTTGATGGCGGGGCCGAGCCGGTCGACGAAGCGCTGCGTGAGCTCGGCGTAGCCGTAGTACTTCATCGGGTCGTTCACGAGGTTCGCCGGGTCGAAGTGCACGGCGAAGCGCTCGCGGTCGATCGCGTCGATGAGCCGCTCGTAGCTCTCGGTGTCGTAGGGCGCGATCCACGGCATCGTCTCGAGCGTGTAGTACGTCCGGGTCGGCGCGACGGCGTCGATGATCCCCTGCACGGTCGCGACGATGCGGTCGAAGGTCTCGGCGGAGAAGTTGTCGGCGTGCGGGCCGGCCCAGTAGGCGCTGCGGGCGCCGGCGATGTTCACGGCGCAGCGGGCGCCGACGCGGTCGGCGATCGCGAGCGCGGTGCGGCACTTCTCCAGCGCGGCCTCCGCCTCGGCGGCGTCGCGGGCCAGCGGGTTCGACCACGCGCCGACCTCGGCGATCACGATCCCGGCGGCGTCGGCGGCGGCGACGTAGCGGTCGACGTCCTCGTCCGGGGCGTCGAAGGGCAGCGGCCAGTAGGCCGCGCCGTAGCCGGGGGTCTTGACGATGTCCACCCACTCGTCGGGGGTGTTGAAGGTGTCGAGGATCGGGGCGCCCAGTCGCATCGCCCCTTCTCTAGCAGCCGCGCCACGTGCGGTAGGGCTCACCGGCGGCGAGCGCGGCGGCGCTGCCGACCCGGAGACGCCAGGGCTCCAGGCGCAGCACGGCGAAGTCGGCGCCGCCCGGGCCGCCGGGCCAGATCGTGCCCGGGTCGTAGCCCACGGGCGCCGGCGCGGCCTTGAAGCGCTCCCAGACCGCCTCGCGGTCGGGGTGCCAGGCCGCGGCGCACTCGGCGACCGCGACATCGTGCTGCGGGTCCCAGTACGACGCCGAGACGAACGGCGCGTGCTCGAGGTGGGCGCGCTTGAGCGGCGTGGGCCGCGTGCCCACCCAGCCCACGAGCGCGTCGCCGTCGCGCTCCCACAGCGGGTGCACGACGCGCGAGCGCGGGCGGTTGTGGCGGTCGACGGTGGCGAGCGTGCACCAGACGACGCGATGGGCGGTGGCGATGAACTGATCGATGACGTCGGGCATACCGTCATCGTAGTTGGACAACCCAAGTTGTGCAACTATGGTTGTAGACTTCTGCGTCCATGGTCCGCCCGGTCCCCGAGGACGAGCTCGACCTCGTGATCGCCGCGCTGCTGTGCGGGCTCGCGCTCAACGAGGACGTGATGGCGCGGCTCGCCGCCCGCGGCCACCCGGCGCTGCGCTTCAGCCACGGCTTCGTGTTCCAGCACCTCGTGGACGGGGCGCTGCCGATCGGCGCGCTCGCGCGCCGGATGGGCGTCACCCAGCAGGCGGCCTCGAAGGCGGTGCGCGAGCTCGAGGGCCTCGGCTACGTCGAGCGCACGCCCGACCCGGGCGACGGCCGCGTCCGCCGCGTCGGGCTGAGCGCGCGCGGCGAGGCGGCGGTCCTCGCCACGCGCGCCGCCCGCGCCGAGCTCGCCGCCGAGCTGGCCGAGCGGCTCGGCCCGGAGCGCGCCGAGCGTCTGCGGACCGACCTGCTGGCCGCGCTCGAGGCCGGCGGGGGCCTCGCGGCCGTGCGTGCCCGCCGCGTGCCTCCGCTGCGCTGAGCCGATAGCGTCCTCGCGTGCCACCGCGTGCGCGCCCATGGTGACGACGGACGAGATCGGCGCGCTCGCGATCTTCGCCTCGCTGGACGCGGCGGCGCGCGAGCGGCTCTCGCGCGCGGCGGCGGACATCACCCTCGCGGCGGGCGAGTACGCGGCGCACGAGGGCTCCGAGCGCGCCCTGTTTGCGGTGCTCGACGGCCGCATCGAGCCGGTCAAGAGCGTCGACGGGATCGAGCGGGTCGTCGGCGTGCGCCACCCGGGAGACATCTTCGGCGAGGTCCCGATCGCGCTCGGCACGGTGTTCCCGGTCGGCTTCCGCGCGGCGGAGCGGTCGCGCATCATGCGGCTCGAGGCGCACGACTATCACGCCATCGCCGCCGTGGTCCCCGACGTCGCCAAGGA
>Ga0190275_10004195_pt1 | contig 10376 bp, 9 predicted proteins | sample Popmic550T_FD_133745 | JGI IMG/M metagenome (GOLD analysis project Ga0190275, IMG submission 133745) | Populus adjacent soil microbial communities from riparian zone of Yellowstone River, Montana, USA - 550 T | ecosystem: Environmental > Terrestrial > Soil > Riparian zone > Trees stand | place...
CTGCTGGACGTGCGTTTCGGCCTCGATCAATACATCAACCTGCGGCCGGTTAAATTGTTCCCCGGCGTCGAGACGCCGCTCAAGGACAAAGGCACCGACGACATCGATTTCATCGTCGTCCGCGAAAACACCGAAGACCTGTACTGCGGGGCCGGCGGCTTCATGCATAAAGGCACACCGCATGAAGTGGCCACGCAGATGGCGATCTACACCCGCCGCGGCTGCGAGCGCGCGATTCGCTATGCGTTTGAGTTGACGCGCAAGCGGAATAACCCCAAGGGGAAGAAGCTCACGCTCGTCGCGAAGACGAACGTGCTGACGATCGGGCATGATTTGTGGTGGCGCACTTTTCAAGACGTGGCTGAGGAATATCCTGACGTCACGCCGGATTACAACCACGTCGACGCCTGCTGTATGTGGCTGGTGAAGAACCCGGAGTATTACGACGTGATCGTGACGACGAACATGTTCGGCGACATCATCACCGATCTGTCGGGCATGATCCAAGGCGGCATGGGCGTGGCCGCGGGCGGCAACATCAACCCCGAGCCGGGCGGCACGAGCATGTTCGAGCCCATGGGCGGCAGCGCGCCGAAGTACACGGGCACAGGCAAGATCAACCCGATCGCCACGATCAACGCGGTGAGCATGCTGCTCGATCAGCTCGAATACGGAAAAGCGGCCAAGCGCGTGATGAAGGCGATCATGCACGTGACGGGCACGAAGATGAAAAGCCAGGCGGCGGGGAAGATGGGGTATTCGACGAGCGAGGTGGGAGATTTGGTGGTGGAGGCTTTGTGAGGCTGTGAACGCCGAAAGTCGCGAAGCGGCCTCTTTCCCTAGCCGCGAAGGGGCGGCATGACTTAGCCGTGGGCGCGAGCCCACGGACAGCGAGATCGATTAACTCTTAAGCCGCGATGCGGCGAAATAGCTTTATCCGTGGGCGTTCAGCCCACGGACATCGTGATTCAACTCAGTCAAGCCGCGCAGGGGCGACACCGATTTGACCTTGAGTCGAAGAAAGAAGTGTCGCCGCTGCGCGGCTTGCAAACTATACTGATTTTCTTTCCGGGGGCTTTCGCCCCCGGCTAGGTTCTACCGCCGCTGCGCGGCTAATTGCCAGAGGGCCTTTCCGTGGCTGGAACGTACACTAAGCTCTTTTATCACATCGTCTTTAGCACGAAGAATCGCCGCAATTATATTTCCAGTGCTCTCGAAGAAGAGAGTTGCACAAATACATGGCCGGCGTTGTTCGCGGCATCGACGGGCAGTGCGTTGAAATCAACGGCATGCCGGACCACGTACACATCCTGGCCATCCTGCCGCCAAAAATCGCCGTCTCCGATGCTCTCCGCACGATCAAGACAAATTCATCCAAATGGGTCCACGAATCGAAGCCGGAATTGGCCGCATTCGCCTGGCAGTACGGGTTTTCCGCATTCACCGTGAGCGAGTCCCAGTTGGAACTGGTTCGACAATACATCCGGAACCAGAAATCGCACCATGGCCGGACCGACTTCAAGGCCGAATTGGTCGGACTATTAGAAAAACATGATGTGGAATATGATGATCACTATATTTGGGACTGTTGCCGCCGCTATGCGGCCTATAAAGTGCGCCTTACTCGATTCGTGGGCTGACACCTCCGGCTATGTTCCTTCGCCGCTTCGCGGCTAACCGGTTTTTCATTGAAGGTGAGGTGGGGAATGGTTCTACGACGCGTTGGAATTCTGTCGGCGGGCAAGGTGATGGGGATACTTTATGCGGGATGGGATTGATTTTCGGCGGAATGATTGCGCTGGTATCGTTGGCCGGCGTCGCGATGCCTCAACAACAGAACGCGGAAGTCAATCCGATGGCTTTTATGCTGGCGGGCGGGGTGGCAGCCCTGATTATTCTGCCCATCATGTACGGGGCTATGGGCTTCGTGGGTGGCATCATCATGGCGGCGTTTTATAACCTGGTGGCGAGTATTGTCGGTGGTTTGGAACTTGACTTTCACGACGGCGGCCCGGAGTATTTGCAGCGTTGAGTCTTGGTTTCCTAACTGTCGACCCAATTTCGCATTTCTGATTTTTAAACGTACACATTCAAGGAGAAGACCGATGTCGAATCTCTCACGCGTGACGTCCTGGTTAACGGTTTCGTTCCCGCTGGCACTTGTCGGCTGTAGCTCAGAACCGGTGACTAAGCCCGCGGCCAACGTCTCCGCGGAGGACCAGGCTCTGGAAATTGTCGCCAATTTGGCGAAGCTTTCCCCCGAGGATCGCGCCCTGGCCGTCGCGCAGAAATTCTGCCCCGTCAGCCGGCATGAACTTGGGTCTGGGGGTATGGGCGTGCCAATCGCACTCGAAGTCAACGGCCGGAAGGTGCTAATTTGCTGCGAATCTTGCCGTGATCCGATTCTCAGCGAACCGGACAAATACCTCGCCAAACTTGGCCCGGCCACAACGGCGCCAGCGGAAGTTCCCGCCGTAGACAAATAGGCCGTCAACCACTGCACAAACAGTATAATTGTCTTAACCTGCACAAGATTCCAAATGCAAACCGCGAATGACGACTTTCGGTTTCTATTCCAACGGCGCGACCGCAGCAGGCTGGCAATCATAGATTTATGACGGCAATTCTCGGGATTTCGGCCTTTTACCACGACAGCGCGGCCGCACTCGTGGTGGATGGGGAAATCATTGCCGCCGCTCAGGAAGAACGATTCAGTCGCAAGAAATACGATGCTGCCTTCCCGGCCAAGTCGATCGACTTTTGCTTGAAAACGGCCGGTCTGACGCCCGCGGATTTGGACTTCGTCGGATTCTACGACAAGCCACTTCTTAAATTTGAGCGTCTGCTGGAAACATATCTCGCCGGCGCGCCGGCCGGATTTCGCTCATTCATGCAGGCGATGCCGGTCTGGCTGCGACAGAAGCTACACCTGCCGCGCGAGATGAGCGGCGGACTGAATCACGCCTACAAGAAGCGATTTATCTTCACCGAGCATCATGAATCGCACGCGGCGAGCGCGTTTTTTCCATCGCCGTTCGAGGAAGCGGCCATTCTGACGATGGACGGAGTGGGCGAATGGGCCACGGCCAGCTGGGGCGTCGGCCGCGGCAATCTTATCGAGCTGCGCGGAGAGCAACGCTTTCCGCATTCGCTTGGCCTATTGTACTCGGCGTTCACGTATTACACGGGCTTCGCGGTGAACTCGGGCGAATACAAACTGATGGGCCTTGCGCCCTACGGCGAGCCGAAATATCTCGATTTGATCCTCGAGCAGCTAATTGACTTGAAAGACGACGGTTCGTTCCGCATGGACATGTCGTACTTCAATTATTGCCATGGCCTGACGATGACTTCGGAAAAGTTTCACCGACTCTTCGGCGGACCACCACGAAAGCCCGACTCCGTGCTCTCGCCGCGCGATATGGACGTGGCGGCCTCCATTCAGAAGGTGACTGAAGAGATCATGTTGCGCTCGGCGCGCTATGTTTACGATCAAACTGGGCTTCGTAACTTGTGCCTGGCCGGGGGGGTGGCGCTAAATTGCGTGGCCAACGGACGTATTCTGCGGGAGGGGCCGTTTGAGAATATTTGGATTCAACCGGCCGCGGGCGACGCGGGCGGAGCACTCGGCACGGCGCTTTTCATTTGGCATCAACTCCTCGGAAATTCGCGCACCGTCAAGGCCACGGATTCACAACATGGCTCCCTCTTGGGTCCGACTTTTTCCGATCGGCAAATTCAACAGTTTCTGGATTCCGTCGACGCTCGATATTGCGAGATATTAGATAACGAACAGCTTTGCACTCGCATCGCCAAGGAGCTTGCCGAGGGAAAAATCGTCGGTTGGATGCAGGGCGCACTGGAATTCGGACCGCGCGCGCTCGGTTCTCGGAGCTTGCTTGGAGATCCGCGCAATCCGCACATGCAAACGGTAATGAACGTAAAAGTAAAGTTTCGCGAGGGCTTCCGGCCATTTGCCCCCGCAGTGCTTGCCGAACGCAGCCACGAGTATTTCGAAGTCGAGGAAGGAACCGACAGCCCGTACATGCTTGTCGTTGCGCCGGTGCGCGAAGAAAAGCGACTGCCTCAGACGGACGACGACCGGCAGCGTGCGGGAATCGACAAGCTGAAGACACTACGGTCGGTGGTACCGGCGATTACGCACGTTGATTACACAGCCCGCATTCAGACTGTAGATCGCGAGCGACACGGACTTTACCACGGCGTGCTCGATGCGTTTTATCGAAAGACCGGCTGCCCTGTGCTGGTAAATACAAGTTTTAATCTGGGCTGGGAGCCAATCGTATGTACGCCCCAAGAAGCGTACAACACGTTCATGGCGTCGGACATCGATCTGTTGTGCATGGGGCATTTTATTTTGACCAAATCAGATCAGCATTCTTTTGCGCCACGCGTGAAAAGCGCTTCTGCAATAGCGGTGTCAGCTGTTCTGCCAGATCCGCCCCGCAGCGATCCTCGTGAATCCCTGCGGACGGTGATTGAGGGCTGCCGCCGCGATCCATTTTTGCGAGCGCTCGATGAATCAATTCCCTATAACACGGACGTGCTGGAGGTCGGCTGCGGCACGGGTAAAGTCGCGTGCTTTCTCGGCGTTGGTTGCCGCAGCATTATCGGAACGGACGCGTCCATTACGGCATTGCAAGCGGCTGAGGCGTTACGCCGCGAACATGATCTGCATCGTGTCTGTTTCGTGCAAATGAATCCGTTAGACCCGTGTTTCCAACCCGAACGGTTTGACTTTGTCTTGTGTAATGCGTTCGACAAATCGATTAACTCGCAACACGTCTTGGAATCTCTAACCCGACTCCTTAAACCAGGCGGCTTTTTCATTGTGCGAGGATCAGGGCTCGACCTGGAGCAGATTCGCGGCTGGTTTGCTGCCCGCGGTCTTATATTCGTGCGCGAGTTTCCGTCCGTAATCGCCGATTATGAGGGCTTGCCGCGCGGGATGTTGCTCCAGCCGATAAGCTCTGAGTCCACTTTCGATCGGCTGCTATTGCGAGCGCGAAGAATGTTTACAAGTGGTTTCGGTGGGGGCGAGTCGGTATTCGTTGGGCAGAAGTCGTAAAACCGGTCTGTGAGAATCTGCAATGGCGATGGTCGAGATCAATTGGCATCCGAATCGGCGCGAGTTAAAGCAATTCGCACTGGCCTGGATCCTATTTTTTGGCGCACTAAGCGTTTACTGTGTGTGGGCCGGCCGGCCTCCGGCCGCGGTTGTGTTTGCGATTGTCGCGACCGTTGGCGTAATTGAATTTTTACGGCGGGGCGCCTTGCGGCCAGTGTTCGTCGTCGCCACGATCTTGGCCTTGCCCATTGGCTGGGTTATTTCACATCTGGTGATGATGGCTGTGTATTACGTTGTACTCACGCCGATCGGGCTGATCATGCGGCTTGTTGGCTATGATCCGCTTCAGCGCACGATTGATCGATCGGCCAAGACCTATTGGCAACCGCGTGAGACGAATGAAGACCCGGCGCGATACTTCAAGCAGTATTGATTGACAGGCGCGTTGTCACTTCGCGTCTTTCGGCCGATAGGGCGCAACGTCTTTTCCGGTCGCGGACAATTGGTCTGAAAGCGGACCGCCGGCGAGCCCTTTGAGGCCGGCCACGATCAGCTCCGCATTCAGCTTCGATCCGGCCGCACTTGGGTGGGTATGTTCTTCCGGGAAGAACGGATTGACCGCTTCCTGGCCCATTTGGTCGTAGCGATTGGCGATGATCGTGTGCGCGTCGACGAACAAGCACTTTTCGGCCGCGGCGACCTGCGCAGCCCAGATCGGATACGATTGCGGTCGAATGATTTTCCCGTCATGCCAGTCGTTGCGCACGATGTGCGAAAGGATGATCGGCGTGGCGCCTTTGGCGCGCGTGTCGTTCACGTATTGGCGGAAATACCAGCCGTAGGTGTGAACGACTTCCTGCTTGCCGTCGGGCAAGGTGACCTCTTGAGATTCGTCGCCGACACCGGCAATCGAGCCGCGAGCGCGGTCGCGATCGAGCGGGCCACCGTCGTTATGGCCGAATTGCATTAGCACAAAGTCGCCCGGCTTTAGTTCCGCGGCGATGGCACTCCACAATCCTTCGCTGACAAACGTTCGACTGCTGCGGCCGCCGCGAGCGCGGTTCACCACGCGGAGTTTGGCCGGATCGAAATGGGCTTGCAAATGACTGGCCCAGCCGCGGTCGCGTCCATTGTTGGCCGTGGAATCGCCGATCACCCAGAGGGTCGGAATGCGAACGGCATTTTGCGCTGGAGCTGTCTCTTGCCCGACAATGGCGGAGGATTGAAACAACACCAGGAGGAGCAGAATCGCAAACGACACCAATGCCTTGACGTTTCGATGCATTGTCCGCCTCGCGAGCTAAGTGTTGTCGCTGCTGACCAAGGCGGTCGAGCTATGACAATTATTTCCGTCGCTTGATCGCTCGCTGCATGGCTGTGCCCATGTCAGCCGGGCTTTGGGCGACTTCGATGCCGGCGCCTTCGAGGGCGGCGATTTTCTCGGCTGCCGTGCCTTTGCCGCCGGCGATGATCGCGCCGGCGTGACCCATTCGCTTGCCCTTGGGCGCGGTGCGGCCGGCGATGAACGCAGCGACTGGCTTCGTAACGTGTTCTTTCACATACGCGGCGGCCTCTTCCTCGGCGGTGCCGCCGATTTCGCCCATCATCAGGATCGCTTCCGTTTGCGGATCGGCCTGGTAGAGCTTCAAAAGGTCAATGAACGATGTGCCGACGATCGGGTCGCCGCCGAGACCGACGCATGTCGACTGGCCGAGGCCGAGGCTAGACAATTGCCAAACCGCTTCGTAGGTAAGCGTGCCGCTACGGCTCATCACGCCGACCGGGCCCTTCTTATGGATGTAGCCGGGCATGATGCCGATTTTGCATTCCTCCGGCGTAATCAGCCCAGGGCAGTTTGGGCCGATGAGGCGGACATCGCGATCGCGAATGATGTTGTAGACGCGGACCATGTCGATCACAGGCACGCCTTCGGTGATCGCGACAACCACCTTGCAACCGGCATCGACCGCTTCGAGAATCGCGTCGCCCGTGAAGGCAGCCGGCACGAAGATCATGGCGGCATCCGCGCCTTGTTTCTCAACGGCTTCGTACATCGTGTCATATACGGGCAGGCCGAGGGCGGTCTGGCCCCCCTTTCCCGGCGTGACGCCGGCGACCATTTTCGTGCCGTACTCGATGCAGTTCTTCGAATGAAACTCGCCCGCCTTGCCAGTGATGCCCTGGCAAACGACGCGGGTGGATTTGTTGATTAGGATACTCATTGTTGAAACTAATAATTCTTTTGAACCACGGAGGACACAGAGAACACTGAGAAGAAGTGAGTAAAGTAAGTCAATCGCCTTTCTCTGTGTTCTCCGTGTACTCTGTGGTAAGTAACTTCGAACTAACCCGCCGCCGCGACGACCTTATTTGCCGCATCGGTCAAATCCTTCGCGGCAATAATATCGACGCCGCTTTCCGCCAGAATCTTGCGGCCCTGCTCCACTTCCGTGCCTTCCAATCGCACAACCAGCGGCACGTTGAAGCCGACCTGGCGGTAGGCTTCGACGATGGCCGTCGCGATTGTCGTGCAACGCATGATACCGCCGAAAATATTGACGAGCACCGCTTTCACATTCTTGTCAGCCAGCAAAATGCGGAACGCCTCGGTCACCTGCTCGGTGTTCGCGCCGCCGCCGACATCGAGGAAATTAGCCGGCTCGCCGCCGTGGAGCTTGATCAGGTCCATCGTGCTCATTGCGAGACCAGCGCCATTCACCAGGCAGCCGATGTTGCCTTCCAGCTGCACATAGCTCAGGCCGGCCGCACCGGCGCGCAACTCGTTCGGGTCTTCTTCGCTTGTGTCGCGGAGCTCCTCTAAGTGCTTGTGGCGGAATAGGGCGTTGTCGTCGAAGCTGATTTTGGAATCAAGGGCGAGGAGCTCGCCCGATTTTGTGACGACGAGCGGGTTGATCTCAACCATGCTGCAATCGAGCTCGACGAACAGCCGGCAGAGCGACCGCATGAATTTATCGGCCGCGCGAACGCTCGCGCCAGTAAGCTCGAGCTTGGCGGCCAGCTTGCGAACTTGATACGCGGCCAGGCCGGCATCGGGGCAGAACGGCTCTTTGAAGATCAGCTCCGGTGTTTTCGCGGCCACGTCCTCAATGTTCATGCCGCCGGCGCTGCTGGCCATAAGGACCGGCATCGCGGCGGCGCGATCGATGACGATGCCAAGATAAAGCTCGCGGGCAATTTCGCAGCCGGCCTCGACCAGCACGCGGCGAATCGTTTGACCGCCAGGCCCTGTTTGAACTGTGACAAGTTTCTTGCCAAGCAACCGACCCGCAACGGATGCAGCCTCTTCGGCACTGCGCACCAACTGAACGCCATGTTGCTTGGGATCGCCCTCGATCGTACCTTTGCCGCGGCCGCCGGCATGGATCTGCGATTTGACGACCGCAATGGAACCGCCTAATTCGCGGAAAGCAGCGGCGGCTTCTTCGGAAGCTGTGGCGACAACGCCTGGCGGCACAGCTACGCCGGCGTCGCGCAGAAGTTGCTTCCCTTGGTATTCGTGGATTTTCATACTGAACACTGGATGCTAGATGCTAGTTGCTCGATGCTGGTGGAGCGTCCGGGGCCAGCACAATCACCCTCGTTTTAATCAAACGGCGGCGGTTTGACGAGGGCTGAGGGCGATAGAAATTGCCAGGATTAGCGTCACCAATATGCAAATACTGTTGAGGGCGGTGATGGCGGTCCAAAGTGGTCCAGTCACACCGAGCGCGTTTGTCACGGATCGAGCTGAGAGATAATTTAACGCAGGAATGGTTAGTAAGAACCATACGACCGGCAGGAGTCTTGAAGGCAAGTGGTCGCGCAGCCGACCGAAAGCGGCGCCAATCCACGGGACGACTAACAGCAGCGCATCGTACGAGCTGTGGTAAATGCAGGCGAGCGTGGCGGCCGCGATAATCAGTGCCGACAGGCTGTCTGCTCCGTTGGCTTGCGGAAGGGTGCTTATTCGAAACACGGCAGCGCCGGCCGCGAGCAGGCATGCGGCCGTGATCAGAAGATCGAAAGCGGGCGCGATCTTCAGCGGGCTCAGCTTGCCGACGAGCGCAGGAGTGTCAATACGTGTCCAGGTGGTCTCGGCGGCAACGACGGGATCATTCTCATGCAGGGATTGGCTCTTTTTCAAAGATTCGATAACGGCGGGAAGGCCGTCGCGAGCGACAATCGGCGCGAGCGCGGCAATCGCCAACCCGCCGCCGATGAGCACGCTCCAGACGACCGCGCGGTAGTCACGGCGGCAAAACATCAGCCAGATAATGGGCACGGCAAACGTGGGTTTGACGGTCGTAAGCGCGAACGCCAAACCGGCCAGCCAGGGTCGCTTACGGGCCAGTTCGATCGACCAGATCGCGCCGATCACAATCGGCAGCGTCATTTGACCGAGCAGCAAATTAATATGGCCAGGACGACTCAGCAAGATTAGCGTCGCCAGACCGAGCACATTCGTAACCGAGCATGGAAGCCGGCAGACGGCAAGAGCGGAGTACGCCAGCGCCAACACTAGTCCGAGCGACACGAGATAGTAAACGACGTTAGCGATGGGCAACGGCAGCACTGCGAACGGATAGTGAAGCCAGAACATGCCCGGTGAGTACAGCGGCAGTTGCCGGCCGATGGGGTATTCGCGGGCGTACGCTTCGCTGTACGGGTTCTGGCCCTGGCGATAAGCGAGCGCCGGGTAATAGACGCCATTGTGGAAGTCCGCGAGTCCCTGGGTATGGGGCAGATAATCGGGCGGGCGATTCAACGTTCGGTTCACTCTCCAGGTTGAAAGCGCGACCACCGCGAGGAAGGCCAGAATGACCGCGATTTTGATAGCGCGAGGTTGCTTTTCAGGACGGAGAAACTCTGGAACGCGTGCCCGCGGTGACGGTGGCGTAGTGGGCGGGTTGGCCATGGATTTGCGTCGTGTCGTTTGGCAAGCACTGAGAGAGCTAACTTCGCCGTTTCGCGACAGCTAACATCTCGCCGATATGTAGCGGCACGCTTATCTCGCGCAGAGGTCGCGGCAGCAGCGCGCCGCCCGCTTTCAACATTCGATAGATGAGTGGATTGTACTGCTCAAACTGAGTTAGCGAATAGTCGAAAGTTAGCGGCTTGCCGACCGATTTGCGGGCGACAAGCTCGAAGCCGGTGTTTGCCAACAGAAGCTTCAGGCTACGCGGCGCAAAGTAAAAGAGATGCTCTTCCGGGATGTAAAAATACCAACGTCGGCCCATTACGAGGCGGCTGATGCTAAGCAAATTGGGTGTGCTCAGCACGAGCGTTC
>Ga0190275_10004197_pt1 | contig 10373 bp, 10 predicted proteins | sample Popmic550T_FD_133745 | JGI IMG/M metagenome (GOLD analysis project Ga0190275, IMG submission 133745) | Populus adjacent soil microbial communities from riparian zone of Yellowstone River, Montana, USA - 550 T | ecosystem: Environmental > Terrestrial > Soil > Riparian zone > Trees stand | place...
GTCATGCCTCGTTCACCGCTACCCGGGCGGTTAGATTCCCCGTGTGCCGTTCCTCAGCAGCTTCATCCACAACCTCACGGCATCGCCGGACGAGATCCGGGCCGAGAACCTCTGCCACTGGGCGGACTCGATCCCGGACGCGGTCCCCATCTCGGAGATACGACCGCGAGAACGCACCAAGGTGGCCGGCGTTATCCAGAACATCCGGATCGACCCCCGCTCGGGTGGCTCGATCGAGGCCACCATCACTGATGGCCGGGGCCAACTGGTGGCTCGCTGGCTCGGCCGGTCCGAGCTTGCGGGGATCCGTCTCGGCGCCGGTTTGGTTATGCAGGGGGTCGTGGGCGAACAAAAGGGGGAGCTGAGCATGCTCAATCCCGAATATGAACTCGTCCCGAGCCCGGAGCACGGTTGAGCACATGAGCAAAGCCCCCGTCGCCATGAAACGCCTGCTGCTGGGCCGCCCGATGGCCTCGGGAGAGCTCGGCCACACTCTCCTTCCCAAAGTCTTCGCCCTTCCCGTTTTCGCCTCCGACGCGCTTTCCTCGATGTCGTACGCCAGCCAAGAGGTGTTGATCGTGCTGGTGGCGGCGGGCACCGGCGCGCTCGCGCTGGGAGTACCCATATCGCTCGCAGTGTCGTTCCTCCTGGCTGTCGTCATCATTTCCTATCGCCAGATCGTGCGGGCATACCCCGGAGGAGGAGGCGCTTACGCAGTCGCCTACGAGAACCTGGGCACATATTCGGGCCTGGTCGTGGCGGGGGCGCTCCTTTTGGACTACGTACTAACGGTGGCCGTTTCGATAACTGCCGGGGCGGATGCGATCGTCTCCGCGGCCAGCGGTCTGCACGAACACAAGTTGTCGATAACCATCGGCCTGATCGGACTCGTCACCTTCGCGAACCTTCGGGGAGCTAAGGAATCGGCTCGCATCTTCGCCATCCCGACCTACGGCTTCGTGCTATCGATCTTTGCGCTGGTGATCACCGGCTTGCTGCGGTGCCTGGACGGATGTCCTCAAGCAGAAAGCGCATCCTTGCATCCGGAGTCACACAGCCTGCTGACCGCCTTCCTGGTACTAAAAGCATTCGCCGCGGGGACCACCGCTCTGACAGGGGTAGAAGCGATAGCGGAAGGCGTACCCGTATTCCGCTACCCACAGTCCAAGAACGCGGCGACCACCCTTTCCATCCTCGGTGTGCTCTCGATCTCGATGTTCATAGGTGTCGCATGGCTCGCCGACAAGACGAACGTCGTCTACATCCACGAGCTCGAGGGGCAGCGAACGGTCATCGCGCAGATCGCAAACGCTGTCTTTGGCGGCGGGCCGATGTTCTACCTCGTTCAAATCATGACCGTGCTGATCTTGATCCTCGCTGCCAACACCGCTTACACGGGATTCCCCGTTCTCGCCTCGATCCTGGCCCGGGACCGCTTCCTGCCGCGGCAGCTTCTGAACCGCGGTGACCGGCTGGTGTTCTCGAACGGGGTGCTGATCCTGGCCGTCTTTGCGGTCCTGCTGGTCTACGCGTTCAACGCCGACCTCAACCGACTGATCCAGCTCTATCTCGTCGGGGTCTTCATCTCGTTCACCCTGGCCCAGTTCGGGACGGTCGTGCGATGGCGTAGGACCCGGGAACCGGGGTGGCAGCGCAGTGCTGCGATCAACGCTTTCGGCGGCCTCGTAACCGGAGTCGTGCTTGCGGTTGTTGTACTCACGAAGTTCAAAACGGGAGCGTGGATCGTTCTCACCGCCATGCCCTTCCTGATCTTCATGATGCGTTCGATCAACAGGCACTACGTAAGCGTTCTTGAAGAGCTTTCTGCAGCCGAACGCCGGCCGGTCGACCGCCGGCCGGGCCATCAACACATGGTGGTGTTCGTCCAGAAGGTGGACGCTGCCTCGGCGCGAGCCGTCGGCATCGTGAGATCCATCAGGCCGAACAGCCTCAGCGCCATCACGGTCGACCCGACGCTCCAGTCGGCATGGCGCCGCTTAGCGCCCGACATCCCCATCGAGGCTCTCCCCGGAGGAGGCAGCACGGCGGACCGGATACGAGGTTACTTACGGACCCGTCGTCAGGATCTCGAGGAAGACGACTTCCTGACCCTCGTCATCCCCGAGATCCTGCACCGGAAGGGGTTGATCGAGATCGCAACCCGCTCCCATCTCCACAGACTCAAAGCAGGGTTACTGCGGGAGCCGGGGGTCCAAGTGATGGACGTGCCCCTGCTGAGGGACGACATCGATCACACCGTGGATGAAGCGCGAGAGCCTGCCCGCAACTATGTATTTGTTCTCGTTTCGAGCGTGCAGAACGCGACCCTTCAAGCGATCGAATATGCCGAGACGATGCGGCCGACGGATCTGCGCGCCGTTTCGTTCGGCCTCGATGCGAGCGAAACAGAACAACTGGGCGACCTCTGGCTCGAAGCTCGGATCCCCCATCCCCTAGAGATGGAAGCCGCACCCTTCCGGGACATCGGAGAAGCGGTAGTCAATTACGTCAATCAGTTCCGCCCCGATGGCGTCGAGCGGATGGTCACCATCGTCCTTCCCGAGTTTGTCGTGAAGAAAGCACACCACCAGATCCTGCACGGACAGACCGCTCTGCTGGTGAAGCGAAGGGTGCTCTTCGAAAAAGGTGTAGTGACGGTCAGCGTCCCGTATCACCTGGAACACTAGAAAGGGCGCCGCAACCGCGGCGCCCTCCCTTTAGTTCTCGCCGATCGTCGAGACGATCGGCGTTCGTGTCTGGTTCCTAGGTTTCTGGGCTTAGACGGCCGCCTCCACCGCACGACCTACCTCGGTCTCATCTCCGTCGCCGAAGTCTGCCCCTTCCTGCCTCGCCGAGAACATGAACGCAGCGATCAGGATCACGACGCCGATGACGACGACCGCAACCCGCAAACCGGTGTTGCCCGTATCGACGGCGGTCACGATCGAACCGGCGGCAAGCAACGCCACCAGATTCATCACCTTGATCAACGGGTTGAGTGCCGGGCCGGCGGTGTCCTTGAAGGGATCACCGACGGTGTCTCCGATAACACTTGCCTCGTGCGCAGGTGATCCCTTACCACCGTAGAGCCCATCTTCGATGAGCTTCTTGGCGTTGTCCCACGCGCCACCCGAGTTGGAGAGATAAACCGCCAACAGCTGACCGACGAGGATCGCCCCGGCCAGGTAACCACCCAACGAAACCGCGCCGAAGGCGAAGCCCACGACGATCGGCGTTGTGATGGCGAGGATGCCGGGGGTAGCCAGTTCACGCAACGAGGTACGCGTGCAGATATCGACGACTCGTGCGTAATCGGGCTTGACCGAGTAATCCATGATGCCGGGATTCTGTCGGAACTGCTCCCGCACCTCCATCACGACCGTGCCTGCCGCCCGACCGACGGCCTTGATAGTCAGCGATGCGAACAGGAACGGAACCGCGCCACCGATCAAGAGACCGATGAGCACGTCCGGTTTGGCAACGTCGATCGCGATGTTTCCCACGATGTCCCTGAAAGAACCGAACAGGGACGTCGCTGCCAGAACGGCGGTAGCGATAGCCAGTCCCTTCGTGATCGCCTTGGTGGTGTTACCTACAGCGTCGAGACCGGTCATGATCTTGTCCGCCTCTTCGCCCAAACCACCGGACATCTCGGCGACCCCGTGAGCGTTGTCCGAGATCGGGCCATAGGTGTCCATCGAAACGATCACACCCACGGTGGTGAGCATCCCCATTCCCGTCAGTGCGATGTAGTAGAGCGCCTTGTCGGCCTCGCCGCCCCCAAGAAGGAACGCAGCGAAGATCGCGGCGGCGATCGTCAGCACGGAGAAAACCGTCGACTCCATGCCGATGGCCGTTCCCTGGATGATCGTGGTCGCAGGACCGGTGCGCGTTGCACCGGCGATCTCTTTCACGGGCTTGCGCTCGGTCGACGTGTAGTACTCGGTGAGCATGTGGATCAGCCCTGCGAGGACGAGACCGATCACGACGGCCCAGAAAGTCTTGACGTCCTTGACGTAGAACTTCGAAACGAAGAACACCGCGATCGCGGAAGCAACCCCCGATAGGAGGAATCCGCGGTTGATCGCCTTCATCCCGTGCTCCGTCTCGCTCCGAGGCTTCACCGCTTCGATGCCGATGATCGAAGTGATGACACCGATCCCACGGACGAACAAGGGGAACAACACGGCGGCAACCACTGAACCGGTGCCCTGGTAAGCGACGAACCCGAGGATCATGGCGGCAACAAGCGTGACTTCGTAGGACTCGAAGAGGTCCGCGGCCATCCCGGCGCAGTCCCCCACGTTGTCACCGACGTTGTCGGCGATCGTTGCGGCGTTACGAGGGTCGTCCTCGGGGATGTTCTTCTCAACCTTCCCTACGAGGTCCGCTCCCACGTCGGCGGCCTTCGTGAAGATCCCGCCGCCGACCCGCATGAACATGGCGAGCAATGCCCCGCCGAATCCGAACCCGAAGAGAACAAGCGGAGCGTCGCCCTTGAAGATCATGAAGATCAGGGTCGCTCCGAAGAGCCCTAGGCCGACCGTGAACATCCCGGCCACACCTCCGGCGCGGAAAGCGATGGCCATCGACTCACGCAGCCCTCGACGAGCTGCCGAAGCCACTCGTACGTTGGCCCTGACTGCAAGTCCCATCCCGACGAACCCGACGAGGGCGCTGAAGCCGGCCCCTAAGAAGAACGCGATCGTTCTCCAGAGACGGATATTCATGTCGGGCGCTTCGAGCGCCAACAGAATGAGACCCAAGATCACGACGAAAACCGAGAGGGTCTTGAACTGACGCGTCAGATACGCGTTAGCGCCTTCCCGGATCGCGAGCGAGATCTCCTGCATCTTCTCGGTGCCCTCGTCCTTCGCCAGGACACCACGCACGAGGCTGTAGGCATAGATCAACGCGACCAGTGAGATCGCGAGGATCACCCACAGCATCATGTTCTCGAACCCTGACAACGGGGGTAGGTCGAGGCTTGTCGCCTCTCCGCCCGCTGCGAATGTGAAACGACTCATGCCGGCTGCTCCTTTTCTCGGTCCTTGCTTTCTTCCTCTTCTTCTTTCTTCACGTAGATCTGCTTTGCAACTTTCTCGCTGATCGTTCGATCCTTACCGTCGACGCGCACCACAAGCGGTCCGTCGAAGGGATGCCTCTCACGCACCTCCACGCGCACGCCGGGCCGTAGACCAAGGGTGTCGAGGAACTCGACGATGTCCGCATCGGTAGAACCCGAGATCGCGACGACGGCTGCATCTCCCGGCTCGAGCGCGTAGAGCGGGGGCATGTTGGGGATGTCGATCACATCGTGATCGGGGATGGGGAAACCGTGCGGGCAAGTGGCGGGGCGATCGAGCGCGACGAAAAGCCGTTCCTCTACCTCTTGCGGAAGGTCGTGTTCGAAGGTCCCAGCCAAACGGTCGGCCTCGTTCCAGGCATAGCCGAGCATGTCGGCGAGGAAGCGCTCGACGATCCGGTGGCGCCTGATCGCCGCAACGGCCACACGACGGCCGGGTCGCGTGAGCTCCACGCCTCGGTAGGGCTTGTGGGTGACGAGTCCTCGCTCGGCGAGACGTTTGACGGCGGCCGTGGTCGTGCCGGGTGAGACGCCGAGGGACTCTGCGAGGGCTCCTGTGTGCGCGGCTCCAACCTCCGCAGGTGCGGAGTTAGACCTGGTCAGGCGGTAGATCGCCTTTAAGGTCTCGCGGTCGGAACGAGAGATGATCGCTTCCATGGTTTGGGAAGCGGAGAATCTATATTTTGGACCCCCAAAACGTCAAATCGCGGTCAGTGAGAGATGACGAGGCGGGTCAGCGTGCCCCCACCCTCTCGGGGAAGGAACTCACATTCGTCGACCAGGCTCTCAACCAGGGCCATCGACATCACCAAGCGAGACGAGATGCCCATGCTGTCCGCCTCATCTTGGGCGGCGGCGTCGTCGTCGACCTGTCCCCGATCTCCCACCTCGATGACGACGCGCCCTCCATCGTCCGTGTAGGAAACGGAGACGGCGTCCTGGGAGCCGGCTTCCTCGTGGGCGATGACGGCGTTAGCACACGCCTCGGAAACCGCGATCTTGAGATCCTCCACCTGCTCCTCCGTGAAACCGGACGTCCGAGCAAGTGCCGAGATGGCAAGTCGAACGACCCCCACATACGGGGAGCGAGGCGGGATCTCAAGCGATATCTCGGGGCTCATAACTCCCTACGTCGCTCGCTCTGCGCACCGACCGAGCTCACTGCGCCCCGCCCGCGGCCTCCTCGACCGATGGATGGATGGGAAAGACCTTCGTGAGCCCGGTGATCTTGAAGATCTTGAGGATCTTGTCCTGCGTGCACACGAGAGAGAGGCTCCCTTCGTGTGCTTTCACCCGCTTCAATGCTCCAACCAACACGCCCAGCCCGGTTGAGTCGAGGAAGTCGACCCCCTCCAGGTTGACGACGACGTTGTAGGAACCGTCGGAAACGAGCTCGATCAGTTTCTCTCTCAATTTGGGAGCCGTGTAGACGTCGATCTCGCCCTTCACGTCCACCACGGCGTAGTCCCCCATGTTGCGTACGTCCAGACCTAGCTCCATACTCCCCTTCCTTCTTTATGGGATGGCGCCCCCACCGCACGAGCGGCAGGCGACTACCCGAATTACTTAGTGGATTTTGGTTGGCCATCCTAAACCGGCCTTGTTCCCCGCCGAAGAGAAGGGTTTAGTGCATAGCCGGGGGTCGGTCGTGCGTCTGTACGGATGTGGATATCCGTCATTTCGCGACCTACCTTCGCCATACTCGTTCAGGGCTAAAGGAGGAGGGTCTTTTGAGCGTTGTGGCTTCGAGCCAACGACGTCTGGTGTGGCCAGTGGCAGTCGCGCTCACTGCGGCGATGGTCTACGCCCTCTTCTTGTACCTCCCGACCAGAACGAGCAGTACGACCTCCGTCCCACGGACGCTTGCGCCGCCGGGAGTTGCTCAGGCCGATTGGGAGGTCCGCACCTTTCCGGCCGGCGGAGCCGGCGTCGGACACATGGGGGCCAAAGCCAAAGCTCAGGTGAAAGCCCAGCGCGAGCCACTCGCACTGCTCGTCAGAGACGTCTACGACGCGATGTTCCTCGAGCCCGGCCGCGCGAAGCAGGTCGTTCGCGCGCGCTTTGAGGCGGCTGCGGGGAGCACCGCTCTGGCGAAGAAGATCGGACTCCCTCCCGGTCTCGAGGAAGTCCAGATCAAGAAGCGTAGTGCCCGGATCGGCATCTCGGTCGTCGGGGCGAAGACCGCCGCGGCGAGCGTCAAGGTCTCCGGGACCGTCATGAAGGACGGTCATCGCACTGCGTTCAAGCACAGATCTACATTGTGGCTCGACAAGACGAAAAGCACCTGGAAGATCATCGGCTTCGACGTTTCGCAGGGTCCACGAACATGAGGAAGCGAGCCGCAGTGCTGGCAACTTTCCTTGCGAGCACGATCGCGTTTCTCTCGCTGGTAGGTCCGGCCGTAACGGCCCCGGTCCTCGTCGGTCGGATGCACGAACAGTTCCAGCCAAACCGCGGAAAGATCTTCGTGCTGGTGATCGGCAACGACTCTCGCGAAGGCAACCCTCGCAACTCACGCGCCGACGCGATCCACATAGTGGGGATCAACACAGACACTATGAAGGGGGGGATCCTCAACTTCCCGCGTGACTCGTGGGTCAACATCCCGGGGCAGGGAACCTCAAAGATGAACGAGGCGATGCTCGTCAGCGGTCCGGAGAACCTTGCCCGCACGCTCGAGGGACTCACCGGCATAAAGATCGACTACTGGGTCATGACCGGCTTCGAAGGTTTCATGGGGATCATCGATGGCCTGGGACGCGTGACTGTGAACCTCCCCCACTCCATCGACGATCCAACTGGATCGGGTGCGCACCTTCCGGCCGGGAAGCAGAACCTGGGACACAAATCGTCTCTGGCGTACCTGCGAACGCGCCACTCGTTCGGAACCGGAGACCTGGCACGGACGACGAATCATGGGACCTACATGATCTCGATGTTGCGAAAGCTGCGTGAGGACGTGGCATTGAACCCCGCCGAGCTGCTCAATTGGATCGCTCTCACAAAGAAGTTCGCAAGCTTCGACATGTCGTCGGACGAACTCTTCCGGTTGGCGGTTCTCGCTTCTCAGGTACCACCCAAGAACGTGAACAACGTCACGGTCCCAGCGAGTACCGGGAGTGTCGGCGCAGCAAGCGTCGTCTTCATCTCCCCATCCGCGAGTTCGATCTACAAGCGCTTCCGCGAGAACGGAAGTCTGTAACCGGCTTAGAGATAAGCAGCGAATGAGGCTGGAGACAAACGACCTCCGGTCGCAGATTCCACCAACGCATCCCACCGCATGAGTTGTCCGTGGCGAAAGACCCGTTCGACCAAGAATCGCCCGGCCGCGTTGTTGCCTGCCAGGTCCCCACTTTGGCTCTCGACGGTCGCTCGCAACTGAGCCGCGAGCATCTCTCCCAAGAGGTAGTTGTGGTAGTAGACCGGCGCGACTGCAAGGTGGATCTTCGAGGCCCACGCCCCCGGAGGGGGATCGTGCGGCGGGGACACGAGTTGGAACCGTTCGACGAGCTCCCACCAGCGACTGTCCAGATCGATCTCTGGATCGGAGTAGAGGTCACGCTCGAAGTGGCACATGAGCAGCCCCCACCTGACGAAAGTCAGTTTCTGGGCCGCTCCGGCAGCGCGCAATTGCGACGAGATCGCCTCGACATCCGACTTGGCCACGCCGGCGATCCGAGTCAGCCACAGCGGATCTCTGAGTAGATCCCCCGACAAGATCGCGATCGCTTCGGTTACGAATGTATGCGCCGCCCGGCGCAGGACCCAGGGAAGGTCGGGATCGATCTCGGCGTCGTAAGCGGCATGCCCGGACTCGTGAAGCATGACTTCGATCCATCGCTCGCCGGACACGACGTTTGCGAGGATCCGGATGTCACCCGAACGATCTATGTCCATGCAGAACGCGTGCTGACACTTGAGCTCACGTGGATACAGATCGCTCGCATTCAAGATGTTCGAGATGTCGATGTCCCACCCCGCGAACGTCCTTTCGGCCAGTGCCGGTGCCACCGCATCTGCGAAATACCCATCGAGGGTTAGCCGCCCGTCCGGGGGGGCGTGTTGGAAGAACGGATCGGAGTAATGCCATGGCATCAACCCGTCGATGCCGAATCGCTCGGACAGCGATCGATCGACGGTCGTCTTCCACTGCGCAAAGGGGGCGACCGTAACCTCATCGAGCTCGTCGAGACGCTCGAACAGCCATTCCTCCGACAACTCTTGGAGTTCCAGTGCCATCCGGTAGTAGTCGATGAAACCGAGGTCGCGAGCGACGCGATTCCGAAGACGGACCAACTCGCGGACGGGTCCCGCAACGCGATTCCCGACCTGCTTCGACGCCGCCCAGACCTCCTGACGGTAGGCGCTGTCGTTGGAGGTTCGAAGCACCTCCTCGATCTCGTTATCGCTGAACGACGAACGACCGACCTGAGCGCGGAAAGAGGCGAAGTCACTCTCGATCATGCTCCCCAGACGAACGACCTCAGCCCGGTCCTTCTCGTCCATCTGGTTTGCCGTTAGCGAGAGCCTCAGGATCTCGAGCTGACGCTTAACGACCGGGTCGTGAACCTCATCCTCGAGCGCTTCGCCCACCATCTCGTAGATGTCCCGATCCCCCTTGAGCCGTCTGACTTCGAGCTCTAGCTCTTCTCGGCGGCGGTCGTTGTCCGCGTTGACCTCGATCTGCGAATCCCAATAGGCACGATGGAAGTCTGCTTCCGCCCGTTGGAAACGAGAAGAGACGTCTTCGAGGATCTGGTTGGGTGATCTAGTCGCCATCAGTTACATCTACCCCAACTTCGCCCGAGTGACTCCGGATGTGATCAGGACTCAGCTGGAAATGCCACGGTTCGTTGGCCAGTGGACGGATAAGGGGTAGACCCAGCTCTCGAACCAGGGATGCTGCTCGATCCAAGTCGCCGCTCAGATCGACGGCCAGTCCCCGTTCGTGCATCGACGTTCCCGGCCGCGCAACCCAATCATCGGCCACCTCCGGGTCGCCATACCGGTCCAGAGCCGTTTCCCACAGCAGAGCCTGGTCCGCACTCGATCGGAACCCGGATACGAGGCTCACGGATCCTCCTGCTCCAGCGAGCAGCCGATCTACAGCACGGCGCAAGGAGGGATGAAGACCAGTGAAAGAAGGCAGCCCGGGTCCCATGAGGTCCGGTTCGAACACGGCCCGGGCGCGTGCCACCACACCATCGACCGAGACCGTCACCTGCACAGCGGTCGCTCCCTGGTCACACAGACAGTTCGTCAATCGAGCTCCGTTCAGCTCGGCGAA